>JGI20214J51650_10000426_pt1 | contig 26037 bp, 23 predicted proteins | sample WetSurMetagenome_FD_51650 | JGI IMG/M metagenome (IMG submission 51650) | reverse complement strand
CCCCCCCACCCGTCGAAACATAGCTCACTTTTTCCGCAACACCGGCCTGTTTCACCGCCGCTGCGGAATCACCTCCACCGACCACCGTAAGGGCTTGCAGGTTGCCGAGGAACACGGCCAGGGCGAAGGTGCCCTTGTGGAAAGGAGGATACTCGAAGGCCCCCAGCGGTCCGTTCCAGATAACGGTTGGACAGCCCTTCAAGGCCGATTCGAAAACCTCAATGCTCCTGGGTCCCACATCAAGGATCTGAGTACCGGGAGGGACCGCATCCACCGAGACCAGCTGAACGTCGATCGCATCGTCGCGACTCGGAGACACCACAGCGTCGAGCGGCAGAAAGACCTTGACTCCTCGCTGACCGGCCTTTTCCAGCAGATGAGCGGCGGTCTGGAGATGGTCGTCTTCGACAAGCGAGTTGCCGACGTCCTTCCCCTGAGCCTTGAGGAAGGTGTTGGCCATGGCGCCGCCGATGATCATACAGTCCGTTCGAGGAATGAGATTTTCGAGCAAGCCAATTTTAGTTGAGATTTTTGCTCCACCGATCACCATGGCAAGCGGCCTTTTGGGGTCTTCCATGGCTTTGTGAAAGTAATCGACCTCCGTTTTCATCTGGTAGCCGGCGGCACAAACTTTCACGTAACGGATGATACCGTGAACCGAGGCATGGGCGCGGTGGGACACGGCGAAGGCATCGTTAACATAGACATCGGCCAGTTCCCCGAGTTGCCTGGAGAAGTCGTCATCATCTTTTTCTTCACCCGGATGGAAGCGCAGGTTCTCCAGCAGCAGCACCTCACCGCTCTTCAATTCCGAGACCTGTTTGCGGACTTCCTCCCCGATACAATCCGAAGCCATCAGAACAGGCTTTTCAAGAAGCCCGGAGAGATATACCGCTACCGGTCTCAGCGAATACTCTTCTGCAACTTTCCCCTTCGGCCTCCCGAGGTGCGAGGCAAGGATGACCTTGCCGCCGGCATCAATGATCTTCCTGATGCTGGGCAGGGTGGCCCGAATACGAAGGTCGTCGGTCACGTGACGCTCTTTATCGAGCGGCACGTTGTAGTCGACCCTCAAGAACACTCTTTTTCCCTCCAGTTGGACATCATCCAGAGTCTTCATGGCTAACAAAGATCCCCTCTTCAAGGCTCCTCCCAACCAGACTGAGCCTTCCCCGACATCGTTCCTAGTCGATCGACTGTCCCATCATCGTAGCCAGATCGACGACCCGGTTGGAATATCCGTACTCGTTGTCATACCAACTGAAAACCTTCACCATCCGGCCACCGATAACATTGGTGAGCTGCACGTCGACGCTTGAAGAGAAGGCCGTGTGGTTGAAATCAATGGAAACCAGGTCCTCGGTGACACATTGCAGAATGCCCTTGAGCGGCCCCTTGGCGGCCTCTTCGAACACTTTGTTGATTTCGTCCTTGGTCACGTCTCTGCCGAGGCTGCAAACGAGATCCACCAGGGAGACATTCGGTGTGGGCACGCGGATGGCAATGCCGTCGAGTTTGCCTTTCAGTTCCGGGATGACTTCCGATACCGCTTTAGCCGCGCCGGTCGTGGTGGGTATCATGGAAAGCGCTGCCGCTCGGGCGCGCCGTTTGTCTTTGTGCAGCGCATCGAGGAGGCGTTGATCCATGGTATAGGAGTGGATCGTGGTCATCAAGCCGTGTTCGATGATGAAGCGGTCATGCAGGAGGGAAGCAATGGGCGCCAGGCAGTTGGTCGTACAGGAGGCGTTGGAAACGATGTGATGCTTCCGGGGATCGTAGGTGCCGTCATTAACCCCCATCACAAAAGTTGCGTCCATGCCCTTTCCGGGCGCGGTGACGATGACTTTGCGGGCGCCGGCATTGATATGCTTCTGGCACCCATCGCGATCGGTAAAGAACCCGGTGCTCTCAAGGACCACATCCACTTTCAGCTCATGCCAGGGTGACTGAGCCGGATCCTTCACTTTCAGGCATTTGTAGGATTTACCGGCAACGATCAACTCATTTTCGGTGCCGGAAACCTCATGAGGCCAAACGCCGTGGACCGAGTCGTATTTCAGCAGGTACGCCAGCTCTGAGGGCGCCGTCAGATCATTGATGGCCACAATTTCGATGGGCGCCTTGCGATCAATAATCGCTTTGAAAAGGGTCCGACCGATACGCCCAAAACCATTGATTGCCACGTGAATTGCCATAATACTCTTCTCCTTTCAGATGGTGATTCCGTTTCTAAAGGGTAATCCCCTGCCTACATGAAGATCGCATGCAGATGTCACAAGGACGTTACGATGAGCCAACCGCGTTGGGAGCTGTGAGGTTTTTGCTCGCCTGTCCAGGAAACCATTCCCTAAAGCAGTTGGGCGACGCTGACCGTACGATCGCCCAGCATATTCGTATAGCTGCCCAACTCGTTGTCATACCAGCCATAAATCACGGCTTGCGTGATCGGGATTTCGATCGCCTTTCCCTCATAAGTCTGTTCAATCGGCACCCCCGCCTTTCTGGCAATATCCATGCTAATGCGAACCGCTGCGGTGCGGGTGTGGTTTTCATGACCTTCAATGACGGTAGCGGCTTGAGGCCGCCCGATGATGTCGGCGGAGACATTCTGCTCATCCGAATAGACCAGATACCCTTCCGGGTAATGATCCACCGCGCGCTTGTAGATGCTGTTGATTTTCTCCCGGTTGATGGGAGTGGCAAGGCTCTCATCCTGGATCATTACCGCCAAAATGATCAGCGAACCCGATGCCACCGGGACCCTTACCGATTCTGCAATGAAAGCAATCCTCTTCATTTCCGGGATGACCAGCCCCAGGGCCTTGGCGGCGCCGGTGCTGGTGAGGATAATGTTGTTGAACGCCGATCGGGTCTTTCGCAAATCGGCGGTGCCTGATTTCGGGGCGTGATCCAGCACCTGTTGGGAACTGGTGGCGGCGTGCACGGTGGTCATCGCCGCGGAGAGGATGCGGTCGGCCCCGAAATAGTCGAGAAGCGGTTTCATCATGTAGCTGAGGCAGGTCGTGGTGCAGGAGGCATTGGAGAGAATCACATGTTTCTTGGGATCGTAGTCGGCATCATTGATTCCCATAACCGTCGTGATGGCGTCAGGGGGGACGTCCTTGCTCTTGTCTTTAATCTTGAAAGGAGCAGAGACGATCACTTTTTTGGCGCCGGCAGCCAGATGACCTCGTGCGGAACCTTTCGGATCATCGGCCGGGGTGGTCGGGTCTACAAAGGCGCCCGTTGCATCCACCACCACTTCCACACCCAGATCGCGCCACCCAATGGCGATGGGGTTGCGGTGGCGCCGCAGGAAGGTCGTTTTTACCCCGTTGATGATCATGCTGCCTTCTTTTTCGTTCAGTTCCTCGATGATCCGCTTGGCCCGCGACCCGTAAAGGAAGTTGTGGAGCGTCCCGTAGGTCGAGTCTCTTTCGATGAAATGGGCAATATCCTGGATGCCGGTGCCGACTTCCCGGCCAATGTTGATGATCAACTCTGAAAAATATCGTCGCTCGACCTGGTGCCAAATCGAGAGCTTCGCGATACGTCCAAGTCCGTTAATTCCCAATTTTTTCGGCGCCATCTTCTCTTGTTCCGTCATAACACCCCTCCGCGGATCGCAGCTTCTATACAACAACGTCCACTTGCTCGGTTTCGTGATCGCCAAAATAGATTGCTCCACTGCGACCGTCAATTCCAATCGTATCACCGGTTCTTATAATTCGACCGTCAATGGTGCATTTTCTGTCTCTCTCCCAGACCCGCATCTTGCTGAAGCCCACGACACAGATCTTTTCAAGCCGGTGGGCAACAATGGCGGCATGGGACGTAGCGCCCCCTTTACCGGTCAAGATACCATCGGCAATAGAGATTTCCCGGATGTCGTCCGGCACGGTATCCGCACGAATCAGGATAATCGGACGGCGCACCTGCTCTTCGCGCAACTGCTGGATGCTTTCCAGGTCGAAGGCCACCACCCCTGACAAAGCGCCGCCGCTTACCCCGATCCCACTGCCCAGATACGCGGCATCGAGCCCGTCGCAAGGCTTGAAAACAGGATAATGGCGTATGATCCGCGCCGTCATGTTCCGCGACTGCAACACGTAAACCCCGTCTTCGCGATCGCCCTGAAAGGTGAACTCAATCTCCTGCGGAGCCCAATTGTGACCATAAACCAGATCCTTGGCAATCCCGACCAGCCGCTCATAAACTCTTGGAAAGAGCCTCTCAAGGGAACATTCCTTGCGTTCGCCTTCGCCCAGCCGCTGCTTCTCCGACAGCGGCAGTCTCTCGACCAGACCGCCCACAATATCTTCGCCCTGGTTGCCCAAGGTAAAGTCCCCCACAGGCTCGACCTGGTCTTCAGACTTCCACGGATCGTGCGTGAACATCACCCCGGCCCCCGACTGCGTATCCAGATTTCCAAAAACCATCGCCTGAATGGCCACAGCAGTGCCCCAATTCTCAGAAATCCCCATAATTTCCCGATACGTTTTGGCTTTGGGCGAGATCCATGAATCGGTGACCTGATCGATGGCAGTGAAGAGTTGTTCCTTGGGATCATCGGCCAGATGAATGCCATGCTCTTTGAGAGCCGCTTCCTTATAGGCCAGCGCCAGTTCGCGAATTTCTTCGGGCCGAAACTGTCTTTTCACTTTCCGACCGTACTTCTTCTTGTAGACGATCATCAAGGCATCGAATTCATCCCTTTGCATCCCGAAAGACATCGCCCAGGACTGGATAAACCGCCGGTAGTTGTCCCAGGCAAACCAGGCCTCCCTGGTTTCCTTAATAAGCCCCTCGACAATGCTCTCGTTGATGCCGACGTTCAAGAAGGTGTTCATCATGCCCGGCATGGAAACCGCGGAGCCACTGCGCACGGAAAGCAGGAGCGGGGTATCGGGGCATCCGAAGCGGCGTCCGGTTGTCTCCTCCAGTTTCCCGATATGTTCCATCACGCGCTCCTCAAAGTCCGCCCGCGAATAGGCAAAGCCCTGGCTGCCGATGACGTCCTGGCACCTGAAATATTCCGTCGTTATCACAAACGCCGGCGGCACCTCAATGCCTATGGAGTGAAGTTTGGTCAAAGTGTAAGCCTTATTGCCCAGATGGATCAAATCATAGGTCATGGGATTCGGATCATGGATCAGGGAGATGGTCTTCTCGGGATCGTAGCTGAGCAAAAGGTCCAGGTTCTGGATGCTGAGCTTCTCCTTTTGGGTGGCCAGGGTGGTCAGAATGCTGCCAATGAAGTGGTCGAAGTACTGCAAGCCAAACGTCCGGGCGATGAGTTCCCGCAGGAAGCTTTCCGAGATCCGATGGTTCCATTCGGACACGGACTCTTTGTCGGCCTCCCGCCGGTACCTCGAGAGCAGCTTTTCCTGACCGAGGTTGCGGATGATCACATCCAGGTTGTCCTGGTGCAGGGCATGGTAATTGGTCAGGATGATCTGTTTTATAGCTTCGGAAAAGCCTCGGAAAATGTCCATGTACTGCGAGTGGGAGAAGTGCCGAAGTTGCAGTGCCTTAAGAAACAGTTCTTCCTGACGGGCAAGGCGGTAAGAGCTGATGCCGTCAATTTCAAGGGCCTTGATGAAGAGGGGCAGAAACTTGGCAATCCGGAAAAAAGTCGCACGCGTGATGAAGGTCAGATTGAATGAAAAGATGATCTCCTCGAACAGCACATTGGCGAGATTTTCCAGACGGAAAGTCAAACCGAGGGCATCGAACTTGCGCTCATTATAGGACCCGTACATGGAGGGGATGTCAACGGCAATATGGCGTTTGTAGTAGATGTTTTCCAGGACTTGCAGATCGCACGGGGTAAGAATGACCTCTTTGAGCTCGAGCAGGTAGTCCAAAATCGACTGGAGCTTTTCGAAGGGGTCTGAACTACCAAGGCCTTCTATCAGGACCGTCGGATCGGGCAGCCCGAGGTTGGCCGCCCGCTGCAGGTGAGTCTGAATGTCTTTAAAGCTGAGCGCATACTTTTCGTGCACCAACTGGTAAAACTGGATCATGAGAAAGGCTCGCTGGCGCTCGCGTTCAGAAACGTCGGGAATCCCTTCAATAAGGCCATGGATCTCGGCTTCCGACAGGTCGAGGAGATCTTCCGTGTGGTGGATGGTCTGCGAACTGAAAATGGTTGTGAAAATGCGATGCATCTCATCAACCAGCGGACCGGAATCGGAAATTTCTTCAAAGACTTCGGGGGGCACCAGGCTGACGAGTCGACTTCGGTCGAGGGTTCGCCAGAATTCAACAAGGGCTTCGATAAAGGAAACGATTACGTTGTTGCTCTCCACGTGGCTTTGTTTACGGAGAAAATGGACCAGGCGGTCATCTCTTCCGGTGAGCTCGTCGACATCGGTGGAAACGTTGCGCAGTTGCCCTTCCGCCCCGATCTGGTTGAAATAGACCGGGAACAGCTTGGCCAACTGCTTCACCAGGTTGTAGGAGGAACGGATAGGGGAGTGGAGCAAGTGGCTCACGTCCCGTTGGAACAAGTCGGTATCGCGAATGTAAATTCCGCCGAGGGCCAGGTTGACAATCAAGGCAGAGAGCAAGGGCTTGGTGCGCGAGGGATTCTTGTTGATGATGTCGAGCCAGACGCGGATGTTGGGAAGATGGGCCGGGTTCATTTCAATTTGCCAATGCTGCGTGACGCTTCCCAGTTGCGGCGTCTGGAATCCCAACCGAACGAGATGTTTAATGAAAAAGCTTATCAGGGCTTTGTTTTCCGTCTGCACCACTTCGAGCCCGATGGTCCTGAGTATTTGCAGCGCCGCTTCCGGATAATTCTGCAAGCACCCCCCGAGAACCTCAAAAATCCGTTCGAGAAAGCTCTCCAAACTCTCGATTGATTCCTGCTGAATCCACTTGCCTATGTCGAAGTTGATCTCGCGCAGCGTTTCTTCGTGAATGGCTTCGAGGCCCCTCGTTTCCATGATCTTGAAGCGCATCAAGGTGCTCAGATGAGTAGGTTGGGCCGGATCTTCATAGACCTTCAACTCTTCCGGGAGCTTGAAATAGAGCCTCACGATTTCACTGAAATCGGGTAATTCGATGAGTTTTGAAAGGGCTCCGCGATGGTCCGTTTCCGGCTCGATCTCGGTCTTCACAATTCTCAGATAGCGTTGGTAATGCTCGTGACTCAGCGGATAACAAAGGCTGGACCAAGGCCGGTTGGAAGAGAGCACGCCTGCCTGTTGTGAAACCCATTCGCAGGGGTCGTCCTTGAGCAGCCAGAAATGATAGGTCTCTTTCTGGAGCCTCTGGAGCAGCGATCGAAGCTCTTCAAAGGACAGGGGATCGGGCCAGAGCCGCAGAAGCTTGGCAGCCAGCCGTTTGGGATGGTAATAACACCTCATGAGGCTCTCAAAAGATGCTTGGCGCAACTCGCTCAACTGCAGAAAGAAATAGCGCAGGATTCCTTCATGGAGAGCGGAGTCCGCCTTTACGGATCGCTCGATGTTCCGTATCGAGACTTCCGCTGGGAGCGGGAGGGCGATTTTTTCCGGTATTTCATCGACCAGTTTGAGCCAGAAGGCGATAAGGTGGTCCACCGCCAGGCTGCGGACTTCAGGGCGTTCGGATCGTCTTAAGGCCTCCAGGAGAATCTGGGAAAGCAGGTAAATGACGCTGCCATTCAGGGGGTGGTGAGTAAAGAGCCGCAGATTGGAGGTTGCGTAGCGCCACGTCTCCTGGACCACGAACTGCCAGTTACGATAACGATGATGGTATTCCCGGAGAAGCTCCCCTGCCTGCTGCTCTTTGCCGGCATAGCCGCTGACTGCTTCTTCAAGAACCTCGGAAAACTCCGGGATCAGCACCTCAACATTGGTCAGGTCCATATTCTTGCTGAGCGCATCAGATTGCATCGATTCAAAGTCTCTCAGTTCGGTCATTGGGTCACCCTGCTTTGCCATCATGACCTGTCGGTCACAACGCTCTGATGTGATTGGCTCCACCGTTCTTGTCCGCCCTTCACAAACTGCTCGGCCATGGTCAGTTCCATAAGGACGGCATGCTCCCCCAACCCCTCATAATAGCCGGGCCGCTGTCCCACTGCGCGAAAGCCCAGGCTGCGGTAAAGACGCTGCGCTGCTGAATTATCTGATCGCACTTCGAGGACAGCTTTCCGGGTCTTTTTCCGGGAACCAAAAATAAGGCAGTGAACCAATAAAGCCCTGCCAATGCCGTGCCTCCGGTGTGCCTGATGTACGGCGATATTGAGTATTTGGATCTCGTCGGCTACCAGCCAGAAACACAAGTACCCGGCAACAGTTTCACCCGATCCCAAGGAGACTCGCGCCACCAACAAGTGAGAGTGCGGCCGGAGCAGTTCTTCCAGGAACGACTCTCGATTCCATGGTTCAGGGTTGCTCGCTTGCTCGATTGCCACCACATCAGGAATATCAGACGCGAGCAGTTCGGTGATGCGAAACGTAATAAGCGACATACGATTCCCGGAACTCTTTCCACACCCTCTAGGATGCTTTCGCGGTGCGAGCCAGCACCTCACTGGCAAGGGAAATATGGCGTTGACCATACTCCTTCACCAACGATGCCACCTCCGCCAATGGGCGGCCTTTCCGACAGCCGGCCAGTTTGATCAACATAGGAAGATTCATGCCGCAAACCACTTCAATCTTAGGCCCGAGAAAAGCAAGACTGATATTTGCCGGGGTTCCCCCGAAGAGGTCGGTGAGGATCAACACTCCTTTTCCCTGGTCCACCTCCTTCACCGCGTCACGCAGCTGTTTCACCATTTCTTCAACCGGTTGCTCGGCCTGGAGACAAAGAGCTTTGCAGGCCGGGAGGGGGCCGGTTATCAACTCCGCAGCACGAAGCATTTCTTCAGCCAGACGGCAATGAGAGACGGCAACGACGCCAATAAGTTCTTTCTGATCCTCTTTGGTCATTCAGACTTCTCACTCCAGATGGATATCACGATGGAAAACGCTAACGAAATAATGATGTTCACGCAATTTTTCGCCTATTTGGTTCGCCAGGACCACCGAACGGTGCTTGCCTCCGGTGCAGCCGAAAGCGATGGTGAGGTACCGCTTCCCTTCTTGAATATACCAGGGAATCAGCCGCAGGACGAGGTGCGTGTAGGCGTTTATGAATTCCCCGGCGGCTTGCGACTTGAGCACCCATGACTGAACTTCTGAAGAGCACCCGTCCAGCACCTTCAATTCCTCAACGAAATAGGGGTTGGGAAGAAACCGCACATCCATTACCAGGTCGGCCTCGAAGGGAAGCCCATATTTGAATCCAAAGGACAGGGTCTGGATGCTCAACAACTCACCCTCGCTGATCATGGAATAAGAACGGGTGACCATGGCCTTGAGCTGGTGGACGGAGAGGTTACCGGTATCCACAATCCTGGTGGCGCGATCTCTTAAAGCCTGCAGTTGCAGCCGTTCATGATGAATGGCATCGAGAAGCAGGGTTTCCGAAGATGTCATGGGGTGCAGACGGCGCGTTTGGCTGTAACGTCTCTGCAGGACTTCAGTTGCTGCTTCCAGAAAGATGATTTCAAACCGGTAACCGGAATCCTCAAGAAACCGGAAAATCCTGTCATAGTCTTTGAGGAATTTGCGCTCGCGAATGTCTATCCCCAGAGCGATTCTGGAAATGTCAGGCATATCCTTTTCACAAAGTTCAAGAAAGGTGGGAAGCAAAGGAACGGGCAAGTTGTCAATACAAAAAAAGTTGAGATCCTCAAAGGCTTTGATGGCGGTACTTTTCCCCGAGCCTGAGAGGCCTGTAACCACGACAACATGGACTTTTCTTTGTTCCATAGAACACCCCCTCCCGCATGACCCGTTGGTCACGAAGAACGGCAAGCTCCTCGGTTCAAGCCACTCCGCTTCGGCATGAACAGCGCGCCTCTCTTTGAGGTTCGTTTTGAGACATCAAAGGGGGAACGATCCTCATCGCCAATAAACGATGGCTGCTCTGTTCCCGGGGAAGTGTCACGCATCGGCTAGGGAAGTAAAGGAAGGGCGTACACGAATACGACTTTTGCTTTACTACAGAAGCTGAACTCCGGAACAAAAGGATGGCATTCAGGCTTCGGACCCTCACCCGCTGATTGAGAGCGTGCCATGAAGATTAGAAGTTATCGTCTTCTTGCTGAATCACGGCATGAATCTCATCTTGCGTCATGACACTTGTCAATCGCTTGCGCATGGGAGCATTCTTGAGTAGCCTGGCAATCCTTGCAAGAGCTCTCAGATGTATCCCGGTACAGTTCTCCGGAGCTACCAGGAGGAAAAAAAGGTGTACCGGTTTGCCGTCCATCGATTCAAAATCCACGCCGTCCGCGGATTTCCCAAAGGCCAATATGAGTTGACCGAGGTCTTTCATTTTCCCATGAGGAATCGCAATCCCATCTCCTATACCGGTGCTTCCCAAACGTTCTCTCTCAAGAAGAACCGCCATGAGCCGCTCTCGGTCCAGTTCGGGCTTTTCCTGAAGCAAGGCATCAATCAGTTCTTCAAGCACCTGTTTTTTGGTTCTGCCCTTGAGATCGGGAATAATCAAGTTTTTCGGCAGGATATCCAGTAGTTTCATCAATTCCTCATGCTCGCTTCAGGTCGCTTGCCGACATATCGGCCTGTTTCAGAGAGTGCTCCCGCTGCTGCGATTTCTTCCGTCAAGAGACGGTTTCAATAAGTCCGTAGTGGCCGTCCTTTCGATGGTAGAGCACATTGATCCGATTGGTGAGGCGATTGGTAAACACCATAAATTCCCCGTTGGAGAGATTCAACTGCATCACCGCCTCATCCAGATCCATGGGCTTGGCATAAACCTGCTCCGCCCTGATGATGCGCGTTTCCTTGTCGTCGTCGCCGGTCTCCACGGCAGGAAGATCCACGGGTGCAGTGAGGTCCTTCCCGGTGTTCACCGGCTTTCTGCGGCGAGATTTATCCTTCCCTTTTCGAACCTGGCCTTCGATCGTGTCTGCCACCACATCAATGGCGGAATACATATCATCGGTTTCTTCCTTACCATTGATGCGCATACCGTCAGCAAGAATCAGCACTTCTGCAATATGCCGAAATTTTTCAATTTTCAGAACTACATGAGCCTCAATCGGTTCCTCGAGGTACTTTTTGATGCGAGAAATCTTGTCTTCTGCGTAATTCCGGAGCGCCAGTGAGGGCTCGATATGACGGAATGTCACGTTAATTTGCATAGTTGCCATCCTCCATGAGAAATTTTATGACACGGGGAGCTGCGACCCCTTGTTCCACAACTCTTTCGAGAACCGTGTTTCTATTAACCCCAGGCCGATTTCTTGCGCTTGCTTGAAGGCAGGATGCTCAACATCTCGCGATATTTTGCGACCGTACGCCTGGCGATTCGGATGTTTTCGCCTTCCAGGATATCGACGATTTCCTGATCACTATAGGGTCTTGCCGGATCTTCTCCCTTAATGAGCTGCCTGATTCTTTCTTTAACGCTTTCCGAAGCCACAGCTTCACCCAAAAAGCTACTTATGGAACTGTTGAAGAAATATTTCAACTCAAAAATCCCGTGGGGCGTATCCATGTACTTGTTCGAGGTGACGCGACTGATGGTGGACTCGTGCATTCCCACATCTTCGGCAACATCTCTCAAAACCATTGGCTTAAGAAAGGCCACTCCTTTTTCGAAAAACTCCCGCTGCAACTTGACGATACTCTGCCCCACCTTGTACAGAGTCCGCTGGCGTTGATGGATGCTTTTTATCAACCAGGCCGCCGAACGCAGCTTGTTGTGAATAAAGTCCTTGGCATCGGTAGGAATGACGGCGTCTTGACTGAGCGCTTCCCGGTAGTAGGAGCTCACGCGCAATTTTGGCAGGCCGTCCTCGTTCAGGAGAATGACGAAGTCGCTGTCCACTCTAAAGACATAGATATCCGGGCTAATGTAGTTCACCGACTCTTCGCTGAACGCGCTTCCGGGGCGAGGGTTCAGCCCTAAAATGAGTTCAACCGCGCGTTTCACTTCCTCCGGAGTTCTTTTGAGCGCCCGGACCAACCCCTGAAAATTCTTATTCTCGAGATAATTTAAATGATGCTCAATAATCGAGACGACCAGGTCATCGTTCAGGTCCAGATTTTTCGCTTGAATCAACAAGCACTCCTGCAGATTGCGGGCGGCTACTCCCATCGGATCGAAGACCTGGACCTTGGCAAGAACCCGTTCTGCTTCTTGGACACTGACCTCAGCCATGGTCGCGATTTCTTCCAGGGAGGCATCCAGGTAGCCGTCGCCATTCAGGTTGCCAAAGATGACCATGCCGATTTCTCTCTCGCTCAAGGTCATGTCGGAAAGCCGCAACTGCCAGGATAAGTGCTCCTGCAATGTGTCGGGAAGGGTGAGCCGGTGATCGTAAGAGGGCGATTCCCGATTGGGATCCGTCTCGAAAAGCACCGGCGTGCCCGTATTGTACTCGTCCAGATACGATTCCCAATCGAAGTCCTGTCTCATGCTCTCCAGGACTTGGACTTCCTTGAACTCCTCCGTTGGTTCTCTCGGCTCCTCGGCCGCGCCGGCATTATCCCCGCTTTCCTCCTGCATCTCTTCGAGCATGGGGTTGATCTCCAATTCCTGGTGAATGGTTTCCAGGAGTTCCAGCCGAGAAAGCTGAAGGAGTTTAATCGCCTGCTGCAACTGAGGGGTCATGATCAGTTGCTGGCTAAGTTTCAGTTGCTGTCTCAGTTCAAGCGCCGCCATTATCTTGCCTCATTACGACAGACTGAAGTGATCACCGAGATAAGTTCGACGAGCCAAATCGCTTTGCGAGATTGTCACCGGGTCACCCGCCTCCAAAATCTTTCCTTCATGCATGATATAGGCCCAGTCACAAACCTTGAGGGTCTCGCGAACATTGTGATCGGAGATAAGCACACCAATACCCTTTGATTTGAGGGATCGAATGAGCCCCTGGATTTCCAGGACTGCAATCGGGTCGATGCCGGCAAAGGGTTCATCCAGGAGAATAAAATCAGGTTGGGTTACCAGCGCCCGGCTGATCTCCACTCGCCGCCGCTCGCCGCCGGACAAACGATCAGCCGGATTCCTGGCCAGATGGGAGATGTTCAGGTCCGCCAGCAATTCCTGCAAGCGAAGTTGTCGTTCCTGCTTGCCGATGTTCATCGTTTCCAGAATTGCCAACAGATTATCTTCGACGGTCAGTTTGCGAAACACCGACGGTTCTTGTGGCAAGTAGGTAATGCCTCTTCTGGCACGCAGGTACATCGGCATGTGGATGATGTTTTCACCGTTCAAAACGACCGCACCTCGGTCAGGGCGAATGATCCCCACGACACTGTAAAAAGTGGTGGACTTCCCCGCGCCGTTCGGGCCAAGAAGCCCCACGATCTGGCCGGGTTCCACACCCAACGTCACTTCATTGACAACACAACGGCCCTTGTAGGTTTTCACAAGATCCCGCACCGCTAAACTTTTAGCCGGAGAGGACACAGGCTAATCCTTCTTGGCGGGGTGAAGCACGGCTTGAACCGGCGTCTCCGCGCCGCCCTCGACAATGCTTTTCCCTTGAGCGAGAAGGAGGGTTATCAAACGGCCCTGAATTCTGTCCGCGCCCTGTGACACGCTGGGTTGCCCGCTCAGCACAATCTTTTGCTCCTGATGATAGTACACAGCCCGCTCGGCAGTAGCCACTTTGTCTTTCTGACTGATTGTAACATCTCCCTCCACTTCGATCCGATCTATTTTGTCAACCATTGCTACTTGATCGCCCGAGTTCTTTTGATCGCCCGCGGAATAGACCGTGAGGCGCTTGCCGGTGATGGTCAAATCGTCCTGCTGCACGACCACGTGGCCTTCGAACAGAACCGTCCTGTCATTTTGATTGACTTCCATGCGATCGCTGGCGATCTTCAAGGGCGAGTCACTTTGGAGGACTTTTCCCGGGGTGGCGGCGGCGGTGCGCTTATCCGCCGCACTCCCCTGGCCCCACGAGAGGTCCGGGGTGACCACCAGAAGCATTAAACAAAGAGCACCCACCTGCCAGCCTCGAACTCCGCAATCCATATATGTCGACCTCACTGTCCGATGGTTCTCGGCGGCAGGAAGACCAGCGCCCCCTGGACCCCACCTTCAACCACAGCTTTGTTTTCGGGGATTCGGTACTCCCATAGTCTCCCTTCCAGCTGAACATCCGGCCCTGCCAGTTTGACCGGCACCTGGGAAGAAATGGTCTTTTTCTGATGATCGTAAAAGACCCGCTCGGTGGACAACTGGTACCCCCGTGGCAACACCGCGCGAACGGAATCCCAGAGTTCGATGTTCTTGGTGCCGGTGTACAATGCTCCTTCCTGACTCTCCAACTGGATTTCCTCACCGCTTTCGAGAAAAAAGGTAATGCGAACCTCTGCCAGTATGGTCTTTTGTTCTTCCTGGAAATATTTCGCTTCCGCGGCCTTTATCGTCCAAAGCCGCTTCCCTTCCTGAAGTTCGGTAAACTCCATATCGCTGAGTCTCATTTCCACCTCGCTCCTGTCGGTTGTCTGAACCGTCTGCAGTTCCTTCTGCGTCTTTCCTTTCCAGACTCCGACCACCAGCACCAGCGTCAACCCCAGAGCGAAAGCCAGAACCAATCCCTGACCCAGCATTTTGGACATCACCATGGTCTTGTTACCACAATACGGTTCCCGGACGGGATCATGAAAACCCATTGCTCCGGAGTATCACGGTCGGCGATTTCAGCAGGCAAGCGGAGACCTTTGCACAGCAGACCGATTACGTCACCCCTGCGCAGGCGGGGGTCCAGAAAGCCCTGGAAAGTCTGGATTCCCGCCTCTGCGGGAATGACATTGAGGACCTTCGGCAAAGGTCTCAAGCGGTATCCCGTTACTTCCTCCTGCTCGCCACACCTCACTGCTTATTGCCTACTCCTTACCGACCTCAAGGTTCGGGGTCTCTAAGATAGCGTTCCGTCACCCCTTCCCACAAACCCTGCACCTGCAGCAGTAGTTCGCAGAGCTCACGGCAGGCACCGTGCCCCCCCGCAGCCCTGGTCACATAATGGGCATAGGGTTTCACATGAGAAACGGCGTTGGGCACCACCGCAGCGAACCCGACTCGGCGCAGCAGAGGGATGTCGATGAGATCATCGCCCAGGAAGCCTATTTCGTTGTCCTTCAGCCCAGTTTCTTCAAGGATCTCGGCGTAGGCCTCCAGTTTGTCTCGGGCGCCCTGATAAACTTTCGTGATACCAAGGCCCAGGGCCCGGTGTTCAACCGCCCGGNAAAAACGCCCGGTAATCAAAGCCACCTCGATACCGGCTCTTTGCAGGAGCTTAATGCCGTGACCGTCCTGAACATCGAAAGCCTTAATCTCAGACCCATCATCGTGATAGATGATACGGCCGTCGGTCAACACCCCATCCACGTCAAAAATCAACAGACGCAAGGGTAAAATTCGTGATCGCAGCTCTTCATCGATGCCGGCTATCACCACTTTCCTCTCGCACAGAAAATCGCCGATACGGGGTGAGTGACTTTACTGCTCCGCACGGTGCACAGCCCGGTAAACCTTCAGCAAGTCCTCAAGAAGCAGGGGTACTTCAAACAAAGGAAGAGAATTGGGACCATCACTGAGGGCCCGCTCAGGGTCTTCGTGCATCTCGAGGAAAACCCCGTGGGCACCTGCGGCAACTGCCGCACGGGCAAGGGGAGCAACAAACTGACGCTGGCCGCCGGAACTTGTTCCCTGACCGCCCGGCAGTTGCACGCTGTGGGTGGCGTCGAACACCACGGGCAGCCCGAAGTCCGCCATGATAGCGATTGCGCGCATATCCACGACCAGATTGTTATAGCCGAACTGGGTGCCCCTCTCAGTCACCAGAATCCTATCGTTGTTGGTCCGACGCACTTTGGCGACCGCGTGAATCATATCCCCCGGGGCCATAAATTGAGCCTTCTTCAAATTGACCGGTTTACCCGTATTTCCTGCAGCCGTCAGCAGGTCTGTTTGGCGCACCAGAAAGGCGGGAATCTGGATAATATCCACCACTTCCGCCGCCGCTCGCGCTTCCTGGACGCTGTGTATGTCCGTCAAAACGGGTACGCCCAGTTCCTTGCGAATCGCGGCAAGGATCTCCAGCCCTTCTGCCGGCCCGGGACCGCGGAAAGAGTCCCATGAAGTCCGGTTGGCTTTGTCATAGGAGCTCTTAAACACATACGAGACTTGTAGCTTTTCACACGCCTGTTTCATAAAGCCGGCAATCTTCATGGCCATTTCGCGGCTTTCAAGGACACAAGGCCCACCGATTACGAACAGGCGGTCACGACCCAACGATTGCCCCAAGACTTCAAACCGGATCACGGAGAAGCTCCAGAATGGTCAACAAACGGGTTCCCTGGAAAAGGCTTCCGGGTTCTTCCGCCGGGTCTCTTCCAATGCCTTGCCCACGAAAGCCCTGAAGATCGGGTGGGGGGCCATGGGGCGCGACTTGAATTCAGGGTGGAACTGACAGCCCAAAAACCAGGGGTGATCCTGAATCTCGACAATCTCTACCAGGTTCTTGTCCGGTGAAAGACCAGTGAAACGAAAGCCGTGCTTTCCCAGAATTTCACGGTAGTCATTGTTAAACTCATAGCGATGGCGATGCCGCTCGGAAATCTCCTGATATTGATAGGCCTCAAAAGCAAGGCTTTCCGGTTCGAGAATGCAGGGGTACGCCCCCAGGCGCATGGTGCCCCCGAGGATGGAGGACTCATCTCGGCGCACGATGCGACCGCTGTGGTGATCGAACCATTCCCGCATGAGAAAAATCACGGGATGGGGCGAATGCTTGTCGAATTCCATGCTGTGCGCCTTTTCCAGACCGGCAACGTGACGAGCAAATTCAACCGTTGCCAGCTGCATTCCAAGGCAAATGCCCAGAAACGGGATTCGGTTTTCTCGCGCATAACGGATGGCCTTGATCTTGCCCTCGACCCCTCGCTGGCCGAAGCCCCCCGGCACGAGAATCCCGTCCGCCCCTTCCAGCAGTGCTTCCCCTCCATCTTTTTCCACATTTTCGGAATCGAGATAGTCCAAGACGACGCGCGCATCGTTCGCTGCCCCGCCATGCACAAGGGCCTCATTCAGGCTCTTGTAGGATTCCTTCAAGTCAATGTACTTGCCGACAATGGCAATGTGCGTCTCGTAGCGTGGTTTTTTCAGAGTGTGGACCAGTTTCTCCCATGGATCGAGAACCGGAGAGCGAGTCCACACGTTGAGCAGCTGGAGGATCTTCTCATCCAGACCCTCCTGATGGAAGAGCAACGGCACCTCATAGATGCATCCCACATCCTTGGCGGTAATCACAGCATCTCGATCAACATTGCAGAAATGAGCGATCTTGGCTTTGATATCGGGTGCCAGGGAGTGCTCGGTGCGGCAAAGCAGAATGTCCGGCTGAATACCAATGCCTCTGAGTTCTTTGACACTGTGCTGGGTGGGTTTGGTCTTGAGCTCGCCCGAGGTTTTCATATACGGAACCAGGGTAACATGAATGTAGACCGCGTGATCCCTTCCGACATCGTTGCGGAACTGGCGGATGGCCTCAAGGAAGGGGAGACTCTCGATATCGCCGACGGTCCCGCCAATTTCAACGATGACAAGGTCCACATCATTTGCCACACCACGGATGCTGGCTTTGATCTCATCGGTGACATGGGGAATCACCTGGACGGTGCCTCCGAGATAATCCCCCCGACGCTCTTTCATGATGACTGAATAGTATATGCCGCCGGAGGTGTAGTTGTTCTTCTTCGTCATCACGCCATGAGTAAACCGCTCGTAATGCCCAAGGTCCAGATCGGTCTCGGCGCCGTCATCGGTGACGAAGACCTCACCATGCTGAAAGGGATTCATGGTCCCCGGGTCGACATTGATATACGGATCCAACTTCTGGATGGTTACCCGCAACCCTCTGCTTTCCATCAAGGCACCGATGGAAGCAGCAGCCAATCCCTTACCCAGGGAGGAAAGAACTCCACCCGTAACGAAAATGAATTTTGGCTGACGCAAAGAACTGTTCCTTTTCTTTCGTTTTGGCTACATTCGAACCATTTGTCGACTATTCCCGGGAGCCGTCGGCAGTATAGCAAATGGCGCTTTAATGTCAATCTGCCAACCTCCCGCCCATGTCCGCCACAATTGGGTTTGCAGCTCCGGCCTCCGGAGGAGTTTTCTGTTGCAATTTAAATGAATATCGCATAGGTTGATTGCCGAATGTTGGCAAACTTCTTGCTAATACTAGCGCAACTTCAATGGATGTCAAATTCTTTTAGTGACAGGATCTGCTCCGGATGATTGTTAGCCATTGCATGACCTCCGAATTGGTGACCATTAACAAGGAAGCCTCGATACAGGAAGCCTTGACCTTGATGAAAAAGCATTCGATCCGGCATTTGCCGGTGGTGGATGCCGAGAGAATGCTTTTGGGCTGGGTGACCGATGCCGATCTGCGTGGGGTTTTGATTGCTTCCATGCTGGAGGAGTTGACTCTGGAAGATGTAATGGTGCGAAAGCCTTACGTGGTCCGTCCCGACATGCCCCTGGACGAAGCCGCGCACCTCATTCTGGAGAAACGCATCGGTGGTTTGCCTGTGGTGGAGAAAGGCAGATTGGTTGGAATCATCACGGTCGTGGACATCCTTTCCGCATTCATCTCGATGATGGGATTGTTCACTCAGTCTTCGCGACTGGATGTGAAGGTTTCCGGACCGCTGGTGTCACTGCAGGAATTAACCCAATTGCTGCAGGACCATGGCGCAAAAATAATCAGCATTTGCCATGCATCGGCCCTGGAGGGCATTGAGGACACCTACACTATTCGGTTGCAGAAGATTGACTTGAAGCCGATTCTGGCCGAACTCAAGGCGAAGGGAGTTCAGGTCGTTTCCTCCATTCCTTGAGCTCTCCCACCGTTCTTCTCCCGTGGTTCCTTCTCTCTGTGACAGCCTTTTTCGAAAGGTCCTCGACGGCTGCTTCTTCACCAATCCGATTCAATGGGTCGCTCACAATCAAGGATCAAACCCTCCTGGTCCCCTTTGGAAAAGTGGAGGATTGCTCTATATAAGTTCCAGAAGACGGGGGTTCAGAGGAACTTCAGTATCCCCCGGTGACCAGCTCAGGACTTCGGATTCCCTCCAGCTTTCCTCCAGGATCTGGACACTAGGGCCGCGAGGCGCCCAGATACCCGGGTCAGTTGGCCCGAATATGACGATCGTGGGAATCCCCACGGAGGCGGCCAGGTGGCTTACGCCGGAATCGCTCCCGACAAAAAGCCGGCAATCCGCGAGAAAGGCTGCCAGACGAGGCAGGGAAAACCCCTCCAACATCACCGCACCCAGCTTTTCAACTTCTCCGGCAAAGTTTCGCAGGCGCTCGTCGGCAGGTCCCAGCGACAAGTACACGGGACCGCTATGGCGCTCGCACAGAAACCGAAGGAGGACCCACCAATGCTTCAAAGGCCAGATTTTTCGCAGCCCTCCACTGCCCGGATGGACAAATATGGGTTTGCCTCGGGGGATTCGGTTCTTGGATTTCAAATATGCCCTTGCCAAAGATGTCTCTTGAGGGGATGGATGAAGCTCCGGCAGACACTCAGGGATCGGCCAGTCCAAGTGCCTGAGCTGTTCGAGAAGGAAGTCGCCCACGTGCTGATACGACCCGGGGCGTGGGAAAGACTGAATCCAGTGGACCGGGCAAGGCACCCTGTTGGAAATTCTCCGAGCGAGCGCCCGACTGCCTTCCTGCCCAAAGATTAGAATGGCGGCGCTCCCTTCCAGGAATCGCGGGATTTTGGCCTCCTTCCAGAGTTCGGCGTGAAAGAATGGAGTCAATTCCGAGTCGTCGGGAGGACGTGTTTTCCCGATGTAAGGCTTTTCGGCGAGAAGAGCAACATAGTCCGCTTTGGCCCAGATGTCCATCTGGGTCATGGGATAAGAACGGTGCAAACCCTCCAAAACAGGAAGGGCAAGGAGAAAGTCCCCCAGAGCACCTTGATGGATGACGACTATTTTCCCGGACCGGGTCGGCTCAAAGGGAGCCATATATTCCGCCCGGAACCGGCAAGAGTATTTTTTCCGTTGTGTCTTGCGATGCTCTCCTAGGTGGGAGGATCCTGGCTGTCTTTGTGTGCAAGCTTCCTATTTGACCAGCGTTTGAGAAAATGAGTTGTTTTCGAAACCAAATGCTGCCCGGATGAGTCCAAAAGCAAACCCTCTCGTCGAAGGGCCTGCTGCAGACAGGTTTGCAATGATCCGCAGGTGAGGCATCCCGCCTGCGGCTGCATGACCCCCTCGTCGTCCTTCGGGCACACTCGGCTGGGATCACCATAACAGGCGGGCTTCTCGTCACCGCTGGAGTGAGCTCCTGTTGCCCGGTTATCAGATTCTGGCATTGTTCTCTTGCTCTTAGAGCAAAGGTTTTCTCAAACCTTACTCCAGAATTTCCAGGACCGCCCTTTTGCGAAGCTTGGTCGCAGCCGCATTGACTATAGTGCGCATGGCATGGGCGTTGCGCCCTTCCTTGCCGATAATCTTGCCCAGATCTACTTTTGCGGCTCTAAGCTCAATCACGGAAATTTGTTGTCCGATTATCTCGTTCACTTCAACTTCATCCGGATTCTCCGCTAAAGCGCGCGCGATGACTTCCACAAGCTCTTTGATCTGAATGTGCTCCATAAGTTGTTTTCGCTCCAATTTGGACCATCAGATTAGGTAATGATCGAAAGCTACCCTTCAGTTATAATGTTAACGCACCTTTTAAAGCGATGTTCGGAGCTCGGGCCAGAGTGAGAAGTTCAGCCTGCACCGGCGGAGAAGGAGATCCACAGTCGTTCGAGAAACCAAGCCTCGTCTCGGCGGAGGCCCCGGCTTAAAAGCCAACGGGGGATGCCCGGGGGCCTGCGCACTAATTATCGGATCTACGCAGGCGGCCATTACTCAAGACTCAGCCGCGACTCATCGGTAACAAGTTAGCTTAAGGAAAAATGGGCCAAGTGTCAACTTGAAAAGGTGAAATGATCCGGTATGAGAGAAGCGAAGACTGGATTCCGGTCAGATAATGGTTACCCGGCCACCGCCGGTCTGATTCAGAATGCCCTGAACACGGCCATCGCCTACCAAAAACACATGGCAAGGCGCCTCTTTGAGAGCACATGTCTTGACGGATTGGAAAAACTGGCTGTTGACGGGAGCCTGCCGGCATCTTTTCTGGAATACTTTCATAAAGTGATGAACCTGTTTGACGAATCCACAAGGGTGGCCCTCGGTCAACTGCGGGATGCCGGATTCACGGTGCAGTGTCGAGTTGAATGCCCCTATTGCTGTCATCAGATGCCAACGGGACTCAGCACTGCGGAAGTGATCTACATCTATCACGGGATGCAGCTGACGGGAGCTGCCTCAAAGTTTTTCCGGCGGTGTCTCGAGGCGGAAGAGCTTTGGGTTGAAGTCTTTCACCAAAAGACCAAAGAAAACACCCATCCGGTGGACTGCCGCAACCTTGTGGCATTGATCTCAAAGTCCTACAGAGATTTGGAACATCGCTGCCCCTTTCTGCATTCCCGGATTTGTCAAATCTACCCCTACCGGCCCCTTGCGTGCCGGATGCACTTCAGTCTCACTCCACCCCATTGGTGCCGCCCCACTCACTTTCAGAACGATCATGCCTTGGGGTTCAATCTGGAGCCCGGAAACTGTGTTTTTGATGCCCTGGAAAGGCTCGATAATTGTTTTCACCTGGAACTGTCCGATGTTATGGTTTGTGGTCTGCTCGAATTGACCGTGAACGTAATGAACTTCAGAAAGATTTGCTGGCATTGATCCTAAAAAGTCGCTCGCTTCGGAACGGCCGGGGCAACCATGCGGAAGCCGTCAATGGCCTGCCCCCGGCTGTGTCGAAAACAAAGAAAGCAATTTCCCGATGCCTTTAGTCTTGCCTGCCTGGATAAGCCACCAGCCCATGGTCGAGTCTGTTGCTTGCGAACTCCCCCTTCCCAGCCTGGATGATAACGCGGGTGATTTGGACCGACTGTTGCGGGCTCTGGAGCAAAGAGGATTCAGCCCCGTCCTGATCCATCCCTCACGCATCAATCACCTGGTCCGAGAGCTGCGCGAGGGGCAGTTCAAAGTCACCGCCGTGCTCGGATATCATGTTTGCCACTGGGAACTGATGGAAGTCTTTGGCGGCCATGAGCGTCGGCCTCTCCTCGGGTTTGCGGTGGATCTGGGAAGCTCCCGGCTGGTCCTCTATCTCCTGGATCTGCTGAACGCGACGGTGATTGCGGAAGGCTCCGTGCCAAACCCTCAGATTCCTCATGGTGAGGATATCCTGGCCCGCATTCTGTTTGCCCGCAAGGTGAGCAACCTCAAGTTCCTCCAGCGGCTCCTGGTGGATTCCCTCAATCACGCTATGCACCGCATGCTGGAGAAGATCGGCTATTCTCACCTGGATGTGTACGCTCTTGCCGTCGCCGGTAATACCACCATGAGCCACTTCCTTATGGGCTTCGACCCGGCAAACATCTGCCGTGAGCCTTACATCCCCGCAGTAAACCGCTTTCCCGTTTGCCATGGGGCGGATCTCAAGCTGGCTTCCCACCCTCAGGCCCTGCTTTATCTTTTTCCCAACGTGGGCTCTTACTTCGGAGGGGACCTGATCGCCGATATCCTGGCCGTAGGCTTATCTCGCACCGACGAACCGAGCATCCTGGTGGACATTGGGACCAATGCCGAGATCGTGCTGGGCAATCGCGACTGGCTCGTGGCCTGTGCCGGAGCGGCCGGCCCGGCCCTCGAAGGCGGCGTGGTGGAGCGGGGGATGATGGCCGTACCCGGAGCAATCGACCGGGTTCGGATTGATCGGGAGAGTCTCGATCCCTCCTATCATGTTCTGGGGGAGGAGAAAGCGGCCGGCTTATGCGGCTCCGGTTTAATCGATCTCATCGCGGAAATGTTCATGTCAGGAATCCTATCGGTACAGGGGAAAATCAACTGCAATACGAAATCTCCCCGAATCACGGCTACTCCCGACGGACCGGCCTATGTCGTTGCTTGGGGCGCTGAAACCACAGACGGTCGAGATCTGTTGCTCTCTGAAATCGACATCGGCATTTTCCTTAAGTCAAAAGCGGCCATGTACACCATCCTCACCGTGATCATGGCCAAGGTGGGGTTAACTTTTGAAGTTCTCAAGCACTTTTACGTTACCGGCACGTTCGGCAATTATATCGATCCTGTGATGGCAATTAAAATCGGCATGCTGCCTGATTTGCCTCTTGAAACCTATCGGGGACTCGGAGACACTGTAGGAGGCGGAGTGGCGATGGTCCTCCTCGACCGCACGCTTATCGAAGAGATTGGAAGAGTCTGCAACCGGATCACCTACGTTGAATTGAATGTAAACATGGAATTGATGAACGAGTTTCGGGGTGCTCTCTTTATTCCTCACACCGATCCACGGTTGTTTCCATCGGTGGAAATCCCGAATGGGGCTTTCGGCTGAACCAGGAGCGACGCTCATGAATAGAAGAATAATGGACCAGAGCCCGGATGAGGGGGCAGGGGAGGACAAAGGCCCGGCCCTCAGTGGAACGACTTTGCTGCTCGCGCTGGTAGCAGGGCTTTTACTGCTCAATTTCTTATTATTTCAGAGCCTGTTTTTCTCGTCTCAAGGCATTCTGGGATTTCGCAAGCAGAGTGCCCAGGTCGAAGAACTGGAAGCCAAAATAAAAACTCTCAAGGAAGAGAATCAAAAGCTCTTCAGAAAAATCCAGGCCTTTAAAAACAGCCCTCGAGCTCAAGAGAAAATGGTGCGGGAGGAATTGGGTTGGATCCGTGAGAATGAATTGCTCATTGAATTCCAGAAGAGAGAATCCAAACCCCCTCATTAACAAGCCGTTGCGAAATCCTCTTCCGACGTCACCCCGGCAAAGCGTGTCGCCGCAGGCTATAAGCGGGGAGCCGGCACATTTTTTTCATGGTTCATGAGATGATCAATTGACATGTTAATCCGTGAAAAGATCAGAATCGCAGAAGCCCTCTTCGGGACATGGAGAGATGAACTGTGGAGGGATGCAAAGGTTAGAGGGCTCCTTGAGGACCTGTTGGAGAACCTGTCGGCTTCCGGCATGGTGAGCCGGGGCCTCGGGATTCTTGCAGCGTGCAAGCACTGCGATGAGGAAGAGGGAGGCAGTTGCTGCGGCGCAGGGATCGAAAACCGATATTCACCTCACCTCCTGTTGGTCAATCTCCTGCTGGGTTCCGGCTTGCCGGAGGAACGTTGTATCGCCAACAGCTGCCACTTTCTGGGGAAGGAAGGATGTGTCCTCAAGGCACGAGACATCCTTTGCATCAACTATCTCTGCGCCAGGATTCAAAGACTGCTCGCCCACGAGGATCTTCTGACCTTGCAGGAGGTAACCGGAAGAGAAATGGAAACCGTATTTCTCCTTCATGAAGCGGTCAAACGGATTACCAGAGGAAGCCACGATCACTGATCGTCTGGACAAAACTCTTGCCTTTGTCGCTGCTTTTTTTGACGGCTGTCGATTCGGTTACGAGGGCTTCGAGGGCATCGCCACCCTATACCGAAAAGGGTAGCCGGTGCTGGCCCGATCTCACGAATGCTTCTTCATGTCTCAGGGAGATCCAGGAGCACCAGGATTTTCTCGAGGAGTTCCAAACGTCCCAGTCCGGTGGCCGAGGAAAAGAGCATCAGCTCCTCGCGTGGCACACCCAGACTCTGGGCGGCGGCTTTCGCCTGGGAAGACCGTTTTCCCTGGGCAATCTTATCCGCTTTGGTCAATACCGGGATGGCAGGGATTCGCGAATTCTTCAGCCAGGCCCAAAGCTGCACATCATCGGGAGTTGGAAGGTGGCGGGCATCCATGATCTGGACGATGCCACGGAGCGTCCTCCTGCCGAGGAGATAAGCCTCCACCATGGGCTTCCATTGCGCTCTAACCTGCTCCGGAACCCGCGCGAAACCGTATCCCGGCAGATCCACAAAATGGAAGGCCCCATTGATCTTGAAGAAATTGATCATTTGGGTGAGTCCCGGTGTGCGGCTGGTCCTGACCAGTTTTTTCCGCTGCGTGAGACAGTTGATAAGGGAAGATTTCCCGACATTCGATCGCCCGGCAAAGGCTACCTCGGGCAGATCGCCTGCGGGGTATTGCCTGGGACGAACGGCTGAGGTTTCGAATTCAGCGGTTTTGATGGTGATGACCGAGGAAGAGGAGGCACTAAGTGCGTCCTGCTCAGAGTCGGTTCCCGGGTTTTTGGTCATGGATTATGCGTCCCGAAAAGAAATCTCTCCCGCCTTAACCGGCCTAGCAGCCAATACGGCCACAGCGAAAGGTGACAGTTAGACAACGGTCAGTACCGAGATGGTCAGGTGAGAGCAAATCCCAGCCCCAGCCCCAGTCGCCAAGAGCCAAGAGCCATCTCTCAGGCACGACTCTGCAAATATGTTTCTATCCTGCGCAGACCTTCGGCAATGTTTTCGAGAGAATTGGCGTAGCTGAAACGCACATAGCCTTCGCCATGGGGCCCGAAATCAATCCCGGGGGTGATCCCGACCTTTGCATTTTCGAGAACTTCAAAGGCGAAGGCGTAAGAATCCTGCGTGAACCGCCGCGCGTTGGCGAAAACATAAAAGGCTCCGGTTGGTTCCACCGTGATTTCGAAGCCGATTTCACGCAGGCGAGGGATCATGAACTTGCGGCGTTCGTTATAGGTATCCCGCATCTTCCGAACATCGGCCCAGACGCTGAGATCGGTGAGCGCTACACAGCCTGCGGTCTGCACCATGGCATTGGCAGAAATGAAAAAGTTCTGGAGCATCTTTTGCATTGGCCGGATCAACTCTTTGGGCACAATCAGATACCCGAGGCGCCAGCCGGTCATGGCAAACAGCTTGGAGAATCCATTGAAAACGATACAGCGATCGGTGAACTCGAGAATGGAGTGAGCACGGCCTTCGTAAACCAGTCCATGGTAG
>JGI20214J51650_10000425_pt1 | contig 26058 bp, 20 predicted proteins | sample WetSurMetagenome_FD_51650 | JGI IMG/M metagenome (IMG submission 51650) | reverse complement strand
TCGAGAACAGAAGCTACAAGACCATATTTGATTATAAGCAAGAAGTTTCCTAATGCAGATCTGGTCCCGGATATAATAAATCTTCAGGATCTGAATAATAAATAATTATGAGCGATAATATCAAACACGAATGCGGCATTGCAATGTTAAGATTGCGTAAGCCGATGGAATACTATATTGATAAATATGGTACCTGGAGCTATGGCCTTCAGAAGATGTACCTGATGATGGAAAAGCAGCATAACAGAGGCCAGGATGGAGCAGGAATTGCAGGTATCAAGCTTGATGTAGCTCCCGGAAACAGATATATATTCCGACAGCGATCGAATAAAGCAAATCCGATTAAAGAGGTTTTTGGACTTATTTATCAGGATATAGATACCATCACCCGAAATCATCCCGAAGGATTTAAAAATGCCGGTTTTATTAAAGAAAATGTTCCTTTTGCCTGTGATATTTACCTGGGACACCTGCGATATGGAACTTACGGAAATTATAATATTGACTATGTTCATCCTGTTAGCCGTGAGAATAACTGGAAGTCAAAAAACCTGGTNATGGCCGGTAATTTCAACCTCACAAATGTAGGTGAGGTCTTCAGCAGCCTGGTTGAACTCGGCCAAAATCCCGTTGATTTTTCAGATACGGTTACGATCCTCGAAAACGTCGGACACCGTCTCGATGAAGAAAACGAAAGGCTTTTCAGAAAGTTCAAAGAAGAAGGGTTTTCCAAGAAAGAGATATCCCCAATGATAGAAAAGAGTCTCGATGTCAGTTCAATTCTTAAAAAAGCCAGCAGGAACTGGGATGGGGGTTATGCTATGGCTGGAATGGTTGGTCACGGCGATGCATTTGTTATGAGAGATCCCGCCGGCATAAGACCCGCTTATTATTATATTGATGATGAGGTAGTTGTTATTGCTTCAGAAAGACCAGTTATTCAGACAATTTTCAATGTGAGGACTGATAATGTTATTGAGTTGCCTCCTGCAAGCGCTATTATAATAAAAGCTACAGGCGAAACCAGCATTGAGAAGATAAGGGAAGAAACAGAACCAAGAAAATGTTCTTTTGAAAGAATATATTTCTCAAGAGGAACAGATAAAGCAATATACAGGGAACGAAAAAAACTTGGTGAAATTCTGGCTGACAGAGTTCTTCAAACAGTGGACCATGATCTTGACCATACAGTGTTTTCATACATTCCAAATACTGCTGAAAGTGCTTTTTATGGTCTGATAAAGGGTGTGGAGAATTATCTCAACCAGGTTAAAATAGATCATATTCTGAGCAGGGGAAAATACCTGAACAGAGAAGAACTTGAAAAAATTATCAATCAGCGGCCCAGGGTTGAGAAGATAGCAGTAAAAGACGCAAAACTACGAACCTTTATTACTGAAGATAACAGCAGGGATGATCTTGTTGGACATATTTATGATGTCACCTACGGAGTTATAAAGCGTAATGTAGATAACCTTGTTGTTATTGACGACTCAATAGTAAGGGGAACCACACTAAAGAAAAGTATTATCAGGATACTCGACAAACTTGATCCGAAAAAAATTGTTGTTGTTTCCTCTTCACCGCAGCTAAGATATCCCGACTGCTATGGAATTGATATGGCTAAACTGGGTGATTTTATAGCATTCAAGGCGGCAATTGAGCTACTGAAAGACAGAGGGAAAGAATCGGTAATTAAGTTCGTTTATGAAGGTGCATTAATGGAAATTAAGAAGCCTGTCGAGGAAATGAAAAACCTTGTAAGGGAAATTTATAAACCTTTCACCACTGAGGAAATCTCAGCGAAAATTTCATCGATGCTGAAATCGGATGATATTAAGTCCGAAGTAGAGATTGTCTTTCAGTCAATCGAAGGTCTGCATGAAGCCTGCCCAGGACATCTGGGTGACTGGTATTTTACCGGTAACTATCCCACACCAGGTGGCAATAAGGTTGTGAACCAGTCTTTCATTAATTACATCGAGGGGAAAAATATCAGAGCTTATTGATTTTCGTGTGAAAACCACGTGATTTCAAAATCCTTTTTATATGAGGCCAGGTGCCTGTTAATTTTTTCGACATAAATATCCCTGAGAGTGATCATTATTCCTGTTTCCTCTACATCGCCAAATTTATGATTGATGAAAGTGCCGAAGGTCCTCATAGTTGGAGATAAATTCATATAAGCATTGATGAGCGGAGGTATGTTCTCATTAAGGTTTCTGACCTCCCTTGAAAGTATCTTATAGTTTTCCTTGTATCTTCTCCAACCCCATGCCCTGAAGATCTTTTTCATCTCATCAGAATGTAAATCAATTTTTGCAGGGTCGATTGGAATAACAAGCCCGTCAGGATCATTGAAGTGTTTCTTGAGAAAATAGAGGATCATGTTTCTTGCTTTCGGATTGAAATGAGGATACATGGTTACTTTGCCAAACAAGTATTTAAGATGATGATTGTCAATTATAATTGCTCCCAGCCCATCCCAAAGGTTATCAAGGGCAAAAAGACTTTTTCTCCCCATAGACCGTGATTGATAATCGGGATGTACAAATGACCTGCCAAGTTCCATCAGGTGGGGATAATATTTGGTAAGGAATTTTTCAGAGAAATGAAAATACGCAGATGAAGCAAGCTTGGTAATGTCACAATCTTTACAACCTTTTTCAGGAAAATAGAAGCGGTATCCACCAATAAGCTCTTTATTCTCAGGATCCCATACAATAAGTTGCTTCTGCGGATCAGTTTTTGCGGTGTCGAATTCATCAATATCAATTTCCTTACCAGTGCCTCCGCCTGCATGCCGGAAAGTCAATTCTCTAACCCTTCCTACTTCATGCATCAGAGCAGGTGAGTTATTATTATCAAATACATAGACTTCATTGTTGCCATTGTTAGTCCTGCGCAGCAGTTTATCGCTTGTGAGTTCTGCAATAATCTGGTCCTTTGGTAACTGGGCAACAACTGGTTTCATCTGATAGTAAAAAGGGGTGATATTTTTAAGATTTATTCTTCACAAAATCTTTCGCAATTTAAGATTTTTTTTTGTTTAACTGTTATCACGAAATAAATGATTCAAGCTCATAAGATTTTGACTTTACCCAATCAGCCCACTCAAGTGCAGATCTTGATTTGTCAAAGGTTTGCCAGGGTATTGGCTTTCCGAAGACCAGTCTGATCTCTTTTCCCTTCTGTTTAAACATCTCATCGGCAAGATAAAGCATTTCTATATTTACTTTAATGCCCAGCAGTTTTCTGACATTGGCAAGGTTATAGAAAAAATTTGAATTCCTTCCTGAGAAAAATGCTGGAACGATATCCCTCTTATGTTGTATTGATTTAGTAATGAAGCTTTTTTGCCATTGCAAATCCCTGATTACTCCACGTCTTTTCCGGGAACATAATCCGGCAGGAAAATATAAAATCTGGCATTCGGAGGAATAAGCTTCCTCTATCATTCTGGCTGCCTCTTTTGCCTGAGATCCATGTTTGTTTACAGGAAGAAATATACCTGACAGGTTTTTTATATTAGTAAGAATATCGTTTACGGGGAACTTTATGTCGTGAAAGCGCTTTGAGAGTTCATAAATGAATACCAGACCATCAAGTCCACCGAGAGGATGATTTGAAACGAAAATGTATTTGCCGGAATCGGGAATATTGTCACTCGCAAAAACCTTATACTTAATTTCAAAATGCATTAAGCCGGCTTCTATTAATCCGGAATCATGAAGATGTCCCCATTTTGCCAGAAATTCATTTAATTCATCCTGATGTACAATCTTTTTCAGGTAGTTTATGACAAATGACGGTACCGATCTTGCAAGAGCCGGACTTTTTGAACGAAGAACATTTTCGACATCTATCAGCTGAATTGTATATTTTTCTGTTTCATCTCTCATTTTACTGACAATTATTAAACTGGATGAAGGTTCAAACTTACCAAAGATCTTTTAAACAGCAAGGTTTAAAAACCCTAAAAGCCGCTAACTATTTCCAACCTCCTCCCAGACTCCTGTATAATTCTACCAAAGCCTGTAGTTGCTGTAACTTGTCATTAACGCTTCCGAGTTGTGCCGAAAGTAGTCTCTCTTCGGAAGTTAATACATCGGTATAATTTGTATTTGATGTGTACTTGAGCAATTCCATCGTGTAATCAACTGATTTTCCAAGGTATCTAATCTGGTTTGATCGCACTGTCATCTTATCTGATGCTGTCTGATATTGATGCATAGCGTTGGCAACTTCTTTACCAGCATTCAGAAGTGTCTGTTTAAATGCTACCAGGTATTCTTCCTGGTTAGCTTTTGCAATTTTCAGACGCTGATTATTTACCCCCTGGTTAAAGATTGGCTGTATAAGCCCTCCGGTCAGATTCCAGAAGATAGTATTAGCGTTGAATAATCTCGCTAAGTCAGTTTCAGAAAGGCCACCGTTTGCCGAAATGGTAACCGATGGATAAAAATAACTCCGCGCTACATTGGTCATGTCAAACGAATATCTGAAATGATATTCTGCTTCCATAACATCTGGACGATTAGCGAGCAGACAGGCAGGTACGCCGGTCTTAATGTCATAAGAAATTTGCTGACTGTCCAGCGAACCACGTTCAATGAGGCCGGGGGTCCGGCCAAGCAGTACGCTCAGGGCATTTTCAGTCGTATAAATGTTCTGCCTGATATCGGGGATGGTAATTTCCGTTGAGAACTTGTTAGCCTGGCTTAGAACCAGATCTGCTCCTGTTACGACGTCAGACTCTTTAAGCAACTTTATTGTTTCGACATCTGAATCTCTCAGCCTGAGAGTCTTTTCAGTGATCTGCAACTGGGCATCGTATGCCATCAGGGTATAATAACCTGTCGCCACGTCAGCTATCAGTTGAGTCTGAACAGCTCTTTTATAAGCCTCGCTTTCAAGGAACAGATCCAGAGATGCGCGTTTGGTACTCCTTAGCTTCCCCCAGATATCGGCTTCCCAACTCATACTTCCATATAATTTATATGCTTCAGATACTCCTGATCCATCGCTATTTTTATTTTGAAATGTGCCACTTGCATTAGCATTAATTGATGGGATAAAAGCCAGTTTGCTTTGCATCAGATTTGCTTCTGCCTTCTTCATTCGCGCCAATGCAATCTGAAGGTCAGAATTATTAATCAGGGCTTCATCGATAAGCTTTTGCAAGTGAGTATCTGCGAAAAAGCTTTTCCAGGGAATATCTGCAATATTAGCGGTGTCGCTTATAGAGAGATCCCTGTATAGTTTATCTTCTGCTACAATTTCAGGCCTTTTATATGGTTGCAACATCTTGCATGATGTTAAGAAGAGTACCGGAACCAATAAGTATAAAAATGGTCTTCTTAAGCTGATAATATTTTTTGAAAACATGATTATTTAAATTACGCTGTTATTATTTCATCATCTGCATCCTCGTGAGAATCTTGTTTCCCACTTATTTTTTCCTGAACTGTCTGGAATATAATGAACAGAACTGGTATAATAAGAATGCCGAATAATGTACCGAAAAGCATTCCGCCGACAGCCGAAGTTCCGATCGATTTATTACCATTTGCGCCTGCTCCTGTAGAAAACATTAAAGGCAATACCCCGAAGATAAAAGCAAAAGATGTCATCAAAATAGGTCTCAGGCGGGCTTTCGCTCCTTCCAATGCGGCAGTAATTATAGTCATACCGTGTTCTCTCCGTGTTGCAGCAAACTCAACAATAAGAATGGCATTTTTGGCGAGAAGTCCTATCAGCATGATCATGGATATCTGAGTATATATATTGTATTCTATGCCGAATATTTTCGTGAACACGAAAATCCCGCTCAGGCCAACAGGTAATGACAACATAACTACCAGTGGCAGAAGATAGCTTTCATACAGAGCGCTGAGGAGGAAGTAAACAAACAGAAGGCTAAGGATGAAAATATAGACTGTCTGCGAACCGCTTTTCTGTTCCTCCCGGCTCATACCTGAGAACTCATAGCCATATCCAGGTGGAAGAGCCTGCCCAGCAACTTCTTTTATCGCCTGCATTGATTCTCCGGCGCCGTATCCTTTGTTGGGAGATCCCATAACCGAGATAGAGGTAAACATGTTAAATCTTGAGATACTCTCCGGACCATACACTTTTGTTAGAGAAATAAACTCGGTGATAGGCGCCATCTTCTTATTGCCGGCCCTGACAAGAATCTTGTTCAGATCTTCAGGAGTTGCACGGTAACCGGGATCAGCCTGCATCATAATACGGTATTGTTTACCAAACTGGTTGAAATTGGAAACGTAAATTCCGCCAAGGTATCCCTGCAATGAAGTCATTATATCACTGACAGTTAATCCAGCCTGCTTTATTTTAGGCACATTTACCTCAAGCAGATATTGAGGAAAAGTTGGATTAAAAGTTGTATAAGCCATCTGGATTTCGGGGCGTTTGTTTAATTCAACCAGAAAATCCTGGCATACTTTGTAAAATTCGTTTATGGTATGGCCTCCCTTATCCTGTAATTCAAAGGAAAATCCTCCTCCTATTCCAAAACCCATTATTGTGGGCATGGCAAATGGCATAATGCTGGCCTCCTTTATTTTAGAGGTCCTCTGAACCAAAGTTTCAATAATATCCTTATTAGTGATGCCTATCCTTTCGCTCCAATTTTTGAGTTCCAGAATAACCATGGCGTAGGAACTTCCGCTTCCTGCTGTCATGCTGTTCCCAACCATGCACAACACGCTGTTCACTTGCGGTATCGACTTCGCTATACCCGCTACTTCATTTGCTACAGCTTTTGTTCTTTCCAAGGCTGAAGCCGGAGGAAGTGAGATGTTGACAAAAACTGTCCCCATATCTTCTTCAGGTACAAATGCTGCCGGTGTTGTAAACATTAAAACCGCCATCAGGCAACTGAACAGAACGACTCCCATAACTGCCATCCATTTCTTCCCGGAAAGAAATGTAATTGCCTGTATATATTTTGTTTTAGTAGCTTCAAATCCTGTATTAAAGAGATTGAAGAAAGAAAGAATGCCTCCCTGTTTTTTGTTTTCATTGTGTTTAGGTTTCAGCAATATTGCTGCAAGAGCAGGACTGAGAGTTAATGCATTTACAGCTGAAATGATGATTGCAATTGCAAGAGTCACTCCAAACTGTTTGAAAAAAACACCTGATGATCCTGAAATAAAGGTCACAGGAATGAAAACCGATGCCATTACAAGAGTTATCGAAATGATAGCTATTGATATCTCATTCATAGCATCGATCGATGCTTTTCGCGAAGAAGTATAGCCCTGGTCAAGTTTTGCATGCACTGCTTCCACGACGACTATTGCATCGTCAACAACAATCCCTATTGCGAGGAGAAGGGCGAAGAGTGTCAAAAGGTTTATACTGAAACCGAACAGGTACAGAAAGAAGAAAGTTCCGATCAAAGCAACCGGCACTGATATTGCCGGGATAAGAGTGGAACGAATGTCCTGGAGGAATAAGTATACCACAAGAAATACAAGCAGAAATGCTTCAAGAAGAGTCCTTATGATCTTCGCTATAGAAGCATCGAGAAACTTATTTGCATTGACTGTATTTACATAATGAATCCCGACAGGGAAAGATTCTGCAACCTCATCCATGACTTTTAACGATTCCACTATCACCTCCCTGGCGTTTGACCCTGCAGTCTGGCTTACCGCAATATTTGTCCCAGGTTTGCCATCAACTGTGAGGCCCCCTGTATATGACTGGGCACCAAGTTCTACCCTTGCAACATCTTTCAACTTAAGATACTGACCATTATCACCGGCTCTGATAATTATATCCTCAAATTCTCCAACTGTCTTTAGTTTTCCACTATACCTGACCACATACTGGAAACTCTGTTCGCTCTGTTCACCAAACCTTCCCGGGGCAGCTTCAATACTCTGGTCATTAAGCGCAGAACTAATATCGCCCGGGGTGACCCCATAAGCTGCCATTATATCCGGTTTTAACCATATACGCATCGAATATGTCTTTGAAGACATTGCTCCGGCATCTCCGACTCCTTTTACCCTTTTTAACTTCGGAACTATATTTATATCGGCGTAATTTGCCAGGAATGCTTCATCATAGGCCGGGTTATCGCTGTATAGAGCTGCCATTAGCAACATACCGCCCTGCTGTTTTCTGACAGAAACGCCTGCCCTTGTAACTTCTGCCGGCAAAATGCCTGAAGCTGCTGAAACCCTGTTTTGCACCATTACTGCTGCCATATCAGGATCAGTGCCGACCTCAAAATTAATATTTATAGAACCGCCTCCGTCATTTGAAGCGCTGGAGGTCATGTATGTCATCCCTTCGACACCATTGATCTGTTCCTCGAGGGGGATTATGACGCTGTTAAAAACCACTTCAGCATTTGCGCCTGCATAACTTGCAGAAACACGAACTGTGGGAGGCGCTATGTCGGGATATTGTTCAATAGGGAGTTTAACCAGCCCTAATATTCCCAACATGACAATAATTATTGATATGACGGTGCTGAGAACGGGACGTTCTATAAATTTTTTAAACATTGCTGAGTCTTTCTTTAAAGGGATTTAAAAAGCTTTCCGTAATAACTGACTGCACTTGTATCTTTTGGTATTATAGTGTTCCCGTCTTTTAGAGAGACAATCCCTTCAGTCACAATTCTGTCTCCCTGTTTTAGTCCGGAAGTGATAATGAAGAATTTTCCATCATCGGTAGGAACTGAGTTGAAGTTTACAGCCATGACCCTATTGTCAGGATTTACGGTATAAATAAAGCGTTTATTCTGAAGTTCATATGTTGCGCTTTGTGGCACTACAAGCACACTATCATAATTTTTGGGAACCCTTATTTTAGCGCTTGACCCACTGCGAATCAATCCAGCAGGGTTCTTAAAAACAGCTTTCAGAGTGGCTGAACCCGTCACGGTGGAAATAAGTCCGCTTGCCATTTCAATCCTGCCTTCTTCAGAAAATTCGATCCCGTTTGCAAGGATCAACTTAGCCGGCGGTAAAGCTTTTATCTTTTCTTCTAATGAAGCGCCTGATGTCTGCGAGAGGAGTTCAAGCAATTGTTTCTCATTCCATGAAAAATATGCATAGATATTTGAAATATCAGAAAGCATTGTAAGCGCTTCTGTGCTTGTGCTGCTTACCAGGGCTCCTACTTTATAAGGAATAGTGCCTATTGTTCCTTGCTGGGGACTTAAAATAACAGTATAGGCAAGATTAGCTTCGGCATTTGCAACAGATGCCTTGGCTTGTTCAAGCTGGGCTTCTTTGGTTTTAAGAGTCAACTCTTCCGACTGTAAACGGTAACTGCTTACTATATCTTTTTCAACCAGTGGCTTCACTTTCTCAATTTCAATCTTTGCAGAACTGACCTCTGCAACTGCGCTGTTAACGCTTGCCTTTGCCGTCAACACTGCCTGTTCATACTGAGGATTCCGGATTTTGAATAAAAGTTGACCCTTCCTTACAAAATCGCCTTCGTTAACACATATTTCTCCCATATACCCGTTTATCATAGGTCTGATCTCGATAACCTGTTGCCCCTCAATAGCTGCCGGGAAATCCTGATGTATAGTTACTGACATGGGGCTAAGTTTCAGAACTAAATAATCCTTTACCATCCCGGGACCTGCACCACCGGGAAAGCCACCGGGAGCTTTACCACCTTTATTCTGACCGCACGAGGTAATAAGAACTGCAATCAGGCTTATCGTTATTAAAGCATTTCTCATCTCTGTTCTATTTTATGATTTATTGTTTTTTCTGGTATTATTCTTAATTCATTAGACAGCAGGAGGGAACAAAATATTCATAATAATCTGCTTTCGTTCATTTAATATTTCCTGATATTCTTTTTCATTCAGGTTGCACACACTCATCTGCAAGGGCTTCATTATCACCGGGTAAATCATGAGAGAAAACATATTTATTAAGAAATGGGATGGATTGTATTTGGGGATACGACCTTCATTCATTTCATTTTTTATCTCAGCAAGGTATTTTTTAATCGGGGCCGGTTGTTTTATGCTGAACACGGTTGAACCGTTTTTCTTTAATCTCTGATTAGTAAATTCAACCATTATAAATGATTCAAGAAAAGGATACTTATATTGATTCTTTAAAAAATCATCGATAAAATTTTCCGTTTTCACCCTTAAAGGAAGAGCAGATGACAATATTAAATCGGAATTCCTCATAAATTCCTTTTGGGTTTTTTTCACGGCAGTCGCTATTAGCGCTTTTTTTGACCGAAAATAGTAATTTATCAATGTCCTGTTCACCCCGGCAGTATCCGCAATATCCTGTGTTGTGGCGTTGATTCTCCCTTCTGCAAAGAATACTCTCATCGCAGTATCCAGGATCAGTTTTTCAGTCTGGCAATCTATGATTGGCATGTTTTGACAATGATGTTTAACAAATTCGTCAATAAAGAAAATAATAATAAATATAATTACTAATGAGAATGCTAAAAATTTAAGAAATATTAACTGTTTGTTGAACCGGAAACCTGATATATTTTCTGTCTATTGATTCGCTATAATAGATATCGTGAATTCAAGGTTTGTTGTGTTTAACTGCTGAATCATCTGAAAGTTATTAACAAAAAATAAAAATTGTGGGGCTATGTGGAGTAAAGTGGATATTTTTTCATTATTTTTACCTTTTAATTGAAAAAAGCGAGGATGGCCACATTCATAGGTGATTACACATGCAAAGTAGATGTCAAAGGGAGGATTATTCTTCCGGTGGCATTTAAAAAGCAGTTGCCTGCTGATGCACAGGACCATTTCGTGGTACGTAAAGATATCTTCGAGAATTGTCTGATTCTGTATGCCATTGAAGACTGGAACAGACAATTGGAAAAGATCAGGAAAAAGATAAATCCCTATAACCGGGAACACAATATGTTCCTGAGGAATTTTTTTAAAGGAACAGCTGAACTCTCGCTGGATAATAATAATCGCATCCTTGTGCCGAAAAGGCTTATGGATCTGATCGGTGCCGGAAGGGATGTTGTTCTTGCAGGTCAGGATGGGCGAATCGAAATATGGGCAGCTGATAAATATGACAAAATTGATATGCCTTCTGATGATTTTGCCAACCTGGCTGAGAAACTGATGGGTGGAAGTATAAATGAGCCTTAACTACAATGGTTTACCATATTCCCGCACTGCTCAAGGAGAGTATTGACGGACTGAATATTCAGCCCGACGGGATTTATGTCGATGTTACTTTTGGAGGGGGTGGACACTCAAGAGAAATTCTTAATCGTCTTAAAACAGGNAAACTGGTGGCGTTTGATCAGGATGAAGATGCNGGACTGAATATTCCTACTGATGAAAAATTCCTGTTCCTGAACCAGAATTTCAGATTTNTGAGAAACAACCTACGGTTCAATAATATAGAATCAATCGATGGACTAATTGCNGATCTCGGAGTTTCGTTTCATCAGTTTGATGTTCCGGAAAGAGGATTTACTTTCAGACAGGATGCCCCATTAGATATGAGAATGAGTCAAAACGGCGGTTTAACGGCTGCACATCTTCTCGAGATAACAGAAGAGAGCAAGCTTGCAGATATCTTTTACAAGTACGGTGAATTGACAGATTCGAGAAGGATAGCCCGGGAAATAGTTTTAAAACGGACTTCAGCCCCATTAAAAACTGTGAATGATCTGATTGGTACTGTCAGTAAACTGGCTCCCTTCCGTCAGGAACATAAATTTTACGCTAAACTTTTTCAGGCCCTGAGAATAGCTGTGAATCATGAGATAGATTATCTCCAGGAGATGCTTGAACAGGCCCTTTCAGTATTAAATACAGGAGGAAGACTCGTTGTCATCAGTTACCATTCTCTTGAAGACAGAGTAGTAAAAAATTTCATGAAGTCGGGAAATTTCAGTGGAGAAGAGAAAAAAGACTTTTTTGGAAATACAGAAACTCCGTTCAGGCTTATTAACAGGAAAGGAACGACCCCTGGAGATGAAGAGATCGCAGCGAATAACAGGGCAAGAAGTGCTCGTTTAAGGATAGCCGAAAAGATCTGACAAATGGAAGAGAATAAGCAAAATATGAATGAGAACGGTAATAAGCAGATAAATCCGGGAAGCTTCATTAAGGAGCTGCTCAGCGGGAGTATGGTCTCTGAAAAGATCATACTTAAAAACCTGGGATTTATTTCACTGATCACCTTTCTCACTGCCGTGTACATTGGAAACAGGTTTCATGCTGAAAAAATAACCAGGGAATCGACAAGGCTTCAGAGAGAGGTCAAAGACCTCAGGGCTGAGTCGCTTTCTACCTCGGCTGATCTGATGCATATCAGCAAGCAGTCGGAGGTTTTTACTTTGATAAAGGAAAAGGGACTGAGCCTCGAGGAGTTAAAGACCCCGCCTTATAAATTATTAGTCGATAGGAAGTAAAGGAAATGGCAACCAGAGATGAGATTGTATGGCGCGGAGGACTGGTGTATATAGCGATTGGATTGCTTGGTGTGGTTTTGCTCATTCGTATCCTCATTCTCCAATATATTCAGCGTGGCAAATGGGCTGATATGAGTGAGAAATATGTTTATAAAACTGCTGAGATGCCTGCAAACAGAGGAGATATTCTTACAAGTGACGGACGTATTCTGGCTAGTTCAATACCATATTACACGATTTTTATGGATACCAGAAGCAGTGGAATGTCATCATCCACATGGTCTGAAGGAATTAGCGGACTATCGGCAGGCCTGGCTCGTATTTTAGGTGAAAGATCAGCTGCAGGATGGAAATCAGTTATAACGGATGCCCGCAAAAGAGGTGACCGGTATTTTCTAATCGAACGGAAAGTCAGCTATGAAACACTTAAAAGACTTAAAGAACTGCCAATATTCAGGGAAGGACAATACAAAGGCGGTATGGTGGCACAGGCAGAGAACAGAAGGATACTTCCAAACAATGAACTGGCGTCGCGCACCATCGGCTACCTCAATCTTGGCAGTGAAGGAAATGAGGTAGGAGTGGAAGGAGCATTTGATAAGGACCTGGCTGGTAAGAATGGTGTTGCAGTAAAACAAAGACTTACAGGAGGCGATTGGATAATTGTTGAAGGACCTAACAGTGTTGATTCAAAAGATGGCAATGATGTAGTAACAACATTGGATCTCGATCTTCAGGATGTAGCTTCAACTGCACTCCTGAATCAACTTAAAAAGAATGATGCTGATCACGGTTGTGCGGTACTCATGGAGGTTTCCACAGGCAGAATTAAAGCAATAGCCAACCTGGGGCTCGAGGACGATGGAGATTATCACGAAGCATATAATTATGCAATTGGAGAAAGTACAGAACCAGGTTCAACATTCAAACTGCCTTCTCTCATGGCTGCCATTGAAGATGGAGTCATCGATACTGGTGATATAGTGGATACAGGAAACGGATCTATCAAATACTATGACCATATTATCAGGGACACAAAGGAACACGGTGTTATTACAGTAAAACAAGTATTTGAAGAATCGTCAAATGTCGGGACTTCAAAACTTATCTATGAACATTATAAGAACAATCCGAAGGACTTTGTGAACAGGTTATATGCCATGCGACTGAATAAACCTTTGAGTATCCAACTGAAAGGAGAGGGCGATCCGCTGATCAGATATCCGGGTGATAAACTTTGGTCAGGGTTAACCTTGCCGATGATGTCGCATGGATATGAAGTTGAGATGACTCCCTTGCAGATCCTTACTTTCTATAATGCAGTGGCAAATGACGGAAGAATGATGCGGCCTCTTTTCGTTGATGCTATACTGCGAAATGGAAGAGTTATAAAGAGTTTTGACTCTGAGGTAATAATCAATTCAATAGCCTCGCGCTCAACACTAAGGAAAGCGAAAAAGATGATGGAAGGCGTGGTAGAAAGGGGTACTGCAACTAATTTAAAAAATCCTAACTATAAAATAGCAGGCAAAACAGGGACTGCTCAGATTGCAAGAGATAAGTATGGTTACGGAACCGGAGGAAAAAAATCGTATTCAGCATCATTTGTGGGATACTTCCCGGCAGACAATCCTCTCTACTCATGCATTGTCGTAGTCAATTCACCGTCAAACGGTGTTTATTTCGGAAATGTGGTCGCCGGAACAGTATTTAAAGAGATTTCCGATAAGGTTTATGCAACAAGGTTTTTCCGAAATTATAAACCTGATAACAAAGAAGATATAAAACCTTCGGCACCAGATGCCGGAAACGGATATCGTGCTGATATAAATGAGGTGCTTAAAAACATTGATGTCAGATACAGGCGGACTGCTGATGATGAATGGGTTGCGACAAGGGAAAGTGGTGATACGGTAAGCCTGAAAAGCGTAAAAATTCAACCGGGTCTAATACCTGATGTTCGGGGTATGACTCTGCGCGATGCAATCTACCTTCTTGAAAACTCNGGAATTAGAGTAAAATACAGCGGTAAAGGAAGAGTATTGAGACAATCTCCCGAGCATGGAGCCAGATATAGTGATGGAACTGTTGTTGTACTTGATATGAATATGTGATATTATGAAGATTGAGGAAATATTAAGAGGAATTGATATTGTTTCAATTAAAGGAGCAAAGGAAAGAGTTGTATCAGGAATTGATTTTGATTCGAGGAAAGTGAAAAAGAATTCCATGTTTATCGCGGTAAAAGGATATAAGAGCGACGGACACGATTTTATAGAATCAGCAATTCTATCCGGAGCCACATCAGTCATATGTGAAACACTTCCTGCAAAGCCCGATAAAAACATTTGCTGGGTAAAAACTTCGGATTCAGCAAAGGCGCTTGGTCTGGCAGCATCTAATTTCTATGGAAACCCCTCTTCCTCTCTTAAACTTATCGGTGTCACCGGAACGAACGGTAAAACAACAATTGCCACCCTTTTATACAGAATGTTTTCAAAACTGGGCTATAAATGCGGATTGTTTTCAACAGTATGCAATTATATCATCGAAAAAGAGCTTGAAGCGACCCATACAACACCCGATCCTGTTCAGCTTAACAGGCTTTTATCGGAAATGGTAGATGCGGGATGTGATTATGCATTTATGGAAGTCAGCTCCCATGCAGCTGATCAGAAACGGATTGCAGGGCTTATTTTTGCCGGTGGGATCTTTACAAATCTTACTCACGATCATCTCGATTACCATAAGACATTTGATAATTACCTGGCTGCAAAAAAAAGTTTCTTTGACTCTCTGCCAAAGGGTTCATTTGCTCTTGTAAATATTGATGACCGGAATGGAAAGGTTATAATTCAGAATTGTGAGGCCAGGCACTATACATTTTCAGTTCGGAAAATGGCCGATTACAGATGTAATATAATAGAACAGGGCTTTGAAGGCATGGGATTGAAAATTCAGGGCGATGAGGTATGGACAAGGTTTATCGGTGATTTCAATGCATCGAATCTGCTTGCAGTTTATGCCGCTTCTGATCTTCTTGGTGCAACAAAAAAAGAGATACTGACTGTTCTCAGCGATCTGCACCCTGTGGCAGGAAGGCTGGAAGTAATAAAATCACCTGAAGGCATATCTGGCATAGTAGACTATGCACATACGCCTGATGCCCTTCTTAATGTTATTGATACCATTAATAAGATCCGTGAAGGCGGAGTTCAGCTTATAACAGTAGTTGGTGCAGGCGGAGACCGCGATCGTACAAAACGGCCGAAGATGGCGGCAATTTCTGCCGAAGGAAGTACTAAAGTTATACTTACTTCTGACAATCCCCGCACTGAGGATCCTGAAAAAATTCTCGATGAAATGGAAATCGGGATAACGCCCGACCTTAAAAGAAAGACCCTCAGAATTGCTGACAGGCACGAAGCAATTAAAACGGCTGTTATGCTTGCAAACAGAGGAGATGTTGTATTAATCGCCGGAAAAGGTCACGAGACATACCAGGACGTTATGGGGGTAAAACATCATTTTGACGACAGGGAAGAATTGNAAAATGCATTTTTATTAAAATAAATCAGGGAAAATGCTTTACTACTTATTTAATTATCTTGAATCACTTAATTTCCCGGGAGCCAGGTTATTTACATTTATCTCTTTCAGGTCGGCTGCTGCTGTTATCACTTCCCTTATTATATCACTTCTAATCGGCAAAAGGATTATTCTCTATCTTCAGAGAAAACAGGTTGGAGAGGTTGTAAGAAACCTTGGTCTCGAAGGACAATATCAAAAACAGGGAACTCCGTCGATGGGAGGGATAATAATTCTTGCTTCAATTATTATTCCTACACTTCTGTTCGCAAAGCTTGGCAACATTTACATCATTCTGATGCTAATTACAACAGTTTGGTTAGGCCTGATAGGATTTCTTGATGATTATATTAAAATATTCAGGAAGAACAAGGAAGGACTTGCCGGTCGGTTCAAGATTGCAGGTCAGATAGTTCTTGGAATAATTGTTGGCTTAACTCTCTTTTTTAGTAGTGAAGTCAGGATCGCAGAAAAAATAGATGTTGCAAATCTTACGCTCAGGGAAAGACATGAAATACTCGACAATTCCGTACAGATTCCATCACATGGATCGATAACACTTGAAAAAAAATCGACGAAAACAACTATTCCTTTTGTAAAAGACAATGAGTTTGACTACGCCTGGATCGTATCCTTTATAAAAGAAGAAAACCGCAGACCATACACCTGGATTGTATTTGTGATTATTGTAATATTCATTGTCACATCTGTGTCAAATGGGGCAAATCTGACTGACGGACTCGATGGATTAGCTACCGGAACATCTGCTATAATAGGAACAGCTCTGGCTATACTGGCTTATGTTTCAAGTAATATTATTTATGCCAAATATCTTCAGATAATGTATATACCAGGCACCCAGGAACTTGTTGTTTTTGCAAGCGCCTTTATCGGAGCCACAATAGGGTTCTTATGGTATAATTCATTTCCGGCACAGGTCTTTATGGGCGATACCGGCAGTCTGGCCTTAGGAGGAATTATTGCTGTATTTGCAGTAATTATCAGAAAAGAATTGCTTGTACCCATCCTTTGCGGGATATTCCTTGTTGAAAACCTTTCGGTTGTACTTCAGGTGGGCTGGTTTAAAAGAACAAAAAGAAAATACGGGGCAGGAAGAAGAATATTTCTGATGGCTCCGCTTCACCATCATTATCAGAAAAAAGGCTTTCCCGAACCGAAGATCGTCACACGGTTCTGGATAGTAGCAATAATTCTGGCAGTAATAAGTATTGTGACGCTTAAGATCAGGTAATAAAATGAGTAAGAAAATTGTAATACTGGGAGCAGGGGAAAGTGGTGCGGGATCAGCGGTTCTTGCACAGAAGCATGGATTTGATGTCTTTGTCTCTGATAAAGGTCAGATAAAGGAGAATTATCGGGATATTCTTGAAAAGCATTCTATTAAATGGGAGGAAGGCAAACATAATGAATCAGTTATACTTGAAGCTGATGAAGTCATAAAGAGTCCCGGAATACATGAAGACGCTCCGATAATAATGAAGATCAGGGAGAAAGGTATCCCTGTTATTTCAGAAATTGAATTTGCCGGCAGATATGCAAAGGGTACAAAGATTTGTATAACCGGGAGCAATGGCAAAACAACAGTAACAAACCTCATATATCATATCCTGAGAAAAGCCGGATTGAATGCAGCAATGACCGGTAATGTGGGTAATAGTTTTGCGATGGCTGTTGCCGAAGGATCGTACGATTATTATGTTATCGAACTAAGCAGTTTCCAGCTTGATGGGATGTACGATTTCAAAGCCGATATTGCTGTACTGTTAAACATTACTCCCGATCATCTCGACAGATACGGGTACAAACTTCAGAACTATATAGATTCAAAATTCCGCATTACGCAAAACCAAAAGAAAGAAGACTTTCTGATTTACTGGGATGGAGACCCTATTATAAAAACTGAATTATCACGGAAAAAATTTGAAATGACCCTGCTTCCTTTTTCTGATGAGAAAAAGGAAGGAATGACTGCCTATATTGAAAACGACGAATTGATAATTGATTACCTAAATAAAACAAACCTTATGACCATTCACGATTTTGCTCTAAAAGGTCGTCACAACACCTACAATTCAATGGCAGCAGCCATTGCAGGAAAGATACTAAATATCCGTAAGGAGGTAATCAGAGAAAGTCTGGCTGATTTTCAGGGAGTTGAACATCGATTGGAGCCCGTTATCACAGTCTGTGGCATTAATTTTATTAATGATTCAAAAGCCACAAACGTGAATTCTACATGGTATGCAATTGAGTGCATGGAGAACAACATCATCTGGATTGTGGGTGGCATTGACAAAGGGAATGATTATTCAGAACTCTTCCCGGTTGTACAAAAGAAAGTCAAGGCTATTGTTTGTCTGGGGAAAGACAACAAAAAGATAATTGAGGCTTTCAAAGATAAGGTTGAAACAATTGTAGAAACAACCTCAATGGAAGAAGCCGTTCGATCTTCTTATTACCTGGCAAAGAAAGGTGAAACAGTACTTTTATCACCGGCATGCGCAAGTTTTGATCTTTTTAAAAATTATGAGGACAGGGGCCGTCAGTTTAAACAGGCAGTCAGAAATCTTTAATTAATAAATCATGGAGCAGGGCTGGCTTACAAAAACATTTAAAGGCGACAGGGCAATATGGGGTCTTGTAGCTCTTTTTATGTTTTATTCTCTCCTGGCTGTATACAGCTCTTCAGTAGGAGTGGCCTTTATGAAATACGGTGGGAATACTACATACTTTCTTAAAAGTCAGATAGTTATGTTAGCCTTAAGTATTGTCATTATGGTAGTAGTTCATTATCTCCCATACAGGATTTATTTTTCAATGGCCGGATTGATTCTTATTGGTTCTGTGGGATTACTGATACTGACTTTTGCCATGGGATCGAGGGTAAATGAGGCAATGCGCGCTATTACAATTCCAGGAACCGGATTCAGACTTCAGACATCGGACGTTGCTAAAGTGGCTCTGGTCATATATCTCGCACGTTGCCTCGCCAAGTACCAGAAGGAGCTGAATAATTTTATGCTGGTTTCAAAATATTTCATTCTTCCTGTTGGAATAGTTTGCGGACTTATCATGCCTGAGAACCTTTCTACGGCACTTATGGTATTCGGAATAAGTATGATAATAATGTTTATAGGAAGGGTCCCTTTCAGGTTTCTTCTTGCTTATGTAGGCATGGGAGTAGTGGGAGTACTTCTTTTTGCAGTGTTGCTGACAATGATTAAAAAAGATAACAGAGTACAGGTTTGGAAAAACCGCATTGAACAATTCTTTTCTGGTAAGACCAATGAAGACAAAGATTATCAGTCAAACCAGGCTAAAATTGCAATCTCAACAGGTGGTTTATTTGGTAAAGCTCCGGGGAAAAGCACCCAGAGAAACATGCTTCCTCAATCTAATTCTGATTTCATTTTTGCAATTATTATAGAAGAATATGGATTGTTGTTTGGGGCCATTCCATTGATANTAGCTTATATGATACTGTTATTCAGAGGAATAACTATTGCTAAAAAATGTGAAACCGCCTTCCCGGCCTTTCTGGTACTGGGGTTGATCGTAATGATCGTAATTCAGGCAATGCTGAATATGCTGGTTGCTGTCGGACTGTTTCCGGTAACAGGCCAGACTCTTCCAATGATAAGCTGGGGGAGAACATCAGTCCTGGTAATGAGTTTTTCAATAGGAGCAATACTAAGTGTCAGCCGGGTTGTAAATGCCCGGATAAAGAAAGAAGAATTGGCTGAAGAGGAAATTTCTGATGAAGGAGAAAAAATATATGGACCAGCAAAAGCATAAAAGGATAATTATCAGTGGCGGCGGAACCGGAGGGCATATCTTTCCTGCAATATCCATCGCTAACGCTCTCAGGAAAATTGATCCTGAGACAGAGATCCTTTTTGTTGGTGCAGAAGGTAGAATGGAAATGGAAAAAATTCCAGCAGCAGGTTTCAGGATAATAGGGTTACCTGTTGCCGGTCTGTACAGGAGTCTGACATTTAAAAACTTTTCAGTTCTGATAAAACTTATTAGAAGCCTTAATAAAGCAAAAAAAGTTATTAAGGAATTCAGACCCGATGTTGTTGTAGGTGTGGGAGGATACGCCAGCGGGCCGGTTCTCAGACAAGCCGGAAAAATGGGAATTCCGACACTCATCCAGGAACAGAATAGCTATGCCGGAGTGACTAATAAACTTCTTTCCAGGAAGGCATCAACGATATGTGTCGCTTACGATGGAATGGATAAGTATTTTCCGAAAGAAAAAATTATCAAAACTGGTAATCCGGTGAGACATAATTTCGACGATCTTCAAAGTTTGAGGGACGAGGCACTCTCATTTTTCAATCTTAAAAAGGAGTTTCCTGTTATCCTCGTACTCGGCGGATCACTTGGGGCTGGAACCATCAACAATTCCCTTTCAGAAAACATTAACAGACTTAAGGATTCAGATTGTCAATGGCTATGGCAGACAGGCAAATATTACTATGAAAATGTGAAAGCGCTTGTTTCGGTTTCATTCAGTGGAAATATTTCTGTACATGGATTCATTAACAGGATGGAATATGCTTATGCGGCGGCAGATATAATTGTTTCAAGGGCAGGAGCCGGAACCATATCTGAATTATGTCTGGTCGGCAAACCTGTAATACTGATCCCTTCTCCGAATGTTGCAGAAGATCATCAGACCANAAATGCCGAGGCTTTATCAACCAGAAATGCAGCTGTTTTAATAGCTGATGGTAATGCACCAAAGGTTCTTGTTGATGAGGCAATCAGATTAATATCAGATAAATCAAGAAGGGAGACGCTTTCCTCAAACATACTTAAAATGGCAGACAGAGAGGCGGATATAAGGATAGCGGAAGAAGTGTTAAAACTTGCAGGAAAATGATCGAATTTAAAAATATAGAAGGAATATATTTTGTCGGGATCGGCGGCATCGGCATGAGTGCTCTTGCTCTCTATTTTTCAAAGGGTGACTATAAAATCGGAGGATACGACAGATCTGAAACCAGGATCACAAAATCACTCGTTGAAAATGGCTGTGAGATAGTATACAGTGATGATATTTCTGTTCTTCCACAGCTCTTCAGAAATATCGAGTACAAAAACAAGGTCATAATCGTTTATACTCCGGCTATTCCTGCTGAGAGCAAAATACTTACATTTTTCAGGAATAACGAATACCTGATTTATAAAAGATCCGAGATACTTGGTGAAATATCTTCAAATACCGATACTCTGGCAGTAGCCGGTACACATGGTAAGACAACAGTATCTACCATGATAGCGCATCTATTGAAACAGTCGCACATTGATTGCTCCGCGTTTCTTGGAGGCATATCGAAGAACTACGATTCAAATCTTATAATTGGAGAAAGCAGGTTTACGGTAATGGAGGCAGATGAATTTGACCGGTCATTCCACCGCCTCAGTCCACTTATGGCAGTAGTGACTTCACTTGATGCCGATCATTTAGATATCTACGGAGATCAGGCTACTATGATAAAGGCTTACAATGAGTTCTGCGGAAAAATCAGAAAAGGCGGCAAACTTGTTGTTAACAAGCGAATATATGATCAGATTATTGTTCCTGAAGGAGTAGAGTGTCTCACATATGGGCTTGATAATAATGCTGATTTCACGGCAACGAATATAAGACGATCAAAGGATTATTACATTTTTAATATTAAAACACCATCAGTAAATATTGATGATCTGCACTTTGCATTCCCCGGTATTATAAACATCGAGAATTTTACTGCTGCAATTGCTATAGCAATCATGTGTGGCGTTAATGAACATGAGATTCGTAAAGCTGTTCTGCTGTTCCAGGGTGTTAAGCGCAGGTTTGATATCAGAATTAATATACCAGGTTTAGCATTTATTGATGATTATGCGCATCATCCCGAAGAGATCAGAGCCTGCATAATGTGTGTAAAAGAATTTTTTACCGGTCGTAAAATCACAGGGATCTTTCAACCTCATCTTTTTTCGCGTACCCGCGATCATGCAACTGGTTTTGCCGCTATTCTAGATGAATTGGATGAGGCAATACTTCTTCCTATATATCCCGCACGCGAAAAGCCAATTGAGGGAGTCACCTCAGAGCTGATATTCAATAAAATGAAATCAAAGAATAAAAGACTTATGTCGAAAGAGGATATTCCCGGGAAACTTGATACGGAAAAACTTGATGTTCTGCTGACGATAGGAGCGGGTGATATAGATACACTTGTTGCACCAATTGAAGAAAAGATCAGGAAGGAGCGCAGATTATGAGAAAATTGCTGAAAATATTGCTGATCATCCCAGTGTTATACCTTATTATAATACCGGTATTTTTTGCTATTTCAGCAAATTCAAGGCCATGTGGCGGAGTAGTGATAGATATTAGTGACTCATCTGATTATCACTTTGTTACTAAAAGGCAATTATTTAACCTTGCTTATGCTAATAATTACAGGATAGCCGGAAAACCGGTGAAAGAGGTATCAGCTTCGACAATTGAAAGCAGGATAAATGTATTAAGAGAACTTAAAAAGGCAGAAGTATATATTACAATTGATGGTCTGGTACATATCTATGTTGAACAACGCACCCCGATCATGAGAGTAATGCCCGGTGATGGCGGAGACTTTTTTGTTGATGAGGATGGGGTAGTTGTCAGGAGGAGGAATCTGTACAACCCGCGATTGCATATTGTTGAAGGTAATGTGAATATCAGTTCAGCAATGCTTAATGGAATTAGTGTGCTTGATACAGCTATAAAACACTCGATACTAAAAGATATTTATCAACTGGTGAATTATATAAATGATGACAAATTCTGGTCTGCTCAGATAGATCAGATTTATGTCGACAGTAATGATGAAATTGACCTGATCCCGCGTGTTGGCAACCAGATGATCCACCTCGGGAGTGCAGAAAATTATGAAGGGAAACTCAGGAACCTCCAGGCTTTCTACGATAAGGTATTACCTGAAGTAGGCTGGAATAAGTATTCGACGATTAACCTTGAATTTAAAGATCAGATAGTTTGTAAAAAAAGAGATAATCAGAAATAACCATAATTAGCTATGAACAAAAAGGAACAGTATGTAGCAGCCATAGACATCGGAACCACAAAAATTGTGGCAATTGTCGGCAAGAAAAACGAGAATGGAAAAATTGAAATTCTCGGACTTAGTAAAGCTCTTTCAAAAGGGGTAAAACGAGGTGTAGTTCTTAATATTGAGGAGACAGTTAATGCAATCCAGACTACCGTTGAGGATGTGCAGAAAAGATCCGGTATTCTATTCTCCGAAGTCTTTGTTGGCATAGCCGGGCAACATATAAAGAGTATGAAAAACCGCGGCTATATAATGCGCGAAGCCTATGATGATGAAATAAAAAAGGAAGAGGTCTTTAAACTGATTGAAGATATGCATAAGATACATATCGATATCGGTGAAGAGATAATTCATGTTATCCCGCAGAATTTCATTGTCGATAATGAAACAGGTGTTAAAAGCCCTATTGGGATGTGTGGAAGGCGACTCGAGGCCAACTTTCATATTGTTATTGGGCAGGTCGCTGCAGCGAAAAACATTGAGAAATGTATCCGAAAAGCAAATCTGATTGTGAAGGATATGATCCTTGAACCACTGGCTTCATCCGATGCGGTACTCACTGATGATGAAAAAGAGGCCGGTGTAGTTCTGGTGGATATTGGAGGAGGTACAACAGATGTAGCAGTATACTACGACAATATTATCAGGCACACAGCTGTAATTCCTTTTGGAGGGAATGTTGTAACGAAAGATATCAAGGAAGGTTGCGCAATTCTGCAACGTCATGCTGAGCAACTCAAAATTCAGTATGGATCTGCTCTGGGGGATATTGCCCCCGATGACAAGGTTGTTTCCATTCCGGGGATCAGCGGTAGGGAACCAAAAGAGATATCTTTCAAAAGCCTGGCATATATAATCCAGTCAAGAATGGAAGAAATTATTGATGCAGTGAATTTCGAAATTCAGAATTCGGGCTACGCCGATAAACTTGCTGCAGGAGTTGTTATAACAGGTGGTGGTGCCATGCTTAAACATCTGCCTCAGCTGATGAAATTCAAAACGGCAATGGATGTGAGAATAGGTCTCCCGAATGAGCATCTTGCAGGATCAGCAAAAAATGAAATTAACCAGCCTATGTATGCAACAAGCGTTGGGCTGATAATGCGGGGATTTGAATACCTTGAAACATATAAAAAGACTTTCAATGCCGGCATCACTGAAGAATATGTGAAACCTAAACAGGTAGTTGTTGAACACGATGACGACGAAGAGGAGGAATCATTTACACCTCCGGTTCAGAATGAGGAGAAAATCTCACTCACTGACAAGATTAAAACTATGCTTTCAAAAATGTTTGAAGTTGAAGATCAGCCTATTAATAAATAATTTTGGCTACTTATAGGTTTATGCTGTTCATAATAAATTAAATAACTACAATATGTCAGACGATATAATGAACTTTGATCTGCCCGTAGAAAGATCGTCGATTATAAAAGTTCTTGGAATAGGCGGTGGCGGCAACAATGCCGTCAATCACATGTTTGAAAAGGGCATCACAGATGTGAATTTTGTAATCTGTAATACCGACCACCAGGCTTTGTTGAAAAGCCAGGTACCCATAAAGGTTCAGATTGGTGAATCACTTACCGAAGGAAGAGGAGCCGGAAGCAAACCGGAAATAGGCCGGCAGGCTGCACTGGAGAACATAAACGATGTAATGGAAGCTCTATCGGGAAATACAAAGATGGTTTTCATTACTACCGGAATGGGGGGAGGTACTGGTACCGGTGCCACTCCGGTGATTGCAAAAGCCTGTAAAGAAGCTGGATTACTTACCATAGCAGTTGTTACTATCCCTTTTAAATCAGAAGGAAAAGTACGGATCAGGCAAGCGATTGATGGTGTAACGGAACTCAAGGATTACGTCGATTCTCTGCTTGTGATTAATAACGAAAAGCTGAGAGAGATATACGGTAATCAACCTGTTTCCACTGCTTTTGCTAAGGCAGATGATATTCTGACAACCGCAGTGAAGGGAATTGCTGAAATAATTACAGTAACAGGGTATATAAATGTGGATTTTGCAGATGTGGAAACAGTTATGAAAAACTCCGGAGTGTCAATAATGGGAATGGGCAAAGCAGCAGGTGAGAACAGAGCAATAAAGTCCATAGAGGATGCACTCTCCTCTCCATTGTTAAACTCAAATGATATTACAGGGGCTAAAAGTATTCTTATAAACATCTCTTCGGGGACAGGCGAGCATGAGATAACAATGGATGAGCTTGGCGAGATCACTGATTATATGTATGATGCAGCTTCAGATGATGCATTGATCATCAGGGGGCTATCAAAAGACGAAAATCTGAACGAAGAAATTAGCGTGACTGTAATAGCAACCGGATTTGAATCGAATAGTATTTTTCAGCCATATAAACATAAAAAACCCAGTAAGGTTGAATTACTTACCAGCAAGAATGCAATTCCATCAAGGATAATACCTGAAACAGGTAATGATGTATTCTCTGTTCATGAAAAAGGAAAAAAGTCAATCATAACCGATTTTGAGGAAGAATCGCAGGGTATAATTGATTTCAGTCTCGAGCATAATCACGAAATGGAGGAGATCAGAAGCAGACGAACAGTAGAGAATGATGAAGGCAGTGAAAAACCCGAGGCAACTCTCCGAAAAGTTAAGCATATGCAGAATATGCTTAAAAGAGAAGGCCTTTCCAATAAAACAATGAAGGAGAATATTGATACGTTTGAGGATGTGCCCGCATATGTCAGGAGAAACCTGTCACTCGGAAACCAGGAGAGCGGAACCGAAAGCAAATTATCGAAGTTTACCTTAACTTCGGATGATAATGATGAACCTGTCTTAAGGGAGAACAACGCATATCTGAATGATAATGTGGATTAGAGATTAGCATTAAAAGATCTGGTTATTTAATTCGACAAGTCAAGA
>JGI20214J51650_10000423_pt1 | contig 26192 bp, 24 predicted proteins | sample WetSurMetagenome_FD_51650 | JGI IMG/M metagenome (IMG submission 51650) | reverse complement strand
TTACCGTTGTACTGGTTATCGGGCGAGGTTCCCGAGTCGCAGAAGTGGCCGGGTCCGGTTACTTCCAGCTTGGTGCCTGGGTTGGTGGGGCCAATGCCGACATTACCATTGAAATACCCGTTTCCGCTATAATCCACCCTCATCTTGTCCCCGGCGTTATTATTAATCAGCAGCGCGAAATTGGTCGCGGCAATGCCGTTGCCGATAATAACCACGCCGTCCAGGGCGCCGCTTCCGCTGTTCACTTCGATCCCGCACGTTCCGGAGCCGGAGTAAATAAGCTGCGTCCATCAATAAAAATGCCGAATTTTCGTATTCTCAGCGCGCGGGAAAGCGTGCAAGGAGATAGACGGGTGTGGCGGAATCCGCGCGTGTTTTTCCCCGACGTTTTCGAAACGGCGCGGGCGGAATTCAACGGCTCTCGTCAATTCAAACAATCAACAGGGGAATCCTTCTTGCGAAAACCGGCGCATCATCCCGCTTTGCGTTTTCCGGTCGTAAAACGAATCTTTGCGGCTCTGTTGACACACATGCATGAATCAAGTATTATTCATCAGGTTTTTTCGCGGATATTCCGCTCCGCGTCACGTTACCGGCCAAATCCGATGAAATCCACGTCATTCTTTCGCGTTGTTCCTCGTACAGTCGTTCCGGCCGTCGGGTTCATTGTCCTCGCTCTTCTCGGTTTCCCCTCTTTTTCCCAGGTCACCCTCCCCAACGGCGTGACGGTACCCAAGGAAAAATTCGTCGTCTACATCATGATAGGCCACTCCAACATGGTGGGCCGCGAGACGCAATTCGACGTGCAGCCGGATCCCCACGCGTGGAGTTTTTTCATCAGAGACTGCTGCCAGCCTTATTCCGATCACGCGTGGATACCGGCGAAGGATTGCATACACATGGACAACGGCGCGGCGGGCGACGGGCCGTGCATGCACTTCTTGAAGAAGATGGTGCGGGAATTTCCCGAGTATTACTTCGGCGTCGTGGAAAACGCAAATTCGGGCGTGCAGTGCCGCGCGAATTACCAGAAGAACAACGGCGCCGGAACCCTGGATCTCTACTCCGAAATGGTGAATGCGCTCGACGTGATAAAGGACAAGGTCACGTTCGGCGGCATCGTCTGCATGCTCGGCATACCGGAGGCGGCCAACGGCACCGACTCGCTGTGCAGGGAATTTTCAAACGACATCGCGCTCATGGTCCGGCAGTTCAGGGACACGCTGCGCCTGCCCGATCTGCCGTTTTTGATGGGGGCGTTCGAGCGCGACGGGCCGAGCGTTGCAACGCTCGCTCCCCATTGGCAGGTGATAGACAGCCAGACCAACCTCGTTCCCTCCAAGGTGCCGGTTTCGGCCCTGGTGCCGTCCGACAGTCTTTTCTATACCGACCGGTGGCATTACACCTGGGCCTCGTATGAAATCTGGACGCAGCGGGCGGTTGATATCATCAAGGCGCGGGGCTGGTATCCGGCGGCGTCGCGCGTCATTCCGGCCGACAACGCGGAGAGGGTCCGCCGGGCCCATGCCGGTTCCCCGGCGCCGGGAATGTGGACCGACGCGCTCGGACGGAAGACGGCTGTAGCTGGCGTCCCATCGGGCCAGCGCGACGGGCTCGGCCCGCACCGGGTGATTGTTTCAAAACACAAAAAAGCGCTGGAGGGCTTTTGAAGAACATCCTTGCATGGGGAATGCGGCTCGCCATCGCCTCCCTCGCGTCGTACATGGCATGTTCCGTGACCCCCGAGCACCCCATCAGGATTCTGCGGCCCGCGGGCGGAGAGACGTTCGTCGTCGGCGACACCGTGGCCGTGGCATGGTCCCTTGATACGAAGCTCGTGCAGTCGGTACGGGTTCTTGCCTCAACCGACAACGGCGCGCACGAAAGCAACGTCTTCGACGGCCCTTTCACGGGGGTGGACACCTGCCTATGGGTTATAGGCAGTGAAAGCGACGCGGCGGGGCTGTGGTACCCCAGCGACAGCGTGGCCGTCATCCTGGAGGATTCGCAGGGGAAATATGCCGATGAAACGGCCGCGCCCCTGCACGTTCGCGCCCTCAAGCTGCTTGCTCCCGCCGCCTGGGATACCGTCCATGTCGGCGACACCGTGTCAATCAAATGGCGCGGCTCTTCCCGGTTCATCTCATCCGTTCTCGTGTACATCGCCACGGGCAAAGGCACGGGCCACGGCCTGGTCGCGTCGAACAGCTTTGGGTTAAACGATTCCTGCCGCTGGATTGTCGGGAGCGAAAGCGAGCGTTCGAAGCTTGTCTACCCCAGCGACAGCGTGCGGGTGCTCATCTACGACTACGACAAGATTTATTCCGACACCACGGCGGGACGCATTCACGTTCTGGAGAGAAATTGAACCGAGGGATTTGACGAAATAAATAAGGCGCCCTCGATTCGAGAGCGCCTCCGCGAACTTCAATCAATACTGCGTTACTAGAACTTCTTCTGCTGCTTAAAGTCCTCGCTCATCTCGGTGAACGGCAGCCAGCGATCCTGGCTGTGGTCGGTGATGGTGGAATCGTAGGTTTTCTCGGCCTTCTTTTCCCATACTTTCTTGTTGTCCTTTTCGAGGAGCGTTTCGAAATTTTGACGCTTGCACGCGAAGCGGTCGACGAAAATCTGGACGGTATCACCGCGGCAGTCCCATGTCCCGCTCGACTGAAATTCCCAGTCCTCCTTGAGGTTTTTCGCGCTCTGGCCCTTCTTGGTTTCCACGAGCATCGCCTTGCCGTCCTTACCGAAAGTAAAGGTCTTCGTCTCGACCGCGTGGATGCTCTTGTCGGCGTCGCTTTTGGTGACGTTGGTGCACACCCACACGCCCGGCAGCCTCTCCTTGAGTTCCTTGGCCCGGTCTTCGTTGAACTTGAGCGTGGGCAGCATGCCGACGGCCTTGTTGCAGTTGTCTTCAACCTGATATATCCAGTTTTTCTTGACAAAGCCGTCTATCACCGCGAGGGCGCTGTCGAGGCTCTTGAGCTGCAGGCCCGTCAACTGGGCTTTTGCCGTGGTGAGAACGCCTATCATAGAATCGCTGTAGGGCTTGAGCCGGGCCACATTCTCCGCATACAGGGCTTCGGATCGGGCGATGAGGATTCGCGCGGAATCGAGAGATTTGCGCGCCAGCGTCTTGTCGTCCTTCTCCTTGGCGTACGTGGCGCCGTAGAGATACTTTACGGCGTCGGAAAGCGAACTGTCGGGAACGCCTTTGGCCTTGAGATCGTTGATGCGGGCCTGGGCGTCGTCGAGCGCCTTCTGGCTTACGCCGCACCCGGCGACGATGACTATAACGCTTAAGACGAGTGGAACGAGCAGTACCGTCCTTTTCATACGCAGTCCTCCCACAAAAGTTCGGTAAAAGAAATGTCGGGGCAACGTGCTCAACGGGTATAGAAATAAGATATGTATGGATGGAATGTCAAGGATAATCAGGAGTTGCGATGGACAATAGCCGTTAAAAACCCCGGCGTTCCCCTCGCTTCGCGGGGATCGGGCAACGCCGCCCTTCCTTGTTGGGCGGGTTGGAATTTCCGGGCTCGGCTATTCGGCCTCGGTGCCGCCTTACCGCAACGCTGCTTCGCGCCGCAGCCAGGCGGCCCTTCGCTTTGGCTCACCCTGCGGTCCAGCTAACGCGCTGCATCGAAAAAACTATTCTGTCAAGCAATATATATGCACCAACGTCGTTCGCGGAACCTCACCCTCTCCCATTTCCCACAGGAGAGAGGCACCGACCTCGCCCCATTTTTCTTAACGCGTCTACGCGTTTGCACATTAACGCTTCCGCGCTCGAACGCTCCAACTTTTTTCCAGGCCCCCCAATCGACGCTTGTGCGTGCCCCAAGAAGAAAGTGACAAAGGAGACAAAGTATTTGCCCCCTTATCACTTGTCGTTTCCGGGTGCCCCCTGCAGCAAAGTATCGGGCTTGCAACCACCCCGCCACGGGGGCTACCCACGAGGGGTGCCTCTCCGAATCGCCGTCGCGCGTGCGGTTCGGCATTTGGGTATCGCGCGACGGAAGCCGGGGGCCAGGGGGAAATTTCCCCCGCCATTATTTTTAGGACCTGCCTTTATTTCTCGTGATTCGTAAAAGCCACAAACAGCGAGCTCTCGGCCCTCCGTATCAGCAGCAGCACCGGGCCGTCCTTCTTGACCGCCTTGGCGGCCTTGGCGAAGTCCTTGACCGAGGCAACCGGCTGGCGGTTGACTTCCTGTATCACGTCGCCGGGCTGGACTCCCTCGCCAGCGGCGGCCGAAGCCTGATCCACGTCGGTGACTACCACGCCAGTCACGTCGGATTTGATGTTATACTGCTGCCTCGCCTCATCGGTGATGGCGCCTACCGAAAGCCCGAGCTGTTTACCGGCTTCACCCGGCTGCTCCGGTTCCTTTTCGCTCTCGCCCGTGGCCAGATTGTTCACGGCCGCCTCGTTTCGCTCGTTCAACACGACGGAGAGGGTAATTTCCTTCCCGTTGCGAAACACGACGACGGGGGTCTTGGTTCCCGGCTCGATGGAAGCCACGGTGTTCTTGAGTTCGTTGGACGACTCCACCGGTTTTCCGTTCACCGAAAGCACCACGTCTCCGCGCTTGATGCCCGCCTTGTCCGCGGGCTGTCCCTTGAAGACGTCGGAGATGAGTACGCCGTGCCTGTTGCCCAGGCCCAGCGCTCCGCGCATGGCCTCGTTGACGTCCTGAATCTGAACGCCGAGCCATCCGCGCGTCACCTTGCCGTAATAGATGATGTCTTCCATGGCACGGCGGGCCATGTTGATGGGGATGGCCATGCCGATGCCCATGAACCCGCCCGAGGTGGTGTAAATCATCGTGTTGATGCCCACGAGTTCGCCGTCGAGATTGACGAGCGCGCCGCCCGAGTTGCCCGGGTTGATTGCCGCGTCGGTTTGGATGTAGTTCTGGAACTGCGTGGGGTTCTTCTCGTCGCGCCTGCCCAGCGCCGACACGATGCCCTGCGTCACGGTCGAGGTGAGCGCGAACGGATTGCCCACGGCCATCACCCACTCGCCCACCCGCAGCTTGTCGGAATCGCCGAGATAGGCGACGGTGAGGTCGGGCGCCGGGCCCTTGATTTTTATCACCGCGACGTCGGAGAGCGAATCCACCCCCACCACCGTGGCCTGGAACGTGCGTTTGTCGGACGTCTTCACTTCGATCTCGTCGGCGCCGTGTACCACGTGGTAATTGGTGAGTATGTATCCGTCCTTCGACACGATGACGCCCGAACCGAGGCCCTGCTGACGGCGAAGCTGTTTCTTGGGCGCCTGCTGTGGGTGTTTCTGGAACTGGCGCCCGCGCGGCACTCCGAAGAACTGATCGAAGGGCGAGCCGAAATCGTCGTCGCCGCCGCCGAAAAACTGATAGAACGGGTTGTTGTTGAACACCACGGTGTCTATCTGCGTGGGGATCACCGACACCACCGACGGAATCACCTTGTCCGCGATGTCGGCGAACACGGTTTTGAACGACTCGAATTCCGGCGTGGTTTTGAGGGCGGGCTTTTCCTTCGCGCCGAAAGTGACCGAGCCTTTCTCGGGCCGCGCGTCGCCGGCGAACGAAAACCTGCAGTCGATGATGAACAGGCAGAAGAGAACGACGAGGACCGTGGTGACGGGTACGGATCGCTTGATAAAGGGCCTCATAGGAAGGTTCCTTTCCCGATTGAGTGACAGGTCGCGGCGGCGCCGGCTTTCCGGCGGATTGGAAAACGCAAATATTTCGATTCTGCGAGAAAAAAATTGCGGGCGGCGGCGGGGCCTATTTCAGGATTTCCTGATCCATGGTCTTGATGTTGGACGTCCCGCCCTCGACGAACGACTGCTCCGACACGCGGGTGAGCAGCGCCTTTTTCCTGAATTGGGCCAGGGTTATCGCGCCGGCGTTGCACATGGTCGATTTGAGCTTCGCGAGCGTGACCGCGAGCACGTCGGACAGCGACCCCACCACCGGCACGTAGCCGTCGACGCCCTCCTCGAATTTGAACTCGGAGTCGCCCTCCGCGTTGTACCGTTGCCAGTTGCGCGCCCGGTTGCTGCCCTCGCCCCAATAGGGCTTGTACAGTCTTCCACCGACGGACACCTTGGGCGTGGGGCTTTCGTTGGTCATCGCGAAATAGCGTCCCATCATGACGAAGTCGGCGCCCATGGCCAGCGCGACGATGATCTGGGTGTCGTTGGCGAGCCCGCCGTCGGAACACACCGGCACGTACACGCCGGTACGCCTGAAATAGGCGTCGCGCGCCGCGACCACGTCCATGAGGGCGGAGGCCTGGCCCCGACCGATGCCCTTCTGTTCGCGCGTGATACAGATGGATCCCCCGCCGATGCCGACCTTGACAAAATCAACTTTCGCCTCCCGGACGAGAAACAGGAATGCCTCCGCGTCGACCACGTTGCCCCCGCCTATTACCACCCGTTTCCCAAACTGCTTCCGCGTCCACAGCGCCGCGTCCTTCTGGAACTCGGTGTACCCGTCCGACGCATCAAAGCAGAGCACGTCGGCGCCCGCGTCGATGAGGGCCGGCACCCGTTGCTTGTAGTCGTGCGTGTTGACCCCGCAGCCTACCGCGAGGCGTTTTCTCTCATCGAGCACCTCGTTGGGGTTCTTGATATGGTCTATATAGTCCTTCTTGAACACCAAAGACTGGAGGCAACCCTTTCCATCGAGAATGGGAAGGCACTCCTTCTTGTGTCTCCGGAGCAGCCGGTTCGCCTCGTGGAGCGAAATGCCGGTTCTGCCGAACACGACGTTCTCCTTGGCCGTCATGTACTTCGACACCGGCGCGGTAAGATCGTCCTCGAACTCCCAGTAGTCCTTGTCGGTGAGAATCCCGAGGAACTTGCCGTTGCGCGAGCCGTCGTGCGTGACCGGCATGGTGGAATGGCCGGTCCTTTTGCTGAGCGCCACGGCATCGGCCAGCGTGCTGTCGGGCCCGAGGTTCGAATCGCTGGGCACGAAACCGGCCTTGTGCTGCTTGACGCGCACAACCATCTCCGCCTGGCTCTCAATCGACTGCGAGCAGTAGATGAAGGCGAGCCCGCCCTTGCGCGCCAGGGCGATGGCGAGATCGGCGCCCGACACCGCCTGCATGCTTGCCGAGACGAACGGGATGTTGAGCGTAAAGGGTCGCCCGGCGCCCCGTTTGAATTTTCCCATAGGCGTACGCAAATCCACGTTCGCGGGAACGTTTTGTCTGGTGGTGAGACGCGGAATGAGAAGGAACTCGGAAAACGTCCGCGATACTTCGCCAAGGATTTTCGCCACGGTCACCTCGCTTTGCGGATAATAAAAATGCACCACCGGAAGGCCGGAAGTGCACGGATATAATCGAGGGATTCCATGCTTAAAAATATATCGGGAGCGGAGGAAATACAAAATACGGCATACGGGATGATAAAATCCGGACGCGGCCGCTTTGACCGGTTGCGCGGCCCTTAACCCCGCACGAAAAACAAGAGCAATTCCAACCGACGCGCGAAGTGCCGCAACCCGAGCGAGGCGGGACAGTAGAAATCATTTTCACTCCTTCCCGTTCCGCCGCATTTAATCGACGGTTGAAATAAAGTATTTTGATTTGTCTCGGTATTTCGTGACTTTTTTCACGCTGTTCGGTCTTTATCTTTCCGGATTCGTTCCGCTGAGAGGGAAACATCGTTCCATGGAACTCCTTCAAATTGCGAAAAGAGACTTAATTGATTTTGTGGAATCCGTCGCCGCCGGGCCGGTCGACGTGTTCGGCCCGGTGGCGCAAGACGGCCGTTTCGCCTACGGCAGGATCACCTCCGGCACCGACCTTCGCCTGGACTTCGACGAGACACTGTACTCGCCGAAATCGTACCTGTTCCCGCCCAAAGACCCGGTGCTGTGGTACAAGCCCAAAGACGCATCCTCGTGCGAGCCGGTGTATGCCGAAAGGGATCAGGCCGTCATCGGCATCCATCCCGGCGACATGGCCGCCATCGCCATGCTCGACAAGGCATTTACAGACGGGAAAATCGACGCCAATTACTGTGCGCGGCGCGAGAAAACGACGCTCGTGGGCATTTATCCCACCAGGCCGGGAGCCTACCGGTTCACCTCCTCAATGATAAAACCCGAGGAGCCCTACCTCGCTGCCGATGCATTTCTCGTCGACCTCGGCGACTCCTCCTATGCGCTTGAAATTGTGACCGACCGGGGCAAGGAGTTCTTTTCGGCGAGCGCCGCAAAGCCCGCCGGCGCGGATATCAAGGCACAAGCCGAAAAAATGAAGACGGCGGTGAAGGACACGGTAACGCTTCCGGTGAGACGCGACGATCTGCCCGCGTTTCTCGACGGAAAGGAACGCCACCCGGTTTGGGAAACACGCGGCTCGAAGTGCTTTTCGTGCGGCTCATGCGTCACGGTGTGCCCCACCTGCTATTGCTTCGACATGCTCGACGAGCTCGACCTGTCGTTCGAGTACGGCCTTCGTTTCCGCACGTGGGACGCGTGCGTGCTCGAACCGTTCGCGGTGTGCGCCGGCGGACATAATTTCAGGAAAAAAGCCGCCGACCGCATCCGCCACCGGCTGTACCGCAAGCAGAAATACCTTCTGGAAAAACTCGGGATTGCGGGCTGCGTTGGGTGCGGCAGGTGCAAGAAGGCGTGCACGGCCGACATCGCCTACCCGCCCGACATCGACGCCGACCTGATGCGAAAGGAGGCATGACATGTGCGAAGCATGCGGGTGCCACGAACACGAATCGATGTACATGCCCAAAACGCTCACGGTGGTAAAAACCAGTCCCATGACCGAGCGCGACCGGTTTTTCGAGTTCAAGCTCGACGGTCGGGATCTGGGGCACTTGCCCGGCCAGTTCGCCGAACTTTCCATTCCCGGCATCGGAGAGGCGCCCATCTCGGTCTCTTCGTCGCCCACCAAAAAGGGCAGCTTCGAGATGGTGATACGCAAGGTGGGCAAGGTGACGGCCGCGCTCCACGACCTCAATGCCGGCGACACGCTCGGCGTGCGCGGCCCCTTCGGCACCCATTTTCCCATGGACGAAATAAAGGGAAAAGACCTCCTGTTTTTCGGCGCGGGCATCGGCCTTGTGCCGCTGCGTTCGGCCGTCAATTTCGCGCTCGACAACCGCCCCGACTACGGAAAGATGTTCCTCTTGTGCGGCTTCACCGACGTTTCACAGAGACTCTTTACCGACGAGATGGAATCCTGGAAGAACAACCGGTCCGTCGAATTCCTCGAAACGGTCGATCGCGGCTCGCCGCAATGGGAAGGCAACACCGGCGTGATAACCACGCTCATTCCGAAAATAAAGGACCGCCTTTCCCCGAAGAATACCAAGGCGTTCATCGTGGGGCCGCCGGTGATGTATAAGTTCGTCATTCTCGAGCTCCGGAATCTGGGCTTCAGGGATGCCGACATCTTCGTTTCCCTGGAACGCCGGATGAAGTGCGGCGTTGGCAAGTGCGGCCACTGCCAGATAGACGGCGTGTATGTGTGCCAGGATGGGCCGGTGTTCACGCTCGAAAGCATCTCGCACCTGGTGGAGGCGCTGTAACATGAAACCGAAAGTGGCGTTTTTCGATTTTACCTGCTGCGAAGGCTGCCAGCTCCAGATAGCCAACCTCGAGGAAGACCTTCTCGCGGTGCTCGACCTCGTTGAAATCGTGGAATTCCGCGAAGTGTACACCGGCAAGGCCCCGAGCTACGACATCGCGTTCATCGAGGGATCCATATCGCGTCCCGCGGACGAGGAACGCGTCAAGGACATCCGCGGCCGTTCTAAGCTTCTCGTCGCCTTCGGCGCCTGCGCCACCACCGGCGGGGTGAACAAGCTAAAAAACCTGTGGGGCGACATCGACGGGGTAAAGAGAGAGGTTTACGGCGGAGACTATGCCATGCCGCATCTCGACACCTATCCCACCAAGGCGGTGCACGAAGTGGTGAAGGTGGACTACAAAATCCACGGTTGCCCCATCACGCGCTCCGAATTCCTCAAGGTGGTGAAGGCGCTGGCGTTCGGCACCACACCGGATATTCCCGAATACCCGGTATGCGTCGAATGCAAGGCGCGCGGAAACGAGTGCATGTACGACAAAGGACGGGTGTGTATCGGGCCGATCACCAGGGCGGGATGCAACGCGATATGCCCGAGCAACAACTCTCCGTGCGAGGGGTGCAGAGGCGCGGTTCCCCATCCGAACAAAGATTCGATGAAGGAAGTACTGGCGAAGTGCAATCTCACCGCAGAGGACATCATGCGCCAGTTCACCATGTTCGCGATAGAGTGGGAGGCCGAGCAATGAATCCCTCGTTCCATATAGACGTCCGGTCGGTCACACGCGTGGAGGGCCACGGCAACATCCTGGTCGACATAGACAAGGGAGAAATCAGATCGCTGCAGTGGAGCGTGCCCGAGGCCCCTCGCTTCTTCGAAGCGATGGTAGTGGGCCGCGACTGCACCGAAGTGGCGGGCATCACGTCGCGCATCTGCGGCATTTGTTCCATCGGGCATACCTTTTCGTCGCTCAAGGCCACCGAAGCCGCCTTCGGCGTCGAAATTTCGGAACAGACCCGCCACCTCAGGGAAATCCTCAACCACGGCGAAAACCTGCAGAGCCACATCCTTCACATCGGGTACCTCGCGCTGCCCGACCTCCTGAAGGCGGGCAGCGTGATACCGCTCGCCGCGTCGCACAAGGACGCGGTCCTCCTTGTCGTCAAGCTCCACCGGCTTGCAAACGAGACCTGCGACGTCGTGGGCGGACGGACAACGCACCCCATCCGCACCTGCATAGGCGGATTTTTAAAAGTGCCCCAAAAGGCCGAACTCGCGGCGCTCAGGACGAGGCACGAGCAGGCCCTCAAGGACTACCAGGCCCTTGCCGAGGTTGTCAAGTCGCTCGCCGGCGGGCTGCCCGATTTCGTCCGAGAGACCGAATACGTGAGCCTCACCCACCCCGACGAATACGCCTCGTACGACGGCATGATAAAGTCAACGGACGTCGGTGAGCCCATCCCCGTGAACGACTATCTCCGCGTCACCAACGAATACATGACCCCGCATTCCACCGCAAAGTGGGCGAAGTTCAACCGCGCCTCCTACATGGCGGGCGCGCTCGCCCGGTACAACAACAATTACAGGCAGCTTTCCCCCCTTTGCGCCTCCATCGCCGCGGAGTTCGGCATGAAAGGGCCGTGCCACAACCCCTATTTCAACACCATAGCCCAGCTCGTGGAATGCGTTTACTTTTCGGAGCGCACCATGTACCGCATCGATGCGCTGCTCGACGGGAAGCTCGAAACCGAACCGGTCTCCTTCCAGCCGCGGGAAGGCCGCGGAGTAGGCGCCGTCGACGTTCCGCGCGGCATCCTGTTCCACGATTATACCTACGATAAAAAAGGCAAATGCGTCAAGGCGAACTGCATCATCCCCACCAACCAGAACCACGCAAACATACAGCTCGACATGGAAAAGCTGGTGCCGCAGTTCAAGGACAGGGGCAAGGAGGATTTGCAGCTTTTGCTCGAGATGCTCGTGCGCGCGTACGATCCCTGCATTTCGTGCTCGACGCATTACCTCGACGTCTCCTTCGCATGACGCAACGAAAACCGCTCGTCATCGGCATCGGAAACTCCCTCATGGCCGACGACGGCGCCGGGCCGTTCACGGTGTCCCTGCTTGCGGGCAGGCTGCCCGCGGACCAACTGCGCGTCCTTGCGACGCCCGGCCCCGGCCTCCTTTCGTTCATTCACGACCGGTCGAAGGTTATCGTTGTCGACGCGGCCAAATTCGGCGGCGCGCCGGGCGAGGTGCGCCGGGTGGCGGCGCAGGACATGCCGCGCGGCATTGCGGCCGCGCCGCTGTCGCTGCACGACCGTGGCGCGGCGCAGGTGTGGGACGAGGCGCTGTGGCTCGACATGGCCCCGCAGGAGCTCGTCTTCTACTGCATCCAGGCCCATTTCATCGGCCCGCGCCAGGCGCTCTCGCCAGGCGTGGAAGAAGGCTGCCGCGCCGCTGCCGATCTTATAGCCCGGGAGCTGTCGCATGCATGAATACGCGGTCGCCTGCGAAATAGCCGCACTGGTCAAGCAGACCACCGCGGGCGCGCGAGTGGAGAAAATCACGCTCGGCGTCGGCGCGCTTAGTGGTATTTTTACCGAATCGCTTACCATGTACCTGGAACTTGTGCTCCCGGACATGGGGATGGAAAGCGTGAAAATCGAGACGCGCGATGTCCCTGCCGTGTTCGCCTGCGACTGCGGCGAACGGTACGAGGCACGCAGTATCTTAACTGCGTGCCCGAAATGCGGCGCGTACGCGCGCACCGTGGCCGCGGGACAGGACTGCGTCGTGGAAAGCATCGAGGTGGAGGATGACCCAGAGCATACGGCTTGAAAAGAGCGCCCACGCGCTCAACGACGCGGTGGCCGCCGACAACAGGAGGCTGTTCGGCAAAATCGCGGTCGTCAACATGATAAGTTCGCCCGGCTCGGGCAAGACCTCCCTGCTCGAGTCGCTTGCCTCGCGCATGGGACGCTCGCTGTTCGTGATAACGGGCGACATCCAGACCCAGATCGACAAGGAACGGCTCGAAAACGCGGGCGCCCGGGCGGTCCAGATAGAAACCAGGGGCTCCTGCCACCTCACCGCGCGGATGATTCACGACGCGGCGGAGCGCGAGTCCTTCTCGGGAGTAAGGCTGCTTGTCATCGAGAACATCGGCAATCTCGTGTGCCCGTCGTCGTACGATCTCGGCGAGGACGAGAAACTCGCGGTGCTGTCCGTCGCGGAGGGCGACGAAAAACCCATAAAGTACCCATCGCTGTTCGTCCGCGCCGCGGCCGTCGTCATAAACAAGATCGACCTCCTTCCCTATGTCACGTTCGACGTCGATCGCGCGGCGGCCGACATACGCAAGCTTAAAAGCGACGCGGAAATTTTAAGGGTATCGTGCACGACCGGCGAAGGCATGGACGGCCTTGCCGCCTATCTCGACCGGTTGATCGCCGCGAAGCGGAAATAGCGGATCGTATTGCCCCTCGCGCCTCACCATGTGCGTAAAAATCCTCCATCAGCCATGAACCAAACGGTATCGTTTACCATCAGTATCAAGGGAACCGTCCAAGGAGTCGGCTTCCGGCCGTTTGTCTATCGCACCGCGAAAGCGCATTCGATAACGGGCAACGTGCGAAACGACGGCTCGGGAGTGACCATCACGGCGTTCGGCGACAAAAAGAATCTCGATGCATTTACGGAATCAATCAAGGAATCCGCCCCCCCCTTGGCGCACATCAGGTCAATCGCCGTCACAGAAACGGCCGCGGATACAATCCCAGCCGACTTCGGCATCGTCCGGAGTGACAAAGACGGACATCCGGAGATCGACATCGCGGCCGACACCGCCGTGTGTCCCGCGTGCCTCGCCGAGATGTTCGATCCGTCGAACAGGCGCCATCTCCACCCCTTCATCAACTGCACCGACTGCGGGCCGCGGTACACCATCATCAAAGAGCTGCCGTATGACCGGCCGAAAACCACCATGGCGGCATTTGACATGTGCGATGCGTGCAGGGAAGAATACGAGGACCCCGCGAACCGCCGCTTCCACGCACAGCCGACCTGCTGCCCCGACTGCGGGCCCAGGCTTGTTTTAACGGACGGCAGCCGCGCAATCATCAGCGGGGACGATCCGATCGCCGCGGCGACCGGCCTGCTTGCCGAAGGGAAGATCGTCGCGGTGAAAGGCATCGGCGGCTTCCACCTCGCCTGCAGGGCCGATTCGAGCAAGGCCGTGGCAAGGCTCAGGCGGAGGAAACGGCGAGAAGAAAAGCCTTTTGCAATCATGGTAAAGGATACTCGGGCAGCCCTCCGGCACGCGGAGGTTTCCGAAACCGAGCGGTTCATGCTTGAAAGTCCGGAGCGTCCCATCGTCCTGCTTGCGAAAAAGGGCGATGCCCCGTCGCTTGCCGCGGAAGTCGCCCCCGGGCTTCCCACCCTCGGCGTCATGCTCCCGTACACGCCGGTCCATCACCTGCTGTTTTCCGGCGAAAGATTACCGGCGCTCGTGATGACAAGCGCAAACAGGAGCGATGAGCCCATCATTCACGGCGATGATGCGGCATATGCGACGCTTGGCGACATCGCGGACGCATTCCTCACGCACGACCGGGCCATATTCGTCCGGAATGACGATTCCATCGTGCGCGTCGTCGCCGAAAGGCCCGTCATGGTACGCCGTTCGCGCGGATTCGTGCCCGAGCCCCTCCCCTCGCCGGTCAACGTGGACGGGCTCGTGGCGCTGGGCGGCGTCCTCAAGAGCACGATAGCGGTCGGGAGAAAAAACGACTGCTACCTGTCTCACTACATCGGGTCCGTCGAGACCGCGGAAGCGCTGGAGGGCATGAGCGGGGCCGCAAGCCATCTTATCTCCGCGCTCGGCGTGAAACCATCCGCATACGTATGCGACATGCACCCGCAATCCCTCGTCGCATCGTATGCCGAATCGACCGGCCTGCCCGTGGTGAAAGTGCAGCACCATCACGCGCACGCCGCCGCCTGCATGGCCGAAAACGAAATCAAGAATGGTGCGCTGGCAATCGTGTTCGACGGAACCGGGTACGGCGAGGACGGAAAAATCTGGGGCGGCGAAATCCTCCATGCGACATACACCGGCTACAGCAGGCTGGGGCATCTGTCGTATCTCACCCTTCCGGGCGGGGACGAGGCGATTCGCAATCCGGGCCGCATTGCGCTCGCCGCACTGTACAAACTCATGGGCGACAAGGCCGCTATGGCATTGCCGCGCATGCCCGACGACGAAAAACGGGCGGTGCTCGACATGGTGAAGTCGGGTGCCGGGTGCGTGATGTCGAGCGGAATGGGAAGGCTGTTCGACGCGGCGGCGGCACTGCTCGGCATCTGCGCCAAGCGCACCTATGAGGGCCAGCCGGCCATTATGCTCGAAGGTGCGGCCGACCCCAAGGAGACGGGATCGTACGGTTCTCCGCTGTCAATGGAGGAGGAAGGAATCATCCTGGACGGGCCGGCGCTTTTGTTCGAAGTGTATGACGACATGAAAAGCGGGACACCGGTTCCAAAAATCGCCGCGCGGTTCCACAATACCGTTGCCCAGGCCACGGCTGCCGCGGCAGCCATTGCCTCCCAGCAATGCGAATGCTCGTCCGTTTGCCTGAGCGGCGGAGTGTTCCAGAACGCCCTGCTCGTGGCGCGTCTGTTGCCGTTGCTTTCGCGGGCCGGCCTCGTGCCGGTTTTGCATAGAAGAACGCCGCCGAATGATGAGTGCATTTCCTATGGGCAATTGGTGGTGGCGGGAGCAAGGATGGGCATTTCAGTGGCTGGAGACATCCGACATTGAACGAAGGTTTGAGAGGAATTTTTCGATTTTCGGCCGAAGAACGGAGAATTCTTCTTTTATTCCATTCCAGACTATTTGATATTTTATGCCCCAATAAGCGTGAATACATTTATCACGCATCCGGGCCATATCTGCCTAGGGAATCGATGAATCAAGCGCTCGAATGTTCTCCGGAATACTTTTCGCCGCCTCGGAATAAATTCGTTTCACGAGTTCCGGCCTGACGCCATCACGGGGAATAAGGTCGACCTCAACGCCAAGCAGTCCGATCAGGTAATTCTCGGCGGAGCACAAGGCGATCATTCCAATGGGCCGTTCAAAATCTACGAGAATATCGACATCGCTGTTTTCCGCGGCCTCGCCGCGCGCGACCGACCCGAAAACGGAGAGGCCCGATATGCCGAATCGTGTGCGAAGTTCGGCCGAATGCTTTCCGAGAATGTCTTTGATTTCCGATAATGATTTCATGAGAATTCTGCTCCGGAACAAAAATACTTTTTTTCTACGTCGATACCCTTACTAAGCAGTTGCTTTTTCCCGACGCGTTCGCCACCAGCGTCGCTGCCAAAAGCGGTGGCGGAAGCCAAGAGAAGTTGGAGAGGTCTTGAATTCACGCGCCAGCGGCAGCGCGGCTTCTGCGGTCACCCTCGCTTCCCATTGATAAGCGTATTCAGGCGCTGTACCGGAATGGAAAGCTTCTGGGCCAGTTCCACCTGAGACATGCCTGAAGGCTTCAAAAATTCTTCCAACAGGATTTCGCCCGGATGTATTGGGACTCTGTTTTTGGGAATCATACCTTTTCTAAAGACTTTCTTCTTCATGTTTTCAAAATAGATTTGGTCACAGTACTATAGGAACATAGATCGCGGAATCCGGGCCACACAAAGTATTCCCTTCTTTTCGGAAGTCCACAAATGCGAATGAATAGTGCATTTCGTACAGGCAAATTACGGCATCACCTCTTGCTCATCCATCATCCATTGATCACCCAGGTTGAGGGCTTTTCTGTCTTAAAAAGTCCTTTTTCAGCCCCGAATAGGTAGTATTTTTACCAATTACCATCTCCGGAAAGTAAGCTCATAATGTGCCTCGCGGTTCCAGCGAAAATCGTTTCCATCTCCGGGTCCGTCGCCACGGTCGACATGCTCGGCAACACCGCCACCGCCGACGTTTCGCTCCTCGAAAAGGCCGCGGTGGGCGATTACGTGATGGTGCACGCCGGCTTTGCCATCCAGAAATACGACGAACAGGAGGCGAAGATAACGCTCGAACTCCTCAAGGAACTCGCTCAAACGGCGGACGACAATGGGCCTCGTTGACTTTTCCGATCCCAAAACGGCAAAGCTCCTGCTGGGAAAGATTTCCCGTTCCGCCAAATCCCTAGGGGCGGTTCGAATCATGGAAGTGTGCGGTACGCACACCATGGAGATAGGCAGGATGGGGCTGCGCTCCCTGCTGCCCGGGAACATCACCCTCGTTTCGGGCCCGGGCTGCCCGGTGTGCGTCACTCCCGGCGCCTACATAGACGCCGCAGTCGCGCTCGCCCGCACCAAGAACACGCGTATCGTCACCTTCGGCGACATGGTACGGGTGCCGGGCCTGCGCACCTCGCTCGACGAATCGAAATCGGCCGGCGCGGCGGTCGACGTAATCACCTCGCCCCTCCAGGCGCTCGACATCGCGCGCAAGCGCCCGGCCGAGCAGGTGGTGTTTTGCGCCGTGGGATTCGAGACCACCGCCCCCGCGACGGCCATGGCGGTCGCCGCGGCCCACCGGGAAGGCCTGGGCAACCTGTCGTTTTTGATGGGGCACAAGACCGTGCCGCCCGCGCTTGCGGCCCTCGCATCCGACAAAGAACTCGCCATCTCGTGCTTTTTGCTGCCCGGCCACGTGAGCGCAATCATCGGCGAGCGGCCATATCTTACGCTCGCGCAGAACGGCATTCCGGCGGTGATTACGGGGTTCGAACCCCTTGACATCCTGAGCGCAATATCAATGGCCTGCGACATGCTCGCGCATAAAAAGGCCGCTGTGCTCAACGCGTACCAGCGCGTGGTGAAGATGGACGGCAATCCGCGCGCCGTGGACGCGATTTACAAGGTCTTCGACGTGACCGACGCGATGTGGCGCGGCATCGGCATGCTTCCCGGAAGCGGCCTCAGCCTCAGGACCGAATACGCTTCGTTCGACGCCGCGCTCCGGTTCGGAATCCAGACCGACAACGCTACCGCCGACATGCCCGGGGAATGTTCGTGCGGCGATGTGCTCAAGGGAAAACTGCGGCCCGATCAGTGCCCGCTGTTCGGAAAATCGTGCACTCCAGGCCATCCCTCCGGCCCGTGCATGGTGTCGAGCGAAGGGTCGTGCGCGGCGTATTTCAGGTACGGAGCATAGCGCAATGACACACGCAACCGTCCGCATGTCGCATGGATCGGGCAAGGGGAACCAGGAACTCCTGGAGACCGTCGTGTTCCCCGCGCTCCACCCGGGCGGCGTCGGCACGCTGGAAGACGCGTTCATCTTCGACATTCCGGGCCGCCGCTTCGCGTTCTCGACCGATTCCTTCGTGGTGTCGCCGCTCGAATTCCCCGGCGGAGACATAGGCAAACTCGCCGCCTGCGGCACCATCAACGATCTTGCCATGATGGCGGCAAAGGCCATACTCATGTCGGTGTCGCTCATTCTTGAGGAGGGACTCGACATATCTCTCCTTTCGAAGATGCTCAAGTCCCTCTATGCGACGTGCGCGTCGCAGGGCGTGCGCATTGCCTGCGGCGACACCAAGGTGGTCGAACGGGGCAAGGCCGACGGCATGTTCATCAATACTTCGGGGATCGGCATCGTCAGGCCCGGCATCTCGCTGTCGGCCGCCAACGCAAGGCCTGGCGACGCGGTGATTATAAGCGGCGGCATCGGCCTGCACGGCATCACCGTGCTGTCGCGGCGCGCCAATCTCGGCTTCGCCTCGTCGGCGGTCTCGGACTGCGCCCCCCTGTTCGCGCTGTCCGACGCGCTCCTCACGGCAGCGCCTTTCACGCGCGCGCTGCGCGACGCGACCCGCGGCGGCCTCGCCGCGGTGGTGCACGAAATCGCGCGCGCGTCGAAGGCGTGCATCGTGATGCACGAGACCTCGGTGCCCGTGCCGCCGGTGGTGCGCGGCGCGTGCTCGTTCCTCGGAATGGATCCTTTACACATTGCAAATGAAGGCCGCTTCGTGGCGATTGTCCCCCCCGACTCCGCCGACGCCGCGCTCGCCGCGTTGCGCGGCCATTCCGAAGGCAGGGACGCGGCGATAATCGGCACGGTCGAGAAGCCGGGCAGGTTCCCGGTACTGCTCACCACCTCCATCGGCGGAACCCGGCCGCTCGAAATGCCGCCGGGTGAGCTTCTGCCGAGGATATGCTGAACACACTGTTCACACAATCAATTAAGAACTCACCGCAAAGGCTCACAGTAAAGGCGGCAACAAACAAGTGAAAAGCAAAAGTATCTTTGTAAATTGTTGCCTCTCCATTCTCGATTCTTCTTTACGGGCTTTGCGTCTTTGCAGTGAATCCCACGCGCTCGCTAACCTCGAAGCAAGCTTCGAGGTTAGCGAGCGATTATAGTTGTGTCTTTTTCCATAGGGATGGAAAGATTCCTCGCAGCTTGCTGCGAGGTCTTTCAATGACATACTATGCAAGTACTGAATAAAAAACCGGATTCTCTCCCCGTGGTATCCATCGTCGGCAGGCCCAACGTGGGAAAATCAAGCCTGTTCAACAGGATTCTTGGAAGAAAAGTCGCCGTGGTGGACGACATGCCCGGGGTCACGCGCGACCGCAATTACCGTTCCATGGTGTGGAACGGCTGCGCATTTTCGCTCGCCGACACGGGCGGCCTTATTCCCGCGTCGACCGACGGCATGGCCGCCGACGTGGGTAGGCAGGTGGAAGCGGCGTGCGAAGAGGCCGCCGTGATCCTCTTCGTCGTCGACGGCCGCGACGGCATAACCGACGTCGACAGGCTCGTGGCGCGCTCGCTCCGCAAGCGCGGCGTGGACAAGGTGCTCCTCGCGGTGAACAAATCGGAGCGCAAGGACGCGCAGTACGATCTCGGATCGTTTATGTCGCTCGGCCTCGGTGAAGGCCGGCCCGTTTCGGCCCTGCACGGCTTGGGCGTCGGCGATCTTCTCGACGACGTGACGGCCGCGCTCAAACGATCCGGGAACAAGGCCCCGAAATCGGGCGCCTTCTTCGACGACCGCGACGCGCTCAAGATAGCCGTTGTGGGCAGGCCCAACGCGGGGAAATCGTCACTCGTCAACAAACTGCTCGGGACCAGCCGCATGATTGTTCGCCCCGATCCCGGCACCACGCGCGACGCAATAGACTCGCGCCTTTCCTACCGCGGAAAGGACGTCATCCTCATCGACACCGCGGGCCTGAGGAAAAAGGCCAACGTGAAGGACGATCTCGAGTACTGGTGCAACCTGCGCGCCATCGACAGCATAGGCCGCTGCGACGTGGCGGTGCTCGTGGTCGACGCGGCCCTGGGACTCCACGAACAGGACATCCGCATCGTACGAAAAATCCACGACCTCCATAAAGGGATCGTGGTGTGCTGGAACAAATGGGATCTCGTGACGAAAACGCACGCCACGTTCGACCTCCTCGTGGCACATACGAGAAAAAGCCGCATGGATCTCACGCACGCGCCCATGGTGTCGGCTTCGGCACTCACCGGGCAGCGCGTCACGGCGGTTTTAGACCGGGCCTTGGAAATTTTCGGGCGCATGCATGTCCGCGTCGACGCAACCCGACTCAACGAGTTGGTGCTGGAATGGTCCACGGAACATCCGCACCCCATAAGCGAAAACAGGCACGTATCGGTGGCGTCCTGCGTGCAGGCCGGCGCGCCGTATCCCCTGTTCCTCGTGGCGTCGACGAATCCGAGAAGCGCCGTGACGTCGTACAAACGGTTTCTCATGAACAAGCTGTACGGAGCGTTCGATTTCGACGGGTGCCCGGTGGCGGTCGACTTTGTTCCTATCCGTAAACGTGAATACGAAACCGCGGAAAGTTAACCAGGATTATTCATAACAACAGAAAAACCTCACCGCAGAGGCGCAAGGAACGCAAAGAAATTTTTTCATAAGAATGTTTTCCCTACAACTCCAATTTTCCACCGTGCGATCTTTGCGGTGAATTTATGAATACGCCAGGTTAGCAACGCCGTCCCGGAAAGGAGAAACAGCCCCGTGAACATCACCATTCTCGGCGGAGGAAGCTGGGCCATAGCGCTCGCCGTCATGCTGCGCGGAAAAGGCCACGACATACGGATGTGGGAATTTAACCCGAAGGACGCCGACATGCTTCGCGCCCGGCGAGAGCACCCGCAGAAACTGCCGGGCATAAAACTCCCCCCCGACGTAGCAATCTCCAGCGATGTCCGCGAGGCCATGGCGTCGGCCGAATACGTGCTCTGCGTGGTTCCCTCGCAAACCATGCGCGCAACGTGCAAAGCGGTCGTGGCCGCGCTTAAAAGGGAATCCATCGATTCGATCCAGGGATGGGTGATTGCGGCAAAAGGCATCGAATGCGGTACGCTCAAGCTCATGACCGGGGTTCTTTCCGACGAAATCCCGGGCCTGTCCGCCGACCGGATGGTGGTACTTTCGGGCCCGTCGCTTGCCGCCGAAGTCTCGCGCGGCATTCCAACCACCGTCGTGGCGGCCTCGAAGAACCTCGACCTGGCCTTGAAAATCCAGAAAGAATTTTCCACCGATACCTTCCGCGTTTACACGAACAACGACGTGGTGGGCGTCGAACTCGCCGCAAGCGTCAAGAACGTTATCGCACTCGCCGCGGGCATCTGCGACGGACTGGGCCTGGGCGATAATACCAAGGGCGCCCTGCTCACGCGCGGCATGGCGGAGATCGTTCGACTTGGTACGAAAATGGGTGCGCAGGAGCACACCTTTTTCGGCCTCGCCGGGATGGGCGACCTCATCACCACGTGTATCAGCAGGCATTCGCGCAACCGCAACATGGGAGAGATCATTGCGTCAGGCGTACCGCTCAAGGACGCCCTTGCGAAGGCCGTCATGGTCGCCGAAGGCGTCGAAACGGCCCGTTCCACCTACGAGCTTTCGAAGCGGTACGACATCGAAATGCCAATCACCACAGAGGTGTACAAAGCGCTATTCGAGGACAAACCTGTCAAGGAAGCGGTGAAGGGGTTGATGTTGCGGGAGTCGAAACCCGAGCGGTGGTGATCGGCGCGGCAAAGTATCTCATTACGATCGTGCGTTCCAACTTTTCGGCTCTTTCAACAGGGTATTTGCGCGCTATTTTTGGTCCCCGACCGCGGCAAAGAGGCAAAGGCGCCGACAAGGCAGTTCTCCCTCGTATCTTTTTTTGGCCTCAATCAAATACCTTATTGAACCTGACCTATTCATAAATTTAACCGCAAAGACGCAAAAGGGGAACATTGATTTTTCCGGCATAATTCTCGTGTAATTTTTTCTTTGCGGCCTTTGCGGCAAGGTTTATCATTTTTATGAATACTCCGGATTAAAACCGTGAATTTCCCTCCCGTTAAAAAATCGCGCACTCCTTCTTGTCATATTGTATACTACTCTATGCTTAATAAAAAACGTCAGACAAACCCCCTAACTGGCACCACTGCAATTCATTACGGGCCGGGCAAATGCTTGACAAGAAGAAGGCGTACTATTCCATCAGCGAAGTGTGCACAAAAACGTCGCTCGAACCGCATGTGCTGCGGTATTGGGAGAGCGAGTTCGCCCAGCTCAGGCCCAAAAAAAATCGCGCCGGAAACCGCGCGTACCGCGACAAGGACATAGACATAGTCCGATACATCAAGTACCTGCTGTACGAGGAGCAATTTACCATTCCGGGAGCGAAGAAAAAACTGGCGGAAGCAAAGGAATTCGACCTGCCGAGCCAGATGCAACTCCAACTCGGAATACCCGCCCAGCCGTCCCAAGCGGCCCCCGCGCAGGACAACCGGCTTGCCCGTGAAGTCTCGGAGGAACTCCTCGCCGTGCTGCGAATTCTCGGGCGGTAACCTTTCCGTGCCCGGCCTGCACCGGTTATTTTGAGCCCTCAATTCTTCGCGCACTTCTTCGTCCCGCCTGCCGCAGCATGGGCCACAGCGCGCCGAGCGCCGATCCTATTGACGTATAGGAATCTATGGAATAATACTGATACCACCCGCAATTCCGTTCGCAGCGCCGCATGGCGTCACGCATGGTTTCGGCCTCATATGAGGAGAGCCATTGCGACAGCGAGGTGACGGTGAGGTCGGGGCCCTTGGTACCGAGAATGTGGCAGGGGTAATACAGCCTTCCGTCGGGCGCGATTATTATCGACGCCGAAGAACAACGGCCGTTTCGGTAGGCGCGGAAGTATCCGCCGGGAGTGTGGATGGTGTACGGATATTTTTTTCTGAGCCGCGCAACGACGGCCTCGAGCGTCGAAAGATCGGGGAAATAATCTTCGGTATTGTCCATGTGGGTGGCGGGAATCACCACGACGTTCGCGCCGGCTTCGCGCGCGGCGCGAACCTTGTCCTCGAGCGTCGCGACGGTCTGCTTCGTCACCACCACCTGCACCGATACCTGGCTCTCCACCCTGGCCGCAAGCGCGGGCAGGGCATCGAAAAGTTCGATGTTGTTGTGGCCTTCGTCAATAGAAATATGGAAAAAGTCGATGTACTTTCCGTATTCCTCCAGCGGATAATCGAGGACATTTTTCACGCTCGTGGTGAACAGGAGATAGAACCGGCATCTGAGCCGCGCGTACCGCAGAAGCTCCCCGATGTCCTGCCTGAGCAGCGGCTCCCCGCCTTCGAAGCTCGTCATGAGCACGGGGGAATTCGACAGGTTGTCGAGCACGGCCATCACCTGCGCCGTGGAAAGGTCGGGAACCCGGTCGTTCTTCACGTTGCAAAAGGGACACCCGAAATGGCAGCGCGAGGTGAGCTTGAACGACGCGTAAAATGGATACACGGCTTCGTGCTTCGCAAGGTTATGGGCAAGCCCCCCGAGCGTGGGAAGGTAATGGGAAAGCGGAAGTAACCTCATGTGGGAAAAATAGGTGATTGTGGAATCAAGTACCACCGCCGGAAGCGGCCTTTCCGGAATCACGTTGTTTCCTTGTAGAGTTCATTCCGTTTCCCCCGGCATTACCTCCAGTGAAATCTTCTCAGTAAAGTTTCTCACCACGACCAGCGAACAGCGTTTCCCCACGAGATCGGCCACCAAGTGTTTCTGCAGGTCGTCGATGCCGTTTATCGGGCTGCCGTTGAACTCGATCATCAAGTCCCCTTCCCGGACGCCGGCCCTTTCGGCGGGGCTGCCCTTGACAATCTGCGTCACGAATACGCCGCTGTCGACGTCGAGGTTGTAGAACCGCACCACGCGCCTGTGGAGCGGTACGGTTTGCCCGAGGATTCCCAGGACACTCCGCCGCACCTTTCCCTCCTTGAGAAGCTCGATTACCGCCAGCCGCGCCGTGTTCACCGCGACCGCGAAACATATCCCTTGCGCCGGAAGGATGGTTGCGGTATTGACGCCCACCACCTCCCCATTGGCGTTGACAAGCGGGCCTCCGGAGTTTCCCGGATTGAGCGCCGCGTCGGTCTGGATGATGTTGTCCATGAGGCGGCCCGACTGCGACCGGAGCGAACGTCCCAGCGCGCTCACCACGCCCGCCGTGACCGTGCACTGGAACCCGAACGGGTTTCCGATGGCCACCACGAGCTGGCCCACGCGCAGATTTTTCGAATCCCCCAGGCGCACCGCCGCGAGGCCGGGCGCGTCGATGCGCACCACGCCGATGTCGGTGGCCGGATCGTCGCCGATTACCTGGGCGCGGCATTTCCTTCCATCAAGAAGCGTCACGTCGAGCCGGCCCGTCCCGTGGATCACGTGGCTGTTGGTGAGGATGAGGCCGTCGGGCGTGAAAATCATGCCCGAACCGCTTCCTGCCGTAGCCTGCGCGTCCTGCCCATCCCCGCCGCCGTTTGAACTGTCTATTTTAACCACCGACGGCATCACCTGCTCCGATGCGCCGATGACCGCGGCGGAATACGGATCGAGGTCCGCGCCATCTCCCTCCTGCAATGCGCCGTCCTCGCCTGCGCCGTTTCCCACCGCCTTTTCGTTTTTCGTCTCCGAATCCGTCCCTGACAAACGGAGAAAATGAATCGCATCGGTTATAACGGTGTTCTTCTGGGCCATTTTCCGCCTCCACTTTCTAAAGACCGCTCCGTTACGCTAATTATTGGGCAAGATATGTGCCATGGATGAAAAACGTTTGGCTGGGAAAAATTCCAACGCTTTTACCCGAGTCATGTTTCAAAACCGAAAGTACCGTTTGAGAATAAAACGCTTGTGCGATAATAAAAAAGTACCCGTTGGTTTATTTTGGATTGGGAAATGTAGAAGGCGGATTGTTGAAATAAAGACGCACTTCCAAGCAAAGCCGGCGATACGATCCCCGGCTCACTTTTGATGTGCGTGCTTGGGCTGAGGCCCCCTCGACAGCGGCATGGTCTCACGGGTATAATACACCGCAGTCGAACTTCCGGTACGTAACGCAAGACCTATCCTGAACACCGGAAACCATGAATTCTTGTACATGATGCCGCCGTCGGCGAACTGCATGCCGTTGATGCTGTAGGCGGCGCCGGCTTCGACAAAGAAGCTCGCATGATCGCCAACCATCGACTCGTATCCGAGAATAGCCGGCATCACGTAATAGTCGGTCTGGCGCCTGGGGCTGTGTAAATCGTAATCCACGTAAAAAATCGAAAGCAGGTAAAACGAAGAGTTCCGTTTTTTTCCCATGCGATACGCCACGGAATTGTCGACGGCGAACACAAGAGATTTGTCGTCGAACGTGAGGTTATCTTTAACGGTCATGCTGTGGATTTTATATCCCAGGCTCAGTTCATTGGCCCAGAACAGGGCCTCGGACTTACGGGTCTTGGCGTTTTCGATTCGCGTCCGAATAAACGCCTGGAAAACGCCGGCGTTCCCGCCCACGTCCACGGCTGCGTCCCACCAGTACAGCAGGCCGTACCGGTATTCGAGCATGAGCGGCTGGGGGATAAGGTCTCCGTCGTCGTACAGAACAAAGGCATGTTCCCCCTTGTTGAGCATGCCCGCCCCGCGCACGAAAGACGGCTGGCGCGTGAACCCTATTGGCGTATAATCCGTTGCGAGCCGGTTTTTGGGGAGCAACGCATTGTACTGCTTCCCGTTGCCGCCGACATAGCTGAAGGAATCGCGGTCGGCTCCGGGTTTTATTTGGTCTTTGTTTGGGCCGTTCCCAAAGGAGAAAACATGGAACGCTACAATCAGTAATGATGTGATGGGGACTTTACGGAAGTGGTGCATAATAGACTCCATTCGGGATGTGAGATAGTGATATACACCGCGTTGACTCATAATTATAACCAGCAATGGATATGCCGATTATCTATTTATCAGAAGAGGAGATATTCCTCGAATAGGCGGTGAAAACCGGATATGAAAAACAGACGGTGAGCGCCTTTTATCGGCAGGAATGCCTACCGCAGAAGGCGGAAGGATATCTCTCGCGGTGGTTGCGTTGCCAAGGGTGCGGAGACCGCGCGCAAAGCGCGACGGAGAGATGCTGCCGAAATCGGGGGGCCAGGGATACCGCGACGCACCGTCCCCACCAGAGTTTCCGAATTATTTACGGCGGGTGGAGGAGCCTAAGCCGTTTGCATGAAAAACATTCAACCGTCCCCTTAATGCCTCTTCATCTCCGCC
>JGI20214J51650_10000421_pt1 | contig 26273 bp, 32 predicted proteins | sample WetSurMetagenome_FD_51650 | JGI IMG/M metagenome (IMG submission 51650) | reverse complement strand
GTGAGAAAAAACCTGTTATTCACCGACAGGAGAAGAATGTTCTTATTTGTACCATATTCTTTTCTGAGCCATGAGGCAAGACGTGATGAAGAAATGTAAAGTTCTTTAAAGGAAAGGTTATCCTTCCCAACCAGAAAGAACTTCTCCATAGCTGATGTCTTCTCAAAAAAATAATCAAAGGCATTCATTATTTTAAGTCTTAGTTAGATTCCGAAATAATCCCTGACAGGAGGCATTCTTAAGTACTCTGTAGTTTTACGTTTCCTCTCGAAGTTTCTGAACAGCGCATCAACCCTTTCCTCAGTATCCCCCATCACACTTGCAACCTCTTTGGCAGTGTAGCCATTCTCAAATCCGTACCAGAATATATCCATAAGCCTGAACGGAAGCTGGTAAAAGAACTCCTCCTGGGTCTGTGCTGCTGAATAGGTGTCGGTTGTCGGTGTTCTCTCAATTATTCTGTGCGGAACACCAAGATGTTCAGCAAGCTGGTATACCTGGGTTTTATAAAGGTTTCCTATCGGCATAACATCACCGGCACCGTCTCCGTGCTTAACAAAGAATCCCTGTTCCTGTTCATGCTTGTTGGGAGTTCCTACTACTGCATAATGCAGGGCCTCGGCATGATAATAAAGTATAGACATCCTTGACCGCTGTTTAAAATTTGAAGCAGCGACAATCTGAAGATATTCCCGGGCATGGAGCATTTTATCCTGCTGTATACCTTTCTCATCAATTATACTCAGTGTAAAAAGCGGCGGCAGATTATTGTAGAGTCCGCTCTGCCTTATTCCAATCTTCATCTTGTACGTTCCGGGATCATATTCAGGAAAAACCCGTTTAACTGCTTCATCCCGCCTGCTGTAACACCCGAATCCATCAAGTGCACCTGTTATTACTTCCTTGATAGTTCTTATCCCGAACTTTCCGGCCAGTTCAAGTGCTAATTCCTCGCTGTCGGGACTTGAATCCTTCTCTGGCATAATAATTCCCACTACTTTGTCGGCTCCGAAAGCTTTTACAGAGAGTGCCATGCAGACTGATGAGTCAATACCGCCGCTTATGCCTATCACTGCACCATTCCTTTTAAAATTGATCAGAATATCCTGNTGAAGCTTCCCGGTTATCCTGCTGACTGCCTCTTCGATGTTTTCAAGAAGGATCATCTCCTTGGAAAAAGGTTTTCGTGTATCCATTTATTTTTCTATATCTCGTTTATTATTTTCAAATTATTTAATTTCCCTGTCCTGAAATCTTCATTATTCCTGTCAATAAACTGACTATGAAGAAGATGTGTCGATATTACGGAGGCAAGAACCATATCTTCCACCTCTGATGAACTGCCTGTCTTCTCTATTTTCTGAAGCAGAACAGAAATCGAATTAAAGTTGAAGACTCCAGCTTTGCTGAATGCACCAGGAGCAAGCATTTCCTTAACATATTCAGGAGGCTTATTCAGAAAAAATGCACTTTTAACAGGTGCCCTGTAGGCTTGTTTTGAACGTCTGATTATTGATCCCGGAATCTTATTCTGCATAAGCTTTTTAAGAAGGAATTTCTCATCGAGGCCATGAAGCTTTAAATCGCCTGGCAGCTTGTTGCAAAATTCAATTACCCGGTAGTCGAGAAACGGATATCGTCCCTCTACTGAATTAGCCATGGCCATTCGGTCGCCCTGCGAGGATAGAAGATAGCCCGACATGAAGATGGTCGTCTCGAGCCACTGTGATTTTTCAAGATAATCCCATTTATCGAAATCTTCCGGAAGTTTCTCCTCCAGGTTTTCAAGCGGAGAATAGCTATTAAGTTCTGACTTTATCTGATCAGAGAAATGTTTCTTTATGTGATTTGAGTTATTCCATCTTAAAAGATGAGAATAAAATGGATTGTCTGTTTCTTCAAGCTTATAGCCGTAAAACATTTTAAGGATTGCTGGGTTGGCTTGTTTCATCTGAGGCAGATATGGATAAAGTTTTGTAAGCAGCCTCGGGCGGATTGCTGAATCAGGCTGTTTAGCCCAGAATCTTCTGATTTTTGCCTCCTTGAAAATATCATAACCCGCCAGCATTTCGTCGGCTCCTTCTCCGGTGATAACCACCTTTATGTCGTTTTGCCTTACCAGCCTTGATAACAGGAACATTGGTGCAGGGGCAGTTCTGGTGACCGGTGTTTCGGTATGCCAGATAACCCTTGGAAAGCATCCGGATATCTCCTCAGAAGTGCAGACTATTGATTTGTGCCTGGTATCAAGGAATTTGACAGCCTCATTCTGAAAACCGGTTTCATCGAAATTGACATCATCAAAACCTATTGAAAAAGTATTGAGTATACCAGGTTCAATTTTCTTAATATATGCAACAGTAGAAGTCGAATCGAGGCCGCCGCTTAAGTAAGCAGCAACTTCCACATCGGCCCTTAACCTGATTTTAACCGCATCGCTGAACAACTCATTGAACTGTTCAAGCGCTTCTGTGAATTTAATATCCTTAAAACTATTGTTAAACTGAAGATCCCAGTATCGATTGATTGTGATTCCTTTTCTGTTGTAAATAAGATAATGTCCGGGAGACAGTTCATAAATATCCTTAAATGCTGTTCCGGGGGTAATTGCCGTCCAGAATGTATAAATCTGCGATAGGTTTTTATGAGAGAATTCAGGAGATATTTCTTTCTGGACAAAAAGTGATTTAATTTCTGAGGCAAAAGAAAGGCCTCTTTCAGAATAATGATAGAACAGCGGACGTATGCCGATCCGGTCGCGGGCAATGAAAACCTCTTCTTTCAGCTTATCCCAGATAGCAAAAGCAAACTGGCCGTTAAGCATCGACAGGCATTCCTTCCCAAAGACGGCATACAATTGTACAAGGACCTCTGTATCTGACTGCGTTTGAAATGAATGCCCCTGCTTCAGCAGCAACTCCCTGAGTTCAGGATAATTGAAGATCTCCCCGTTGAAAACTATCCAGTAGCGTCCGGAGGGATCTGATAAGGGCTGCTGGCCCGTCGAAAGGTCAACTATGCTTAACCGGACATTTCCGATCGCAGCACAGGGAGAAAGGTAAATGCCGCTTTCATCAGGGCCACGGTAATTTATGGCGCAGAGCATCGCTTCGATTACAGGTTTGCTTGCCGCTTTGCCTTTGTAATCTATTATTCCCGCGACTCCGCACATGACTAATTGCCGTTTTTTCGAATTACGAAATCGGTAATGGCATTTATTGATTCGAAATTCTCCTCAACCAGATCTGAATCAGTGGTCTTGATTCCAAAATTCTCTTCGAGATATGTAATCAGGACAACAAACCCCATGGAATCAAAATATCCTTCTTTGAATATCAGGGAATCATCCCTGATCTTGTCCCTGTCCACAAAAGTTGCCTGCTGTATATAATCCTTGACTTTTCCTTTAATTGCAACTGCGTCGGTGCTCATAACTAATTGGTTGAATAAAAAATATAAAATAAAAAAATAATGATTTAATTTTTAATGTAATAGTTGCTGTAATGACGGTACGAACTTTTATGGAGGTTCAGGTCGTTGTATACAATGTCATAATTAGTAAGCTTATTTGATTTAAGGTTATTGATGACATTTGCAAATATGTCCTTTCTCGTGTAGTTGTTCCTTATAACCATCAGGACCTTCGAAGCATACTTCATCATAAGTATGGCATCGGCAACGATTCCAACAGGTGTTGTATCAATAATTATGTAATCATATTTTGTTTTCAGGTAGTTTATTAAGTTGTCAAGTATTCCCGATTCCATTAGCTCTGAAGGATTCGGAATAACAGGACCTGCTGAAATAAAATCGAGATTGGTGATAGCTGTATTCCTTATGATTTCATCAGCAGTAGCCTTTTTAATCATAAAATTCGAAATTCCCTTAGCATTGTCTTCCTTAAGCTTAATATGAAGCGTTGGTCGTCTTAAATCACAGTCGATAAGCACTGTCTTATAGCCGACGGAGGCAATGGATGATGAAAGATTGAGTGAAACAAAACTTTTCCCATCCTGAGGCTGAGAGGAGGTTATAAGGATGACTTTAGATTTTTCATGATCCGATTTTAGGAAAAGGCTGCTCCTGAGATTCCTGAAAGACTCGGAGATAGCTGATTTTGGAAATTCTGCGACAACTGCTTCACTCTTAAGATTGTTGCTGTAGATCACACTCATTACAGAACGGTGGAGCATGTACTCTGCATCATTTATACTTCTTATCTTATCATCGAAAAAGTCTCTTATCATCAGATAAAGTGTTGGCAGAAGCAGTCCAAAGAACAGGGCCATCATGTAATTTATAGCACTCTTGGGCGCAACAATTCTGGAAGTAATAGTCCTGGCTGGCTCAACAATCTCATAATCAGGACGTGTGGATGCAAGTGAAATCTGAGCTTCAGATCTTTTTTGAAGAAGGAANGTATANATTTCATCATTCAGGTCGAACTTCCTTTTCATACTTACCATATTCATTTCTGTTCTGGGCAGACTAGAAGCTTCCTTTGAGAGCTTGTTCTGACGGTAATCAAGCTCATTCAATGACAGTGTAAGGGTGTTAAGATTATTTGTGAAGTTTTCAAGAATTATCTGCTTCTGAAAATCTATTTTGGAGTCTATCTGTCCTATAAAAATGTTCTTTTGAGGATTGCTTCCGGCAATAATNGTTGATCTCTGGGCGTTGAGATCATTCAGATTGGTTATCATCTGATTTATNATCGGATCGCTGACATTCATGGCCGACGGAGGTGCAAGACCAGAAACATCGGCATTCATTTTAAAATAGTTGATAACATAATTATAGTATCTTTCCTGAACTTTCAGGTTGGCCCGTTCATTATCGATATCAGTCATCTGTTCATATACACGCTGACCCTGAAAACTGAGATCCATAACCTGATTTGCTGACCTGTAGTTTTTAAGGGCAGATTCAGATCTTACAAGCGAGTCGGCCATATCAGATACCTGGGAGTCAATGAAATTTACAGTTTTCGAGGCCATATTGTTCTTCTTGGCCAGGTTACCTTCAAGGAATGTGCTCAGATAACGGTTCAGAAAGTTTATGGTTTTGTCGAGGTTGTTTTCTGAGAACCTGACATTTATAATAGATGCAAGCGGTGAGGCTTTTTCAATTTCCAGCTGCTTCAGATAGCCCTTGGCGAGATAGTCCAGATGATTGAATTTAAAATAATAACGGCTTTTGTCTTCAGTTTTCTTTAAAGGAAAATCTTTGTTCAGGGCAACAGAAAATCTTACTACCTTGTTGCTGATCGTTTCATTGAATTTGCAGATCGTATCAATTTCAAAGAAATTATCTTCACTTATTATCTGGTTGTCGACATAATTATAGTACGAAACCTTTTTTTGTGACGCTGTCAGCCTGAATGATGATTCATCAAGAATCGAAACATAGATATTTGCCCCGATTGGCTGAATATGCGATTTGTCTATGCTTACCGTAAAGGGAGTTGTCCCGAATAATTCATTTGTCTGTTTAAGGAGCTTTTTGCTTTCACTGAAATAGCTCACTTCAAGATTCATGCTGTTAACAGTAGAATATACAAGCTCAAATGAACTGAGATTTTTTATATCATTTTCTATATTACGCAATGATTCAAGCGATTGTATTCCGCTGAAGAGTTCATTTGATTTGAGTAAGGATGAAGTTTTATCCTCGACCGGACTTAATGAGGCTGAAGCTTCATAAACTTTTTTCGAAAAATGGTTGTAAAAGAATGCAATTGCTAGACATAAGACTATTAAAGCCATGTAAAGATACTTTAATGAAGCTACCTTTAAGATAAAGTACTTGAGAGGGGCAATTGATGAATCAGGTTCTATTGTCTTTAACATCGTCTTAGATTTATTGAATGCTTAGGCCTGCAAACAACATCACTGCAATCAACGTGGTAATTGAGGATAATATTGTTGTGTAGGTTATGTTTGAATAACTGGTTGATATTGATTTCAATGGTTCAACAACTATAACATCATTTGGATTTACATAGTAGTAGTCCTTGCTTGCGATTTTTGAATCNGAAAGATTCAGCTTGTGATGCATTATTTTATCTCCTTCCTGCCTTATAAGGATCACATTCCGCCGGTTACCGTAACGTGTCAGTCCGCCTCCCAGAGCCAGAGCTTCATATATATTCAGCTTATCCTGCGAAAATGAATAGACCCCCTGTTNCTGGACCTCTCCAAGAATTGAGACCTGGTTATCGATGAATTTTACAATAATAGTAGTATTTGCAACATATTCACCAAGTGCTTTCTGGATTTTATCTCCTGCATCTTTCAGTGTTAAAGATCCTACATTTATTTTACCGACAAACGGGAAATCGATGTTCCCCGATTCATCAACAAGATAGCCCACCATGCTGTTTGATGAACTTGAATAACGGACTTCGTCAGGGAAATCAAATATGAGTCTCGTCTGGGGATCTATACTTAATATTCTTATATACAATCGGTCGAATGGAAGGATTACTTTCTGGGTTTTAGGATTGACAACAGGTTTTTCCAGCTGATCGATATCATTAAAATAGCTTAATTGCTTTGTGGGTACACAAGAACTGATGAATACCATCAGAAGGATGGCAAGAGATATCCTGCCGCCATTGGAAGTTACTTTTTTCATAAATAGGCTTAATAAGATTTATACTCCTGTTCTTTGAAAAACAGTTTTTATTGTTTTAAGCAAAATTACAAAATCCAAACGAGGTGACCAATTGTCAATGTATGCCAGATCCATTTCCATCCATTTTTCAAATTTAACATTGTTACGGTCAGGGATGATCTGCCAGAAACATGACAATCCGGGTTTTACTGATAAACGTCTTAACTGCCACCTTTTGTATTGCTCTGTCTCACTTTTTAATGGCGGACGGGGTCCTATCAGCGACATTTCCCCCTTCAGAACATTTAGAAGCTGGGGCAATTCGTCAAACCCAGTTTTCCTTAGAAATCTTCCTATTGGTGTTACCCTGGGATCATCCTTAATTTTAAATACAGGGCCGTCCATCTCATTCTTTGATTCCAGATCTNCACGAATCTTATCTGCGTTGATAACCATTGTCCTGAATTTGTAAAGGTCGAACTGCCTTCCGCGTAATCCAACTCTTGCCTGTCGGTATATAACAGGCCCCTTTGAGGTAAACTTAACCAGCAAAGCTATTAAAATCATAAGTGGAGACAGGATGAGCAGCAGGATAATTGATCCGGTAATGTCCATAAATTTTTTTGAGGCCAGGGCAGCCGGTTTGTATGGCACATTAATAAATGTAAGGAACTTCTCATTCCCTATTACCGAAGTAAATGCATTAGTAAGATTAAGCTGTATATCGCGGTATTTCAATCTGAAAACAACCCCGAGCTCTTCGCACGATCTCATCGTTTTCCTGACTTCTGAAGGATTCACCTCCCTCTTAATGTAAATTACCTCATCGATTGTATCAACTTCCATGAGGTCATTAATTACCATTTTCGATTTTTCAGGTAATATCCTGTAGGTTTTGCCATATTTCTCAATCAGGAGATCGGAGCTTGAAAANATAAANGTTATGCGGTATCCCCAGTCTACATTCAGCCGGAGATCTTCAATAAAAGGAATTGATGTATCATCGGCGATAAGNACAAGATTTACATAATTAAATCCCCTGGCTCTGTATATTTTGAAAACCTTGTATTCAAATGTTCTTGCAAATAGTAAGAACAGGAATCCAAGAAAGGCAAATTCAACCAGAAACAACCTTGACAGATAACCCAGCTTGAAAACAAAATAAAACAAAAGCAGGATCGCACTTACTGCACCGGCCGACTGAATATATTCAAAAAACAATGTCCGGTACCTTTTAGTTCTCGGTATCTCGGTAGCATTAATTATATATAAGGTGATAAGCCATATGGGAAGGATCACCAGAAATATCCTGGTAAGGTCCTTTCTTTCGAAAAAGAAGAAATCTCCCTCCCCGTAATAGTTGAGTAAAAATGCGATCTGGAAAGCAAAAGCTATAGCAAGGATATCAATTGTTCCCAGGATAAGGTTTGCAAGCTTCCATCTCTCCAGAAACGGAATTATTTTGAGGCGGATCAGGTTATTAAATACATCCATAATTTATGATCTGACATTTCAGATACTCGCTTTTACAAATATCTTACCAAAAACTTACATTTAGTATTAGTTCTCCTTAATGTTGAAAACTAATTGTTTTGACTTTTATTATTCACACTGCCTTCTCAGACTCTGGGCACAGAAATAGGTCATACCATTAATGTCGGTGAAATCATTTACTTTAAATCCGTGCTCTTCAAGCAATTTTGTAACACTATTCTTTGACATACTCCTTTCAGTCCGTGAATCAAAAATTCCGGCAAGATTTGTGAAGAATCGGGCTGGCATCTGAAATCCTGTACCGGAACCATAACGGTCATTTTTCCTNAAGCAGCCAATAAAATATGATCCTGAAGGCAATATCCTGTAAAGAGTATGCAGGAAGCTTTCAATATGTCTGACCTGGTTAAGTCTTTTAAGGTTAATAAGTGTCCTGATCCCTTGCAGGTCGTTGTGGTCATAATAGTAATGATGCATTGAAGAGAGGACCATCAGATTAGGTTCCTTAGCAAGCCCTGTCCAGTTAAGGTATTGAAAGAAATCATCACCTCCTTCGGAAAGGATATTTTCCATGATCGGATTTGCTGCCTGCCTGTCAGATGAAAGAAATTTCTCATCGAGATAATGTACTGTGAGTNTATCACTGACATCTATTTTTCCCATGACTGAAATCTGCTCCATTTATTTTGATTTTGTTACGAGGTAAAAGTATAGAATCAGAAGATTGACGTCAAGTGGTAAAAGCCCGGCTGACGGGCATATCCGCAGTTTTTAGACTACGCTGGTCTTTGCTAATCTCTAAATCATCCATTCACACCAGCCGTTAACATATAAAATATCGACCTATGTCAAATCGACGGCTTAATTTATAAGGTATTCCGGATGAAATTTTGGAGAAGCGTAATGTCTGAAATTAGAAGCAGCTTATAATCAGTATGTTAAGNTATTTAATGTTAGCATGCTTATGTTTTGGGAATGCCATTTGAATTTTGACAAATGCCTTTAAAATTTAGATTAAGAAACAGGGTTCTTTAGACTTTCTGCACAAAAGTAGGTTATGTTGCTTATTTCGGTCATATCAATTATTCTGAAATCGTGCGCTTCAAGTAGTTTGATAACATCCTTCCTGGTCATAAATCTGTCAGTTTTGGAATCGATCATATTTATGAGACCGTTAAGGAATTTGAATGACTGGTAAAATGGAACTGAGATACCCCCGCGAATCTTGTTGTCCTTAAAGCAACCTACAAAACTGGCTTTCTTTGGAAGCACACGGAATATATTNGCCAGAAAAGTGTCAATGTGGTTTATCTCGTTGAGCTTCTTAAGATTGATAAGTGTTTTAACTCCTTTAAGGTCGTTGAAATCATAATAATAATGATGAATTGAAGACAAGATCATCAGATTCAGATCCTTACCCAGACCAAGCCAGTTAATATAATGATAGAAGTTTTCACCGCCTTCTGCCAGCAGACTCTCAAAAACCGGATTGTGCTGATTATCCTCCATAGATACCTCTTTATCGCCCCTAATAACGCTAACGGGTTGATAATTAATTATTTCGTTTTTATATTTAGCATCAGACTTTTCCATCAACCGGATCTCTTAAATCCGATCATAAATTTAGCAATAAAGAGCCATGCGGGCAAACATTTGTTATACTCTTAACCCTATTGATGCGTATAAAAACATCATTATTTTGAAAAAACGCAAGATTAGTCAATAAAAAAATTATGTTGGTCAGTTAAAACCGCAATTCTGTCAAAATGTTTATAAAATTTACTAACCGTTTTAACTAAAATTAACATTTCAGATATTTTACTGAATCTAATACTCATAAAATCAATTATATATATCAATCTGACGCAATTNTGATCATATAAACATCATATATCATCATTTTGACCAACAGTTGGTTTCATATGATGAAAAATAAATCCCGGCAGGTGAACCGGGATTTATTGTTACCCTATTTCTTTGAGATTATTTCAGCCTGGGAATTTCGACAATATCAAAGATCTTGTTTCTGTCCCATTCAAGCCAGTATTTCAATGCATTATGACGGATGAGCTTCCAATAGCCATCGTCCATTAAACCAAATTTCAGGATACCTTCATTAATATCTTTATCGACTTGTTCGAGATATTCCTTTTTAAGAGTTATCCTTATTGAACGGTTTTGATATGTAAATATGGCCGATGGTTCAACCTTGTTATCCACAGCCAGCTGAATCGTTCCCATCCCTAAAGTAGCACCTGTGCTTACCTGGATCCCNTCAGTCAGACAACTGTAAGGTGGTTTACTACCTGCATATGTCACTACTTCAAGCATGTCAGCACCAACTCCGAATATTTCACGTGCCCTGATGCCCATTTTCGCACCGACAATTGAAAATACNCCCAGATGCCCATGAAACTCGTCAGTCATAACATTGGCTTTCCATTCTTCATACCCGTATTTGGCAATCGCAGAATCAATTATGGGTCTGACATCATAATTGAACAGTTCNCGGTTAACCGGGAAACTGTTAAAAACAACACTACGCTCAGCAACATAAGTCCCTTTTATCATGTCACTTATTGCCTCCTTTGCACCTGCAATATCATAACTTCTGTTATACCTGACATTAAGTTTATCCAAGTCGGTATTAATGCCAAATAATTCAGGATTCGTGATATATAATGACACGAGGTCATCGCTGAGTTTAAAATGGTTCTTTTTAAGATTATCAATGACAGGCTTTTGCATGAAAACATTATTCAAAACATCTGCAAGCAGGGTTTTTGAATCTGCACAAACAGAGACAAGGGACCCATCAAATAGAGCCTCTTCCACATTCAGGTTTGAAATGACATCAATCCTGACATTGCTCCTGAATAGCGCATTTGCACTCTCCATATCACAATCATAATTAAATCCCTTCATCGGTTTGACTGATTCGTTATACCAGACAATCCGGTCAATCCTATTCAGTATGGTTGCATCTTTTTTAATTGCACTCCAGACATTTGTGAGAGACCCAAGACAAACAAACGTAATTTTTTCATTTTCACCGGTTAATGCCTTTAAAATGTAATCCGCTGCGCTGATGCCCGCTACCTTACTATCGTTCCGGCTGCCCCAGTTAATGCTGCTGCAAAAGGGACGCCACCCCGGATTAATGGTTTTTGCGACGTCACCACATGCAACAGGAATGCTGCTTTTGTTAAATTCATGCAGTAATGTTAAAACTTTCTCAGCACCTTCTTCAGGAGACAATGAACCATCGGTAGTTAAGAATGCTTTTACTATTATTTCAGGCCTGGACAATAACAAACTTATGGCGCGCAAGTCATCAAAACCGCAATCTGTATCGATAATGACCGTGCTGCTCAGTTTAACTGGCCGTGGCTGTGACCACATGGTTAATCCGATCATTAACAGGATAAGAGAAAAAATGACCTTCTTCATGAGTGAGATTTAATGATTTCAGTTAAAGTAATTAGTGTTTGTGAAAGATATAGTGCGAATGAAAATGTCTGTGTTCTTCCTTTCCATGTTTATGGATGTGCTCATGTACCAGGTTTACGCTAATAAGAAATTCCTGATTTTCCAGTATCTCCGATGCAGAACCTATTTTCGTAATAGTATGTTCATCCGAAATTACTGCAACCCTTGGTTGCAGATGTTCAATTAAATCTAGGTTGTGTGTAGTAAAGATGATTGTTTTTCCTGCATGATTAAGTTCAACAAGAAGTTCAATGAAAAATGTCTGTGTTTTGGGGTCTAGACTTGAAAGCGGTTCATCGACAAGTAAAACATCAGGATTCATTGTTAAAACCGAGCCAATTGCTACTTTCTTTTTTTCACCTCCTGAAAGCATATTCACAGACCTTTCTCTCAGGTAACTGATACCAAGATAGGAGAGGGTTTTTTCTGCTCTTTCCTGAGCGACATCAACAGGAATGTTTAATTGTAACGGAGCAAACAGGAGTTCATCAAAAACGGTCGGGCAGAATAATTGAATATCCGCATTCTGGAAAATATAACCCATATTTCTTCTTAGAAGCATTCCAACCTCATCCCGCATCGACTTTTCTGTGATAGTATTTCCGTGATATAAGACTTCACCTGAATCAGGATAAATGAGGGCATTAATAATATTGAGCAAAGTCGATTTTCCACTGCCGTTCAGACCAATTATGGAGAACATTTCGCCTTTATTAATTGAAAGATTGATATTCCTGAGTGCGGGAATTTTCCCATAGTATGAGTAATCTATATCCTTTAAAGAGATGATTTCTTCCATTTACCGCTCAGATTAAAATTATTGCAATACCAATCGCCGCTATAACAAAAAGAGATACAATGTCCCATCTTGTTAAATGATTTCCTACGGACAGGTTAAATCTGCCACTGTAACCTCTTGAAACCATAGCAAGATAAGTTCCCTCATAAATTATATGTGATCTTTTATAGATGAAAAATATCCGGCCTCCTATCAGTTTCCGGATATTGTTATTCTTTATATTTCCACAAAGCCTTGATTTTAAGGCAAAATATGTTTCTTCAATGATACGGCATAAAATAAATATATACTTGTAGGCAAGCGATATGATCATCAGGAAAGTATCCGGTACACCAATTATTTTAAAGGCCTTGACCAATGAGGGGAATGGTGTTGTAAATACTATTAGCATTGCGCATGAGATGGAATTTAGTACCCGCAGAAAAATAAGTGAAACTACCTTAATGCCATTATCGGTGACCCCTATATTTTGAGGGACGTTATAAATCCAGAAATGCAAAGGATTATTTAATTTTATTACGCTAAAAACTATTCTGCCAGGTGTAATAACATTCAGCGAAGCGGGTATTACTACAATGAATCCGAATATAAATGCAAGAAAAAGTATCTTCCTGAATACCTCTGAAATCCTCAACCTGGCTGCTGCAAATAAGGTAAGGATGAAAACCGAAGTTANTGTCTGGGCTAACAGGTTGTTTGCTATGCTAATAACCACAACAAAATATATGAGTGAAAGAAGTTTGACGTTTGGACTGATTTTCCGGATGAAATTCTCAGTGTCTGAATTTTCCGCCTGCAGATAGATCGATTTTACAGCCTTTGCCGTATTCAGTACAGTTTTATCAAGGAAAGTAATTTTTACCCCCTTCCTTTTTATTGGTCCGGGAAGTGAAGCCTGTAACAGGTATTCAGGGATACTATTTTTCATTTCTGACTATTATTCTGGATATAATCAGCATTAAAATGTAAGTAATTGTTGCCCCGATTATTCCGGACACAATATAAAACCCTGACTGGTGAACAATGGAATTATCTCCGGAGTTCAAAGTATAATCCGTCAGAGGCGCTTTCCAGACTTCTGAATATTTTGCCAATCCCTCGGGCACATAGCCTGTCAGGTCCTTTATCGTCTGTGCAGACCATTCGCCCCACGCATCACCGGCATTGAAAAACATGGGTAGAAGAATTCCAACCGGTGTAATCAGGCATAATAAGATCAGGATGATCAGAATTCTTTTCTGTAGTCTGTTAAGTCCCATTTTTGTTCACTTTCCTGAAAGAATAAATTAATTCTGTCTCGTTTCTCAAAAAATAACTGACAATTGTTGCAGTAATAATTCCTTCGACGATTCCAAATAACAGGAGATGCTCGATTGCCATAGCGGGAATGGCAATACTGAGATCATAAGGACAATATAAAGCTTTACCATCAGAAGATGAGGCAATAATTGGCTGTATACCAAATTCAGCTGCAGTGAGGATAGCTGTCAGCACCAGACTCAGATAGCCTGAAATGAAAGCCGCAAAATATACCCTTGTTTTCTTTGCCGGATTGTTGCTGAGGAGTCTGAACACGTAATATGCCACAAAAGGCATAAAAACAGCCATATTAAAGCAGTTTGCTCCGATAGCCGTAATACCACCGTCTCCAAATATAAGTGCCTGGATGATCAAAGCAACTGACACGGCAATAGTAGCAGCCCACGGACCAAATAATATTGCAATTACGGCAGATCCGACGGCATGTCCGGTTGTTCCCCCTGGCACGGGCAGATTAAACATCATAACAATAAAGGAGAATGCTGCCGCCATGCCAAGGTATGGAATATTGCGTGCAGATACAGCATTTTTAACTTTCCTGACCGCTACAGCTGCCGCGGAAACGAATAATCCGTAAAGTGGTATGTAAGTCTGCGGACTCAGGTATCCATCAGGGATATGCATTATTGAGTGTTATTGTGTATAAATTATTGAATTCAAGACTATTTTCTCGCGTTTCGAATTTCAGTTTTTTGTTTAGTGACAGGCTAATCAGCCCGGCTCATAACCAGCTTACCATGAATAATATTCTTCATTCCGATTAATTTGTCTGATAATTCAGTCAGTCTTTTTGCAGTTCCTTTGACAGCAATAATTTCAAGGCAATTGTCATGATTCAGGTGAAAATGTTGCGCAGAGAGGATTACATCATAATATTCATGCTGAATATCATTTGCTTTCGTTGTGATATCGCCTTTATGGTGATCATATAAGAGTACAACTGCACCTGCCACCATCTGGTTACATTGCCACTTTTTCTCTACCAGGTTTTTTTCAACCAGGTGACGAATTGCCTGAGAACGGTTGGGTAGGCTATTCTCTATTACAAAGCCATCCAATGCTTTAAGAAGGTCTTCATCCAGACTTACACCGAAACGTGCTAATGCCATCGTGTTATTATTTATGAAATTCGTGTCATAAAACTACTACATTTATTAATCAAATGCAAAATGTGACCCACGAGGTATCAAATCCTTATTTACCTGGATTATCACCAGAAAATGTTTCAGGCAGATATCATTTCATTCTTAATATTTAAAACTTTCAGATTATTAATTATTTCGTAATTTTATACTAAGTAACCACTATTACTATGAAAGTATTAATTATTTACGCTCATCCTAATCCGATGTCATTTACAAAAGCTGTCCTTGACAATTTTGTGAGAGGTATTAAAGAGGCTGGACATCAATTTGATGTTGTTGATTTGTATAAAATAAAATTCAATCCTGTATTGCAGGATAAGGATTATGCATTTTTTGTAGATAAAGATCTGCCTGAATGGGTTTTCAAGCAAATGGACATGAGGAAGATGATAATTGAGCTTGCAGGTGGGCCTGTACGAAGAATGATTGCAAAATTGTACATTAAGAACAAGAGTGATGATGATCTGCGTGAACTTATTAGTTCTCAAAAGCCAAAGGATGTGATAATACAGCAAAAAAAAGTCGCTGAAGCNGATGTAATAGTATTCATAACACAGGTGATCTGGATGCACTTTCCTGCAATATTGAAGGGGTGGATGGAACGGGTTTTCTCCTATGGATTTGCATATAGTTTGAATGAAAGCGGATGGCAAGGTGATCCGGATGGCAGAATTCCTTTATTGAAAATAAAGAAAGCTATAATAATGCATCCTACCTTCTTTAATGAAAAGGTTTATAGGGAGAAAGGATTTAAAGAGTCAATGGAAAAAATTATTGATAAATGGAGCCTGAAATACCCCGGAATTCAAAATGTCGACCATATCTACTTCCATTCAATACTGGCAGTGGATAATGACACACGTAAAAAGTATCTCGAAATCGCTTATTTAAAAGGTAAAGACCTATGAAATATGTCCTTTTCATCCCACTGCCTTTAGTAGCATCAACTAATGTGCAAAAGACTTTTTTTGTACTGCTTATTGTATGTGTATGCACTCATACTATCCGAACTACTTATGAAATACTAAAGCATAAAGAGACGCTGAAGGCAGGTAAATTATCGTTTGTGATAATGTTTACCAATATGTTATTATTATGGGTTTCTTGGGTTCTTTTATGCAGTTATGATATTCTCAAAATTCATCTTCCCGCTGTTATCCGATATACGGGATTATTGATAGCCGGAATCGGATTGGTACTTTTCCTGGCAGGTTTGTTCACGATTAAAACTCTTGAAAGTTTTGATGGCGATCTTATAAAAACCGGGATTTATTCTAAAATAAGGCATCCCATGTATACGGGTTTTATACTTTGGCTGATTGGTTTCCCGGTATTCTTCAGGGCAGGTTTCTCGCTGATGCTTTCACTTCTGTTCATCGGGAACATACTTTTTTGGAGATATCTTGAAGAGAAAGAACTGGAAAACCGATTTCCAACTTACAACACATACAAAAAAACGACAATATTTTAATAGCAGTAAATTAACAGTTCCAGATATTCTTTTTCAAACTCTGGTAGTCTGCTAAATTGTCGTTTCATCATTATAAGTTTATCTTAATTTTTAACTTTTCAATTAACATCAGATAATGAGACTATTACTATTGACATTGATAAATGAATTTCTTTCGAAAAAAAAATGCCACGTTAACAAGACCAATCATAACCGGAACTTCAACAAGAGGACCAATAACGGCTGCAAACGCTTCTCCTGAATTTATCCCAAACACAGCAATTGCTACGGCGATTGCCAGTTCAAAATTATTACTGGCTGCCGTAAAGGATAAGGTGGTAGATTGCTCATAGGTTGCCCCGATTCTTTTGCTCATAAAGAATGACACAACGAACATAACCAGGAAGTAAATAACAAGAGGGATAGCAATACGAACCACATCCAGTGGGATTTTAATGATGTATTCTCCTTTCAAAGAAAACATCACAAAGATTGTAAACAGAAGCGCAATCAGAGTTAATGGACTGATTTTGGGAATGAACCTGGTATTATACCAGTCTTTGTCCTTCACACGAATTAGTACAAACCTCGTGAGGAAACCAGCAATAAATGGAATTCCCAGATAAATGAACACACTTTTTGCTATCTGGCTAATAGTTATCTGTACGACAGTTTCATTTGTCGGCAGTCCGAACCATGCGGGCAGTATTGCAATAAAAAGATATGCATAAACTGAGAAGAACAAGACCTGAAAAATTGAATTGAAAGCAACAAGTCCTGCAGCATATTCAGTGTCACCTTTTGCGAGCTCGTTCCATACAATGACCATGGCAATGCAACGTGCCAAACCGATAAGAATTAATCCGTACATGTAGTCGACATTGAATCGGAGGAAAATAATTGCCAGAACGAACATCAGAACCGGTCCGATTATCCAGTTTTGCACCAATGATAATCCAAGAACCTTCGTGTTTCGGAAAACATCACCCAATTCTTCATACTTCACCTTGGCGAGTGGCGGGTACATCATTACGATCAATCCTATCGCTATGGGAATGTTTGTCGTTCCTGAAGAGAGACTGTTCCAGAATTTGGCAATATCCGGACTTAACCACCCGGCAATAACACCTATAAACATTGCAAGGAATATCCAAAGAGTAAGATAGCGGTCAAGAAACTTTAGTCGTTTTGTTGATGGCATAATAGTGTTTTTTTATTGTTTATAGCCTGATACCGTGATGCTGTAAATACCAACTTTCCCATTTCTGAACAAGTCTAACTCATCACTGGTCAAATATTTTGTCAGTAGTTCATCAGGCAGAGATATTTCTTTTTGTTTATGCATCTGGATGTCTTTGAAGCCATTTTCTTTTATTATTCCAAGGTACTCATCCAATTCACTTGCTCCAGAGACACAACCAACATACATTTCAGCATCATGTCGCAACTTATCAGGAAGGAAACCTTTTATTACTACATCAGATACACAGAAGTGCCCGTCAGACTTTAATACACGGAATATTTCCGAGAATGCTTTGTTTTTATCAGGTACAAGATTCAGTACGCAATTTGATAGTACAACATCAAAGGTGTTGCTTGGCAACGGCATATTTTCAATATCACCCTTCACGAACACTACATTCGTGTAGCCAAGTTTCTTAACGTTTTCACCAGCCTTTTTAAGCATTTCATCAGTAAAATCAATGCCTGTGACTTTACCAGTTTCACCTACAAGTGCATGTGCAACGAAGCAGTCATTTCCTGCTCCGCTTCCAAGGTCGAGCACCGAGACACCTTTTTTGATTCCAGCAAACTGAGTCGGGATGCCGCAGCCAAGGCTTAAATCTGCATCAGGATTATATCCGTCCAGTTTTTCATAACTTTCATTGAAGACCGTATAATCAACTGATGAACAGCAATCAGTCGGTTGGCAACAACAAGATGACTGGTTTTGCTCGCCTGTTCCTTTGGCTATCTCACCATATTTTTCTTTAACCTTTTGTTTTAAATCTTCAGAATTCATAATAGTGGCTTTATTTGTTTGATATATAATTCATAAAATTGGTTTTTAATAGCATCCCTTACCCTGCGGAATTCATTCCAGATAAATGCATCACTCCCGATGGCTTTTGACGGGTCTTCAAACCCAATATGAAGTCGGTGTGAAACTTTACCTACAAAGACCGGGCATGTTTCTTTGGCATCATCACAAACTGTTATGACGTAATCCCATTCTTCACCAATATACTTCTCGACTGATTGTGGTTTATGATCACTGATATCAATCCCAACCTCATTCATTACCACAACGGCATTCTCATTTATTTTTGATGCAGGTTCAGTTCCTGCTGAGAATACTTTGATATTATTGTCAAATGACTGAAGAAAGCCTTGAGCCATCTGGCTGCGACAACTGTTTCCCGTACAGAGAATCAACACCTTCATGATCGCTATTTTATAAAATTTATTGATTTATTTTCTATGCCTTGGTCTCAACTGACAAACACAAGACCCGTCCAATTGCTCAGTAATATCTTTTTTAAGCGGAAGTCCATCCCTTTCCCAATCCACAATTCCACCTGCAAGGTTTGCTATATTATTAAATCCTTTGCCTTGCAGGAAAACCATTGCTTCGTGACTTCTCAAGCCGACCGAGTCTGCGACAATTAATGGGATATTTGTTGGAAGCGTCATGTAGTTTTCGACCAAAGTGCTGTGTGGCAGATGAATCATATTCGGGACATCAAAGTTCTTATAACCAGTAAGTCTCAGTTCCCTTACATCAAGAATAATAGCATTATTTTCAATAGCCTCTCTGTAAGCCTCACTTGCTGAGAGATTAAGAAATCCAGAACTTACGAATCCATGATTTAAAAAAGTCATGGCTGGTTTTATTATTTTGACAAGATGCTGTTGAACTACACGGGTTTAATTTTCTGATAAATCCCGTTTAAACACGTCTTATAAAACTCTTTTACTGCATTCTCATGTTCAGCCATTGGTTTCACGGGTACGAGGTCAACTACCTTTTCATAGTTCAAACCAGAATTGAAAAGTGTTTCGGTTGTTCCACTGAGCATTGCTGAAATTGTTTCCTTTGCCTCACTCTCCGACAAACCGTATGACAATCCAAGTTCTTTAAGTTGCTGCAATTGATACCAGAAATAAGTGTGACCCATAGCACTCACTATTGCATATGCCTCAATTTGATTCTCTGTGACAACAGGTACTTTGCCTAGCTTTTCAAAGGTTCTAAGAAATTCATTTACAACCTTTTTATCTGCCGACTGGGAAAAGAAGACTGGATTATAGCCTTTGTTTACGTAAGTTCCTGCATTTGGATTCATGCGTGCAAGATTTAGCACATCAGGAAGTACCGATGTAATTTTGTCAATGGTAATTTTTGGTGCTAACGATATCACCAAAGCATCCTTTCTGATGGAATTCTTGGTTGCATTTAATGTTTCCATTAGCACAGGCGGATGCAGTGCAACAAATACCCAATCTGCAGATGCAGCCTTGGATGAGTCAGTGCCTGAACTTTCGATTTGAGGATAATCNTTCTTCAAGGCATTAATTACTGTTTCATTAGTCTCGTAGACGAAGGTTTTTCCAAACGAAACATTGGCATTTTTAAATCCATTTAACAGGATTCTGGTAATGCGTCCGCCACCGATGAAGCCAACTGTTTTCATAAGAGGAAGGTTAAATAGTTATTGAATACACTACATTATTAAATTAAAAAGAAAACCTACTAACATTATTCCAACTGCCATGATGCCAGCAAAGGTCAATATGAATGGGAGTTTCAGAACTTTCTTCAGGATAATCATTTCTGGAANGGAAAGACCTATTACAGCCATCATGAATGCNAATGCAGTTCCAAGTGATGCACCTTTTTCAATTAGTACTGATACTATCGGGATGATTCCAGCAGCGTTTGAGTAAAGCGGAACTCCAATAATAACTGATAGCGGAACACTATACCATGCTGACTTGCCCATTAATGAAGCCATGAAATCTTCTGGGACATATCCATGCGCCCCTGCACCTACTGCAATTCCAAGAACAACATATAACCAAACTTTGCCAACTATTTCTTTGACTGCATTGTATCCATCCTGAATGCGGTCAGTAAATTTCAGTTTTTCACCTTCTGTATCAGCGTTACCAAATTGAGACTGGTAAACCCAATCCTGTACCCAATGGCGAAGATTCAGTCTGCCTATTACCCACCCTGCAATTATTGCAATAACTAATCCAGACACAACATATATTACAGCAGTCTTCCAACCGAACATGCTGAAAAGCAGAACTATTGCGACCTCATTAATCATGGGAGAGGCAATGAGAAATGAAAACGTAACACCAATGGGTATTCCTGCTTCTACGAAACCGAGAAACAGTGGAATAGCAGAGCAGGAGCAGAATGGTGTGACAATGCCGAGCAGTGATGCCAGAACATTACCTGTAAAGAGTGATTTTCCTTCGAGTGCTTTTCGTGTTTTCTCTGGTGAAAAATATGAACGAACAATACCTACAAGAAAAATAATCAGTGTCAGAAGTAACAAGACCTTTGGAACTTCAAAAATAAAAAATCGTAATGCTTCTGTCAGGTGAGAACCTGCAGTCATGCCAAATACATCATCAATAAGCCAGTCAGTTGCAGGTTTGAGAAAATGATAAATTATATACCATACTGGCAGTAAAAGCAGGGGTGTTATTACTTTTCTGTTTATACTTATTGTTTGACTTGCCATATTCATTTCAACCACACATTATTTCAATTAACCACGAATAATCTTACGAAATAATAAATGCCAACACCTATAAAAAGCACTGCCACAACACGTCTGAACCACAGTTCAAATACCTTTAAGTGGTCATATAGTTTTCCGACACTTCCAACAGAATAGGCAAGTAGCCAGGCAAATATTATAACTGGCAGACCTGTGGCTATTGCAAATACTACTGGAAGATATAGTCCACTTGCACTTGCTACTGTGATGGGGATAAGCATTGCGAAATACAGTACGCCGCTATATGGACAAAATGCCAGTGCGAAAACCATCCCAAGCAAAAGAGTGCTCAGGTAACTCCCTTTGCCCTCATTTCCAATTTTCTCAGTTAAACCAGAGAAACCTGGGAATTTTATTTTAAACACATCCAGCATCAATAATCCAATAATTATTAGAAGCGGAGCGAGGATTTTCTCACCCCATCCCTGAAATAACCTTGATATGTTCATCTGGCTTGCTCCGAAATATATAATAAGTGCCAGGCCTGTGTAACTGATTGCCCGACCCAAAGTATATATCAAACCATTTACGAATACTCTTTTTCTGTTGTCTATATCACGGCTTATGAACCCAATTGCAGAGATATTTGTGGCAAGAGGACAGGGACTTATGGCTGTCATAAGTCCAAGTATCAAGGCTGTAACGACCGAATAATGTGAATTTTCAAGTATGTTATTCAGAAATTCCATATTACTCAGAAAAGCACCTTGTCGATGCCAGATTTTATTTCTGACTTCATTTTATCAGGATCGTGAGCAGCCATCCANACGGCNCTTGTTATGTTCAGTTTCTTATCGCCACGTACAACCATCATTGTCTGTCCACCGACACCCAAGTTATCTGCAATTCCTTTTGTACTGGTTTCATCAAGGTTCAGGGAAGTGAAAGAATATTCTCCAGCCTTAACTTCGTTTGGGTACAATGCTTCAATTGCTTTACGTGCATTTTCTTCAACTGCCAGACATGTGGCGCACCTGCGGGTGAAATGGAAGTAATAGACATTTACATTTGATGTATTAATTGCCTGAACTACCTCTTTTTTGTTTCCCTGATTATTACATGAAATACTGANTAACACAAATGCCAGTATCGAAACAAATAATGTAATCCGTTTCATAATTTGCCTTTATTAATATTTTGATAATACTTCTTTAATCTCTGCTGCGGAAGGTACACGACCCTTTATTTCAACTTTCCCGTTCACAACGAGGGCAGGTGTAGCCATTATATGATATTTCATTATTTCTGTAATATCTTCCACCTTTGTTATGGTAGCTTGAATTCCGTTCTTTTCAACTACTTCACGGGTTAATTTTTCCAGTGATTTGCATTTTGGACAACCTGTACCCAGAACCTTAATTTCCATATCATTACTTATTATTCATTTCGGANTAAACCGAAACATATAGTTAAATTTTTTTATTTCTTAAAGAATTTAGCGAATATCAGCCTTGCTTCTTCCCAATTCTGCGGATTAATGCAGTATTTTATATATGGTGGGTTTATTTCACCCTGAATAAGTCCTGCGTCTTTCAGTTCTTTCAGNTGCTCCGATAGAGTTGAACGGGCAATAGGAAGAATCTCTGCCATATCACCGCTATAGCAGCATTTATTAAGATTCTCTGCCAGATATTCAAGTATGAAAACACGTGTAGGATTGGACAAAGCCTTACCGTAACGTGCTATTTTCTTCTGATTATCTGTTACTGGATGTTCCTTCTTTACCATTTGAGTTCATTTCGGAAATTCCCGAAACAAAAATAAACTTTATTATTGAATAGCAAATCAGACTTTTAAAAATAGTTATTAAAGACTATGATTTAAGTGAAGTAGGGTAAATCGATTTAAACAATTGGATTACAGGATGAACAAACATTTAAAGAACTTGTTTTAATTTAAAAATTGCGTGATAGAAATAATTNTCATTTGTCTGGCAGCATTTTTTACCGCTATCCTGACTTTTTTCTCAGGCTTTGGACTTGGGACAATCTTAATGCCTGTATTTGCAATCTTCTTTCCTGTTGAAATTGCAATTGCATTAACCGGAGTAGTACATTTTTCAAGCAATATCTATAAAGTCATACTGGTCGGGAAGAAAGCCAGTAAAGAGGTTTTATTAAATTTCGGCATTCCTGCAATCCTTGCGGCATTTGTCGGTGCATGGTTATTGTTAAGAATTACTAAGATGCCATCACTTTACCACTATCAAATGTTTCACAAAGTGTTTGAAATTACCCCGGTGAAACTTATAATAGCAATTCTTTTAATTGTTTTTTCAATTATTGAAATCGTACCTTCATTTAAAAAATTGCAATTCAATAAAAGACGACTTGCTTTGGGTGGTTTGTTGAGCGGCTTTTTTGGCGGTTTAACTGGCATACAGGGTGCTATTCGAAGCGCATTTCTTATAAAAAGCGGATTGTCAAAAGATGCCTACATTGCTACAGGAGTAGTAATTTCCTGCTTAGTAGATTTTACGAGGCTTTCGGTATATGCTTCACGATTCAAAGAAGCAAATCTTCAGGAACATACAACATTAATTATTTCCGCAGTCTTAGCAGCCATTGCCGGTGCATCAATAAGCAATATAGTGTTAAAGAAAATAACCCTGAAATTCATTCAGGGACTTGTTGCAACAATGCTTATTCTAATCGGAATTGCATTAGGTGCGGGAATTATCTAATACCTTTGAGATATGAAAAAACTTCAGTACTTCATTTTTAAGACTGCGGACGATTACAGGTCAGTCTTGCCAAGGCTGATTGTCGGACTGGTTTTTCTTTCGGAAGGAATCCAGAAGTTCCTTTTTCCTGAACTTGTCGGTGCGGGACGTTTTGAAAAAATCGGATTTGCCAATCCTGAATTTCTCGCATCATTTGTGGCTTGCTTTGAAATTGTATGCGGCACCCTTCTGTTAATTGGATTAACAGTCAGAATTGCAGCAATACCCCTACTGATCATAATTACAACTGCAATCGTAACAACGAAGATTCCAATATTACATGATAAGGGATTCTGGTCGATGGCTCATGAAGCACGAACGGATTTTGCCATGACATTACTTCTTATTCATTTAATGATTTTTGGCGGTGGAAGATGGTCAATTGATGCAAAAATCCATAAATCTTTAATTACCTGAATTATGAAAACTTATGGCAATGATTCGTTTAATCCCCACAGGGATTATAAAAATAACTGACGTGAGTTTATTCACAGAAGTATCATCGTAGGCACAGTGGCAGGTGTCGCTGGTTTAGGTTTAGTCACACCAATGATGTTAAAACCTTCTGNAACCTTTTTCTTGTTTATTCCAGTAACTCCGGTTATCTGATGCCNGAAGCCTGCTGCCAGCTTTGTAAAGTTACTTTATCCTGATTACAGAATCAAATGAGGATTAGATAATTAGAAACCCTAACCAGAATTTTTGCAGCTATTCCTCTGTTCCGGCTTTAATAACTTTTGTGGCAAATAATTCAATAAGTAACCAGTAGATTATACCGGCGGTAGTAAAGAACATGAAACCTGTTATACCGTCTTCAAGAAATGAGACTGAACTTATTAGAGAAACTAGGAATCCCATCTGCATTCCGTGTAAAAAGTAAATGATTTTTAGCCTGCTTACCGACAGTGATATTATTGAATCTTCAAGATACTGAGACGTATATCCAATAGATCAAGATACTTCTCTTTCATCCCTCTTGATAAAAAACTAATATCAATTAACTCCTTCCACTTCGGAACTGATAAAGAGATTGTCTCAAGAACCTTATCAATACTCTTTGTGGTCAGTTCGCATCTTTGCATACCAAAGTAATCAACCAAAATGTTACGAGTTAAGCGCTCCTTCTTACCTTTCAATGGTAAAGCAATTTCTTCGTCTTGTTTCTTATATTCTATTGTGGAATTGACCAAGTCATAACATGGAGATAGCTTTACCTTACCATCTTCACTGATAATGGAGAAATTCTTTAAATGCATATCTTCATTACCAATTAAATAATTAAATATGACCAGTTTAAACAGTTTCAAATTTTCAACGGAAGGGAAAGTGCAAAACTTATTTATTATTGCAACAACCTTTTCCATACTGTAATTGTATTTTGTGTCTCTGCTTAATCCTGCCAACTGGGCAAAATCTTCTACTGGAACTTTATCATTCTGTCCCTTCCTGTCAAACCGCTTGATGAAATAGGTAAGTGTGGTATCCTTTGACCATATTAAACCATGTAAAGGAATTTCCAAACCAATTTCACTCGCGAGCCTCATTGACAAGTCTTCATTCTCTGGCATCTGTGAATATAAGTGATGTTGAGGTTTGAGTATATATTTTCCACCCTTGTCAACAATATCGAATTTACCTTCGCTGATGCTCAATTTTGCACTTAGCTTCGGCTGTACTCCCTGAATTGACATTTTCGATGCCCGGTTGTAAGCCTCTATTCGTTGTTCCTCTGCAGTATACTCAAGGTCTTTAAGTGTTTTCAGTTCAGGTGACAAGAGTCTTAGACCTGCATCACTGTAACGATTGTCCCCACTTGGAGCATAGGTAATTGTGCAACGGTTCATTCTATAACTTCTTTTACTGTAACGACTCCAACCATATCCTCTCCAACAGCTAATAATTGTGAGAAGTGATCATTTTTATCAATTTTTTTAATCTTCAGCAAGCCTTCCAGCTGAATTCCTTCCGGTAATAATCCATCGAAAAACGGTGGAAATCCATTGAATTTATAGACCCTGACAATTACAGGTAGCGTTCGTGAAACCTCAAGACCATTATATCCATCAAGGTATTCAAATATGTACTCTTTGCCTTGTTTTAATTCGGTTAAAGTTCCAGCTTCAACTCCTTTCACAAATACCTTAGCCTTTCTCATTTCAAGTGTTTTGTAAATTCTCAATTAGGGGACTTGATAATACTATTTTGATATTCAATACCTTGAGTATTTTACGAAGGGTATCCAATTGAACGGTTTCTTTTCCCTTTTCAATATCGTAAATGACAGTTTTACCAACACCTGCCATATCTGCCAATTGTACACGACTTAATTTGGCTGCTTTACGATGCATCTTAATTATATCTCCTAATTCCTGTGGCTTTGTCATATTTTACTTTTATAGCGGTAAAAATATAGGATATATTTGATAAAAGCAAAGCATTT
>JGI20214J51650_10000419_pt1 | contig 26368 bp, 25 predicted proteins | sample WetSurMetagenome_FD_51650 | JGI IMG/M metagenome (IMG submission 51650) | reverse complement strand
TCTTGTCGTAAAGAAACCAAAGGGCACCCAGCATGATCAAGACAACAAGCCCCATCAAAATGTTCTGTTGCACCTCGGACCTGGTTATTTCAATCATTTTGTTTTGCTGGATTTTTTGATTTAATTATATGCAAGCCAATATCCGCTTCCATCTTTCACCTGGAAGCGGACGCATGTTTTCGGTTTGTACTGTCTATACGGAAAGTTGCTTTTCCAGGACTGTTGTTGCGATCCCGTTCCCCCTGATTTGCAAGCATCTTATACCCAATACCGAGTTAATCACATATCCCATATTACCTATATAAAGGCCTAGTACTTAACGAGAATTAAACCTTTTTCAGATAGTGGTTTTTCATTTTCGCTCGACAATACTTTGTCCAAAGTGATGCAGCTCTCTGCAAATTCCGGATTTTGAAATACTTCGCCGGTCGATGGCAAACCCCCGGCCCGGAAATGCAAGCATGTTATTCGGTTAAAACTGCCAAGCTCATTACGGCACAAGGTGCCCGATATGACTGGAACAGTTTCGGGTAAAATATCCGTCTTGAATTGAAAATCATCCTGAGGACAAAACCATGTATCAGATCGCACCCAGCATCCTTTCCGCCAACTTCGCCAGGCTCGGCGAGGAGGTCGACAACGTGCTCGCCTCCGGCGCGGACATCGTGCACTTCGACGTGATGGACAACCATTACGTGCCCAACCTGACCATTGGCCCGCTGGTGTGCGAAGCATTGCGCAAGCATGGAGTGACCGCCCCCATTGACGTGCACCTGATGGTAAAACCGGTGGACCGCATCATCCCCGATTTCGCCAAGGCCGGTGCGACCTACATCACCTTCCACCCGGAAGCTTCCGAGCACATCGACCGCACCATCGGCCTGATCAAGGAAAGCGGCTGCAAGGCCGGGCTGGTATTCAACCCCGCCACCCCGCTGGACGTGCTGGAATACACGCTGCCCAAGCTCGACATGGTGCTGCTGATGTCGGTCAACCCCGGTTTCGGCGGCCAGAAGTTCATTCCCTACGTGCTGGACAAGGCTCGCGCCGTGCGCAAGTTGATCGATGCCGGCAAGTACAACTGCCGCCTGGAGATCGACGGCGGCGTCGGCCCTGCCAACATCAGGGAAGTGGCGGAGGCGGGCGTGGACACTTTCGTGGCCGGCTCGGCCGTTTTCGGCAAACGCAACGAAAAGGACAAGAACCATTACAACACCATCATCGGCGAACTGCGCGCCGAGCTGGCGAAAGCAAAGAAATAATGGGTTTCAATAATTTCCCCCTGCCCATCTCGGCCATCGTCATCGATCTCGACGGAACGCTTTTACATACCGCACCGGAGCTGGCAGAAGCTGCCAATCGCATGCTGCGCGACATGGGCCGACCGGCCGTGTCGCAGGATCTGCTGATGAGCTATATCGGCAACGGCATCTCGTGGCTCGTGAAGCGCGCACTGACCGGCGACATGCATGCCGAGCCGGATGCAGCACTGTACGACCGGGCAATGCCGGTCTTCGAGAAGCATTACACAGATCTGCTGCTGCAAAGCAAACCCTTCACCGGCGTGGTGCAAGGACTGGATGCGATGAAGGCGGCCGGCTTCAGGCTGGGCTGCGTCACAAACAAACTGGCGCGCTACACTGAACCGCTGCTGAAAGGTATCGGGCTCGCGCACTATTTCGACATCGTGCTATCCGGCGACACTTTGCCTGAGAAAAAGCCCCATCCTCTGCCGCTGCTGCACAGTGCAAAATTCTTCGGCGTGCCCGTCGAGCGCCTGTTGCTGATAGGCGATTCGTTGAACGATGCCCTCGCCGCCCGTGCCGCAGGCTGTCCGGTGTTCTGCGTGCCTTATGGTTATAATCACGGCGAACCGGTGAACGGGCTGGATCTGGATGCCGTGATCGCAGACCTGCCCGCCGCATTGAAACTGATCAAACGCGTTTGACTCATGACATATAACGACCTCTCTTCGAAGACGACTGCCTGGCGATGGTGATTCCGCATCACCAGATGCATTACTCACCTATCGTCATCGAAAATTAGAGAGGTTCTTATGCTGTTCCCCATTACCGAACAAGAATTCCATGCACTTGCAAAGCAGGGCTACAACCGCATCCCGCTGGCTACGGAGACCTTTGCAGATCTCGACACACCGCTATCCCTGTATCTCAAGCTGGCCAACAAGCCGTTTTCCTACCTGCTGGAATCGGTGCAGGGCGGCGAGCGCTTCGGACGTTACTCCTTCATCGGTCTGCCCGCCGACACACGCATCACAGTGCGCGACCATCAGGTCACGCTGACTACGCCCGCCGGGGAGACCACCCAGGAAGCCGCCGATCCGCTAGCCTACATCGAGGAATACCGGGCGCGTTTCAAGGTCGCGCCGCTGTCCGGCCTGCCGCGCTTCACCGGCGGGCTGGCCGGCTACTTCGGCTACGACACGGTGCGCTATATCGAGCACAAACTGGCAGGCACGCAAAAGCCGGACGTGCTCGGTACACCCGACATCCTGCTGATGCTCACCGAACAACTCGCGGTGATCGACAACCTGTCGGGCAAGCTCACGTTCATCGTTTATGCCGATCCTGCGCATGCCGATGCCTACCGCACCGCGCTGCAGCGCCTGGATGACTTGCAGCGCGCCCTGCGCCAGCCGGTACAGATCCCCGATGCGCCGCAGATGCGCCGCTACGAGGCAAAGTCCGAGTTCGGCGAGGCCGCGTTCAAGGCTGCCGTGGAAAGGTCCAAGCGCTACATCTTCGACGGCGACATCATGCAGGTGGTGCTGTCGCAGCGCATGTCGCAGCACTTCCCGGCTTCGCCGTTGTCTTTGTACCGTGCGCTGCGCAGCATCAACCCGTCGCCCTACATGTTCTATTACGACATGGGCGACCACCATGTGGTCGGTTCCTCGCCGGAAATATTGGCGCGACTGGAAGGCGACACCGTCACCGTGCGCCCCATCGCCGGAACGCGCCCGCGCGGCAGGACGCCGCAGAAGGATGCCGAACTGGCGGACGAACTGCTGGCCGACCCGAAGGAACTGGCCGAACACCTGATGCTGATCGACCTGGGCCGCAACGACATCGGTCGCGTGGCGCAGAACGGCACGGTCAAGCTCACCGACAAGATGGTGATCGAGCGCTATTCGCACGTGATGCACATCGTCTCCAACGTCGAGGCGAAACTCAAGCAGGGTCTGGGTGCGATGGACGTGCTCAAGGCCACATTCCCCGCCGGCACGGTATCCGGTGCCGCCAAAGTGCGCGCGATGGAGATCATTGACGAGCTGGAACCCAGCAAGCGCGGCATCTATGCCGGGGCGGTCGGCTACCTCGCATTCAACGGCGACATGGATGTCGCCATCGCACTGCGCACCGCCGTGGTGAAGGACGACACGCTCTATGTGCAGGCGGGAGCCGGCATCGTCGCGGACTCGGTGCCGGACAGCGAATGGCTGGAGACGCAGAACAAGGCCCGCGCGGTGCTCCGCGCGGCAGAGATGGTGCTGGACGGGCTCGACGCCCGGACGCACCGCTAGGGAGAAGCAGACATGTTACTGATGATAGACAACTACGACTCCTTCACTTACAACCTGGTGCAGTATTTCGCCGAGCTCGGTGCGGATGTGCTGGTATACCGCAACGACGAGATCACGGTGGAACAGATCGAGAAACTGAACCCGCAGCACCTGGTCGTGTCGCCCGGCCCCTGCACGCCAACCGAAGCAGGCATCTCGGTCGCCGCGATCAAGCATTTCGCCGGCAGAATCCCGCTGCTCGGCGTGTGCCTCGGCCACCAGAGTATCGGCCAGGCCTTCGGCGGCAGGATCATCCACGCCAAGACGCTGATGCATGGCAAGACCTCGCTGATCCGCCACAACGGCAACAGCGTGTTCACCGGCTTGCCCAACCCGTTCACCGCGACACGCTACCATTCGCTGGTGATCGAGCGCGAGACCCTGCCGGACTGCCTGGAGGTCACCGCCTGGACCGGCGACGGCGAGATCATGGGCGTGCGCCACAAGACGCTGGCGGTGCACGGCGTGCAGTTCCACCCCGAGTCCATCCTGACCGAACACGGGCATGACATGCTGAGGAATTTTCTGGAAGGGAAGCGATAGCCATGATCACTCCACAACAAGCGTTGGTGCGCCTGATCGAGCAGCGCGAGATCTTTTACGACGAGATGCTGTCGCTGATGCGGCAGATCATGGGCGGCGAAGTCTCACCGGTGCAGATCGCCGGCATCCTGATCGGCTTGCGCGTCAAGAAGGAAACCATAGGCGAGATCTCCGCCGCCGCGTTCGTGATGCGCGAGTTCGCGACGCAGGTTCCGGTCACGCAGCGCGAGCATCTGGTGGATACCTGCGGCACAGGCGGCGATGCCGCGCACACGTTCAACATCTCGACGGCCAGTGCATTCGTCGCGGCAGCGGCAGGCGCGCGGGTCGCCAAACATGGCGGCCGTTCGGTGTCTTCGACCTGCGGCTCGGCAGACGTGCTGGAGGCGCTGGGCGTCAACCTCAACCTGACGCCTGAACAGGTGGGACGCAGCATCGACCAGATCGGCATCGGCTTCATGTTCGCACCCAACTTCCACGGCGCCATGAAACATGCGGCACCAGTGCGCAAGGAACTGGGCGTGCGCACGCTGTTCAACGTCCTCGGCCCGCTGACCAACCCTGCCGGCGCGGAGAACCAGGTACTGGGCGTGTTCCATCCCGACCTCGTCGGCATCCAGGCGCGCGTGCTGCAGCGCCTGGGCAGCCGTCATGTGCTGGTGGTGAACGGCGAGGATGGCCTGGACGAGATCACTATCAGCGGACCAACGTATGTCGCCGAACTGAAGGACGGCCAGGTGAACGAATATACCGTCACCCCCGAAGTATTCGGCTTGAAGTCTGCACCGTTGGACGATATTCGCGTCACCAACATCGACCAGGCCAAAGCCATGTTGCTGGGCGCGCTGGACAACCGGCCGGGTGCGGCGCGCGACATCGTCCTGCTCAACGCGGGGGCTGCGATCTACGCAGCCGGCCTGAGCATCACGCTGGCAGAGGGCGTGAAGCGGGCGGCCGAGGCGATCGCCTCCGGCGCTGCCAAGAACAAACTGGCGCAGTTGATCCAGGTCAGCAACAGCTAATCTTCCTACCGCAGACGTGGTCTCGATTCAGCATCAGTTTCCTCCGCTCGCTGGGCAGGACAGCACCGACATCCAGAATTGGCTGAGTGCGTTGTCCGAGGTCTTTGCGCCTGCGGAGATCGAGGTGATCCGCCGTGCATGCGAATTCGCCGCACCGCTGTATCACGACAAACATGAAGTCACCGGCACTCCATTGTTGCAACATGCGCTCGGTTCGGCCTCCATCCTGATCGGCCTGCACATGGACCACGAGACCATCGCTGCCGCCGCGTTGCACGCCGTGCCCGAGTATCTCGACGATTGGGCCGAAGTCCTGTCCGAGCGTTTCGGCCGCAACATCACCGTGCTGGTCGACGGCATCTCCCGAATGGAACATATCCGCCAGTTCAGCGAGATGCGCAGTCCGGACGCGAAGGACAAGGGCGACACCGGCGAACAGATTGAAAGCCTGCGCAAGATGCTGCTGGCAATGGTTGAGGACATTCGGGTGGTGCTCATCAAGCTGGCCGAACGCACCCAGACGCTGCGCAACCTTTCGGGGGCGACACAGGAGCAGCAAAAGCAGATCGCGCAGGAGACGCAAAGCATCTTCGCACCGCTGGCCAACCGGCTTGGCGTGTGGCAGATCAAGTGGGAACTGGAAGACCTGTCGACACGCTACCTGGAGCCCACGGTCTACAAGCAGGTCGCCAAACTGCTCGACGAAAGGCGCATGGACCGGGAACGCTACATCGCCGATGTCATCGGGCGGTTGCAGCAGGCGCTGGTGCAGGCCGGCATCAAGGCAGAAGTGAGCGGACGCCCGAAGCACATCTACAGCATCATCAACAAGATGAAGCGCAAGCATCTCGATTTCGACCAGCTCTACGACGTGCGTGCGGTGCGGGTATTGGTAGACGACCTTGAACAATGCTACGCGACCCTGTCCATCGTGCACGAACTGTGGCAACCGATCCAGAGCGAGTTCGACGACTACATCGCGCGACCCAAGCCGAACGGCTACCGTTCGCTGCATACCGCCGTGCGCGGTCCGCGCGATCTTTCGGTCGAAGTGCAGATACGCACCCGGCAGATGCATCACGATTCCGAACTCGGCGTGGCTGCACACTGGCGCTACAAGGAGAACAGGAAATCCGAGAGCGGGGTGGACGAGAAGATATCCTGGCTGCGCCAGATCCTGGCATGGAAGGAAGAACTGGCCGACAGCGGAGAGCTGCAGGCCCAATTCAAGAACGAGCTGCTGCAGGACCGCGTATATGTGCTGACGCCCCAAGGCAAGGTGATTGATCTGCCCAAAGGCGCGACGCCGGTGGATTTTGCCTACGTGGTGCACACCGATCTCGGCCACCGCACGCGCGGCGCCAAGATCGACGGCAGCATCGTGCCGCTCAACACCAAGCTGCAGACGGGACAGCGCGTGGAGATCCTTGCCGCCAAACAGGGCGGGCCGAGCCGCGACTGGCTCAGTCCGAGGCTGGGCTTCCTGCAAAGTGCGCGGTCACGCGCCAAGGTACGCCACTGGTTCTCCGAACAGAACGTCGACGACAGCGTCGCACAAGGGCGCACCCTGCTCGACCGCGAACTGCACCGTGTCGGCGTGACCGACATCAACCAGGAAAAGCTTGCACAGAAACTGCGTTTCAACAAACTGGACGACCTGCTCGCCGCATTGGGTCGCGGCAATATCACGCCGCGCCGCGTCAGTCTGGCTATCGCGCAAGACACACCCCCTGCGCCGCGCAGCACGACCAGCCAGACGCTGCCCACGGAAAGCGGGAGCGTGCTGATCGAAGGCGTGGGCAACCTGATGATACGCACCGCCCGATGCTGCCATCCGGTCAAGCCGGACGCCATCATCGGCTATGTCACGCGCGACCGCGGCATCACCATCCACCGCCGCGATTGCCCTTTCATGCAGCGGGTGCCCGAAGAGCGCGAGGACAGGCTGCTGGATGCACGCTGGGCAACGTGACGCGAGGAACGATTCTTCGAGGCATACCGGATACTTGCTTATGTCTGCAGGGACACCTGCGCGCGCTTCTTGAATCAGGTACAGCCATTTGATTTCGAACCTGTCACGCCATTTTGAAAGCATGGCAAACGACGCTTGATGCGAAGGTCAATCCATGATGCGCGGGAATCACAACCGGATTGTTGCCTGACTGAAAGATGAGCATACCCACGATAAAACTGAGCACCGCGATGAAGATGCTCGCAAAAAACGCCGTCCAGAACCCGGATATCCTGAACCCGGGGACCGCCGACGCCACCATCAGCATCATCAATGCATTGATCACCAGCAGGAAGAACCCGAAAGTGAAAATCGTCAGCGGGATGGTCAGGAAAATAACGACAGGCCTGATCACCGCATTGGCCAGCCCCAGCAGGAGTGCGGACATGAGCAGGGACTGCCTGTTGCTGAACGAGATGCCGCGGAATATGAAACTGGCAACCCAAAGCGATATTGCCGTGATTCCCCAATGAAGCAGAAATTCGATGATGTCGTTCGTCATATAAGCGCGTCCGGAATTCTCTTTGAAATTATATATTGCCCCTCGCAAAGCTCCGGTGAGACCGTCATCCTCCCGATCACGCCCGATCCAAGGCCGGACTAGGGCTTGACGAAGCGCAGTGCAAAGCTGTCTGTCGGCATCTTCATATGAAAGAACGGCTGCTCTCGCGGATCCGACGCGTTACGCAGGAAATCACCTTCCCGTTCGAGCTTGAAACCGGCCTGCTGCAACTCGTTCTGAACGACCGCCTCGTCGATGCGATGGAGCGTTTTGGCAACCGTGATACCTTCACCCTTCTTTGCCGAGTGGTCGATAACGACCAGGTGCCCGCCGGATTTCAACGCACCGAACAATCGCTGGTTCATCCTGGCACGATCGACCGGCATATAGGCTATATCGTGGTAGTTCAGAATAATCGTGATCAAATCCAGCTTGGGTGCGTCGTTCGGCACAGGGTCATCGTAAGGCTGCACGACGGGAATGATGTTCGGCTGCGGATGGTCTGCCAGCCGTTCGATCAATTCGGTTCGCGGTTTGTCCGCCTGCGCCCACACGGTCCCCTTGCTTCCCACGGCGAGAGCCAGCAGTTGGGTGGTGTACCCTCTGCCCGTAGCAACATCCAGCACCAGCATGCCAGGACGGACATTTGCGAACTGCAGAAATTCCACCGGCTTGCGCGATGCGTCCACCTGTCGATCATCATCGGTGCGTACCGGGCTGGCAGCCGCCTGCCGGTATAGCGAATCCAGATTCTGCGAATCGCCCGTTTGCGTCGCGGCATTTGCGTTCACGCTCCAGACCAACCCGGTGAAGGCCAGCATGACGGTCAATCTGATCAGGTTTGAAAAATATTGTGCAGACATCGCGCTCTCCTTCATTCCGAGACGACAACCAATCCTCTCGCCTTGTTGCTGGTTGTATCGATGGTGGCTATCGCTTTTTGCAGGGTGTCGATCCCGACCCACGCGGGGGCATACATGTACTTGGCCACATCGAGGATCAGCACGCGGTCGGACTGCGCATCATAGGCTGCCAGCACCGACCAGTGACCGCCGCCTTCCTGCCCCACCGCCGTACGCAAATAATTGACCAGTACAAACTGTCCGTCGTCGCCCAGTGCCTTTTGCAACAACGTGCGCAGCGCTTTGTCGTCGATGGAATCGCCGGCGATGGATACGGCTTTGACACCCTGGCGTACCAGGGTCTGTACCATCTCATCCCGTGTCATGCCTTGAGCCAACACGGTCTGCGGACTGATCACCTTGGCGACTTCCGGAGTGAAATAGTTGCTCTGGGTGAAATAGGCGTTGGGCGCGTAAATAGGATCGACCGGTTTCTTGATTGGCAGCGCGTTGAGTACGGTGATGGCGCTCGCAACGGAGCAATAGGTCTGGTTGATCTGCTCGGCGAACCAGGGGCTCAGTTGCCAGTAATCCGCATCGGCCGGAATGCGGGCGCGCAATACCTTGCCTGCATCCGAGTTCCAGTAGACAAGCGCAGGTTCTGCGGCTTCCAAGGAAAGCGGTGCTGATATGAGAATGGCCAGGATGATGATACGAGCAAGTTTATTCATAATGAACTCTCCAACTCAGGTTGTAGCAGGGAAAAACGTACCGCGATCACCTGCGGGTGGGTGCTGAGCCTGTTGCATTCCCACAGCATTGGCGGTTGTCATATGCGCCGCGGGATGGCGCATATGAAGGCGGCTTGAGCAGTGAGCGCCGGGGGCAGTTTCGATAGTTCGGCGCCCACCAATACAGCTTTCAATACCGGACTATACAAATGCTCGGTTGAGGAAAGCCGGCACTGCGCTCAATCTTCCCTTCGAGTCTTGTATGGCCCGGTCCCGAATACCATCATCTCGACGGTTCGCGCGAGAGTCTATGCCTTCACGCCACCATGGAAGATGTAGTCTTTTATCTGGTTGTCTGCATACTGGATATGCGCAAGCACCCTGGCGAACGGCCAGTGAGTGAACCAATCGGTGAACATCTCTCCACCGACATGATCCAGCTTTTCCTTGAGATGGAGTGCTTCCTGAACCAGCTGTTTGTGTTTGTCCTTGTGAGCCTCGATCTCGGGGTATCCGGCCTGGGACATCAGCTGCTCTTCGATTTCAAAGTGCAGACGCGTATACGCGATCACATCATCGATGATCCGGTAGATATCGTTTCGCGATTCCTTGTTCTTCACGGCCTCGTTCAGTCCGTTCAGCATGCTGACAAGCTTCTGATGCTGCTGTTCAATCTCTGGCACATCATGCATTCTCACTCCTCCTATGCTGGTTGGTTTTCCCTCTTCTTGATTTTTTGAGACCCGCACATTCTACAGCGCTTGCGCATTTCCGGTCGCATGCTCCTGATGCTTCATCCATACTGCCAGTATGGCAATTGAATCGATGCTTACAAAGGCTGTTGTGCCCCGACGACTTTACCGCCTTCGCGTTTCTCCACCGCTCTGAGTATCAGGAGGATCAGAGTGCCTGCAAACATTGCCCCGCCCGCCAGATAGAGCCCTTCTGCATAGCTGCCCAGGCGAGTAGCAAGCCAGCCGGTGACGGCGGGAGCGATGATCTGGGCGGCTCCGTATGAAAGAGTCATCTTGCCCATCATCTTCGCAGGGCGGGTCGGATAGTATTGACCGGCCATGGTCAGCACCAGACTCACGATACCCATCACAGTGCCGCCGAAAAGAATCGCTCCGGCAATTGCCGCAAACAATCCGCCGGCGAGGACCGGAAGCATGATTCCGAAAATCTGAAGAACTGATGCAGCGATCAGCGCATTGAGTTTTCCGATACGGCGCGCAATCAGGTCCCAGGCGATGCACGAAGGTGCCGCGGCAATCCCGATGACGAAGAATACGAGCGTTCCTTTTCCTGCCATGCCCGGCATGTGGTCGATGATGGCGACGATGAAGGTTGCACTGACCACATAACCGATGCCTGCACAGAAATAGGCGGACATCAGAAGACGCATGAAGAAAACGCCGGGAGGTGCATCTTCCATCTTCTGGCCGGTCTTGGTCACAGCGCTACGATCCGGAGGAGGCAGCCAGCCCAGTGCGGGAACAAGAAGCAGACATCCAAGCGCCGTAAGAACGAACCATTGCTGATCCCAGCTTAGCCACTGGTTCATCAGAAATACGGCGGCGGCGGCTGATGCTATCCCGAGGCCGATGCCCGCAAAATGGATGCCCAGCTCGCTGTGGTGGTTATGGCGGATCAGCCAATTGAGGATCAGCCCGCTTCCCAGCAGCAGGCCCGCGGCACTGCTCAGTCCTGCGACAAAGCGGGATATCGCCCAAACGGTGAAATCCGTGGTCATGCCCATCATGACCGTGCTCACAATGGCAAGGATCATTCCGATACGGTACAGGCGATCCTTGAGTACCATGTCGCTGATCAATGATGCGATGAGGGCGCCGCTCAGGTAACCGGCATAATTGATCGCCGCCAGCCAGCCCGCTGCGGCAACGCCCAGTCCCGCCTGATGCTGCATCAGCGGCAGCAGGGGTGTATAGGCAAATCGCGCTATACCCATCACTAGTATCAGACTGAAGATGCCTGCGCTTAATACTTTGATCCTTTGCCGTTGTTCACTCATGCAGGCGAGCCCTTATATATTCATTAATTTCAGAAAGGAATCGCGTACGCCCTGGCCGGCGCTCCCGAAGCGGGTCAGGGATAATCCTGCCGCGTCGGACGAACCACGATGTCGCTGATATGGACATGGGGCGGCTGGGTCACGATATAGTGAATCGCATTCGCGACATCGTCTCCGTGCAACAACGGGCCGAACTTTTCCTCGAAGTGATGCACCAGATCATCAGTGTAGCCCGCGGCATCCTGAAACCCGCTGACCACGATGCCCGGTTCGACCAGCGAGACCCGAATCCCTTTCGGCCCAACTTCGCGCCGCAGTCCTTCCGCGAGTGCATGGACGGCAAACTTGGTGGCGCCGTAAACCGCGCTGAACGGCGATATGTGCCGTCCCACTACCGAGCCGATGATCACGATGTCTGCGGCACTGTTGGGGTAATCCGGTTGCTGCTCATCAACCATCTTTCTGGCGGCCTTTTGCAGCAAGGCCAGAGTGCCGGTCACATTGATCTTGAGCATGTCTTCGAACCCGGACAGATCGGCATCCTTGACGGAGCCGCCCAAGCCTCTCCCTGCGTTTGCGACGACGATGTCAGGGGTTTTCCCGAAGCGTTCTTTCGCAGATACAAAGAGACGGTCAAGCAGCGCGCTGTCGGAGGCATCGCCTGCTATGCCGACAAAGGATGCCCCCCACTCCTGTTCAAGTGCACGAAGTTTTTCAGCATTGCGGCCGTTCCCTGCCACGCCAAAACCACTGGCAACAAATTTTCTTGCTATCGCTTCCCCGATACCGGAAGTGGCACCGGTAACGATTGCGATACGCGAATATTTCCCGGACATGTCGGTCTCCCATCGGTCATGAAACTGCTGCGAGGTGGCAGATCGCAAAATAGTCGGCCCCGGCATGCCGGGGACACTGCCAGCAGTGTCCTAAGCGACTTCCGCCACCAGGCTCGGGTAATCGGTATAGCCAACCTTGGCATCCTGAAGACCATAGCCGTAGAAAGTCTCGGGGTGATACGGGTTGAACGGTACACTCAACTGCACGCGGCGCGGCAGATCCGGATTGGAAATAAAATCCTTGCCGAAGGAAACGGCATCTGCCTCGCCCGCCGCGACGACCTGTTGAGCGGTTTCGCGGTTGAAGCCTTCATTGGCGATGAGGACGCCGCCAAAACGCTTTTTCAATTCCGGGCTGATGCGATTTTCTCCCAGCGACTCTCTGGTGAAGATAAAAGCAATGCCACGCTTGCCCAGTTGCTCCGCCACGTATCCGAAAGTGGCCAGGGGATCCGAATCGCCCATGGTATGGGCATCGCCTCTGGGCGCAAGGTGCACCCCGACCCTGCCCGCACCCCAAACGGAAACGGCCGCATCGGTCGCTTCCAGCAACAGCCTGGCGCGGTTTTCTATGGAGCCGCCGTAGGCATCGGTGCGCTTGTTGGTACTGTCCTGCAGGAACTGGTCGAGCAAATAACCATTGGCCCCGTGAATCTCGACGCCATCGAATCCCGCCTGTTTCGCATTTTCTGCACCCTTGCGGTAGGCCTCCACAATCGCCGGGATTTCGGAAATTTCCAGCGCGCGCGGCGTCACGTATTCGCGTTGCGGACGCAGCAGGCTGACATGGCCTTGAGGTGCAATTGCGCTTGGAGCAACTGGCAAGTCTCCGCCGAGGAAATCCGGATGTGAAATCCGGCCCACATGCCAGAGCTGCAGGAAAATGCGCCCGCCTGCGGCATGCACCGCTTTCGTGACAAGCTTCCAGCCCTGCACCTGCTCATCCGACCAGATTCCGGGCGTATCGGGATAACCCACTCCCTGCGGGGAAACGGAAGTCGCCTCGCTCAGGATCAATCCCGCACCGGCACGTTGGGCGTAATACTCGGCCATCAGTGCATTGGGCACCCTGCCTGCGCTGGCGCGGCATCGGGTAAGGGGCGCCATCACGACGCGGTTGGGAAGATTCAGGTCGCCGACCTGGATGGGCTTGATCAGGTTACTCATTTGTTCTCCTTGGTTTTGCACTGCTATTAAAGGTCGCTCTTGATGCGCTCAAGAAACTTGTCGATCAAGGCTTCATTGCGGGAATAAAAGATCCATTGCCCGACTTTCCGGGGGGTAATCAGCCCGGCCCGCTGCAATGTGGCCAAGTGGGCAGAGATGGTCGATTGGGATAAATTCGCCTTTTCAAAAACTTTGCCGGCACAGACTCCGAGCTCAAACGAATGCTCCTGGGCAGGGAAGGACTTTTGCGGATCCTTCAGCCATCCGAGTATTTCCCGGCGCACGGGATGGGCCAATGCCTTGATGATATCGTCAATGTCGGGAACGGGTTTTTTTGCCATGGCAGTTATTTGTATTTCGATTTTTGACGACCTTAATTTCGTATTAATACGAAATATATATCGACTAATTTAGAAATACAAGAGAAAATAAACGCAGCGACTATATCGCATCCGGCTACCAAGACACGAGTGAGGTTTAGGCTTGGCCTTACAGGCTGCGGCCAAAATAAAATGATCCCCTTTTCCATTCTCGACCTGTCCCCCATCACCGAAGGCGGCGACGCCGCACTATCGTTTCGCAACACACTGGATCTCGCCCGCCACGGCGAGCGCTGGGGCTATCGACGCTACTGGCTGGCCGAGCATCACGGTATGCCGGGTATTGCCAGCGCCGCGACTGCCGTCCTGATCGGCCATGTGGCCGGCGGCACGTCGACTATCCGCGTCGGCGCCGGCGGGATCATGTTACCCAATCATTCTCCCCTCGTGATTGCCGAACAGTTCGGAACCCTGGAATCGCTCTTCCCCGGGCGCATAGACCTGGGACTCGGGCGCGCTCCCGGTTCAGACATGCTCACCGCACGTGCCTTGCGCCGGAATCTCGCCTCGGATGCCGATCAGTTCCCGCAAGATGTCGCCGAACTCATGGATTACTTCTCGGCGCCCCACCGGCACGCGGTTCGAGCCGTTCCGGGTGCAGGCCTGAATATACCGATATGGATTCTTGGCTCGAGTCTTTACGGTGCACAACTGGCAGCGGCCCTGGGGCTACCCTATGCGTTTGCATCACATTTTGCGCCCGCGCAATTGATGCAGGCGATCGACGTGTATCGCTCCACCTTCAAGCCGTCTGCCAACCTGGAAAAACCGTGCGTGATGCTCGGCTTCAACGTCTTTGCGGCAGATACGGACGGGGAAGCGCAAATGCTCGCGACCTCGGCTCAACAGGCATTTGTAAATCTGCGCAGCGGCAAACCGAAACCTCTGCCGCCTCCTGTGGAGGATTATTTGAATCGTATCGATCCCCGGGAGCGGGCCCTGCTGGAGCAGATACTGTCTTGCTCCGCAATCGGTTCGCGCGACACGGTGAAGTCTGCGTTGAAAGCTTTCATCGGGCAGACTGGCGCGGATGAGTTGATGATCACGTCACAGATCTACGATCATTCTGCCCGCCTCAGATCGTATGAGATCACCGCAGGTCTTCGCGCTGTGCCTGGTTGATGGCTTACCCCGATTCATTGTTGCCCGATTTGCTCAATCAGGCTAACAAGACTGCTTGCAGTTAAAGTCGGCTCTATCCCCCACGGATCAAAAATCGCTTCGGGAGAGCGTTTAAGCCATGCTGCCCGCATCCCGAAAGAGACAGCTCCGATCACATCGAACGGGTTGCTTGATATAAGCCAGGCTTCAGCACCGACAGCATCCGCCCTTCGTAAAAAATGGCTGTACACGCCGGGATTCGGTTTGTAGGATTTGATTTCGTCGACGCTTACTATTCCAAGGAAACAGTCTGCAATGTCGGCATTTTGCAGCAACTGTTCCACCGCTTCCGCACTCCCGTTGGAAAAAGCGAACATTCTGTAGCCGGCTTGTTTGGCTTGAACCAATCCGGCCTTCACGTCCGCAAATGCAGGCAATGATTTGTATACGCCGATCAGCGCTTTCCTTTCTTCGATACTCAGCATCAATCTGAAATATGCGCATGTGTAATCGAGGGCATCGCTGGTACACACGGCGAAGTTTGCATAGTTCTGCATCAACCCGCGACGAAATGAATACTCAAGCTGCTTTTCGCGCCAAATTTGCGAAAATTCGGCCGCCTTGTTGCCTGCATGTTTTTCCAATGCAGAAATGACACCGTGTGTATCAATCAGCGTTCCGTAGACATCGAATGCAAGCGTTATGGTCATGGAATTTATGGCGTAAATTGGAAACGGATGCCGAGCTAGTACCGCCAACTCCAATTGCCTATGCAGTGCCTGAATACAATCGCCCGCACGGCCTGGATTGCAATTCAGTTTGAAAATACCCTGTTTCAACCTCTGATTTGCATGCCATTTATAACATAGTATTTAAGTTGGCTATTGCACCATGCATGCTGATGCAGCAGCTTTCGCGAGCAATAACACGTATATTCTCGGGTTGTAACTTCTTCACCTTTACACAGTAGAACGATCATTATGACTTCAACCCGTGCCAGCGGTATTCTGCTCCATCCCACTTCACTCCCCGGGCAATTTGGCTCAGGCGATCTCGGTACAGGCTCATACAAATTTGTGGATTGGCTGGTGAGCGCCGGCCAAACCTACTGGCAGATGCTCCCTCTCGGAGAAGTGAACGAAGGAAATTCGCCATACACGAGTAATTCGGCTTTTGCCGGCAACCACTTGATGATCGATCTTGAAGAACTGGCAAAACAAGGATGGCTCGATGCCGACGACCTGATCCCGAATCCGGAATTCAATGCCGATCGTGTGCATTTTGATTTGGTAAAGCCATACCGGATGGAACGGTTGCAGCGTGCGGCGCACCGGTTCTTTTCAATACCCGGCAGCAGTTGCCACTCGGAATATAAAGAATTCTGCGAGTCGGAAAAACACTGGCTGGACGATTTTGCCTTGTTCAAAGCCATTGAACAGCATGAGCAGTTTCGGGAATGGAATCACTGGCCGGAAGAACTCGTCAAACGCGACCCGAGGGCGCTAGCGGAAGTCAGACTGCGTTATGTGGATGAAATCGAATTCAGCAAATTCTGCCAGTGGTGCTTTTATCGGCAGTGGTTCTTGCTGAAGCAGTATGCCAATGCCCGTGGCATCCATGTTATCGGCGATGTCCCCATTTTCGTTTCCTATCAAAGTGCCGATGTGTGGGAGCACCAGGCTCTTTTTGAGCTGGATGCGAGCGGAAGCCCCATCGTTGTCGCCGGCGTCCCGCCCGACTACTTCAGCGAGACCGGCCAGTTGTGGGGGAATCCGCTGTACCGTTGGGCCGTCCATGAGCGGACCGGCTACGCNTGGTGGATAAAAAGGCTGGAACACGCCTTTCGATTATTCGATCTGGTTCGTATCGATCATTTTCGCGGATTCGCAAGTTACTGGGCAACTCCTGCCGGCGCGCCCAATGCCATAGGCGGGGAATGGCTACCCGGGCCGGGGGAGAAATTGTTTGAGGCATTTCAGCAGACCTTTAGTGAACTTCCCATCATCGCCGAAGATTTGGGTTTGATCACACCGGATGTCATTGAGTTGCGAGACAAGTTCAATCTTCCCGGAATGCGTATTCTGCAATTTGCATTTGGAGATAACGACAGCAACTATTTCCTGCCCCATCACTATATTGCCAATACGGTCGCCTATACCGGAACTCATGACAATGACACCACCCTGGGATGGTGGAATTCGGCCACGGAGCACGAAAAGAAGTTTGCCATGTTGTATCTGGGCAGTGATGGCAAGGAAATTAACTGGGACATGATCAGTGCGCTTTCTGGCTCCGCTGCAAATACCGTCATCTTCCCGCTGCAGGATGTGATGTCTCTGAACAGCGAGCATCGTATGAATTTTCCCGGAACGCCATGGGGCAACTGGGAATGGAGATTCTCATGGAGCTGGTTGCAAAACTGGCAGACGGAGAAGTTGGAAGGTTTGACCGCCTCGCACCATCGCAACCCGAGAGCACCCTGATTTATCCTGACGGATGGATATACATCCGGGATTGAATAAGTCATCGTCCAAATGACAAGAGCCGGTTCTCACCGGCTCTTGTCGCAATCAGCCTGCGAATCAGGAAAAACTGACTATGCCAGCCACACTCGCGATTGCAGTTGCTGCTGCCGCGAGCCAACCGAGAACCATGCTGAATGTCACCTCTTCGTGTTTGGTATTGTCACTGTCTTTGTATGTCATTTTGAATCTCCTTTTGTCATTGCTAAAAATATGACACTTCGATTTGCCCTCAACTGCCAGGGCGATACTATGATTGCACTTCCGGATTTTCATACTACCGTTCATCATTTTTCCTGTTGCCGCCGGTCCTGTTTCCAGCAAACATTTTTATATTCATTTGATTAACTGTCCGACATCCTGTTTTCCGGAAAGGATTAACATCGGACCGGCAGCAGTTCCATTACAGCAACCTATTTGTCGCATTCCCACCATTTCAGGCAAAGCTCACGGATCATATGTTCTTCGTCTGCAGCCACGATGCAGATCGGTTTTGAGCCGACACTTTCAATCCGCGTCGCATTGGCCAGGTTTGCAGCCGGGTCGAGAGCAAGCCCCATGAATTTCAATGTGCTGCAAATCCCGGCGCGTATGGTGGTTCCGTTTTCCCCGATCCCTCCGGAAAAGACCAGCGCATCGATCCCCCCCGCCTTGGCGGCAAGACTGCCTATCGCTCCGCTGGTCTGCCGGCAGAAATAGTCCACGGCAAAACGGGCGGCCGCACTCTTGCTCTTGAGCAGGTCGCTCATTTCGCCGCTTTCGCCGTCGGACAAGGCCAGCAAGCCCATTTTGTGGAACACGATGTCAAGCAGTCCAGCGGAATTGTGTCGCCGAGCCAGCTCGAGCATGACGCCGGGGTCAAGGTCGCCACTGCGCGTTCCCATCGTGATGCCTCCCGCCGGAGTGAAACCCATTGTGGTGTCTTGCGAACGCAATTCGTGCATCAGGCAGAGGCTCGCGCCGCTACCCAGGTGCGCCACAATCACGTTCCCGCGAGCCTTTTCCCCCAGTATTTCAGGCAACCGGGACGCGACATGCGCATAGTTCAGGCCGTGGAACCCATAACGGCGCAAGCCATAGGAAGCGGGAATAGCCAGTCGTTTGGAAAGCTCCGGCATGGTGGCGTGGAAAGCCGTATCGAAACACGCGATTTGCGGCACCGCAAAACGCTCGCGGCACAGTTCCAGTCCCAGCAGGTTGCCCGGCAGATGCAAAGGTGCAAGATGCACGATACCGTTCAACCGCTCCAGCTCCGATTCATCCACCACGCGCGCCGCATCGGTGATGTCGCCGCCATGCACGAACCGGTGGCCGACGATGTCGGGTGCGTGCCCTGTAAGATCGCGCATCAACTGCTCGAATCCCGATGCAGGATCGTGCAAATGGCCGTAGCGAAAATCGCGGCGAGAGCCGTCTGCCTCGAACAGGCTGGCCTTGACCGATGAAGAACCGCTATTGATGGTGAGGATGGTTTTCATGGGCAGGATACTGGATACGGGATACAGGCATCAGGAAGGGAGCAGCGACGCTCCCTGTATCCTGTATCCTGATTCCTAAAACGGCCACGTCCATCCATCCGCCTCCGGCAGATCCACGCCGTTTTCATATGCGTAGTTGCGGCATTCGATCTGCCAGTGCAGCATCTTTTCCTTGACGTGCGCTCCGGCCACATGCAGCGCGGGCAGGCGGTCGATGACGTCGATCACCAGACTGAAACGGTCGATTTGATTTCTGATCGCCAGTTCCAGCGGCGTGTTGATGCTGCCTTTTTCCTTGTAGCCACGCACATGGAAATTCTTGTGGTTGGCACGGCGGTAAGCTAGACGGTGGATCAGCCATGGATAGCCGTGGAAGTTGAACATCACAAGTTTGTCCAGCGTAAACAGGCTGTCGAAATCGCGGTCGCTCATTCCGTGCGGGTGTTCGCTGGCCGGCGTGAGCTTGTACAGATCGACCACGTTGATGAAACGTATCTTGAGATCCGGGAAATGCTCTCGCAACATGACTACTGCCGCCAGCGCTTCCTTGGTGGGCACATCTCCCGCGCTCGCCATCACCACATCCGGTTCTCCATCCTGATCGTTGCTGGCCCAGTCCCAGATGCCGATTCCCTTGGCGCAGTGTTTGCCAGCTGCATCCATGTCCAGATATTGCAGGTGCTTCTGTTTGTCGCACACGATCACGTTGATGTAGTTCGTGCTCTTCAGGCAATGGTCGGCGACCGACAACAGACAATTCACGTCGGGCGGCAGATAGATGCGCGTGACGTCCGGGCTCTTGTTCACCACCACGTCGAGAAAGCCCGGGTCCTGGTGGGTAAAGCCATTGTGATCCTGCCGCCACACGGTGGACGTGATGAGCAGATTCAGCGACGACACCGGCGCGCGCCAAGGCACGTCCTTGGACATGGCCAGCCATTTGGCATGCTGGTTGAACATCGAGTCGATGACATGCACGAAGGCTTCGTAAGTGGAAAAGAAACCGTGCCGTCCGGTGAGCAGATAACCTTCCAGCCAGCCTTCCAGCGTGTGCTCGGACAGCATCTCCATTACGCGGCCGTCCGTCGCCAGTTCGCCCCCGTCCGCATCTTCAGGCAGGGTATCCGCCAGCCATGTCTTCTTGCTTGCCTCGTAGATATTGTCCAGCTTGTTCGAGCTGGTCTCGTCCGGACCGAATACGCGGAAGTTGTGCATGTTGTCGCGCATGATATCGCGCANGAATTTGCCGAGCGGACGTGTATTTTCGGCCTGCGTGGTGCCGGGTTTGGTCACGGCGATCGCGTAATCCATGCAGTCAGGCATCAGCAATGCCTTGCGCATCAGGCCGCCATTGGCATGATGATTCGCGCTCATGCGCCGGTTGCCCTTGGGTGCCAGCGCTTTCAGTTCGGGCAACAGCGTGCCGTTCGCATCGAACAGCTCGGAAGTCCTGTAACTTTTCAGCCATTCATTCAGCTTTGCAAAGTGTTCCGGCGTCTTCAGGTCGCCTATCGGCACCTGGTGCGCGCGCCAGAAACCTTCCACCTTCCTGCCATCCACTTCTTTCGGGCCGGTCCAGCCCTTGGGCGAGCGCAGCACGATCATCGGCCAGCGCGGTCGGGCCGGCTTGTTGCTGCTGCGCGCTTCCTGCTGGATGCGGCGGATCTCGAGCACGCATTGCTCCATCGTTGCGGCCATCGCCTGATGCATGGCTTCGAGATCGCTGCCCTCGACAAAATGAGGTGCCCAGCCATAGCCCTTGAACAAATTCTCCAATTCCTCGTGCGATATGCGCGCGAGGATGGTCGGGTTGTTGATCTTGTAACCGTTGAGGTGAAGAATGGGCAGCACCGCGCCGTCGCGTTTCGGGTTCAGGAACTTGTTGGAATGCCATGACGTCGCCAGCGCTGCCGTTTCGGATTCACCGTCGCCTACCACCACCGTCACGATCAGGTCGGGATTGTCATAGGCCGCACCGAAGGCATGCGACACACTGTATCCGAGCTCGCCGCCTTCATGGATCGAGCCCGGCGTCTCCGGCGTGCAATGGCTGCCGATGCCTCCCGGAAACGAAAACTCCTTGAAGAACTGTCGCAGGCCTTCCTCGTTCTCGCTCTTGTTCGGATACACCTCGCTGTACCTGCCTTCCAGATACACCGGCCCCAGCACACCGGGTGCGCCATGTCCCGGCCCCGCCAGGAAGATCGCGTTCAGGTCGTATTTGTTGATCAGGCGGTTCATGTGGATGTAGGCAAAGGACAGACCGGGACTGGAACCCCAATGGCCAAGCAGGCGACTCTTGGTGTGTTCGAGTTTGAGCCGTTCCTTGAGCAGCGGGTTATCGCGCAGATAAATCATGCCCGCGGCAAGGTAATTGCAAGCGCGCCAGTAGGCATGGATGCGTTTGGCTTCGTCCGGAGACAATGGCGTTTCAGGATTATTCATTCTGTGCTCCTCGTAATTGCCGGATGAATGATGGCGCAATTTCATTAAGCCCGGATTAATCTCATTGGGATTCACGCAGAAGAATCGTGCACGGCATCTTTCAGAGAGTCCCTTACCGTAGGATGATTAAGCCTTACCAGCAATTCCTGTTTCATCCTCGAATTCGTCAGGCGCCGCGATTCGTTCATGAACGATAACATCGATTCCGGCAGAACTCGTTGTGCCTCGGCGCGATCAATGCGTTGCGGGCGCGGCAAATGATGCGCGTCGGCAACGACATCGAAATAGTCGCCCATTTTCATCGCGCCATCGTCGCTGGCGTGGTACACACGATTCGGACGGCCGCGATGCAGGGCTGCGACGACGATGCGCGCAAGATCGTCGGCATGTATGTGGTTGGTGTAGCTGTCTTCGTCCGCCGCGATGGCGGGCATGCCGTCCCGCAACCGCTCCAGCGGCAGGCGATCTTCCGCATAGATTCCGGGGACACGCAGGATGCTTGCCCGCACGCCATTCACGCTTGCCCAATGGCGTATCTGCGATTCCGCATCCACCCGGCGTTGTGCACGTGCCGACTGGGGGTTCACCGTATGCGTCTCGTTCACCCAGGCACCTTCGCAATCGCCATAGACGCCGCTGGTGCTGATGTAGATGAACTGCCGGGGCAAGCTGCCTTTCGATAATGCGGCGAGAAGATGACGTGTACGAACATCCATTGCGCCCGAATTCGGTGGCGGCGCGAGGTGCAGCACGATATCTGCCAATCCCGTTATTCTGGATAAACTCTTGCGGCTATCCAGATCGCCCGGGACCGGAAGGACGCCCTGAGTGCGCAACCCGTCGCGTTGCGTGCCATTTCGTATCAGCGCGCAGATGCGGTAATTCTTACCGAGAAGCCGGATGGTGCGCCGCGCGATGTCGCCGCAGCCGATGATGAGCATTCGTTCCATGCGCTAATTATGCGTTAAAATCGCGGCCTTTATTCAACCGGACAGCCCCATGAGTTTCAAGACCACCATTCTGCCAAGCAACCATTCTTTCCCCGTCGGAAAAGATGAGTCCATATTGGAAGCTGCGCTGGAACATGGTTATACGCTGCCGTATAGCTGCCGCAATGGTGCATGTGGCGTGTGCAAAGGCAAGATTCTTCAGGGATCGGTGGATTACGGCAAGGCACAGGCCTTTGTGCTGAGCGATGAAGAGAAGAACGCAGGGTTTGCGTTGTTCTGCTGTGCCAAGCCCCTTTCCGACCTGGTGGTCGAAAGCCACGAGGTGACGACTTCGCAGGAAATCCTGGTAAAGACACTGCCCTGCCGTGTCGAGAAGATGGTAAAGCTGACCAACGATGTGATGGCGCTGTACCTCAAGCTGCCCACCAACGAACGTCTGCAATTCCTTTCAGGCCAATACATCGACATCTTGCAGAAGGAAGGCAAGCCGCGCAGTTTTTCGCTGGCGAATGCGCCGCATGCGGACGAGCTGCTCGAGTTGCATGTGCGCAACATCGCGGGCGGCGAGTTCACCCACCATGTCTTCAACACCATGAAGGTGCGCGACATCCTGCGTATCAAAGGCCCGCTTGGCAACTTCTTTCTGCATGAGGAATCGCCCAAGCCTATCGTTTTTGTCGCCAGCGGCACCGGATTCGCACCGGTGAAAGCGATCATCGAACATGCGCTGCATATCGGTTTCAAACGCGAGATGCACTTTTATTGGGGTGTGCGCAAGCAATCCGATTTCTACATGCTGGACAAGGCGCATGAGTGGGAAGCGCAGGGTATCAAGTTCACGCCTGTCGTTTCCGAGGAACAGTGGAACGGTCGCATGGGATTCGTGCACCAGGCAGTGCTGGACGACTTCAGGGATCTGTCAGGTTATGCGGTATACGCCTGCGGAGCTCCGGTGGTAGTGGAAGCCGCACATCGCGAATTCACCTCGCAACGCGGTTTGTCCAATGATGCCTTCTATTCCGACGTATTCACTTACACGCCGAAAACCTGATCCGGGATTCCCGGATGTCCATTTCCGGAAAATCCGTGTCTGGCCCTTCCGGTCAAGCGTGCATGGATCAATTCAAGCAACCCGCATGCATCGGCGTCAGCGGTAATCCCAATGTATGAGGTTGGGTTGAACCAGCTTGATACGCAGCTCATTCTCAATCAGCACATCCATCGCATGCGGGCCGGGATCGTTTGACACGATCAGCAAGTATGTCTCGCCTTCCAGCAGATGGAGGTACTTTATGCCGAAACGTTTGTAGTATTCGTAGATGACGGCTTCATCCGCATCGGGAGCCAGCGTGACCAGATATTCATCGGGCACGCGCGGCTGCCGTTCCGCCTGTTCCGAATCGCGTTTTACAACTGCCGACTCCGGTGCTGGAGGCGTGACCGCGCATCCCGAAGACACAGACATCACCACGGCCATCAGGCCCGGCAATACCAGCTGCTTGACGCGTTCCATCCCTGTCTCCCGCGAGCCATCTCGACGCGCAAACCGTGCTTCGAAACGGTCATCATTTGCCGCTTTTTCCATATGGGGAGTCTAGCAGCGCCATTCAGGATGGGATATATGCCAAAAGATATAGAACCGCTTCTATATCTTTTCAGACCCAATTCCACTCCATGAAAATGGTCAATTGCAACTATGTCGCTTTTTGAAAATAGGCGATTGCCTCTTCATGCTTGCCCAGCTTTTCGGCGAGCCGACCGAGAGAGGAATATGCTTCGCGGCTGGATTCCAGGCTAAGGCTGGCATCCAGATAGCTCTGCGCTTTTCCCCACAATTGCTGGTGCATGCAGAGCTTGCCCAATGCAAGCAGCAGGCCCGCATCGTCGGTGTGCTGTTTCAACCAGCGTTCCGCCTGTTCGATCTGCGCGATGTTGTTGTCGTTGCGGCATTCCCCGAACAGGGCCACCAATTCGCTATCCCACTGCGCATTCAGGCTGTCAGTCAGCAATTGCTGCGCGCTTTTGCAATCTCCAAGCCTGTTGAATGCTTCCGCGGCTGCGGCTGCGATCTTCGCACGATGCCTGAATTCGGCGGGAATGGATTTCCATATTGTGCGCAGGATTGTGATCTCTGTTCCCTGGCTGCGTAACTTTTCCAGCCAGGCTTGTTGCCGCAGTTGCGTGGCGACGACCTTGTCGATCGCATTGCGTTTCTCAAGTTGCGCCATCACCTCCAGCACCGCATCCCAGTTGTGCGCCAGTTGCTGCGCTTTCAGTTCCAGGCTGAGCGCACCGATATGCTTGTGCATGCCCGTGTCGTTCAGTTCCTTCAGGGAGTTGAGCGCCGATTGGGGCTGTTTCTGATCGAGCTGAAACTCGGTCTTCGCGATCAGGCGCATCGTCGATTCGCCCACCGTCCTGCCTTCGCCGCTGGCAAGATAGGCATCGCGCCTGTCGAACTCTCGCAATTCATGCGCGGCACGGGCAGCGACGATGGAATTGAGTCCGGACTTCTCGCCCAGCTCCATTGCCCGTACGGCAGCCTTTTCCGCTGCCGCAAAACGTCCCTCGAAATAGGCCTTGAGCGATTCCATCATCGCTGCGCGGCCTTTGCTTGCAATGCGCTCTTCACGAAAAGCACGCACATATACCGGCAACTGCATCGCTGCCGCCGTCAGGCGCACCAGCAGATATCCCAATACAAAGACCGCGAGCAAGGCGAACGCGAAAAGCGTCAGCGAGATTTCCACCCTGTACGGCGGATAGACCAGTTGTACATAACCGGGATTGCGTGCAGCCAGCGTCACCCCGACGGCAGCGGCAAACAATCCGAGCAGCCACAATAGTCCTTTCATCGCGCACTCCGCTCGTGCGAGACGCGATAATTGCGCACCGCCTCCAGACTGCCGCTGATGTCCGGCAGATCGGTGACGATGCTGGACGCGGCAAGTTTCTGCAAGGTGGCCAGCACTTGCGCGCTATCGCCGGATTTGACATCGAAATAGCGTTTGAGCCATTCCTGCGATGTCTTCAGATCGCGGCGAAAACTGACCTGGTCGCGCGTCAACAGGGCCATGCGGGCTGAGAGCAAACGCAGTTTCAGGTTCTCGCGCAGGAAGAAAGTCTGTGTCGGCGACAACAGGGGCATTTCCTGGCGCTCGGTATTCTCGATGCGCACCATGCTCTTCGCTTCATGCCACACTTCTTCCCAGAATTGCTTCCACATCCCTTCTGCCGGATCGGCGTCCACTGCAGACTTCTGCGGCTGGATATGCGTTTCCTGTGCCAGCGGCAAACCGTCCACTGCGCCGATCACACTGTCCAGACGCAAGTTGATGGCAGCAACGTCGATGTTGGGCAACGCGCGCAGCTTTTCGATATCTTGTCCGATGCGCTTCTTCAGCGTGGCGAACGCGGGTCGTTGCAGCCGGCTCTCGGCCTGTTGCATGGCGATCAAAGCCGCCTTCACGTTGGCGGACAATTGCAGCTGCTGCCCCGCGATCAGCAGCATCTGCTCCACTTCCGCCAGCGCGGTCTGGTCGCGGCTGCTCGACATTTCCTGGTACAGGGTTTCGAGCGCGGCGCGTTGGTTCTGGCTCTCCGCATATTTGCTTTCCACCAGGCTGAGTTTTCCGCCGAGTTCTCGCACCAATTCCTGGTTCTGCAATACCAGCATCTGGTTGGTCTTGTTCGCCGCTTCCACTTCGGACAAGCGTCTCGCCACTTCCTGCTGCGTATGGTTGAGTTGGGAATGGGCATCCAGCCATTGCCAGACGAAGATCACCACCAGCACGGCCAGAGTGAGTTGCGTCAGCGTCACGCGTGCCAGCAAGTCTCCGATCCGATTGCGGTGCGGGGCGCGCGGCGCGCCGGGAGGCGTTGGCGTTTCCGGTGTGGCACCGGATTTTTCGGCAGGAGGAGTTTGCTGTACTGGCTCGTTCATCGCGTTATTTCCGTTTGGTGTTCGCCCATGCTATCAAACCCGACATCAGTCCGTCATCTCCGGATTCGGTGACGGTTACTTGTTGCCAGCCTTGTTGTCTTGCCGCTGTTGCGATGCGCTCGTGGGGCACGAACAGCGGTATGCCCGCAAGCCTTGCTCTGTCTGTCTCTTTGAGCATCTCCCACAAATGGCTCAATGCCTCGCTGCTGGTCACAGTGATCGCAGAGGGTGCCGCCGCCAGCATCTCGCCGACGTTCATTGGCGGTTTGCTGCGGAGATA
>JGI20214J51650_10000418_pt1 | contig 26466 bp, 17 predicted proteins | sample WetSurMetagenome_FD_51650 | JGI IMG/M metagenome (IMG submission 51650) | reverse complement strand
AAAACAGGATGAAATGGGACGATGCCCTTGATGTATGGGGCGTCCACGGTATGGGAGGCCTCCTTGGAACAATTCTCCTTGGTATATTCGCATCCAAAGCAGTGAATGCTGCTGGCTCCGATGGCCTGCTTCTGGGCTCAGGCTCATTCTTTTTAAAAGAGACAGTTGCAGTAATCTGCGCTGCAGTATATGCATTCGCATTCACTTACCTGATGCTTATCATCATTAACCTTATCACCCCGGTACGCGTCTCTGAGGCAGACGAACTTGAGGGTCTGGATAACTCCCTGCTAGGCGAGAAAGCTTACGATGAAGGTGCCATATAACAATCTGATTTGTCAAAAAAGGCTCTGAAATATGAGCCTTTTTTTATTTTTTTATTTGACAGGCTTATTTATTTAATTTGACTTTCATAAAACTATTCAACGTGTTCGGCAGATCGATAAATAAAAAACTGATGGCACTGTTCTTTGCGGTGGGTTTAACTGCACTCTCGGTTACAGGAATTTATACCTATTTCACGACAAAAAATGCCCTGCTAAGACGAACACTGGACCAATTGACCTCTATCAGGGTCATTAAGAAAGCTCAGATTCAATTTTTCCTTAATGAGCGTGTTAATGATATCACTCTTCTGGCTGAAAACAAACACCTGCAGAATATAGCGCTGGCTTTTTGTCATGATGCCAGCCATAAAGCCATTCCACAACAGTATCCTGAACTATATTTTAACTATACCCTTCTTGGATTCAATAACCTGTACCTGATTATAGGATCCATAAAAGACTCTGTCAGGCTTTATAAGTTTAACGGTTCGGATTTTGTGGCGATACTTCCCGATGCCACTTTATTAAAACAGCTTTCAAAACTGCTGAAAACTTCTGCCTCATCTGATAAACCATCTTTTGTTGATTATAGCATCCCGTCTGATGATGAGAACGTACCACTGTGTTTTATCGGAAAACGAATTGTTGAGAGCAATAAAAAAACTGCAGTATTAGCTCTTCAGATCCCAATTCAGGATATTAATGACATAATGTTGCACGACAGCCCTGAAAACGGTCTTGGAAGATCAGGAGAGGTATATCTTGTTGGAACAGATTACCTTATGAGAAGCAATTCCAGGTTTATTCCAAATTCAGTCATGACTACCAAGGTCAAAACGATAAGCGCGGTTAATGCATTCAAAGATAAAACAGGTTCGTCGTTAATTGATGATTACCGTACGGTCACATGCCTAAGCTCATTTGACAGGTTGTCTGTGTATGGATTAAACTGGGCTGTTATTGCCGAAATAGATTATGGCGAAGCAATGATTCCAATTGTCTCTTTAAGAAATGACATCATATTTCTATCCTTAATCATATGTGTCTTCCTTTTTTCAATTGCCCATTTTATTTCCAGAACAATTACAAACCCCATCATCAGTTTAAAAAATGCTGCATTGAAGATTGGCGTGGGTGATTTGGATGTTATGCTCAAACCAAAATCATCCGACGAGATCGGGTTACTGACAGAGGCATTTAATACTATGACTCAGCAACTTAAGGAAGAACGATTAAAACGAATGTCCGCTCTTTATGACGGGCAGGAACTGGAGAGACAACGCATAGCTATGGAACTGCACGACGGGCTTGGACAAAGGCTTGTCTCAATTAAACTTCAGCTTGAGAGCACGAGCAAACAAGATGACCGGGAGATTAAATCAACAATAGAAGAGGTTAAGGCCGAATTTCTGAAAACAATCGTGGAGGTAAGACAGATTTCAAATAACCTTGCACCAGGTATCCTAAAGGAATCCGGAACGGATGCTGCACTCAAAAGCCTTTGTGATTCAATAAGCAGAACCTCAAACGTGGATATCGAATTTTCAGTTTATGGCGATTATTCTACCGATGACCCCAAGGTTAAATTTTACCTTTACAGGATAGCGCAGGAAGGTTTGAATAACGCCGTGAAACATTCTGAAGCAACAAAAATTCAGGTTCAGCTTATTGGCAGTAAAGACAGCATTATTATGCTTATTGAGGATAACGGGAAGGGATTTGTTTATAACAATGATTATTGCACACCCTGTAACGGTATCTATAATATGAAAGAGCGGGCGCTGCTGCTTAATGGTACCCTGGATATTGAGTCAGAACCACTTTCGGGAACTACTATACGATTGAAGATCCCGAAACAACCAGCGTTGAAGAATATTAATAATCAAAAAGATGAATAAAATAACGGTGCTAATCGTTGATGATCATCAGATTGTGCGAGATGGAATAATGCGTATACTGAAAGATGAAAACGATATTGAACTTGTTGGCTCAGTTGGAAGCGGCATTGAAGCCCTTGATTTTATTAAAGAAAAGCAGCCTGATCTTTTGATTACAGACCTTTCAATGCCAAACATGTCTGGTATAGGGCTCACAGAGAAACTACGCAATCTCTATCCCGATATTAAAGTGCTTATTCTTTCTATGTTTAATAATGAGGAATATATTGTCAGTGCCATTCAGGCCGGGGCAAAAGGCTTTCTTCCTAAACAGGATTCAACCACAGCAATTTTACTTGAGGCAATCCGCACCATATCAGGAGGAGATGAATTCTACAGCCCCTCAATTTCAAAAATTGTGCTTAAGAGTTATGTCAATAATATCAAAAACACAACTGCAGGTGAGGCGGTAAAAAAGCATCAGTTAACTTCACGCGAGAAAGAGATATTGAAGTTATACGTTGAAGGCTGCTCAAATAATGAGATTGCTGAAAGATTGAACCTGAGCGTTTTTACAATAAAGACTCATAAGAACAATATTATGCAGAAGTATAATTTTAAAAGCACGGTTGAGATGATAAAATTTGCCCTCCGTAATAATATTGTTGAGTGGTAGCCTTTTGATCATTTTACCTGAATCAGCCGTATAAACAGCAAGCCGTATAGTGACGGTCCACCGTAACTAATGTGTTTTTAATGGTTCCTTTTTCTTTCTTAGGGTAATGAAAGCAGGCAAAAAACAATTTCAGAACCCTCTCCCGAACATCTCCCAGAAAATGGTTTTCATCTCCTGCCACTTGCTCATGGCTGCATAAGCAAAGCTGTTGGTGTAATCTGTCACCAGCGCTTTTGCTTCATCGTTTTTACCTTCAGCTGTCAGTTCAGTTACTCTTTTCTCAAGATAAGGCATTTCGCTGAATGCTTTATCCTCAAAAGATGATCTGGCTGCTTCTATTATCTTTTTCCCTTTGCTCCAGTTTACTGTTGCCAGTTTGTTTGTCTCACGGAATGTCCACATGGCGGCATCAGTCCTGTATCGATGCTGGCCGCAGATCTTAAAACTCGCGGGCAATGAGGTTGTGCCTGAGAATATTGGTATTCTCGGGCTTTCATCAGGGTTATCAAAGGCAAACCATGCCACGGCGCCTATCTCATCAGGCAGCCAGCTGCGGCATTGAATGACATGTGAATATGAGCAGTTTGCAATAGCTATTGTACGGACTCTTGTAACAGTACCGGGCTTAAGCTCATTGATCAGGTTGCGCATATCGGCACTCATCCACGGATTGGCAATAGGAGATAGTATTGTGTCTATCTGCTCTTTGCCATCCTTATCCTTGTTTGTAACCTTTACTGTAAGGTTGCGGGTCATATCATACTGTGTCCCTTCGTATGTCTGACGGAAGAAAGCCATAATGTCTCTCGCTGAAACTTTCTTGTCCGGTTTCACTGAAAAAGGCAGTTCATCCATGTCCATATTAAGGTTGAGCCCGGGAGCCAGCGAGCTTAAAACGAAAAACTCGCGCATGGAATAGGGTTTTCCGGTAGAAATGATCTTGTAAAATTTAAAAGGTGATTTCCCATCCCAGTAACCAAGCTTTCTGGCATTTTCTTTAAGGTCTGCCGAGGTCATAAAATGGTCTGTATCTTTAAAATCCACATCAGATATCCTAGGTATATTGGCGCATATTCCAACATTCTCGTCAGGTATTCGTTCTGCAACCCACAGGGCGGATGGTTTACCCGGGCCTGATCCGGCGATCTCAAAATACCACACCTCGTTCTTATCAGCGATGGTGATGCATTCGGCAAGGTCACCATAACCATATTTCTCAGCCAGACTGCCGATAATTTTTACCGCATCACGTGCGTTTGAGCAACGTTCCAGGGCAATTTTTTCAAGCTCCTCAATAAGAAAGAGGCCCGATTTGTTTATCAGCTCCTCTCTTCCATATATAGTTGACTCGCCTATGGCAAGCTGTTTCTCATTCATGCAGGGGTAGGCAGTGCTCAGGTATGAGAAGGTAGATTCAATCTCAGGTATCTCACCTTTTATTGTCACGCCTGTCTCATCTGTTGGTGATTCATTATTGAGTGTACCCCATCTGACAGAATGCATGGCATTCTTCTCATGTTTTTTTGCAGGCACAATCTCCAGCCAGGTTCTGTAGTTACCGTCGCATGTGTGTGAGGTGATAACCGATCCGTCAACAGTTGCCATCTTCCCGGCTACGATGCTTGTGCAGTTCTCAGCATAGCCCGGTCCGTCAGGGTCAGTCACATGATCTCTCTGGGCAATGGCAGCCGGGAAGGTAAAAATGAAAAACAGTACTGCGATAAAACAGGTTTTTCTACGGATAGGCTTATAATGCGTCATGTTTGTAGATGTTAAGAAGCGAATATACTGAAAAGTAAAAATTATTTCAGGTTGACATTTATTATGAGTTGCCTGTAAGATAATTTTTAACTCAAATTAACATTGCAGTTTACCTGGGATAACATAAAGTTGTCAGATTTTAGGAGCCATAAGGGTTGGTAAATGTGCCTGCGAAAGCAAATATATAAATTCACGCAAATAATCTTCAGTTACATCTTGTATACCAATGAATTGATATTCATCCCTGCTCCAACAGATGCAAAAACGATAGTGTCCCCTTTATTTATTTTGTGAGGTTCCAGCTGATCTTTTAAAATAAGATCCAACAGGGTTGGTATGGTTGCTACAGAGGTGTTACCCAAAAATGAGATTGTCATTGGCATTATATCCTTAGGCATATCAGCAATATCATAAAGAGTGAAAAGTCTTTTTAATATTGCATCATCCATTTTACCATTAGCCTGATGTATCAGCGCTTTTTTTATCTCACTGAGATGAATATTGCATTTCTCCAGGCTTTCCTTTATTGTCTGGGGTACATTTTCAATTGCATATTGATAAAGCTTACGGCCATTCATTTTTAAGAAGAGGTCATCCTTGTTTTCAAAATCAGGATTGTAAGATTTATCCATATATAACATTTTGGAATACAATAAGGTATCTGTCCGCGTCCTGTGCGCTAGTATTCCTATTGGGTCTTCGCTTTTTTGGGCTTCAAAAACAGTAGCACCGGCACCATCTGCATACAGCATACTGTCTCTGTCATGCGGATCGGAAATTCTTGAAAGGGTATCAGCCCCGATTACCAGAACCTTACGGGCATCGCCTGAACGAATCAGATAATCAGCCTGAATAACACCCTGGAGCCAGCCCGGGCAGCCAAAAAGCAGATCATAAGCTACGGTATTTGGGTTCTTTATACCCAGGTTATGCTTTACCCTTGCGGCAAGGCAGGGGACGGCATCCATACGTCTATTGGTATGCTTTACATCGCCAAAGTTATGTGCAACAATTATATAATCCAGTTCTTCCTTATCAATATCAGCCGACTTAATAGCCTCAGAAGCAGCAATAGATGCAATATCAGAGGTTTTCAGATCATTGGTGACATATCTTCTCTCTTTAATAGTTGTTATCTCAAAGAGTTTCTTAATTATTTCCTCATTATCTTTTTGGATCTTCTTCCCGTCAGTCTCATAAAACTCATTTATGAGAAAGTCCTCATTTCTGATGCATTGTGTCGGTATATAACTTCCCGTCCCCTTAATAACGCTATAGATAGCTGTACTCATATTCATAATTTAATATCGGCTATTTTACCGGCAATTTGTTAAAAGAAAAACAAAGTTATGTGATTGAGTGAAAAAATTAAAAAAAAGGGGTGAATGAGATGTCTTATTGGTATTCTGTTACGGAATCTCATACTTAAAAACCAATACTCTTTATTGCAAACGTCAGTTTCTCTGCCCGGTGTCAGACAGGAAGAGTTAAGCAACCATTTGAGTTTTTATATCATTGTTTTTAAATAACTTAAATAAGTCATAGCGGGCCCGTTCAGTGAGTGTCAGCAAAAGAAAAATTTGCAACAGGGACATATTTTTTAAAGGTTTTGTGCTTCGTTCATTATTGTTTTTTCATTTTCATTTTGGGACGAATACGCCAAAGACACTGGTGTCGTCTCCTCAAAATTCACTGAAATTTAATTGCATTTCAAGACAACTTATCCTTTTAGGTTCAACAAATTGTAAACAGGTTAAGTCCCTAAAGTTAATAAAGTCTGTAAAGTCCTTAAAGCCGAAGGCCCTGACCGACGAATGAGCGTCAGGGGAGAAGACAAAAGACACCCCGATAGCTATCGAGAGGGAAAAGATAAAAGTGGAGAGACTGCAAGACTGCACGACCGAAGGACTGCAAGGCAGTTAGAGTGGTCTCTCTACGCTTTACGCTCTCCGCTTTATTTTTCACCACAGAGGGCACAGAGCAGAATCAATTATTACTTAATGATAATTGTTAATTGATAATTGTTATGGCATCCTGTTCAGCCCTTCATACCTGACATCCCACCCTGTGGGGAAGCATGATCCGGGTCTTTCGCCTGTGCCGCTGGCCATCATCGCCAGGGCGGTCAGGAAGCCTCCGTTGCCGGGGAGATAGATACGCAGCCGTTTGTTCTGAAAATTATGGCCATTCTTCAGATAGGTGTTGGTCATAACGGGCATTAGCAGAAAATCAACGGCCTCATCGGGGTAACCGAGTCGTGCTGCCGTCATCGCTGCCATGGGGAAATCCCAGCCCCAGGTCTTCTGCCAGTGCCAGTTCTCCTTTATAAACGCAAGAGTGTGGTGCATCACTGCTGTATCGAGCCCCTCTGTTGCAGGCAACATGCCATAAGCACCAAGAACGGCCGGATGATCTTCAAGGTATTGTGGATTTGTATACGAATCGGGAGCGCTCTCTGCTGCCAGGTAAAGCCCATCTTTCTGAGGCAGTGGTGAGAGGCCTCTTAACACCTTGTCCCAGTCGGGATTGCGACACAGTCCTTCTCTCTGCCGCCACTGCTGTGCGGTCTCCAGGGCCCAGCGCCAGTAAGCAAGCTCAAACGTCGGATTAAAAGTAGTCTCGGGGTCAAACTGCTCCTGCGCGGGGATGACACCGGGAAGGGTGTATCTCTTTAAAACAGGATCGTAATATGCAAAAGAGGCCATGAACTCTGCTGTCTGGTCAACAACATCCCTGTATTTGTTCAGCGTTTTTTCATCATTACTGATTCTGTAAAGCAGTTCGGCAAAGTATATCACATGTGGCTGCTGCCAGATAAGATATGAGCCAACAGATGAGGGTGTCTCCCTGCCTTCATTGTCTGTCATCTTCTGCCACCTGACACCCCTGAACCCCTGCCTCCGTGCTATCTCAAGGGCAGCGCCCTCGTTACGCAGATACCATCCCATCTGCTTCTCAAGTATCTCCGGATGACCCCATAACGCAAAGTGCACGCCATGCCACCATGCCATCTCCATATGCGGACGCCCATACCAGCTGTTGTATGTCAGCCCTGTCTCCTGCGCGAAGGAGCTGCCTCCACAATTGACCTTTGTCAGATAAAGTGAAAGTATCATCCTTCTCTCCAGCTCGTTTGCACGCGGATCTTTGACCTTCCCGAAGTCAATTATACCACCCTCTTCCCAGAAGGAGTTAAAAGCTGAATGAACTTTTTCACTGAATGCATCAAAATCGTTTTCAGGAAAGAAGGACTCTGATCTTGAAAATGAAACGAATGCTGTCAGCGAGCTTTTCATGCTGTCAGGCTTAATGTAAAAGCCTCCCGTGACAGGTGAGACTGCAGCAATCGCCGATGAAAAGGAGACGTTTGTGAAATAGCTGGTAGTGTCAAGAGCCCGGTAGATTGAAAGGCTTTTGGGATGGGAGTTTTGGATTTGTAACCCGTTATTCTTCGTATAAATAAAATTTGATGCTTCATCCAGAAACTGACCAGTCGGGCATGGGTATTTAATTGTCAGACCAAGACGTCCCTCACTGATAAGCCTGCTTGAAATCTTCACTCCAAGGATGTCATTGTCATCCTGACCAATCAGAGAGATTACCTCAACCGGAACGCCATCCACCTCAAACCTGCTTACAATTTCACCGTTCCACAGGTCAAGCTTTTGGTCTATATTTTTAATATCCGAAACAGCAATTGTTATGCCATCCGATTTTTTAATACTTAATCCAACCGAGGCAAGATGAATGCGATGAGGGTTTTGACGGAGATAATCAGCAGCTTCTCTTGCCGGCCATTGGCAGGCATATGGGATATTCCGCCCGTGTGATTCAAGTGACTGCAGGGTCTCGTCAATGGAAAATTCTCTCTGTGCCGGAAAACTGTGCCATCCCCACTCTGACATAGTTCCAAGGGGCACGCCATTATGATATTCCACAGGGAACGTCTGCAGGCCTGTGATATCCATTGTCATGGCAAAGCGCCCGTTACCCAGGGTAAGTGAGTTAAGGGTATCGACTTCGTTTATATTAATATCATGCCGCGAAACGACTGTTTCCCTGTCTATCTTCTCCCTGCTGCAGGCGAGACAGAGGATAATCAACCATACTATGCCCGTGGTTCTTATCATTGACAATTACTGAACGATAAGCTCATTCACATCATCAGTGCTCTTCCAGTCGCGTGCATCGGGACTCTCAACAGAAGTTGTGCAGTTGACGAAAGTTACTTTATCTGTATGCCTGATAAAGAAGCCATAGGCATTGGTGTCTCCGAACTTACTGCCTTCGGGATAGGAGGCATCGTATTCAGGCACCTTTTGATCCGTTGTTTTTATGCCCCCCATTACCGTGAAGCAGCAGTTTTCAAACGTAATATTCTGAATATTATGCCCTTTGATGCCTGTGATGATTGATGGGTATTGCTTTGTAAAATGTTCTCCTTCAATATTTTTAAAACTGATGTTTGAGATGGCGCCTATCCTTGTCGCGCGTCCGGGCACTGTCCTGCGTCTGTCGCCAAGAACAATAAAGATAGCCTGTCCGCAGTTGCTTATCTTACAGTTGCTTATGGTGATGTTATCTATCATCGCGCCGTCGACTGATTCGATAGCGATGGCGGAGTTTTTAACGGCATTTACCAGCGTCAGGTCAGAGACCTCGAAGTTGGTGAAACTGCCGAGGCCATCGGTACCCAGCTTGAAACAGTTACCAGGTGTCACATTGATCTTGTCGAGGAAGCACCTTCTGACAAACACGTCCCTGCATCCGTATTCACTGCCGCTCTTAAAGCAGATGCCGTCGTCCTCGGACTTAATATTGCAATCCTCAATGAGCACATTATGGCAATCGACTATATCTATCCCGTCACGGTTGGGGGTGAGGGTGCCGGTGTCGACCTTTATACCCCGTATGGTGATGCTGTCTGATTCGATATAGACCTGTGTCCAGCATGCGGGTTTAAGCATGGTTATATTGCTGATGGTAATGTTTTTACATCCCACGAAGGCGAGGAGGGAAGGGCGGTCTTTCTCGGTGCCCAGACCTGCCACATTCATCCATGGTGTAAAATCGCCCTGACCGCATATTGTTCCTCCTCCGGTGATGGTGACCTTTTTAACATGATTGCCATAAAAGAGCCGTCGCTGACAGTCGTCCTTCATGCGGTTTGGGAAAACGGTCTCAATCAGGCCACGGGGATAGTCAAGGTCGCTGTAAGACTGTATGCCAAGGACTGTTGCTGTTGAATCGATGCAGATGGTGATGTTACTCAGGAGCATCAGCTGACCGGTGAGGAAGGTGCCGTTTTTTAGGAGCACCGTGCCGCCGCCCGGGCCAAAGCTGTTGATGGCTCTCTGGATGGCATCATGATCGTTGGTGCGGCCATCACCTGCTGCACCGAAGTCGCGGACATCAGCAACAGGGCCGGAGGCCGAGATGGTTGTCGCCAGCGATAGCATGACGAAAATGAGAATTGTGCGGTTCATGATTTTTTGTTTAGGGTTAAGCGTGATGCGTGATGCGTGATGCGTGCATAAATATCCTCGTTTTTTGGGAAGTCTTCCGGAACAAAGACACTTTTGAATATTAATTCTTACATCGTTTTTATCTCCATTTCGGCTCAACAGGAACCCTCTCGCCGTCGCCGGTGGTATACTCTTCAAGAGAGTTCTCCTTAGACTGGATCACTGTGTAAATCATTATCTCATCCGAGGTGTTTGTCAAGCCTCGCTTGCCCTTTGGGGAAACGCGGATAACACTCCCTTCCTTTATGCCGAAACAGTCGTCGTCAACCTGGAAGAATCCGCTGCCTTTGAGAATTATATACGTCTCCTCATTTTTTCTGTGGATATGAAAGTAGGGGACCTCGGTGTGGGGGGGGATGGAGTTGAATGAAATCTCCGTCCCGGTAGATTTTGTTGCCTCCTTAAGAAAGACCTTGCCTTCTATCTCGCGTTTGCTGACAGGATGTATCAGCGAATAATCGAGCCACCCGTTAAGCGGGCCAAGGTCTATTGCAGTATAAGTCACACCTTCTGATATCTTTTCAGTTTTTTTCATTTTATTCTGTTCTTTATTCGTTCAAATTTAATAATAAAAACAGCTGTTATTTCATTATAAATGAGTCACAAATTGTAGTTCACAGAGGATATTCAAAGTTCAGGATTCCGTGAATTTCAGGTCTTGTGCTCATGATTTCAACATAACATTTTAGCATGGGCACCTCTCCCCGTGCCGGGGAGAGGTCGGGAGAGGGGCAGCTTATAGACTATTTCACAACAAACATATGTTGATTATTGTCATTTAGAAAGGCTATCTCCCGCCTTGAATTCTGCTTGCTATAGGTGTCGGTGACAGTCACAAATGCTTTGTCATCATCTTCATAATGGCATGAGTAAACTGTTTGCACGTTGCCATCAATGTTCACTTTCTTTACAGAGTCAATAATATATTTTACCTCATATTCCTTCTCAAAACGAAACAGACCTGTCCTGACACGTGCTAGGATCAGCTTCTTCTTTGGATCTATTGTTATTCTTCCTGTTTTGTTCTCCGTCAGGCTTCCCTTTACGCCGTTGATTGTGCTGCAGCTGTAAAGCGTCCTGTAGGTTACACTCTGTGCATTCAGCGAGGCGAGTCCGGAGAAAATAACAGCCAGAGCTATCAGAAAATAATTTTTCATATAGGAATATTTAAACCTGGTCCTTGTTAATTAAACGACAAAAGTTCGTTTTCATTTTTCAAGTCTCTGTTAATTAAACGGGGGATATGCACCAACAAACTTCATATCTTTCTTTGCAAGGTTAAGCAGCTTACTTATGTCAGCGGGAATGACAACACCATCGCTGTTACCCTTGAACGATTTTAAGGAACCAAAGTTTTTAAGCTCTGTGCTTTTAAAGACTGACACACCGGGATAGAAATTGTTAGCCGAAGAAAACTCTGGATAGATGTTTTGTAGGCCATCAGTTGTCTTGAAAAACTCCTGGCTTTCTTTATCAGTTGCCTTCGCCCAGTATATTACCGGGATGGCATCTGAAACGGATGGTGTGACAAAAACATTGCCTTCAAGTTTCTCAAGCTGTGGTTTGTAATTTCTCTCATAAAACTTATCTGGCTGCCATATAAACAACAATGGTCTGGCATGATCGGCATCACCATACATCAGGTTGTTTATGAAAACATGATTTATACGCTTATCAACACCGGATCCGGTACCTGAATGCCAGCCGAACATCCCGTCAGTCTCCGGTGTACGTTCGTTACGCCCAAAGGTGGCGGTGCTGTTTATAAATGTGTTGTTGTAAACCCTGGCACCTGTGCTGTTGAGGATATGGATACCCTGATCACAGTTGAGAAAGACGTTACCGGCACAGATGACATTCTTTGATATCTCAAAGAAGAAGCCGTTCTGGCTGGGCCATGTCTTTTTATTATCAAACCCTATGCTCCCGTCACCAACATTCTCAACCCAGTTATTTACAAAGACACCATCGACATTGCCAACATCATACCATATGCCGTTTGATTCAGGCAGCTCCGTTACAAGGTTATCACGGCAGGTGACACGGTGACTCTGGTTGAATATCTTAACTGCAGCAGGGTAATAGCCTGTTATATGCTCAATGTTGTTTCGCATAAATATGTTTTTCTCGAGCAGAACATCATTTGAAGCGATTATATAAATTCCTTCTGTGCTGGTATCGCTGATCCTGCAGCTCCTGATAACCAGTCCGTCGCCCCTGAGATAGGCAGCTACACGTGAGCAGAAGGTGATGCTGCAGTCTTCAATTGTGGTACCAACTACCTGTTTGCCATGGTCAGCCTCGGCAGAGATGGCTTCGGGCTCAGTGCCGTCAACCTCGATGGCTCTGTAGGCATATTGTGTCAGTGTGATGCCCCTCAGGATAAACCCTTTCTTATCCGATTGTTTACCATTGCATTCGCCTGTTACCCTGTGGATGGCGACATCAAAGGCTGTTATCTCAATAAGTTTATCTTTGGGGTCAGTACCGATATACACCACTCCTTTTTCATAGTCGATGAAGAAAGTGTTTTCGCAGACTTCATTTACCTCGCTTACCGATTGCAGAAAACGGCCATTGATGAATACCATGTCATTGTTGAATTTCTGCAGTGGTGTCTCTTTACCATATTTTGACCGGTTCCACCAGTCGAGTGGTTTTGCCGGGAAGAGATGATCCCACTTTATGGTCCACAATCCGTTACCCTGATCCTTCCATCCGGTGGCGACATAAGTTCCTTTCAGCACCGGCTGCTCATCACCATAAGGCTGTAAGGTTATGCCCTGGTTAATTATGAGGTTTCCCGTGCGGTATATTCCGCCACGTAGGATGATGAAATCGCCTGTCCTGGTTTTCTCTACAGCGGATTCAATGGTAGTTGGTTTATCAGGCGAAAGACCCTGCTCACCGGCATTGCCATCGGGTGAAACATAATAAACGGTTCCGGCCGTCTTTGGCACCTCATATGTCTGTCTCACGGGTCCGTAGGGTCCGCCGGAGGGCTGAGCAACGGCCCGGATGGGGTAAACGAGGAGAATCACAAAAAGAGATAAGATGATTCTTACATTGTGTTGGATATGTGGTGTTTTCATTGTGTGGGTTTTTTTCACGATTTCCATAAATCAAATTTAAAAAATTGAGACGGATAAATGGGTTATTGTGAATACAATTTGGTAGAGACGCGATTTATCGCGTCTCTGCAAATAATACATAACAATGGGGAAGACGTGATGAATTGTATTATTATGAAGGATATGTAACAATGTCGGAGACGCGATGAATCGCGTCTCTACGTGATGTCATTTTTTACATGATTTGAAATGTATAATACATAAACAGAAAAGATTATTATTTTTGGACGACATTGATGTTATTAACCCTGACATCCCTTGGACGAACTCTATCTCATATCACGATTGAAACAGAAGGATAAGGTCGTATTCGACTTTATCTTTAATTATTATTATTCCGGACTGTGCGTTTATGCTAAACAGTTCACCGGCTCAACTGAGACCTCTGAAGATATCGTTCAGGATTTCTTCGTCAGCTTGTGGGTTAAGGCCTTTACACTGGAGATAAATGAATCACTCAGGGCATATCTCTTCTCATCTGTAAAAAACCGTTGTCTCGACTTTGTTAAACACAACAGGGTGAGGGCAAAGTATGAAGAGAGTATTTTCAATGAACCGGAGGAACAGGAAAACGATAATTTCAGTCTGTACATTGAAGCAGAGCTTCGCGAAGCTATAGATAAAAGCCTTGAGAAACTGCCGCCACGGTGCCGCGAGGTATTTTCTCTCAGTCGGTATGAGGGAAAGACAAACCAGCAGATTGCCGATCTGCTTGGTCTGTCAAAACGCACAGTTGAGCTTCAGATAAGCAATGCGCTCAAAATTCTGCGCACAGAGCTTAAACCTTTCCTTCCGCTTTTCATCATACTGTTCAAGATAAAGTAAAATTCCGCCTCCTTTAATTTGCACAATGTTTTATGAGCTTATAATTTGCTGTAATACAGCCATCTTAAAAATATTTTAGGTTTTGTATATGTGTTTCTTATTCTGTTGTCGTCTTCCATATAAATAATAATACCGGTTTATGGAAGATCACGACAGGAATTTGACAGAGGCGATGCTGCCGGAGTACTTTTCAGACAAGCTGACGGCAGAAGAGAAGAAGCTGGTTGATGAATGGAAAACAGCATCAAAGGAGAATGCTGATCTCTTTGAAGAATATCGCAGGTTGTGGAAGTCGATGGGGCTGCTGAAGGAGATGGATGAGATAGATACAGTTAAGGCTCTGAAGACTGTTAATAAAAGGATTGAGACAGGAAGCGCTTCTTCATACCGTTTTATTACAATATTGACCAGGATAGCTGCTATTCTATTTATCCCGCTCCTTTGTTACACGCTTGCTATGTATTTCTCAGGTAAGACTGATATTGGTGGCAGGAAGTCAGATATAGCCTGGCAGACCATCAGCACAAGCGTTGGCATGCGTGGAAGCATAAACCTGCCTGATGGAAGTCGGGTGACACTCAACTCGGGCTCAGAGATTAAATACCCCACACGCTTTACAAAAGGAACCAGGGAGGTGCAACTCACCGGCGAAGCCTTCTTTGAGGTAACTAAAGATAAGAAGCATCCTTTTATTGTCAAAACAGGCAAACTTAATGTTGAGGTGCTGGGAACAACTTTTAACGTGTCGGCATATAATGATGGTAAGCCTGTTGAAGTTGTGCTCGCAACCGGAAGCATTAAGCTTTTCTCAGGTGAAGGGCGCGATAAGAAACAGCTTGCTTTGCTTGAACCAGGTCACAGGGCTGTATATAATCCGTCGGATAATAAACTGTCGGTTTCGGGAGTGAACACTGATAAATATCTTGCCTGGAGAGATGGGAACATCATCTTCAGAGATGATTCAATGAGTGATGTTATCAACAGGCTTGAGCGCTGGTTCAATGTTGATATTTATGTGGAAGATAAGAGCATCCTTGATTATGAGATCACTGCCAGGTTCCATGATGAGACTCTTGAACAGGTGCTCACACTTCTCAAGCTGTCATCAGGGATTGAATATACAGTTGAAAAAAACAGCCAGTTGAAGGATGGCGATTTCACCAGAACGAAAATATATCTTAAAAAGAAATAAAAATAAAAGGTAAGTGCAGCGAACACTTACCTTGAGTTCAGTCTGTTGTTAAACAAAACTAAACCTCTAACAAAAAAGCAATTTATGAAGAAAAATGCTCATTTCAAAGGGTTTCGGCAAAAGAAGATGCCACTCCCCCAAAAGTTGATTTTGCATCTGTTTCTTGTTGTTTGTCTGTTACTCAATATACAGGCAGTAAAGGCACAAAACACAGAGCTTAAGCTTAAGTTCAAAGATGCACCTCTGAAGGAAGTATTGACTGCCATTGAGAAGCAAAGCAGCTATACTTTTGTGTATAACAGTAAGATTATTGATGTCACCAGGCCTGTAACTATTGACATTGTTGAGAGTAATATAAAAACTGTTCTGGACAGGCTTTTGAAAGATGCAGGAATAGCCTACAATATTCTGGAGAAACAGATTGTGCTTTCTGAAAAACCTGCTGAGGTGCAGAAGCCGCCTGTAAAGATCAGCGGTGTTGTGACTGATGAGAACAAGGCACCAATGATGGGTGTATCAGTGGGTGTTCCGGGAACAAGTACAGGAACATATACTGATCTGAATGGTAATTATACGCTTGATGTTCCGGCGCAGGTAAATCAATTGATCTACTCATATATAGGGTATAACCAACAGGAGGTTTTTATCGAAGGACGGACCACGATTGATGTTCAAATGCAGCAGAAGGTACAGAACCTCGATGAGGTTGTGGTTGTGGGTTATGGTTCGATCCGTAAGAAAGACCTTACCGGTTCAATAGTATCAGTCAGAACAGAAGATCTGAATTCGCTTCCTGTTCCGAGCATCGGCGATGCACTTCAGGGAAGGGCATCTGGTGTACAGGTTATTTCTTCCGGGATGCCCGGTACTGATCCTGCTTTTGTGATACGCGGTATGTCGTCAATCAACAGCACATCTCCGCTTTTTGTAATTGATGGTGTGCCTGTTACAAGCGGATTGAATACGCTTAACCCCAGAGATATTGAATCATTGCAGATACTTAAAGATGCTTCCTCTGCTGCCATTTATGGCTCAAGAGGTGCAAACGGTGTTATAATAGTGACAACTAAAAGAGGCAATTCTGAAAAGAGCAACCTGAACTTTGATTATTATTATTCAGTGCAACAGCCTGTAAATATGATAAAGATGCTCAATGCGTCAGAGTATGCTGCTTACAATAACGAGATGCTGAGTAATGCAGGTGAAGCAACTAACCCTGAATGGGCTGAACCGTCAACACTCGGGAAAGGCACTGACTGGCTAGGTGAGCTTGTGAATCCGGCACCTATGCAGAACATCTCATTATCATACTCTTCCAATACAGGAAAGACAAACATGTATACCTCAGTGAACTACCTCACTCAGGATGGCATAATTATCAATACCGGATACAAGAGGCTGACTGTTCAGTTTAATGCCGACAATAAAGTATTTGATTTCCTGAAATTCGGGAACAACATTACTCTTAACCACGACGTAAAGAGAAGCGGTGATTATAACCTGAAAAACACCATGGGATCATTGCCAACCCAGACTATCTATAATGAAGACGGCAGCTTTACAAACCAGAACTCCCTGTATCCGCAGTGGTATGGTGGTATTGACAACCCTATTGGCAAGGCTACACTGAATAAGAATCAGACTAACGGTTACAATATTATTGGTTCTATTTTCAGTGAGCTGGATGTTCTCAAAGATTTTCATTTCAAAACCAATTTTGGTCTGCAACTTAATATCTGGGATGACCGCAGCTGGGATCCAAGACATGCATGGCCCGCAGCACCTCAGACTTTAGCCTCATTATTTGAGAAGTATAGTAAGTCGCTAACATGGTTGTGGGATAACACTCTTACATATAACAAGGTTTTTGATAACAAACATTCGGTAAGTATAATGGCTGGTACCAGTGCACAGGAGAATAATTATGAATGGATTGCCGGCAGCCGGAAGGGGTATATCTCCGAAGAGACACAGGTTCTTAATGCAGGAAGCACAACAGGTGCCACTGCCACGGGCAGCAAAAGCGATTGGGCTCTCTTTTCATATTTCGGTAGAGTAAACTACGCTTTTGAAGATAAATACCTCGTTACTGCAACAGTCAGACGTGATGGTTCTTCCCGTTTTGGCCCCGGTAACAGGTTCGGTACTTTCCCATCTGCTTCGGTGGCATGGCGTATCTCAAAAGAAAACTTCCTGAAGTCTGTGACTTTCATAAACGATCTGAAACTTCGTGCAGGTTATGGTGAGACAGGCAACCAGGAAATAGGCAGTAACTACCCGTACGCATCGTCGCTTGCAATAGCAAACACCAGCTTTAATAACACATCGGTACAGATGGTTTACCCGCTTGCAATGCCTAACTATGGAATACACTGGGAGACTGTAAAACAGACAAACCTCGGATTTGATGCAACAATCCTCAATAACCGGGTGAAACTCTCCGTTGACGGGTTTGTAAAGAACACAACAGGGATGCTCGTAAGAGGTGTGGTTATTATTACAACCGGTTATGATAATAAAGACGATGTAAACAGACCTTATGTCAATGCCGGTAAGATGCAGAACAAAGGTGTTGAGGTAGCTGTGGAAACACAGAACCTTACAGGAGACTTTAAATGGACTACCTCGATGAATCTTACATACGTTGAGAACAAGATAATTGATCTGTGCGATACTGTTCCTCTTACAACAGGCAGCATAGACGGCAATATAAATCAGTCGGCAGCTCTCCACATGAACGGACACCCTGGTAATGCTTTCTTTGGATATGTCACACAGGGAATCTTCCAGAACGCAGCTGATGTGAATAATGCTGCATTGCAGAATGCAGGCGCCACTCAGGCAGGAGACATAAGATTTAAAGACCTTAATAATGATGGTGTGATTAATGAAGATGACAGGACTTTTATCGGTAATCCAAATCCGAAATTCATTCTCTCATTAAATAACACTTTCACCTATAAGGGGTTTGATCTGAACATTTTCTTCCAGGGAGCTTTTGGCGGTGATATCTTTAACGCAAACCGCCTGCAAACAGAAGGTATGGACGCTGCAAGAAATCAAAGTAAAGAGGTTCTTCACCGCTGGACCGGAGAAGGCACGAGCAATTCCATGCCGAGGGCTGTCTTTGGTGACCCTGCTCAGAACAACCGTATCTCTGACCGTTATGTTGAAAACGGATCCTACCTTCGTCTTAAGACGTTGAGCCTTGGCTATACCCTTCCTGAAATATATGCCGGCAAAATAAAAGCATCTAACCTGCGGGTTTATGTCACTGCACAAAACCTGTTTACTATAACCAAATACTCCGGTATTGATCCTGAGGTTGGTATCGATGGCATCGATAATAATCTATATCCTTTGACCAGGGTATTCAGCATAGGTGCCAATATGAGTTTCTAACAAAAAAATTCTATAAGTCATGAAATTCACAAAATATATCCTTTTTATCCCGTTGCTGACATTAATATCATGCACCGATAATTTCCTTGACCGTTCATCTTCAGAAGACATCAACACCTCATCTTTTTATAAGACTCAGGATGATGTCATAGCTGCTATCAACGCAGCCTATAACCCTTTGCAGAGACCAAAACTGTATAATCTCCGCATGTGGACCACAGATATTATGGCTGGAAACAGCGAAGTGGGAGCTAATCCAAGTGATTCGAATGATGGTGTTGAGACCAAGAACCTGGCAAATTTTACAACAACCACTGATAATGCAGGCGTTCTTGACCTGTGGCGTGGTCCATGGCCTGGTATTCTTTACAGTAATATAGTTCTTGACAGGGCACCTGCAATTGAAATGAATACAGATCTTAAGAATCGTATTCTTGGTGAAGCATATTTTCTTCGTGCCACTTATTACTTTATCCTTGTACGTTGTTTTGGAGATGTACCTCTTATCACTGAACCTTACTGGGGTGATGAAGCGGAAAATGCCAGACCATCACGTACATCAAAAGACATTGTCTATGATCAGATAATTGCCGATTACACCAACGCAATTAAATTACTTCCTTTCCGTGAAACATATTCAGGGTCAGATATTGGAAGAGCCTCAAAGGGATCTGCTGCGGGAATGCTCGCAAAGGTTTTCCTTACTCTTGGCAAAACCGAGAAACACTGGAACAGGGTTGTCTCTCTGTGCGATACAGTTGCCGGATGGGGCTACTCCCTTAATACTTTGTATAAAGATAACTTCAACCCCGATGCTGAAAACACCAAAGAGTCTCTCTTTGAGATTCAGTATATGACGGGCATTGAAGCTGACTTCTGGAAAGATAATAACCTTTCTTCATGGACAACAAACTATATGGGTCCGCGTGATTCTCCTCTTACCACAGTAGGATGGGGATGGAACCAGCCGACGCAGGAGTTTGTTGATTCATATGAAGCAGGTGACCTGAGAAAAGATGTTACCATATTCTATAACGGATGTCCGCTATTTGACGGCAAGCCGTATAACCCGGCATATGCTTACAAGACAGGTTATAACGTACGAAAATTCATCGTCGGGAAGTCATATATAGCTTCTACATACAACGGGAGCCCGCTTAATTTCCCCGTTCTCAGATATGCTGATGTGCTGCTGATGAAGGCTGAAGCCCTGAATGAGGTGGGACGAACAGATGAAGCTTACACTCCTCTTAACCTCGTTAGACACAGAGCCGGACTTGATCCCGTACAGGGACTTTCAAAAGATGACTTCAGAATCAAAGTCCTGCATGAGAGACGTATGGAGCTTGCTTTTGAGGGTGATCGCTGGTTTGACCTTATAAGGATAGATGACGGACAGTATGGCCTTGACTTTTTGCACTCAATAGGTAAAACAACCGCTACATCCAAACACCTCCTGTTGCCTATTCCACTGGTAGACTGTGATGCGAATCCAAACCTTCTGCCAAATAACCCGGGTTATTAAAATAGTGAAGCATTTAAATAAAAAGAGATTCATATGAAAACAATATATAATAAATACTTTCTTAAGTGGAAGAAAATGAGATCACTGCCTTTTCCGGCCGTAATCCTTCTGCTGACAATGCTCTTTTCATGTACCAGTTATGATGAGTACATCCCTGACGGAATGAATGCTGACCTCTCTGTTTCAACAACCAGCTCAAGCTATATCCTGACACAAAAAGGTGCGTTAACCACAACCGGAATAGCCTTTAACTGGACAACAGGTTCAAATAACGGCACCGGTGCTTCAATCACCTATGAGCTTCAGATTGATAAGAAAGGGAATAATTTTGCTTCCCCACTGGTATATAGCATGAATAAGGCAATATATACCAAGTCATTCACCGTAGCAGCTTTGAATGATATTCTTCTGAACCACTGGAGTTTTACTCCCGGAACTGTCGCAGAAATAGAGGCTAAAGTCATTGCTCATATTAATACTGATCCGGCGACAACAGAGGTCTCAAATATTCTTTCTGTTTCTGTGACGCCCTATATACCTGTATCAACCACACTTTATATCTATGGTGACGCCACTGAAGGTAAATGGGATATTTCCAAAGCCAAGGCCCTGACTGCCGATGAAAGCGAACCTACTACATTTACTTTCAAAGGATGGCTTAATCCGGGTTCATTTAAATTCCCTGTTAATACAAACGCTGATCTCCTGCAGAACATGTACATGAAAAATGTGTCTGATACCACTAAAATGTATTTACATAAGGGAGGAGACAGTGATGACAGCCAGTGGAAGATTGGAATAGCCGGGTTATATAAGATAGTTGTAAACCTGTGTGACCTGACAATTAAAATAACAGCTCTTCAGGGCGCTGAGTTTACTGAAATGTTCATGGTAGGTGATGCAACTCCAAACGGCTGGGATATCAGCAAAGCCACAGCAATGGTTCAGGACGAGGATAATCCGTTTATCTTCAGGTATGATGGTGTTCTGCTTGTCGGTGATTTTAAATTCCCCGTTAACCAGAACTCCGACTGGGGACAGGATATGTTTATGAAAGGAAGCGACAGCACGATTGTTTACAGACACACCGGTGGCGCCAGTGATGACAGTAAATGGCATATTTATAAAAGTGGCTGGTATTCAGTGGTTCTTGACCTTGAAAACATGACACTCTCATATGAACGCCTTGACCACCTTTATATAGTTGGAAGTGCAGCACCGTGTGGATGGACCATAGGAGAAGCAATTGAACTTACCCAGGGCTCCAGCGGATATGAGTTTGTTTATACAGGAAGTCTCGTTGCCGGTGATTTTAAATTTCCGTTCAATCGCAGCACAAGCTGGTCACAGGATATGTTTATGAAAGATCCTGCTGATGAAAGTAAGTTATATTTCCATGAAGGTGGTGCAAGCGATGATAATAAATGGACCATCACAAGTGCCCAGGAAGGGAATTACGTCATCACACTGAACTTAAAAGATTTAACAATAACGCTCGATAAACAGTAAATTATCCATAGTACTTTAGTAATTTAAAATGGCTGGCTAAATAATACAGCCAGCCATTTTTAATAAAATGACATGAAAAGAATGATCTTGATAAATATACTTTGCTTTCTCATCCTGACATCGTGCAATAAAGGAGACAGCCCTGGCCCTCAGATCAACAAGGTGACAATCAGTATTTCCACTGATAAGGCTGTTTATAATCCTTCAGATGTTGTTTATTTCAAAACGGATAAAGCCCTGCCTTCCACCGCTCACGTGCGTTACAGATACCTGAACCAGACGCTGCACGAGACGACTTTAAACGGACAATCATGGTCATGGACAACACCTTCAACCGACTATACAGGGTACATGGTCGATGTCTATGACATGATAGATAATGAGGAGTACATTTACGGTAGTATTGCCGTTGATGTCTCTTCAGACTGGTCTAAATTTCCCAGGTATGGGTTCTTGTCTGAGTTTCCTCAGCTTACTGATGAACGGATGTCAGATGTTATTGACAGCCTTACCCGTTATCATATTAACGGATTGATGTTCTACGACTTTGAAAACAAACATCACAAACCTCTTGCCGGCACCACTGCAAATCCTGAAAGCAGCTGGTATGATATTGCAAAAAGAACAAATTACCTTACAACCGTTCAGGGCTATATTACAAAAGCACACGAAAAGAACATGCAGGCAATGTTTTATAATCTCGCTTATGGGGCATGGAAAAATGCTGCAGCCGATGGCGTGTCGTCAGAATGGTATATGTATACGAATACATCTCATACAACTATAGACTACATTTATCTGGATGACAGCTGGTCCAGCAGCATATACCTGCTTGATCCTTCAAATACAGAATGGCAGGATTATCTTGCCAGACAGAACAGAGATCTGTATACAGTTTTTGATTTTGACGGCTTTCATGTAGACCAGGTAGGAAACAGGGATAAGAATCTTTATACATATAACGGAAATCTCATAGATCTGCCCGGTACATTTGCACCTTTCCTTAATGCAATGAAAACAAAGGAGCCAGGTAAAAAACTTGTTATGAATGCAGTTGATCAGCTTGGACAGGAAGGCATTGCCACAACCGGTGTCGATTTTCTTTATTCTGAAGTATGGACACCATCAACCTATGAGGGTCTTGCAAAGGTCATCACCGATAATAATGCGCTCTGCAACAATACAAAAAACACCGTCCTGGCAGCATATATGAATCGCGGACTCTCTGATCAAAAGGGATTTTTTAACCTTCCCGGTGTGCTTCTTACAGAGTCAGTCATCTTTGCATTTGGGGGATCACATATTGAGCTTGGGGAACACATGCTTGTGCACGAATATTTCCCTAACTCAAACAGAACTATGAGTGTTGAGCTTCAGAAAGCAATGACATCTTATTATGATTTTCTGGTTGCTTATGAAAATTTACTTCGCGACGGAGGTGCTTTCAATACAGCAAATGTCACTTCAACCGACCGACAAATGAATCTGAACAACTGGCCTCCTGAAACAGGTAATGTTGCAGTGCTGGGCAAAGAGGTGGGGAAACGCCAGATAATCCATCTTATCAACTTTTCCACAGCTGCAGACCTTAACTGGCGTGACAATGACGGATCAAGAACAGTGCCGGTAAAATATTCCAACTGTAATCTTGATATTAATGTCTCAGGGACAGTAAGTAAAGTATGGTATGCAAGTCCTGATTATATTCATGGCTCATCAACAGAAATTGAATTTGTTCAAAGTGATAATACAATCTCTTTAAAAATTCCATTTATGCAATATTGGGGAATGGTAGTTATTGAATACAGGTAAAAAGAGCAGTTTAATCTGAATTGCAGGGAAGGGCAGGTTTTTATTACACTGAGATCACTGATTAAAATGGGGGCTTTGGGCGGAAGTATTATTAGTTGATCTCGGTGTAATTACTTTTAACATCAACCCGATTAATTCTAATCTTATTCTTTGAAAAATATTTACAAACTTTACAATCAGTAAACGTTAAGTGATAAACAGTTGTTTGATATGAAAATTTCAATAAATCCAGCTTTAATACTTTTATCAGTTACGGTAATGACCGCCTGCACCGGGAATAGCTCAAAAAAACTCTATTCTTCCGAAAAGTTCGCTATCTATGCCGACAGGGTGGAGCAGGGCCCGTATAAAGCTATTGCAGTGGCTGATAATATCATGGTATCTGACTACCAGAGTCCGGCAAATGAGTTTTTCAACCCGCATATATCATTCAAATTCAGCATCAACGGCAGGGATAACGAGGCAGCTGCCGGAATGGACCACCAGGCTGTTCTCTTTAAACCTGACACGGGCACTCAGGTTATAAGGTGTGTCTTTGGTGAGAAGGATATGCCGGCTGTTAAACCAGCTGATGACAAGGTTGCCCTTCCGGCAAACACACCTGTGAAATTTGAGGTGGATATGCGCAGGGTGCTTGAACAGTTTGACAAACAGGGTTATTTTACAGATTTTAATGGCAATAAACTTTATAAATCTGACTTCAAGGGTGTATGGATTGCTGGCGGAACGGTGCCGATGTCGTGGGACTTTGAGAACCTGCCAGGCAGGAGCGACCTTCAGCTGAAAGACCCTGATGGCGATGGCATTTACTCATGCAAACTGGTATTCAACATCTATGATCCGGCTAAGCATACCACTTCAAAAAGAGTGATGGAGTCAGATCTCTCTGAATACCCTTCGCTGAAATCGTCATTCCCGCTTGCAAATGCATTATACCGCATGTCGCTTGAGGATCTGCTTCTTGACATTAGACCTGATACAACATTTCGTGCAGGCAAACAGTGGGACGGTGTGTGGACACGCGACATAAGCTACAGCATCATACTTTCACTTGCAGCGATAGAGCCTCAGATTGCAAAAAACAGTCTCCTGCGAAAAGTTCATAACGGAATCATCATCCAGGACACAGGCAGCGGGGGATCATGGCCGGTATCGACTGACAGAATCATATGGGCACTTGCTGCATGGGAGGTATATAAATCGACAGGTGACCAGGAGTGGCTTAAGGAAGCTTATGATATTATCAGCAGATCAATCAATGACGACATCAAAGTAGCTTTTGACACTGAAACCGGGCTCTTTTATGGCGAGTCATCGTATCTCGACTGGCGTAAACAGACATACCCTCTATGGATGGAGCCGATTGATATATATAAATCACATAACCTTGGGACAAATGCCATTTTCTATAAGACCCTTACCATTCTTGATGAGATGGGCAGGTCTCTGAACATAGAAAATGATTATTCAAAAAGAGCAATTGCTCTTAAGGATGCAATAAACAAATATATGTGGCAGGATAGCAAAGGTTACTACGGTCAGTACCTGTATGGTCATTACGGATACTCACTCTCAACAAGGAGTGAGTCGCTTGGAGAGGCCCTGTGCATCCTTTTCGATATTGCATCAGATGAGCAGAAGGGTAAGATGTTTGCCTCTGTACCTGTTATGGAGTATGGGATACCATGTATATATCCGCAGATACCAGGCATCCCTCCATATCATAACAATGCCTCATGGCCGTTTGTACAGGCTTACTGGAGCTGGGCAGCAGCACGCAGTGATAACGGTGCGGCAGTGGAGCATGGTATTGCCTCTATATACCGTCAGGCTGCACTGTTCCTTACAAACAAGGAGAACATGGTAGCCGGTAACGGTGATTTTAACGGTACTGAAATCAATTCAGACAATCAGCTGTGGAGCATAGCCGCCAATCTTGCCGTAGTACACAGAATTTATTTCGGACTCGATTACCAGGCAGACAAACTGGTCTTTAATCCATTCCTGCCAAAAAGCTTAAAGGGCTATTATGAACTGACAGGATTAAAATACAGGAATGCAATACTCGATATTTACATCTCAGGATATGGCAATGGCATCTCATCATTTGAGCTGGATGGAACAATACAGAATAAAAATGAGATACCGGCTCAGCTAACTGGTCATCACATGATTCGTATCGTGATGAACGGGAAATATGGTTCCGGGCCGGGAAAGATATCCGGTAGCCTCTTTTCACCGGCTACACCTGAGACTGAGTTACGGGATCAGATCCTTGAATGGAAGAAGGTTGAGGGCGCTGTCAAATACATGATTTACTCTTACGGCGTGCCGGTGGAAAAAACCACTGACAACGCCATTGATCTTAAAGAAAAAAGAGGCGAATACCAGGTTATGGCTATTGGCAGTGACGGGACTGAATCGTTCCTGAGCAAGCCGGTGCGATATGGATATAAAGACGATATTATCATAGAGGCAGAAAAGTTTGCAAGATCTTGTGACAGGAATCTTTCGGGTTACTCAGGGACCGGGTTTGTGGAGTTTAAGAAAGCGAGTCCGGCTTTTATGTTTACAGTGAATGTCCCCACGGCGGGCCGCTATTATATTGAGTTCCGTTACTCTAACGGGAACGGGCCTGTCAATACAAACAACAAATGTGCTCAGCGTTCTCTCTTCTGTAACGGAGCTTATTCCGGCTCTGCCATCTTCCCGCAGAGAGGCGGTGATGAGTGGTCGAACTGGGGCATGAGCAACCCGATAGACGTTGAACTTAATCCTGGTGAAAACAGACTTGAACTGCGTTTTGAGCCTTATAACAATAATATGAATGTTGAAGTCAATGACTTCATGCTTGATAATATAAGGTGCAGCCGGATAGAAAGCAGGTAGTAGGTAGTAGGTAGTA
>JGI20214J51650_10000417_pt1 | contig 26481 bp, 20 predicted proteins | sample WetSurMetagenome_FD_51650 | JGI IMG/M metagenome (IMG submission 51650) | reverse complement strand
CTCGTCATTCTCAAGGAATACTATGCAGGCCTTGACGAAAAAGTTGAAGTCAAGCTGCACGGCGCTGCAACGGGCCAATAACCAAATCCCTATCGCCTGATTCAAGAAAAGGAGGTGCGCTGAAAAGTGCATCTCCTTTTCTTGTTGGGCAACGACTACGATTTTAGGTCTTCGGTGAATGGGGCGCGGTCTCGAACCATTCGTGCCCGAGGCACTGGGCTATCGCCAGGTCCCGCCCTTCACAAACTTCCCTTGCATGAAAACCGCTTCAATTTTCTGTCCATCGCTTATCTCCCCTCCCCCGGATCCCCTCGAAATTCTTGCGGGCAACCGCTTTGACATATTGACAATGGAGCCGTTCATCACTAGGTTAGCCTGGCACTCAGGATGGACGAGTGCTAATCTGCCCCCTGGAGCATACCGGTGATCGATCTTCCAAAGCGGGACCAGCAGGTCCTTGAAGCGGTGATCAATGACTATATCCAAAGCGGGGAACCGGTCGGGTCGCGCGCCGTTTCCAAACGCTACGGGTTGAGGGTCAGTTCGGCCACCATCCGCAATGTCATGGCCGACCTGGAAGATCTCGGACTTCTTTACCAGCCGCACACCTCGGCCGGGCGCGTTCCGACCGACAGAGGGCTGCGCCTTTATCTTGATTCCATCATGAAGTTCAAGGAACTGGAGAAAGAGGAACGGGCGCTCATTCGGCGAGCCTTCAAGGAATCCCGGGGAGATATCACCGAACTGCTGCGGCGGACGTCCCGAATCCTCTCCAAGTTCTGTGGGCAAGCCGGGGTCGTGCTCTGGCCGAAGCTCACCCGGACCCGCCTCAAGCACATAGAGTTTATCCGCCTGCGGCCCAACCATGTGGCGGTCATTCTCATCTCGAAATCGGGGCTGGTGCATCACAGCTTTCTGAACGTGGACGAGGATATCAAACAGGAGGAGTTGGATCGATACTGTCGCTATGTGAACGAACTCCTGCAGGATGTCCCTCTTGGAGAGATCAAACAGCGAATCCTGGAAGAGATGCGCAAAGAAAAAATCCTCTTTGACCAGCTCTATTCCCGGGCCCTCGCGATCACTGAGCGAGCCTTTCAGGCAACCTTCGAAGATGCCGAAGTTTACATCGAAGGGCAGACGAAGCTGCTCAATAATCCCGAATTTGCGGATGTCGAGCGGATGCGCCGCATCCTGGATGCTTTTGAAGAAAAATCAAGGATCATCCGGCTCTTGGACATGACCCTTCGCACGACCATGGGGGTGAGTATCATCCTGGGATCCGAGAGCGAATTGGAAGAGCTCGGAGAAATCAGCCTGATTTCCTCTCCTTACCGGCGTGGGGAGACCCAACTGGGGGTCCTTGGGGTCATCGGCCCCCTGCGCATGGATTATTCGCGGATCATTCCCGTGGTGGAATTTACCGCTTGCTTGTTGAGTCAACTCCTTGAGGAGCCTGAGGGAGCCTGAGGGATTGTGGTCTTATTATGGAGGTCTAGCATAGATGAGTGCGAAAAAGAAACGGGATGAGAGCCAGGTGACCGACACGGGTACTCCCGATGCGGATGCAGCGGAGGTTCCCGGGCCGAGTGAGGTCCCAGAGGAAGTACCCGAAGATATCCTGCTGAAAAAGGATGATGAAATAAAACAGCTCCAGGACCGTATTCTGCGCATGGCCGCGGAGATGGAGAATACGCGCAAGCGTCTCGATCGTGAAAAGTCGGATTCCATAAGCTTCGCGAATGAGGGCCTGATGCGGGGACTCCTTCCGGTCATAGACAATCTGGAGCGCGCCCTGCAGCATGGCGAGAACGACCCGAACTGCCGGGGCTTGATCGAAGGTGTGAGCATGACCCTGAAGAGCTTCGGGGATGTTATCGGAAAATACGGCTGTGTCCCCTTCGATTCCGTCGGGAAGGCTTTTGATCCCAACTATCATGAGGCGGTGATGCAGCAGGAATCATCCGAACATCCTGAAAAGACTGTACTTCAGGAATTGCAGCGGGGCTATACCTTGCATGACCGTCTTCTTCGCCCCGCAATGGTGATTGTTTCCAAGGCTTCGCCGGGTTCCCAATCGGTGGACGGATAGTGGCATATATTGCTTAGAGTGATTAATCAAGAGACGGTTTGGACTGTTCAAATTGCATAATGTCTTATAGGAGGCAAACTCGATGAGCAAAGTAATAGGGATTGATCTTGGGACCACGAATTCGGTGGTTGCCATCATGGAGGGAAAAGAGGCGAAGGTAATCCCCAATGCGGAAGGCGGTCGCACAACCCCTTCCATGGTCGCCTTCACCGACAGTGGTGAGAGGCTGGTGGGCCAAGTGGCCAAGCGCCAGTCGATAACCAATCCGGAAAACACCATCTATGCTGTCAAGCGGCTCATAGGCCGGAAATATGATACCAGGGAAGTGCAGCAGGACATCAAGATCCTGCCCTACAAGATCGTGAAGGCTTCCAATGCCGATGCGCATTTGCAGATCCGCGGCCGCGATTACAGCCCTACGGAGATTTCCGCTTTTATTCTGATGAAGATGAAGCAAACGGCGGAAGATTACCTGGGAGAGAAGGTTACGGAAGCCGTCATCACCGTGCCCGCCTACTTCAATGACAGCCAGCGGCAGGCTACCAAAGATGCCGGTAAAATTGCCGGGCTGGAGGTGTTGCGAATTATTAACGAACCCACCGCAGCCTCGCTTGCCTATGGCCTGGACAAGAAGAAAGACGAGAAAATTGCCGTCTTCGACCTGGGCGGCGGGACCTACGACATTTCCATTCTCGAGATCGGGGAAGGGGTTTTCGAAGTCAAGTCGACCAACGGCGATACCCATCTGGGAGGCGAGGATTTCGATCAGCGCATCATTGACTGGCTGGCTGCCGAGTTCAAGAAGGACTATGGGATTGACCTTCGCAGTGACAAGATGGCTTTGCAGCGTCTGAAAGAAGGCGCCGAAAAGGCAAAAATCGAACTCTCTTCGACCATGGAGACCGAAATCAATCTCCCCTTTATCACTGCCGATGCTTCCGGCCCCAAACACATGAACATCAAGTTGACGCGGGCCAAACTGGAATCGCTGGTCGAAGATCTCATCGATCGCCTGGGGCCTCCGATGGAGCAGGCATTGCGCGACGCCGGGCTGAGTCGGGACGCAATTGACGAAGTCATTCTTGTTGGAGGCATGACCAGGATGCCGCGCGTCCAGCAGAAGGTGCAGGAATTCTTCGGCAAAGAACCGCACAAGGGGGTCAACCCCGATGAAGTAGTGGCCATTGGCGCCGCCATTCAGGCCGGAGTGCTCAAAGGCGAGGTTAAAGATGTCCTGCTCCTCGATGTGACGCCGCTTTCCCTGGGCATTGAAACCCTCGGGGGCGTCATGACGCGTCTTATCGAACGCAACACGACCATCCCGACGCGCAAGAGCCAAATCTTTTCCACCGCAACCGACAGCCAGACGGCGGTTTCCATCCACGTCCTTCAGGGTGAACGCGAAATGGCCGGGAACAACAAAACCCTGGGTCGCTTTGAACTGGTTGGGATTCCGTCGGCTCCGAGAGGGATTCCTCAGATCGAGGTGACCTTCGATATCGATGCCAACGGTATTGTGCATGTTTCGGCCAAAGATCTTGCGACCCAGAAGGAACAGTCGATTCAAATCACCGCCTCCAGCGGCCTTTCCGAAAGTGAGATCAATCAGTTCATTAAAGAAGGTGAGATGCACGCTGAGGAGGACAAAAAGAAGCGCGAACTGGTGGAAACAAGGAATCATGCCGATGCCCTCATCTACAGCACTGAGAGGACCCTGCGCGATATGGGGGATAAAGTGGATGCGAAAACGCGGCAGGATATCGAAGCGCAAATGGAAAAGCTGAAACAAGTCATGGATAGCGATGATCGAGACGCGATCCAGCGGGAGATGGAGCAACTCACCACCGTGTCTCACAAACTTGCCGAAGAGGCTTACAAGAAAGCCGCCGAACAGCAGGCCGGCGGCGGCGCCGGGCCGGGAACGGAGCAACAGGGCTCGGCCGGCCCTCACAAGAGACCCGATGATGACGTGGTGGACGCCGATTTTCAGGAAGTGAAGGATAAGTAATTCCTTCCTGCCTGTTATTAGCCGGAAGATGAAAGCGTAGATGTCTATTTTGAGGGCACACGAGTTTTCGTGTGCCCTTCTTTGCTGTTTTAGAGTATACCTGATCCCCGATGCTGGCTCTGGATGCCGGAATGGATGCAATTTTATGAGAGGCGTACTATGAGCATTGTAAGAGTCTTGGCCATAGTGGTTTTTGCTCTGGGGTTCCTGGCAAATTGTGCCGCCCGCCCTCAGCAATCCGCAGAAACGACGACTGCGATCAAGCTCACCGCAACCACCCCGGTTGAAGCGGAAAAGCTGTGGCAGCAGGCGGAAAAAGCCCAAAAAGCAGGCAACCTCACCGCTGCTATTGCCTCCTGGGAACGCATTATCAAAACCTATCCGAATTACGCCATTGCCGCAAAATCTTATTACACCATCGGCAGTATCTATCTGGGACAGGGGCAGGCCGAGAAGGCCCTGCAATATTTTGATTACCTCGTCTACTACTACCCCGGCTGGGAGGGCATTGGTCTGGCAAAACTGGATCGGATGCGGGCCTGGTCCATCACGGGAAAGAAGAAACAAATCTTCAAGGAATCCGTACCTCTCTGGGAAGCTTCCAGCGGCAATCCCCAAGTCCAGGTCGGGCTCAGCAGCCTTATGGCCGATGTCTATGGCAGCGACGGGGACCTCAGCACAGCCTTCGATTGGCTCACGTCAGGGTTCGGCGTTGCCCGAACACCGGAAGAAAAGAAATCTCTTACCCAGGCTACGGTTAATCTCCTCAACAGTGCCGACGCGAACGCCATACAACGATTACTCAAGAGGAATCACCCGGAATTCATGAAGGTGTTCCTGTACTATCGGTTGGCCCAGATTGAAACCCAAAAGGGCCAGTCAGAAGCTGCCCAGCAAAACCTTCGAGAGCTTCTCAGCCGGAATCCCACGCACCCTCTCGCTTCGGAAATCCAGGGAGGGGCGCGCGGGACACCGACGCCGGTGCCGGTCCCCACCGACGCAGCAACTCAGGTCAACCCCGAGCGCGTGGGGTGTCTTGTGCCGCTGAACGGAGCCTATGCCAAATATGGTGACATGGTTTTAAAGGGCCTGAACTTGGCGTCCGAAGAATGGAATGCGGAGCATCCCGGTCAACGGGTCACTTTGGTTGTCAAGGACGCTCAGGCCGAGCCCGATGCGGTCGTCAAGTCTCTCGAAAACCTGACCAAGGAGGATGGCGTCATGGCCGTGATTGGTCCTCTGGGCGCTCAATCCGCCAAGGCCGTCGCCCCGATGGCGAACAAGTGGGGGATGCCGCTTCTGGCGCTAACCCAGCAGGATGATCCGACAGAAAGCAATCGCTACGTGGTTCACGTTTTCCTTGATAATCGGGAACTGGTTCGAACGCTCGTGGAGTATTCTAAGGACAGGCTGGGCGCCACCCGTTTTGCGGTACTCTACCCGGATGACCGCTATGGCCAGAATCTATCCAAAATCTTCGCGGAAGTGGTGAAGGATGCCGGCGGCAGCCTTCTGGCGAGCGTTTCCTACAAGGACAAGAGCACCGATTTCAGAGAACCCCTTGAGAAACTGCTCAATATTGCCAAAAAGAATAGCCCACCCACAGGCATTGAGACTACCCCCTTTGACATCCTGTTCGTGCCTGATCAAGTGCAAACCGTGTCCCTCATCGCACCCCAGTTGCCCTATAACAATGTGGTCGGCGTGACCCTGCTCGGAACCAACCTCTGGGGGGAGGCGCCCCTGGTGCAGGCCGGAGGCGTCTATGTCGAGCGAGCGGTTTTTGCCACACCCTTCATGGCTGACAGCCAGAATCAAAAGGTTAGAGCCTTTCGAGAGAAATTCGAGGCCAAGTATAACGCTCCTCCCTCTTACCTGGAAGCTCAGGCCTACGACGCTCTGATGCTTTTTCTGGAAGCACGCAACGGGTTCAACTATGAGGTCAAAGACCGTGCCTCCTTGCTTCGCAACCTCCTGCAGATCCATGACTTCGAGGGCGTTGCCGGGACCTATTCGTTCAATCAGAGCGGTAAATTGGATCGGGAGTATATGCTCTTTCAGGTTGTGAATGGGCAGTTGGTTCCATTGAACCGCTGAGGATAACGGCAATCAGGGTAAGCCGCTCCCTTCCCACGGACTCTGTTCTCACCAAGCAATAGCCCCTGCTGTTCCTTGACAAAACAGGTTCGTGTTGATAGAACCTCAACTAATAGGCGGGTCTGAATGACAGGCCTCTCTGACCTTTACCTTCGTGGTGCGTTTTTCTGCGGGCTGGGGGAATGGAACCACAAACACTGCCGACTCTGAACGCGCTGTCACCCTGGGAACCGGGCATCCTCAGCCTGTTTGTTTACGCAGGGATTATCCTCACTCTGATGGCGTTCCTGATTGCGCTGACGGGTTGGCTCGGCGTCAAAAACCGTACGGTCGAGAAGGTGCGACCCTATGAAAGCGGCGTCATCCCGACCGGTATGGCCCGCTTTCGCTATCCCGTCCCTTTCTTCCTGGTAGCGACCTTTTTTCTCATTTTTGACGTGGAAGTCGCTTACCTTTTTTCCTGGGCTGTTGCTTTTGACCGCCTTGGTTGGCTGGGATGGCTGCAGATCTCTTTTTTTATCATTGTCCTGTTCATCAGTCTTGGCTATATCTGGGTGAAGGGAGGCTTGGAGTGGGGGGCGACACACCGAAGATAAGGAAGCTCTTGGCTCTTAGGTCTTGGCTCTTGGCTTTCGATGTGAAGACCGAAAATAGCGCCCTTTCCACCGGGAGGATCGATGCCTCTTCCTGACCTCCAGCACCCAGGAACCACCACTCAGCTCGATTCTCCAAACAGGCTGGATTTGGTCATCAATTGGTCGCACAAGAACAGCCTCTGGCCGCTTTTCTTTGGGTTATCCTGTTGTTTCATTGAGGAATCAACCGCCTTCACGGCCCGCTACGATATTGCCAGGTTCGGTGCTGAAGTCTTTAGAGCCTCTCCCAGACAGGCTGACTTGTTGATCACCTCCGGCACCATCTTCAAGAAGATCGCTCCCGCGATTCTCAGGCTTTACGAACAGATGGCGGAACCGAAATGGGTCATCTCCATGGGATCATGCTCCAATTGCGGAGGGATGTATGACGTTTACAGCGTGGTGCAGGGAGTAGATCAGATCATTCCCGTGGATGTCTACATTCCCGGTTGCCCTCCCCGCCCAGAGGCTGTCCTGCAGGGCTTGATCCTGCTGCAGGAAAAGATCGCCGCCCGGGAACGACCCAGTCGGGCGGTATTCCACCTTGGAGGCGGCATCCAGGGGACCACTCGACCTTTTCTTGTGGACGGGCAGACCAAATCGCGTGACACGCGCGGGCCAGGCTACCAGGGGATCCCCACCCGAGGCACCTCGGAGCTTCCTCCTGCATTCCGGGGAAGTCGCTCCGAGACCATGTGGACCCCTCCGGCCCGACGGATTGAACTGAGCAGCGCCGATCAGACGCTTGCCGGCGCCTTGAGGGAGCGCTTGGGGGATGACTTCCGACAGGCTTTGCCAATGTCGGACATGCTGACCTTTGAGGTGGCCCCGGGACGGGTCAAGGAAGTGATGCGTTATCTGAAGGCGGAGAGTTCTCCCCGCTTCCTGCGCCTGGAGGACCTTACGGCGATTGATGAATCGGGTCGCCGGGACCGAACGGGAAGGGGGGTTGCAGAGGTTCGAGAAGCCGGCTTTGATGAAGTCTATCATCGCCGGGGCATTTCCTATCCGGACTTCACCCTCGTCTACCATCTTCTCTCTTATGATACGGCTGGTCGCCTGCGCCTGAAGGTCCCCATCGCCGGAGAGCATCCGGCAACCCCCACCATCACCGATATCTGGCCTTCCGCGCACTGGTATGAATGCGAAGTCTTCGATATGTTCGGGATTCGCTTTGAGGGCCATCCTCATCTCCGGCGCCTCATTATGCCCCACGACTGGGAGGGGCACCCCCTGCGAAAAGATCACCCGGGAAGAGCGACGCAGATGGCTCCCTACACCCGCGCCGACGCCCAACGGCACCAGCCTTTGGATGCGTCGCTTCTGGTGGCGCCCATCTCGCCTGAAGAAGAAATCCTTTTGAACTACGGTCCACACCATTACGGCACTCACGGCCTGATCCGGTTTGTGCTGGCTCTACATGGCGAAGAGATCACCGAGGTCGGCATTGATCTCGGCTATCACCACCGCGGCGCCGAGAAAATCGGCGAACACCAGTCGTGGCACCAATTCATCCCCTACACCGACCGTGTGGATTATCTCAACGGGGCGGCCAACAACCTGGCCTATCTGAACTCGGTCGAAACCCTTATCGGCATTAGAGTTCCTGATCGCGCGCAATTCATCCGCGTCATGATCGCCGAGTTATTCAGGCTGAGCAACCACCTCCTTTGGTTTGGCACCTACGTGCACGACGTCGGGATGATGAGCGCCACCTTCTACACCTTCCGGGAACGGGAAATGATCCTGGACATTATCGAAACCATAACCGGCGCGCGGCTGCACCCGGCGTGGTTTCGCATCGGCGGCGTGGCGATGGACCTGCCCGAAGGCTGGAAAGAAATGGTGGATGAGTTCGTGAGGATCCTTCCTTCCCGCCTGAAAGAGTATGAGAAACTGATCACGAGAAATCCGATCTTCAAGGGGAGGACTCAGGGGATTGGCGGCCTCTCGCTCCAGGACGCCATGGAATGGGGGGTCACCGGACCGAATCTCAGGGCCTGCGGCCTTGACTGGGACCTGCGCAAGAAGTTTCCCTACTCGGGCTACGACGCCTTCGATTTTGATATTCCCACCGCGACCAAGGGCGACTGTTACGCCCGCTATCTGGTGAGAGTGGAAGAGATGCGACAGAGTCTCCGTATCATCGAACAGGCCGCCAGGAACATGCCTCCCGGCCGCCACCTATGCGAAGACTCCCGTTATTGCATACCCCAGAAGGAAGACACTCTCAGGGATATCGAGAGCCTCATCCACCACTTCATCAATGCCACGCGAGGCCCGAAAATCCCCAAGGGCGAAGCGTATGCACCCATCGAGATTGCCCGCGGAGAGCAAGGCTACTACGTGGTCAGCGATGGGCTGGACAAGGCTTACCGAATGCGCATACGGGCCCCCGACTTTGCCACGCTGCAGACCTTGCCGCTGATGGCCGTCGGAAGCTCCATTGCCGATTTCCAAGCGATCCTCGGTTCACTCGATTATATTTTGCCGGACACGGATCGATAAGGAGACATCCAGGGCTGAATCAATATGCTGCCTGACAACTTGAAGAAGACCCTTTCCGAATCCATCGCCCACGCCGAGGTTCCCAGGGAAAAGGCGGTGGACGTCATGTTCGAGCTCCAGGACCATTGCGGATACATGAGCGATGAGGCCATGGCAGAGGCTTCCAAGCTCCTGGGGATGACCACGCTCGAACTGGAGGAACTGGCCACCTTTTACGATCATATTTACCGGGAACCCGTCGGCAGGTATGTGATTCATGTCTGTGACAGCGCCATTTGCTGGATGAATGACCATCAGTCCGTGATTGACCACCTCTGTTCCCGGCTCGGCGTTGAACTCGGAGGAACCTCGGCCGACGGTCTCTTCACCCTGCTCCCGGTATGCTGCATCGGCTATTGCGACCGGGCTCCGGCGATGACGATCAACCGCCGGGTCTTCGGGCTTCTGACTCCCGAAAAAATCGACCGTATCCTCAACCGGCTTAAAGAGCAGGCCCAATACACCGAAACCGAATGACTGGCGCATCCGTGGTCCCGGGCTGCTCCCAAGTCCCGGGAACCAAGGTCCAACACCCAAGAGCGAACAGCCAAGAGCTAAGAGCCACATGCACAAATATCCGCAAGTACTTTTCCAGAATCGCCTACCCAAGCGCATCGCCACCCTCGACGAATATCGACAGAGCGGCGGCTACCGAGCGCTCGAAGATTTCATCGGAAAACGGCCTCCGGCTGAGGTTTCGGCGCGAATTGATGAAGCCGGGCTGCGGGGCCGCGGGGGCGCCGGTTTCCCCGCAGCCAAGAAATGGCTGTCGGTTCCGACTGATGGGGCTTTTCCGAGGTATCTTGCCGCCAACTGTGACGAGATGGAGCCCGGAACCTTCAAGGACCGTATCCTCATCCATGCCGACCCTCACTTGATTATCGAAGGCATGATCCTCGCCGGTTATGCCACTTCCGCCTCCAAAGCGTTCCTCTTTGTCCGACCCTCTTATGAAAGCAGTGCCGTCATCCTGGAGAGAGAGCTTGAGCTGGCGCGGCAGGCGGGTTACCTGGGCAGGAACATCCTGGGCAGCGAGTTTTCCTTCGATATCGTGGTTCACCGAAGCGGCGGCCGTTACATCTGCGGCGAGGGCACGGCGCTTCTCAATGCGATCATGGGAAAGCGGCCCAATCCTATCAAACCTCCGCCGCATCCCACCGTGAAAGGCCTCTGGGATCGTCCCACGGTGGTCAACAACATCGAAACCCTGGCAAACGTCCCTCACATCCTGAGAAACGGTGCGGAGTGGTTCAAGAACCTAGCGCTATCCAAGGGGGGTGCGGGGACCAAGCTCTACTGCGTCAGCGGCAGGGTGAACAACCCCGGGTGTTTTGAGTTGCCGATCGGCGTGCGCCTGAGCGAAATCATCGATGATTTTGCCGAAGGCCTCCCTGCAGGGTTGGAATTCAAGGCCTGCCTGCCCGGCGGGGCATCCACCCGCTATCTGACCCGAGAACATTACGACGTCGAGATGGATTTCGACTCGCTTCCAGCCGTTGGCAACCGTCTCGGCACGGCCGCAATCATGGTCTTCGACCACAAGACCTGCCTGGTGGCGGCAACCCTGAACCTGATCCAGTTCTTTGCAAGGGAGTCGTGCGGATGGTGCACCCCCTGCCGCGAAGGCCTGCCCTATATCCGCGACCTCCTCTGGCGCATCGAACACGGCGAAGGGCGTGAAGAATTTATCCCGATGATCCGGGAGATGTGCAAATACTCCTGGAATTCCTACTGTGCTCTCGCGCCCGGCGCGACCTCACCGGTCGAAAGCCTGCTCACCCATTTTGAAGATGAGGTTCGCGAACACATCAGTCAGAAAAAGTGCCCGTTCAGGGCTTGAAGGATCCAAGGGGCCGGGCGATTTTGAAGAAGCCGAAAAGGACGCTCAAAGGATAGCGAAGCCGTCATCTTTCACATCGGCAACCAACGCACCAAGGGAAGCCTATGCTCAAGCTGGTTATCGACGATCACGAGATAGAGGTCCCTGCGGGGACCAAGGTCATTGAGGCGGCAGAGCAACTCGGCATCATGATCCCGCGTTTCTGCTACCATAAAGCCCTGGGGTCGGTTGGGGCGTGCCGTATGTGCGCGGTGAAGTTTTTGCAGGGCCCGTTCAAGGGCGTCCAGATGAGCTGTATGATCGACGCTCAGGATGGAATGGTGGTTTCCACGACCGATGAAGAGGCTGTGACCTTTCGAAAATACATCATTGAACTGCTGATGCTCAACCACCCCCACGACTGCCCGGTCTGCGACGAGGGCGGCCAGTGTCTGCTTCAGGATATGACGGTTTCCGGAGGCCATGGCGTTCGGCGCTTTCTCGGTCATAAGCGAACCTATCGCGATCAGGACCTCGGGGTTTTCATCACCCATGAAATGAACCGGTGTATTCATTGCTACCGGTGTTCCCGGTTCTACCAGGACTTTTCCGGCTATCGCGATCTCGGGCCCATGCAGATCGCCAACCGGGTCTATTTCGGTCGTTTCGAGGATGGACAACTGAAAAGCCCTTTTTCAGGGAATTTGGTCGATCTTTGCCCAACCGGTGTTTACACCGACAAACCGGCGCGGTACAAGGGACGGCGCTGGGACTTTCAACGATCCCCGTCGCTGTGCCTTCACTGCTCGCTCGGGTGCAACACCTTCGCCAATGCACGCTACCGGGAGCTGGTGCGAGTCGAGGCGCGGTTCAGTGAGTCGGTTAACGGCTACTTCATCTGCGACCAAGGACGGTTTGGCTTCTCCTATGCCAACCACCCCGAGCGGCCGCGCCGCGCTAAGATTGGCGGGATTGAAGGCCCGCTTAACGAGGCGGTTCGAAACGCTGCCGAAAGACTCACGGATATTCAGGACCGCTTTGGCCGCAACGCCATTGCCTGCCTCGGTTCCCTCCGCTGCAGCCTGGAAACGCAGAGCATGCTCAAACAGCTGTGCCGCTCTCTGAGTTGGCAAGCCCCTGCGTATTTCTTCGATCCGTCACTCAAAAAGAAGGTCCGGAGCGCCGTTTCTCAGCTGGACGCGCGGGTGGCGGTTTCGCTGCGTCAGATTGAGGATGCCGATTTCATTCTGACTATCGGCGTCGACCCCATCAACGAAGCCCCGATGCTGGCCCTTGCGATGAGGCAGGCCCACCGCAAGGAAGCAGCAGTTGCCCTGATCGATCCACGACCGATTGTCCTTCCTTTTCCTTTTGAACATCTGCCCGTGCCACTAGGGAATATTGATCGCTGCCTGAAATGGTTCGCCTACGAAGCGAGATCCGGGGGAGAGGAGCATTCGCACCCCGTGGCAAACGGCGACGAAGGGGATTCTCCGGAGAACCACCCAAGCAGCCATTTCGGCGTCACGGTGAGGCAGCAAGTGGCCCGACTGGCAGCACAACTCAAAGCGAGTCGCAACCCGGTCCTGATCTGCGGCATGCAGATTCTCCCGGAGACCACTCCTTCCGTCGTCGGCGATTTCAGTCGTTCCCTGTTTCAGGAAAAAGGGAAGTGTGGCCTCAGCTACATCCTTCCGGGCGCTAATGCGTTCGGTGCCGCCCTTCTGGATTCAGCCGACGACCATTCTTTCCTGGGTACCGTCGAAGCCATCGAGCGGGATGAGGTGAAAGCCCTCATGGTCGTTGAAGCCGACCCGTTTGCGCAGTTTCCTGACAGGTCCAGGCTGGAGCTGGCCCTGGACAAGTTGGAGTTATTACTGGTGATGGATCATGTACCGTCGCAGGTTGCTCACCGAGCCCATGTTTTCTTGCCCACCTCGACGGTGTTCGAGACGGGTTCGAGTTTCATCAACCAGGAAGGTCGCATTCAGTTTGCAGCGCCGGTTTATCAAGGGGGAGCACCCTTGTCGCAAGTGAGCGGCGGCAGTCATCCGCCGCGCGTGTATGGCGATGTTATTCCCGGCGGGGAGCCCAAGCCCGCCTGGCAGCTTCTGGTTGAGCTGGCGGGGGTGCTGGCTGCCGGGGAGGAAATAGCGCCGGGAAACGATCCCCTCGTTCTGACGCTAAACGAGCACCCTTTTTTTGCGCCCTTGCAAACCGCGAAGCGCCCTATCGACGGCATCCGTTGCCTCCCCGAGGTGGCCGATCCGGCCGTCCCGGCAGGCGCCGCCGGCGCAAGGGGTCAGGGCGCAGCGGACCAGTTGCAGCTTCTTCTCGTCGATTCGCTCTTCGGCACCGAAGAGTTGGTCCAATATTCCGATGTCATTCAAAAATTGGAGGATGAACCCCGCGTTTGCATGCACGCTGACGATGCGGTAAGATTCGGGCTTGTGGATGGGGATCGGGTGGTGATGCACCTGGAGGGCGGACCTCTTGAAGTAGGAGTGAACCTTTCGGATGACATGGTTCCGGGGATTCTGGTCCTGCCGCGCCATCGAAAGCTTGCCTGGCAGAAAGTCAAGGATTTTACCATACCGGTGCCGTTCGATAGCATTGAAAAGATTTAGAAACTCGAACAAGGAGTTTTGGCAGCAAGCACAATGAAGGCCTTTGGTTTCCTGATCCTATTCGTCAAACTTGGGCTGGTGACAGGGGCTCTGCTCATCATGGCAGCTTACCTGGTTCTCCTGGAGCGAAAACTCCTCGGCCGCTTCCAGATTCGCTACGGACCCAATCGAGTGGGCCCCTTCGGATTGCTGCAACCGCTCGCCGACGGTATCAAGATGCTCCTGAAGGAGGACACCATACCGGCGGGGGCGGATCGCATTATTTTCCTGCTTGCTCCTGCCATTGTGGCAACCATGGCGCTTCTCATTTTTGCCGTGGTTCCCTTTGGTGATGACCTTATTCTCTGGGGTCAGCGCGTTCCTCTCGTTATCTCCGACCTCAACGTGGGTCTCCTCTTTGTGCTTGCCCTCTCATCCCTCAGTGTCTACGGACTGGCCCTCGGCGGTTGGGCATCCAACTCAAAGTACAGCCTGCTCGGCGGCATCCGCGGCGTCGCGCAGATGATCAGCTACGAGCTCTCCCTGGGATTATCCTTGGTTCCCGTGGTCATGCTGGCACGTTCCTTCAGCCTGGTCGATATTGTAAATGCACAGGCCCACTATCCTTTCATTCTGGTGCTGCCGGTCTCCTTCATCATCTTTCTGGTGAGCGCCATGGCGGAAGCCAAGCGCTTGCCGTTCGATCTTCCGGAAGCCGAGAATGAACTCCTGGCAGGCTTTCACACCGAATACAGCGGCATGCGGTTCGGGCTTTTCTTTGTGGGCGAATACGTCACCATGATCGTCATGGGATCGCTGATCGCGGTTTTCTTTCTAGGGGGCTGGCGAGGTCCGGTGCTGCCGCCTCTGGTGTGGTTTCTGCTCAAGGTCTTGATGGTGCCACTGTTGATGATCTGGACGCGGGCAACGCTTCCCCGCCTCCGCTATGACCAACTCATGCACTTCGGGTGGAAGCTGCTCGTTCCCGTTGCCCTGCTCAATATTGTGATAACGGGCGGGATCATCCTGTGGACAGGACTGTAAGGATGGACGAAGAGAAGCCGAACGTTCTCAAAACCGGTTTCGAGGCACTGAAGGGGCTTGCGGACTCCTATGCCGTTACTCTGAAGCACCTCTTTCGCAAGCCCATCACCGAAGAATACCCTGAGTTCAAGCGTCAACTGCCCGCCCGCTCGCGGGGCAGGATCGTTCTTACGCGGGACCCCGATGGTGACGAAAGGTGCGTGGCATGTTACCTCTGTTCGGCCGTTTGTCCGGTCAGCTGCATTTCCATGGAATCGGCTGAGCGCACAGACGGGCGGCGCTACGCCGCCTGGTTTTGCATCAATTTCGCCAGATGCATCTATTGCGGCTTCTGCGAGGAAGCATGCCCCACCCTCGCCATTCAACTGACGCCCGATTTCGAGTTCTGCCAATATGATATCCTGGATTTTGTTGCGGAAAAGGAAGATCTGCTGGTGAATCACGGAGGCAAGAACCCGGAATACAATTTCTATCGGCATGCAGGAGTCAAGGAAAAGGGCGATAAAGGAACGCACCTCAACGAAGACCCGCCGGTCAATGTCAGGAGTAACATGCCCTGATGGGAGCAAGGAGTGATGAGTAGGCAGCAGGGGTTAGTGAGCAGCGGGGACTTAGGCCGGCAATAAAAACAAGGCAGGCGCTGATGGTTGTTTACGAAACGATTTTCTATACCTTGTCGGCAATCATTTTGTTCTCCACACTCATGGCCATCACCCGCACCAACCTGGTCCATGCGGTGGTGTATCTCGTACTCTCTTTCTTCGGCACGGCGGTCCTGTTCTATTTGCTTGGGGCACCTTTGCTCGCTGCTCTGGAGGTCATCATCTATGCCGGGGCGATTATGGTCCTGTTCCTTTTCATCATTATGACAATGAGGACTCAGCAGCCTTCGGGTCGGACCGACGAAGAGTCGGCCGCGATCCTCGATGGCACTGCGGTTGCCACCACACCGGTTCAGCCTTCCGCACTCAGCGCTCAGAACCGTGCCTACCGACGTCAGTGGGCGCTGCCAAGCCTTCTGGGCAGTGTTTGCCTCGTCGCTGCAGGCTTCGTGATCTTCAGTACAACGGATACGAGATTTCAACTCATGCCGGCGATGGCTTCCCCTGTGGAGTTTGGATGGTTCCTGTTTAAGAATTACTGGTTCCCGGTCGAAATCATCTCCTTCCTTTTGTTTGTTGCCCTGGTCGGCGCTCTTTACCTGGGCAAGAAAGAGGGGAAGGCTCATCTCGATCATGGTGAGGGCAATCAATAATGGTTTCTTACGGAGAGGTGCTGATCCTGGCCGGCATGCTGTTTTTGATGGGAGCGGTGTGTGCGGTGGCCCAACGCAATCTGATTATGATCCTCATCGGGGTTGAGATTATGCTGAATGCAGCCGGTATTGCCCTGGTTGGAGCATCTCTGCGCTGGAACGCGTTGGATGGGCAGGCTTTTGTATTGTTTATCATGGCCTTTGCCGCTGCGGAGGTTGCGGTCGGCCTGGCCCTGATCGTTTTTGCCCAGCGCCGAACAGGGTCCGTGAATGCGGATCGTTACAGCGTCCTGAAAGGGTGATTTTGAACCTGAGAGCCAAGAGCCAACAGCTGAGAGCTAAGAGCTAAGAGCCATCTTCCGGAAAGGATAGGCTTGAAGTCGATTCTCATCCTCATCTTGCTCTTTCCCCTGCTGGGAGCACTGTTCCACATGCTGCTGGGGCGCCACTGTGCGCGCCGCACAGTGGAAACCGTGGCGTGCGGCAGCGTCATTGCCTCTTTTGCCATGGCCCTCACCGGGATCCTCAATGCCGGCCAGCAGAGCTCCACGATTGTCTTTTTCCAATGGTTTGCCGTTGAAGACCTTGTGGCCACCGTGAGCCTTCTTTACGATCCCCTGTCGGCACTCATGGCGGTGATGGTGACGTTTGTCTCCAGCATCATTCACGTCTACTCGGCGGCCTACATGCGCGACGATACCGACTATGTGCGCTATTTCTGCTACCTGAACCTCTTTGTTTTTTCGATGCTGGTGATCACCCTGGCAGATGATCTGGCCTTTCTTTTCCTTGGCTGGGAAGGGGTTGGTTTCTGTTCTTATGCGCTGATCGGGTTCTGGTATGGTGACTCCGCCAATGCCACCGCAGGGCGCAAAGCCTTTGTGCTTACCCGGATTGGCGATGTGGCCTTCGGCATTGGCTTGGGCCTTTTTTATGTGCTCTTTAAAAGCCTCTCCATTTCGACCATTGTAGCAAACTCCTCCGCTCTTGCTCCGCAAATGGCCACCGTTCTTGGCCTCCTGCTGCTCTGGTCGGCCGTGGGGAAATCGGCGCAATTGCCGCTGGCCGTCTGGCTTCCCGATGCCATGGCGGGCCCCACTCCCGTATCCGCCCTCATTCACGCGGCGACGATGGTCACCGCCGGAGTGTATCTCCTCATTCGGATGTTTCCCGTCATTCTCCTTTCATCCACCGTCCTGGTAGCGATTACCCTGGTAGGAGCCGTCACCGCGCTCTTCGCTTCCTGTTCGGCTCTCGGGCAGACCGACATCAAGCGGGTGCTGGCCTATTCGACGATCAGTCAGGTCGGGTACATGTTCCTGGCGGTGGGCGCCGGCGACATTATCGGCAGCATGTCTTATCTGCTCTCCCACGCCTTCTTCAAATCACTGCTGTTTCTCGCAGCGGGCTGTATCATCCAGGCGCTCCACGAGGAACATGATATTCACCTGATGGGCGAACGTGTTCGACGGCACCTCCCGGCTGTGTGCTGGGTATTTCTCGCAGGGGCACTATCGCTTGGCGCCTTGCCGCCATCGGGTGGTTTCTTGAACAAGGACCGGGTGCTGCTGGCGATGTTCACCCACCCCGGCGAGATCTACAGGGTCCTCTGGGGAGTGACGATGGCAACCTCTTTCCTGACTACTCTCTACACCTTTCGGCTATTCTTCCTGGTGTTCACGGGTGGTCGAGGGGAAGCCACCGCTCCCCCCCCTCAATCGATACCGGGGCTCATGGTGTGGATCTTGTGGCCGCTCGCAATCCTGTCGCTTTTCGCCGGCTTCATCAATCTGCCTCCGGTCTGGTCCGGGAAGGAACTGCTCGCTCATTATCTGGCCACGGTCCCGGGAAGCGTCGTGCATCTGGAGGCAACTTCAAGTCTGGAATGGTTCATCGCTGCCAGCGACGGCAGCCTGGCGGTCATCGCCCTGGCTCTCGCTTATTTCTTGTACGGCCCAGGGAGAACTCCGATCAGGCTGCACCGCGGGGAGCTCAGGGAGCGGCTGCAGGCGATCCTGTTGCATGCCTTTTATCTCGATTGGCTTTACCGGAAGACCATCGCAGATCCTTACCGTAGTCTGGCGCGCTTCCTGTGGATGAAGGTTGATGAAGGAATCGTGGATGCCGGAATGGTCGGCTACGGCAAGGCGTTTGATACCTTCTCGGCGGGTTTGCGGATCGCCACAACCGGGCGCCTCTCGACTTACCTGCGGATGCTGCTTCTGGGCTTCACGGTGATCATTTGCACCCTGGCTATCGGACTGTATGGCGGATGGTAGGATGACGGCTTTTCCCATACTGACGTTGATCATCTTCCTCCCCTTGGTGGGTGGGTTGCTGCTTTTTGCCGTCCGAGGCAACCCCAACCGGTGCCGCTGGATCAGCCTCGGCGTCACCCTGGCCGACCTTCTCCTGGTCGTGTCCCTGTTTTTCTTCGAGCTCAGACCAATCGAACGCGGCTGGCTCCTCGTTGAAGACCATGCCTGGATACCCAGTCTGGGAGTCCGGTACAGCCTTGCACTCGACGGTATCAGTCTGGTCCTCGCTGTGCTGACTGCCTTTTTGAGTGTTTTGTGCGTGCTTGTCTCCTGGAAGGAAATCAATTCCCGGTTAATGGCTTTTCACTTCTTCCTGCTTTCCATGGAGACCGGCGTGCTGGGTGTTTTTCTCGCCACTGATCTCTTTCTATTCTACCTTTTTTGGGAATTGCAGGTCATCCCGATGTTTTTCCTGATCGGGATTTGGGGTCATGAAAACCGTATCTTTGCGACCGTCAAATTTGTGCTGTTCAGTATCGCNGGCAGTTTGCTCATGCTCATCGCCCTTATCGGCCTCTACTTTCTGCATGGCTCGCAGGCAGGCCATTACACGTTTTCTCTCTTTGAGCTGGCCCGCACGCCCTTGGCCCCTAATGTGGAGATGTGGCTATATGCCGCTTTCCTTTTGGCTTTCGCCATCAAGGTGCCTATGTTCCCGGTTCACACCTGGCTGCCCGACGCCCACACCGAAGCACCCACTGCGGGCAGCGTGATTCTTGCCGGTTTGCTTTTGAAAACCGGGGCTTATGCCCTCCTCCGCTTCGCTTTTCCGCTTTTCCCCAACGCCGCAGCCGACAGCATGCCCCTGCTGCTCGGGTTGGGGCTGATCGGGCTTTTTTATGCCGCGTGGATTGCTCTGGCGCAGAGTGATCTCAAGCGACTCGTCGCCTACTCGAGCATTTCTCATATGGGGCTCATCGTTATCGGCATTGCTGTCTGGAATACGATTACTCTTTCCGGAGCTCTCCTGTTGATGGTGAATCACGGTTTGACCACTTCGGCGCTGTTCATTCTCGTGGGGATGCTGTCCGAACGGGCAGGTTCGCGGGAGTTTTCTCATTTTGGCGGCCTTTGGAAAAACATGCCCGTCTTCGGCAGCTTCTTCCTCCTTTTCGGGATGGCCTCGGTGGGTCTCCCGGGACTCAACAATTTTGTGAGTGAAATTCTTATTCTCCTCGGCACCTTCAAAGAAAGACCGGTGCTTGGGGTAATCGCTTTTGCCGCAATCGTCTTTGTCCTGGTTTACGGCCTCAGGATGATCCAGGATACGATCTTTGGCGACGCACCGCAGGGCACATCGCTCCCCGACCTCACCTCTCGTGAAGTGGCCATCCTGGTGCCGCTCGCCGCGGCGGTGGTGGTTCTGGGGCTCTATCCCGGACCAGTCCTGGATCTGGTGCAGGACCCGGTTCAGAGGCTGGTCGACGAATTGGACAAAGTGATGATTGCGGGTCGAATGCTGAATCCATGAAGAAGAGTGATGGCGGAGACGGTCTCGACCATGGGCGGGTTGGAATACCTGCCCCAACTGTCCGAATGAGGCTCCAAGCTTGTGGAGCAGACTTTTCAGTCTGCTCCAACGGGGAGTAACGGTATGGGTTGTGAGTGGGCAGCCATTGTGCCGCAGGTATTTCTCATCGCGGGAGGCTTCCTGATCTTCTGCGCCGGCGCCTTCTGGGCGCAGCGACCGTCATGGTTCCTCTTTGCCCTGTCAGTGACGGCAACGGCCGGATGCGGCCTGGCGGTCGTAACCGTGACACCCGACTCCCCTGATTTCTGCGGCATGGTGGATGCTGGAGAGTATGCGCGCTTCTTTGTCCTGGTGCTTTCCATCATCACCCTGCTGACCCTCTTTTTTTCGAAAGCGTACGCAAAGGCAAGAGGGTTCTCCGGGGACGAATTCTACGGTCTTGTCCTTTTTGCCGCTCTCGGGATGCTGCTCCTTTCCGGTGCGCTCCACTGGGTGATCTTTTTCCTCGGGCTGGAGCTGCTCTCCATAAGTCTTTATGTGCTCATCGGCATACAAAAGAACGAGACCTCTTCAACGGAAGCCGCTCTGAAGTATCTGATCATGGGAGCAGTGGCAAGCGGTTTTCTCACCTTNGGCATTGCCCTGGTCTATGGCGCCACGGGAAAAATGAACATTGCGCAAAGTCTTGGCGGGCAAGTTCAGAGCATGAGCGGGGGCGGATTATTTCTGGGATTGGGCCTCATCCTTGTCGGCGTCGGCTTCAAGCTTTCTCTCGTTCCCTTCCACTTGTGGACGCCTGACGTTTACCAGGGAGCACCATTGCCCGTAACTGCCTTCCTCTCAACCGGCTCCAAGGTTGCCATGATGGCCGCCCTGCTGCGCATCAGTCTCAGTGCCTCCGAGGTGGCCTGGGTAAATATCATGCCGATCCTCTGGGTTTTCGCCGCTTTGACCATGGTGGTCGGCAATGTAACCGCGCTCACCCAAAATTATTTGAAGCGGTTACTGGCGTATTCCTCAATGGCCCAGATGGGCTATCTCCTCATGGCCCTGGTCGCCGTCAAACCGACGGGAGCCTCTGCCGTAGCCTTTTATGCCGCTGTCTATGCGCTCATGGACATGGGGGCCTTCGGCGCGCTAACCCTGCTGTCGCAGAGAGATGCCGATCTGGATGCCTTGATCGACTGCAGAGGCCTTGGCTATTTGCATCCATGGCGCGCAGGGCTGCTCGCGGTCTGCCTCTTGTCCCTTGCCGGTCTGCCCCCGACGGCGGGCTTCATCGGCAAATTCCTCTTGTTCCGGGCGACCATCGAGGCCGGCTTTGTGGGACTGGCGTTGATCGGAATTCTTGCTGCGATTGTGTCGGTTTACTACTACCTGAAAGTGATCGTTTCCCTCTACATGCGTCCGGCCGAAGCGACGACGGTCCCAATAGAGGTTGGTTTCCCCGCCGATCTTGCCACGACCGCTGTCCTCGGCTTGATCTTATGGCTCGGCATCATGCCCTCCCCGCTTCTGGATCTTATCGGTCGGATGCTTTCCGCCATTGTCGTTTAGGAGACCGTCTCCTCCCTAACCCCTACGACCCGGCCGGTCACAATAAAGGATTCAGCACCCGGACACCTGATCCAAACGATGACAATGGACAACCGCTTCCAACATCGAGTATACATCAACAGGGCATGGCGAAATTCGTCGCGAACGGTTCAGTTACCCGGGAGTTATTAAGCTATGAAGCGATTGGTCCTTGTCGTTCTGGTTGTGGCCGGCACCTTCTTCCACCTGAGGTGCGCCTTTGGAGATGCTCCTGTCAGCAGCGCGACCGAGGAATGCCTTGGCTGCCATGCAACGCTCCACCCGGGCATCGTGGAGAGTTGGAAGAAAAGCCAGCATGCAGCGATGACACCGACGGCGGCCATGGCCGTGCCGGGCTTGGGGCGAAAGGTCTCCGCTCAACAGGTGCCCGATGATTTGAAGAACGTCGCGATCGGCTGTGCCGAATGCCACACCCTGCGCGCCAAGGAACACAAGGACACTTTTGACCACAATGGTCACGATGTGCATATCGTGGTGAGCCCGGGCGACTGCAGAACCTGCCACCTGGAAGAGGCGCAGCAATATGACAAGAACCTCATGGCCCACGCCTACGGCAATTTGGTCAACAACGATCTCTACCAGCAGCTCATGCTTTCGATCAACGGATCACCCGTTCTGGAAAAAGGAAAGGTTACGCTGAAGCCTGCCAACGCTGCAACCGATGCAGATTCCTGCCTCTACTGCCACGGCACCAAGCTCCAGGTGACGGGGACCAAAGTCCGGGAAACAAATATGGGAGAGATGGAGTTCCCGATCATATCAGGGTGGCCCAACCAGGGCGTCGGCCGCATCAATCTGGATGAGACTCGGGGATCGTGTGCCGCCTGCCACACCAGGCATGATTTCTCGATCGAGATGGCGCGGAAACCTTATACCTGCAGGGAATGCCATGTGGGGCCTGATGCGCCTGCGAACAGAGTTTACGAAGCGAGCAAGCACGGTAACATTTTCTCCACGAAACAAATGGATTGGAATTTCAAGAATGTACCCTGGGCTATCGGTAAGGATTTCACGGCGCCAACGTGTGCAGCCTGCCATTTCAGTCTGCTCATCGATGCTGACGGCAAGGTAGTGAGTCAACGGACTCATGAAGTGAAGAATCGGCTGCCATGGCGTATCTTTGGACTCATCTATGCCCACCCTCATCCAAAGGATGCCGACACGACAAGTATTCGCAACAAGGATGGCTTGCCTTTGCCAACCGACCTCGAGGGTGGTTTCGCGACCAAATTCCTGCTCAATCCCCAGGAGCGAACGGCCGCCGCTCAGGCGATGCAGGCCGGTTGTCTGCAGTGCCACGCCAAATCCTGGGTTGAGGGTTTTTGGGCACGATTTCTGAACACCATCGAACAAACCAACAGCGCTACCCTGGCAGGAACTCAGCTCATGCAGGAAATCTGGAAGCGCGGCTTGGCTACAGGGCTTGGCAAGGCGGGGAATCCCTTCGATGAGTTCAGTGAAAAGCTCTGGAGCAATACCTGGCTCTTTTACGCCAACTCCATTCGCTATTCTTCAGCCATGGGAGGGGGAGGGGACTACGGGGTTTTCGCTGATGGCCGTTATCATCTGATGAAAAGCGTCATGGAGCTCCAGGACTGGCTCGAAGCGAGAAAATCGACAAAAAAACCCTGAGAACTTGTCGAAGGATAAAGCATCTTCTCGCTCCACAAAGAATGAGACTTCTGCGTGATGTCCTCAGTGTCATTCACGCCGAGGTGGGAATCCGGGCTTCTCAATGCTTTCCGGCTCCCCGCCCCGGTTCAGGCCAGAGGCAGGCGCCGCGCGGGGGTCACATAATCATTGTGTTGTGAGGGGCTCAAAATATGAAGCAGTACTTTTGGAGTCATCAAATCCAAAGGCGTACTCAGCGTCGCTCAGAAAATGCGCCAACTCACATGCAATGTCCGTTTGGTTCTCGATTACTTGCGAATGACGAATAACTCATGCGCTTCAGTCAACCCATGAAGAAGAACAAATGCACCGTGACAGTCGGAGGTAACACCCAAAACAAAAAAAGGGGCAGCCCGCTTGGCTAACCCCTTGATGGCGTTTGGCGTCCCCAACCGGATTTGAACCGGTGTTGCCGGCGTGAAGGCCCCTGCTCCTCCCGGCATGAATCGCTAGAAGCGCTTGATGCTTAAGTTATATGAGGTTTCGGTTCCCTGGATTTTGTCCGATTTTCCAGGCTTTCACAGATGTTTTTACCCCCGAATTTACCCCCAGTGAAACCTCGATCAAAGCACACCTCCGGCGGATGTTGGGTCACGTCTCGTTTGCCCCGATGGTCCAATAGTTGGCCATTGTGAGGCACCGCTTCACCCTATGTAATTTCGCCCTGCGAATGAGCACCTCCCCTTGCTTTCACTACCCTACGCCCCGCTAATTCGGAGTACGGGCTTGATGGTATCGCCGCGCACGGCATCGGCGATGGCCTGGTTGATCTCACCGAAGTCATAGAACTTCAGGAGACGGTCAAAAGGAAACTGTCCTGCCTGGTACAGCGAAATTAATTTAGGGATAAAGTACTGCGGCACTGCATCGCCCTGGATGATACTGATGGTTTTCCGCCCTCCGGATAGAGGGTGCGGACCGCTTACCCCGGTAAGGTAGGCTGCCGTACCGTGCGGGTTTAAGACATCAACAGCGACTCGGTGAAGCGTCCGATCACCGGTGATTTCCAGCACGTAGTCAACACCTCTGCCGGTGATGGCGCTCAGGCGCGAAGCGACATCCTCGTAGCGATTGTCAATGGCGTGGGTGGCACCCAATTGGCGGGCAAGTTCGAGCCGCGTGGGGTTGATGTCGACGGCTATGATTGGATTCGCGCCGACGATGTGAGCAGCCATGACCGCTGCCAAACCGACTGTTCCCGCACCAAATATGGCGATGCTTGCGCCGGCCCGGACCATAAGCGAGTTCAGCACGGTGCCAGCCCCGGTCTGCAGACCACAACCCAGCGGAGCTAAAAGTTCCAGACGGAGGTCTTGGGAAACCCTGACGAGGTTGCGTTCTGTCGCCAAAACATGTGTTGCGAACGAAGACTGACCAAAGAAGTGGGCACTGACGCCGCTGCGCTGCAACGGATTGCTACCGTCCAATCGTTTGAAACCAAAGTTCGCGTCGTAAAAGTGCTCACAATCCGTAGGGTGTCCACTCCGGCATTGACGGCAGTGGCCGCAGGACTGGTAGGAGAGCACGACATGATCGCCGTTTTTGAACCGCTTTACGTTCTTGCCGACACGCTCAATTACACCCGCACCCTCATGACCCAGAACCACCGGCTCGACCGCCCCGTCCCAGTCGTCGCATAAGTCTATATCGGTATGGCAGATCCCGGTTGCGACGATGCGCACGAGGACCTCGTCGTCTCTGGGACCCTCCAGTTCGAGGGTTTCAATCCATAAGAGGCCACCCCTCGTGCGCAGAACAGCCGCCTGAATCTTGTGCACTTGGATGTCGGATTGGAAAACCATTGTTCGGCTCCTTTCTGCGTCGACGCTTTCTTTCTTTGTTGAAGCTTACTCATAAAAAGGCTTTCGCGTGGATCAACGCAAGTTTCACCCTAACAGGGACGGGACTACTTTTGAACCTGGAAAATCCAAGGCAGTGCGTCACGATTTAGACGTCTTTGGACCCAGTATTCATGGGGGTTTACAGACGTCAAAAATGGGAAACCGATGGATTGTATTACCCCTAAATTCGAAAGCGTGACGCACGGGCTGTTTTGATGGCGAAATGAATGTGAGCGAAAAAGGAGTTAGTGGTGCCCGAAAAATAGGTCGAAATCGGAGATGGCTTGGGCCTATTCTTCACAGAATCGATTTTCTCGACCTGCCTCATACTTTGATACCCCCTTTTGAGAAAATCAAATTTTACCAGCGAAAAAGTCGGGAAAATACTGAAGAACCCGGTCGTCCACCTGGGTTTCTCTTTTTGGAGGATACAACACCATGAGCCCGTTCCTTGCCAAGCATCAGGTGTTCTGTGTCCCGCAGGTTTTGGATATGAGGAGGGAAGAGCGGCAGACCGCCAAGGGTGGGTTCCTCATGCACAGCATTCTCACCATGCGGTACACCTTCTATGCCATCGACGGATCCAACATCAAAGTGGTCACCGTCGGCGAAGCCATGGGCAGCGGCGACAAATCCTGCAACAAAGCCATGTCAACCGCTCAAAAGTACGCCTTCTTCCAGGTCTTTGCTATCCCGACCGATGAACTCAAAGACAGCGACGATGACTCCCCCGACCTCTTGCCAAAACATTCGGTGCAACCTCAACCCACGCCCGGCCAAAATGCAAAACCTCCCCACTCCGAATCCGCACCGCATCACGGTGCTCAAACAAAGGCTAAACCTGACAAAGACCAGGACAGAGCCCAACTACACATCAAACAATTGGAAGCTTTCGACCAATATGTCAAACGCCATGAGCAGGAATTCCGGAGCAATCCATTTGCCCTGTAGATCTCCGCGATCTGCCAGGCCAAGCGCGCCCAGTTCGCTAGGTCAGGTCCTCGCAATGGAGAGGGTTCACCACTACCTTCCCCATCTGACCAGCGCGTTTTTAACGAGTGACAATGTGAGGCCCATAATATTTCGACCACTCCATGGAACATCTCACCGCAAGATGATAAACTGCGTTCGCTCTTCGGGTGACCAGTCGCAGATTTAAGCCGGCGACTTAGGATCTGACTGATGGTTCGTCGCAATGCCAGGAAAAGACCGCAGTATCTTGTTCCTCTTTTTGTTTATCGCGATCCACATACGATAGCATCGAGGCATCTACGGTGCCTCTTAATTATTCTGAGGATGAACTCTTATGAACCCATCGCACCAGTTTGAGGGAAGCTGGACTGAGGAGAAACTCAACCGGGTAAGGAAGTATCTCGATGCTTAGGAGTTGTCATAAAATAACACTACCAACTTTGAGTGATCTGTGCTATGGGTAACATGTGGACACAGAACTCATTAAAACACGATTTGAATCCATTGCG
>JGI20214J51650_10000415_pt1 | contig 26580 bp, 16 predicted proteins | sample WetSurMetagenome_FD_51650 | JGI IMG/M metagenome (IMG submission 51650) | reverse complement strand
AACGGCTCCGGAAGTCTGACTAATGCAGTAATGACTATCACCACCCAGATTTCCAACCCTTATATACTCCGGCATGTTAAATTCCCAGGTCTCTTCAAACTCCCATTTTAAATAATGTATTCCTTCAGCCGGTGCCCTGGTATTAAGGAAAATATCAAGCCACCCTTCCTGTGTGACAATATCACCTTCAATATGCGTACGTTGTTTCTCTTCAAAAAACAGACTGTCAATTGCCTGAACATCAATCATCATCTCCGGGGTCGATTCATATTGGACACCATCTTCATCAGTTATATGAAGTGTATATGTAACACCGGGTTCACCATGAAGGCATGTATCTATTGTCTCATACCAGCCACCTGCTACCTGAAGAAGGTGAAAATCATTGCCTTTATCATCCGAGATATGAACTGCTGCCCCAGATACAGGTTCAATTCTAAAAATATCCTGAGTTGTGTAAACAGAACCGGATTTTGTCAAGCGAATTCTGAAAGGACCGGGTTCATTCGTAATTTTTCCTTCAACCACAAGCCGGTATTCCAGGTCACTTTTAGTCAGTTCAGGTTTGAAAGTATCAATGCAGGAATTGAGTAAAAAGTTCAAACATATAAATGGCAGGATTATATGAGAGAGACCTTTGCTTTTCATAAATATCAGTCTTCAATATAAATATCGCTTTTAGCATTCAAAAGTTCACCATCATCGGTTATTCCAACTATTGTAACAACGAAGCTTCCATTAACATCTCCGGCATAAAAATGAATGGCAACTTCTCCTGAGTTGTCGATCCTTACTTTGGGTTCCCATAAAAGCAAATATCTGAAATCAGGAATCCGGTTCAGAGAATCTGTAACAGAATAATCCGGTGGTGAAAACCTCCATTCACTTTGATTAGCCATAGGATAAATGAACCTTGTCATATTTGGCAGAGCTTTAACACTATTAAAGTCCGATTTTTTCGTATGTATATCAATAATTCCGCCAAAAGTAAAATCTTTATAATAATATGTATTGGGAAGAACAGCCAGGCGGTCTATTTCTCCGACAGAGATATTTGCTATTCCGGCATAGTTGTCATACAGAACCCCATCAAGGAAAACACCAGGTTTATTTTCAAGAGGAGACAGTGTCAACGGATCAATGACTGAAATATCAGATTCTCCCCTTCTTTGTGTGAATTTAACTGAGGGAACCAGTTCGTAAAAGTATTCTCTCAATGAATCAAGACTGATATATTTACTCAATTCCAGCAGCTGGTAAGGTTTTGTATAAAAAACAGAACTGTCTGCCATGCCTTTGAAAGGTGAAATTCTTAAAGAATACTGCTTTTTGAATCTGTTTTGCAGCTGAAAATGTACGTATTTCTCCTGTAAATAAGCAACAGCATCTTTTTTAAGTTGGAATAAGCGGTTATCCGGTGGATTCCTGAATCCATTCCAAAATGATTCTTCCAGGCTTATTCGGGTTTCCTGGTCAGGCAATGTAATAACAATATCCTGTTCTCCCTCTTTTGGTTTCAGAATGAAATTAAAAACACCCTTGCTGTCAGTAATATTGCTTTTAATGTCAGTTCCAGGTCCTGGTACTGATGCGGTAACAAACGCACCAGGAACGGCATTACCCGCAGGATCCTGAAGCTTACCAGACAATCTTATTCCTTCATAATCTGGCATATAGACAATTTTTTCAGGATCTTTAACTACAGCAAATTCGTTACTTTTGCCGGCATTAAAAATCATGTCAGGTTCTTTCCGGGAAACCGATACGGAGAAATTACCTGAAATTGACTTGCCTGTCAAACCTCTGGTATTTATCTTTATTGTTACCTTTTCACGTGCAGAATATTTCGTTTTATCAGATGATATCTTTAGCTTATTAACATTTGCAGGGGTCTCAACTATTTGTGTTTTACTTTCAGAGTAATCAAGACTATCCCGTGTATTTATCAAAGGCTGATCAGGATTCACAATGATCAGCTCTTTTCTGCAAAAGGATGTTTCACCGAAGTTTTTCATCCAGTTAGTATAAGCCAATATGTAATACAGACCTGTCGGAAGGTTATCCGGTATTTCAAATTCACCCAGGCCTTCTCCTTGCTTCAGCAATATTTTTTTTCTGATTATTGAGGTATTCTCACTACTGACAAGTTCAATGAAAGCTATACTGCTTATTTCTTTTTCAGGAAATAATGAGGAGACACAATAAATTTTAAACCATACTATTTCGTTTGTAAAAACACTCTCCTGAGAAAGGATTATTTCAAATTTCTCTTTTGGGCAGCTGGTTTTAAGATGTATATCATTATTCTGACCTGCAAGATCATTCCAGCATATTGTAACACAGGTAAGTAATAGATAGACTTTTATTTTCTGTTTCATAACCTGGTTTTATTTCCAAAAATCCGGTTTAATATTTGTTCCGTAAAAACGACAATCGGAACAAAAATCAGCGTTACAATATACCTTTGTGCCTTTACCTGAAATTGTGCCAAAATAGCTTTTAGGTATCCAGGGGAGCTGTTCAAAGTCGTAGTAATAACAACCTTTATATGCGCTTATAGTCTCAACATTATGTTCAGACTTATCAATGAATAGTCTTTTTTCCTTAACTGAAATTGCTGAAAAATAGCCTAAAGCCCTCGAGGAGCTATCGCAACTCGAAATATTCCCGTAGATCTGAGCAGGAATTTTGTCAAAAATACCTCCAACATTCTCATTTACATCCATCAACTGTTTCCAATAGTCATATAGTTCCCGGCTGATAGATGATTGTTTTACAAGTACACTATACCTGATATGAAGTTTATCTTCCCCCGGGCCCAGTGATTGAATACGGAGTCTTTTTATTTCATTTACCGGACTATTTGCGGTACTGGCTATAATGATTGAATTAGAGAGCTTGGTCACCCAGCAAACTCTTTTATCATCCTTTATATCTATTCTTTCCCATGAAATATCATCCGGTGCTCCGGGACCAGAATGCTCAACCATGATATAATCTGTCAGCATCCTCACCTCCCACGTCTCTACATACTCAAAGAACCAGTATTTTGTTTTTGATTCATTGTCGTGTGTATCAATAAGAATATTCAACCAGTTATCTTCGTAGGTCCTATCTCCTTCAAACCTGGTATGTTTATCCTCTTCGTAATAAACACTGTCGATACCGGTTACATCTTCCATCAGTACAGATGATGATTCATACTGCATTCCTTCTTTAGTGTTTATTGAAAGGGTATAGGAATAACCGGGCACTCCTCTAAGGTTTTTATTCTCTGTTTCATACCATCCATTATCATCCCCGATTAATTGATAGATATTTCCATGATCATCCATAATATGAACATCAGCATATGTAACGGGTTGAGGATAATACATTACATCCACAGGAATTGAAGTAGTAAGTTTTACTTTAAATGGCCCCTCCTCATTTGTAATTTGTCCTGCCACAACCATTACGGGATCTGAATCATTCTCATTCAGTTCAGGGATGATCTGTTCTATACAGGAATCAGCCAGGAGGATGAGACTAAAAAATACAAGTAGTAATATATTCCTTGGCTTATATATCATTAAAATTTAATATTATATGTTAGTGTTGGTATCATCGTTCCAAAAATAGAAAGCTGATAGGCTACGAATTTTCCTCCCTCGCTTTTAAAATATACCGAATAGGCATTTTTTCGCGCGGTAACATTGTAGAGAGATAATGTCAGTGAGCTATGGGTCAACTGATTCTTTTTCAGATTACCATTTACAGTAAACGACAGATCAGTACGGAAATAGTCGGATATCCTGTACTGGTTATATTTTGAATATTGAAGGAATACCTGATCGCCCAGCTGATACTTGGCTACAGGATAAGTAATTGGCCTTCCTGTAGAGTAAGTTATTCCAGATGAAATTATAAACCTTCGTGAAGCTTTCAGATTGGCTAACAGATTAAAATTATGGGGTTTATCATAATTTGCCGGGAAAAATTCACCATCATTGATAAGCTCTTCCCTGAATTCAGAGACCGATTTAATTAATGTGCGGGAATAAGTATAATCTATCCTGCCATAAACCCTGCCTCCTGATTTTTCAACAGACAACTCAATGCCATAAGATTTACCTTTCCCATTCACGATTTCTGTTTCAACATGATCATTTAATAGCAGATCAGCTCCTGCCTTATATTCTTTAATATTTTCAACCCATTTGTAAAATACTTCCGCTGAAACTTCTATTCTGCTTTTGTTAAAGCTTTTAAAATAACCTGCAGAAAACTGGTTCCCTGTTTCAGGCAGGAGGTAAGTATCGCTGAGTTTCCAGGTATCAGTTGGTGAAATAGCCGTAGTATTTGATAGCATATGGATATATTGAGCTGTTTTATTGTAACTGAACTTAAAAGAACTGTACCTTCCTGTTGAATAATTCAATGAAAGCCTCCATTCAGGATTGAAGTAAGTTTTCCCGATGTGGTTCTTATTATAGAATAGGGTGTCAGTTATGTTCTCTTCCTCAAATGGCAAATTATTTGCATAAATAAATTTCTTGCCATCATCCATGGAAATCAATCCTGAAAGTCTTATTCCACCCTCAATTTTTATATTCCCTGAAAGATTATATTCAGTTCCTGCGTAGATTCCATACTCCATTGCCCGGTCATTTGATGAAGATATCGGAGTAATATTGGAATTGTTAAGAACCTTCCTTTCTCCGGGATTAATTGAATAAAAGTTAAACGCAGCGCCAAATACATATTTCATCCGGGCATCAGTCATATACTCAAAATCATTAATGAAAGAGATATTAGTAAGATTGTGAGTTAAACTGAAGGACTGGTCAGTTGAATTTTCATTGGAAATTTTGTAACCAAACAAGCTGGAGATCAATGAAGTACTTAATTTTAGTTTAGAGTTGAATTTATGTTTCAGAATCAAAGAGGCAATTGTGTTATTATAATTGTAGGTTGTATCGCTGTGCAGCTGGAATTTATCGTTGCTGCTGTAAAAATTAATCAGCAGGTTATTATTATCATTCAGCCACAGGTTAATTTTTGCCTGGGCATCATTGAACCCGGCCTTGCTTTTATAAAGATCTGCAACCTTTATTTTTCCTAAAAGCCAGTTTGAATATGTACTCCTGAAACTTGTCACGAAAGTAGATTTTGATGAAAACAAAGGTCCGTCAAGATTCACCCTTGCTGAAATAGGACTTATACCTGCTGAACCGGATATTTTTTTATGATTACCTTCAATTGTATTTATTTCGAATACTGATGAAATACGTCCGCCATATTTAACAGGCATGCTTCCTTTGTATAGGGTTGCATTTTCAATTATCTCTGAATTAATAGCTGAAAAATTCCCAAAAAAGTGAGATGGATAGTAAAGAGTTGCCTGATCAATCAAAATGAGATTCTGATCTGTATTTCCTCCTCTTACATTGAACCCTGATGTACCTTCTCCAACTGTCTGGACACCAGGCATTGTAAGCAGGCTTTTCATCACATCTGCTTCGCCGAGAAGCGTGGGAATAGATCTGATATTAATTATATCAATCTTTTCCATTCCAATGTGAATCTGACCAAGAGAACCTTCGCCTTGTCCGACAATAACGGCTCCTTCCAACAAATTCATTTTAACTTCCATTTCAACATCCAGTTTCCCGTCAGAATATAAATTAATATTTCTTTTGGCAGCTTCCATACCGATGCAGCTGAAATTAACAATCTGGTTACCCACCGGCAATGTAATTTTATAAAATCCGGTAGCATCAGATGATGCGCCTTTCTGCGTTTCAGTAACATATGCATTTCCTCCGATAATGGGATCACCCGATTCAAAACTCTTTAAATAACCTGATAATGTTGCTGTTTTAGAGTTGTTTTTTCCGGGAACTCCAATATTTATTATTTTATATTGAAGCTGAAGAAGTTTTTCCTTCGAAACTTTATTATCAGATTGGATTACTTTTTTGGTTTCTCCGATCAGATTAGTTCCGGGGAACAGGTTTGACAATAAAAATCCTGGGTAAATCACTACCTGATTCTCTTTTGACACAAAGAAATTAACAGGTTTATTTAAAAGAATTGTTTCAAGGCATTGATTAAGTGAAATTTCATGAAATATTCCTGTTACGGAAATGCTACTTATTGTTTTCTCATCAAAGAAAAATTTGACGGGGTATTTTTGTTCAATTTCAAAAATGAAGGATTTTAGCGGCACCTGCTGGAAGCTCCCGGTTATATAGACAGGAAGGTCCCTGGCATTCAGACAGAATGTTGAAAGCAGAATTATCAGTAGTGAACCTAATCCGTTTTTTATAAAAGTACTTGCAGGGTCCTTCGTAGCATTACCTTGTTTCATAATCATTTAAGTGTATCAAAGTAATTCAGAACAGCGATTATGCTTTCAGGATGGCGGTCATTGATTTTCAATTCATTTTTACGGATAAACCTGTTTAGTTCGGCACTATGCAATGCCAGTAATTTAATAAATTGGTTCTTTGATCGAAAACTTACATATCCGCTTGCAGTATTAATAAAATATTCATAGGAATTTGAGAATTTTCCCTGTCCCCCCGCAGATATTCCCTCCACACTTTTTACAGGTTTAATGAAAACTGATGTATTGCTGACAGTGACCTTTTCATATAATGCCTTGCCCCTGATACCCGGTAATTCAATATATACAAAATGATGATTCCTGTTCTTTACAGAATCGGTAAAGGAGAACTCAGCCAGATTCTCTTTACTGATAACCACATACTTTTCTTTACTTTTTTCCGGATAAAATATTATTATCTCATTGTTATACACGTCAAAATTCATCAGTATATCCGAGTAATGTACTCCATCATATAAAATTTCGGCTTTAGGCCAATATCCCTCCATCAACAGTGGACTCCCCAGATATCTCTTCTCATATATCCATTTCCGTCCGTTAATAATATTATCTGATCCGGAATAAAACTTATTAAGAAGTATTTCATTAAGACAATTCTGGGCGGTGGCTTTTTCGCCAAAAAGAAAACAATATAAAATGAAAATACACAATAAATAACCTCTAAAATGCATGGTTTTGAAAGTTTAAGTGCAAATATATATTTCATTTCGTTATGCTCCTAATGAAAACGAACTAAATTTCATATATATAAATTTATGCATAATCACAATTCATGCTTAACAAAGTGACGTTTTACATGTATAAAAAGATAGCAAAATCATCTAAATTAAACTCATCTTGAAGTTCAGAAGTAATATTGAATTTGCTTATAGTTTTCAAAATTGTCACCAGAAATCAGGTTTAATATTAGTACCCCGTGCCCTGCAATCGGTGCAGTAATTATCATCATAAACCCATAGTTTAATGTCAGTATGGGCAATTGTAGTAAAATAAACCCATCTGGAATAAATATATGGATTAGGATCAGTTAAATAGACACAATTTCCATAAGGGTTGAATGTAGCCACTTTATGATTGTCAGGATTAATAAAAATCCTTTTGGTTTTCACACCTGAAACACAAAAATAGCCCAATGCTTTTTTAGTTCCTGAGGTTGATTGAATATTTCCATAAACAGGTACCGGAAGTGTAGTGTATATTCCTCCGCCATCTTCATTAATTTTTTTTAATTCATTCCAGTATTCATATAACTCTCTGTTCAGAGAATACTGCTTAATTAATATGCTGTAGCGGAAATGCAATTTGTCTTCGCCAGGGCCCAGCGATTGTATGGGAAACCTTGTAATATCACTTTCATTACTATTTGCAGTAGATTTGATAATGATTGATTTAGATGGCTTGTTAACCCAGCATACTTCTTTTTCCGGCTCAACTACCACGGGTTCGTAGTTATAGTAATGTTCAGATTCTAAAGAACCATGTATAACGTGCACCAATTCCGGCATTCTTATTTCCCAGGTTTCCTCAAATTTCCAAAACCAGTATGTTGTTCTTCCATCCTCGTCATGAGTATCGAGAAGAATATTCAGCCAATTATCCTCAATGGGTATATTATTCTCAAATCGAGTTTTCGTAACCTCTTCGGTATAAACACTGTCAATATCCGGTACATCCTGTAATAATTCCTGGGTTGATTCAAAATCATTACCCTCTCCGTCGCTTATTATAAGTGTATATGTAGTACGGGGAAGCCCTTTCAGGTTTTTATCTTCCGTTTCATACCATCCGTTTTGATGGTCAACAAGCTGATAAATGTTTCCTTTATCATCGATTATTGTTATATCTGCGCCCGTAAATGGTTCAGGGGAATACAACTGATCAACCGGTCCTGATTTTGTGAGATGAACTCTAAAAGGGCCTGTCTCATCAGTTATCAAACCTTCCACTACCAATAAACTTTGAGTATCATTTTTTGAAAGCGAAGGAGTGAATTTCTCAATACATGAAGAAAGAATAAGTAAAGATCCAATAAAGATCAGCAGTACATTATCAGCATTTACTATTTTCATTTCTTAATGTGAAACTCTGTTATATCAGGCAGGAAGTTATTTAAAAGGTGTAGACAGATAACCTTCAATATCGGTCCAGTGCTTTAACATTATCTTCCTTTTAAGCTTTAATTGTCCTATGAGATCCGGACCGAGCAGGAAAGTATCTTCATAAGTTTTAACCTTGGCATGACAAATAAGTTGCATTCCACCATTTTCCAACAGGCTAATCAGTTCCTGTGTATTATCGAGCTCATTTCTCATAATTTCATTAAAAGCCTGTAAATCAGTATCACCTGTCCATGTTACACTTTTATCTGGTCTGTGAGGTGGCTTGCTGAGTATTTCTTTATTACGATCCCTGATGGCTTGGGCTTCACCGAAATTTCCACAGCTCCTCATAATGCTGCAATGTATACGAAGAGCTTTTGCCATGTTTTTAATGAAGCCATTCTCAGGAACAGTTTCAGGTAACCCTTCCATCAACTTCAATGCCTCATTTACCATTGAAATGTATTTGTTGATTGCTCCTGTTTCAACTGTCCTGTGAGCCCCATGTATGTCAGTATAGTCCATCCTTCCCTCAACCTCTGAAGGATTGAAAACATATGGAAGAAAATATGTCTCCTCTTCCTTTGTAAGCAATTGTGGTGCAAACACAAGTGGCCTGGTTATATGTCTTGCCGAGACACCCCAGTATATTCCTGAAACAGCTCCTGCTGAAACAGATTTATACTTATTTGCTTCATCCAGGATATTAAATGCATTATATAGCTTATCTGCGTTTTCTCCGCCAGCCCATTCCACACAAAACTGATGCATTTGCTGCATTTCCGCTTGTTGACCTTCAGGTACATTTGCATCTTTGAACTTAACAATCATTGAGATCAATTTATCTACAACAGATGATGGATCATAACCTCTGTCATAAGAAGACCTGAAACTGATGAATACCGTATTAGCCTCACTTTTTCGCATTTCATCAATACTTCTGAGAATCTTCAATGGGTCAAATAAACCCCTGACGGGATAATTGTTAGTAATCTCACTTCCAATTGCCTGAACCTCATCACTGTTATTACTCTGGAAAAAGCAGTTTTCAGGCAGAAGCTGATAGATATCCTTCTTTTCTTCATCGGAGAACATTGAACCTGTAAGGTAAATTGAAATCTCTTTTCCTGCATTAACTGCACCTGTTTTAAATGAATTCATCAACGAGGCTATCCTCTCTCCCATGCTGTTATTTTTACATAGTACAGGGCCATTAGGACCTGAGTATTGCCAGTCAGACCAGCATATGCCTGATCCGGCATCATTGGTTTTAAAAAAGAAAGTATGTATTTCAGGTACATTTTTAAGTAACTCTGTTACCATACCTGCATACATATCCTGTGTTTCCTTTAAATCGATACAAGGAGCAAAAGCAGGCTGGTTTCCCCGCCGGGGATGGTCGACCCTTGGTCCGCGTAAACGAGGATATGCTTCAAAAAAAGCTTCCGGCAGGAAATTAGGTTCATAACACCAGAAAGCTGCTTCAAGTCCAAATTCACGCAATATCTTTGCTTTTGCCAGAAGCATTTCCCGGTTCTTTCTTACAAACTCTGCTGGTATAAAAGGAGCGATTTTTGCATCAGGAAAGAATTTAAATGGGGTGGGATTATAACTTGCATATTCATACCAAAAATTATATCCTTTGGGGATTTCATGAAATCCTTTATCAGCCAGGGTGCTGATATTAACTTCTACCCGTCCATAGGGTTTTAATCGTGCTGCCTGCCGGGCCAGCTCCCGGAATTCTGTCAGATCCCGAATCGGAGCGTGAATAACAAATACTTTCTTTCCGTTTTCATACATAACAGTGTCTGATTGTGGAAGGAAACCCGCGTTGCAGTAATTTGAACCTCCAACGAAAAAAAGGTATAGATAAAAGAGAGCTGTTTTTAAAATGAACCTGAAATAATTCATGATTTTAAATAGTTAAATTATATATCATCGGAATGTCTCGATGCATAATCAAGTAGTTCTATCAATGTATTAGACTCATTAGAGGATGAAAGAGTTTTTGTACCACAAAGGCGCAAATATGTAACAGGAATAAGTTATTAAAATTAAGTTCTTTGTGGAACTTTGTGTCTTCGTGTCTTAGTGGCAATTGCATTTTTTCACTTTTCATAAGGTTCCTTACTTTTTAATTATTGATATTCTGATTTATTTTCCGGATGGTGCTCCTATAGTTATTGTAAATGTACCCCAGATAACATCTCTTCTTATCTTTTTCCAGTCTTTTACCTCATAATTAGCCAGGAATTTTATCTGATGACCACCAGGACAATTCTTTGCAATATGAATAAGTGAAGAAAGGGAATAACCGTCACCCCATTTATCTGGTTGAATCTCATCATACAACCGTTCACTGTCGATGTATGGATCATCGTAATACAATCTCATCCGATGACTGCCATTGGAAATCTCATATATCATAACCGTTTCACCAGGTTCAGCGATATTGTTACCATTTCCGCTTCCGAAAACTTCACTGTCGCCATCATCAATACCTATCTGATTAAATTCAGGCACATCATAATACACCGGGGCCTCAAAATCATCATTCCATTTATGATGCATGTTGTCAGTTATGGTAAGATTGAATCGCAACCTGAAAGGCGAACCATCTGTTGTAGGTTTACCAGACGCGGTTACACTGTACTCAACAGGTAGCCAGATCAGTTCTCCTGAAGAGAGTTTTTCAAGTTTGATAACAGGATTTGAAATAGTGACTCCTTCTGATTCAGTACTGAGTGTAACCAAAATACCTTTTGCATCAGTACCTCCTCTGTTCAATAACCGCAAACCAATCCTGCATTCTTTTTTATTATCAAGGAATATACCTTTATCATTTACTTTATATGACACATACGTAATTTCCGGCGCATCACTTTTCCTGAATATACCGATCTGGTGATTCTCCTGATTGACCGAGAAACATATTTTCCCGGTTTCATCACTTGTAACGGTTGAAATGCTTTTCTGATCTTCTGTAACATTGTAATCAAGTAATGTATATGAAGTCTTTGGTTTATAAACCGCAGGAGTCTTTAGGTTTATCTCCACACCGGGAATAATTCCGCCATCAGGTTCCCAGGCTTTTGTGCTTATCCCAAGGCCACCTCTTGTAACACCTTTCATATCAATAAAACCGCGCTTATTAAGGTTACTTCTTACTTCATAGCCCCAGATATCAAAATCGGGATACAGATCGGCATGATGCCACCTTTCAGGATCTGGCAGAGGTTTTTTAAAAGATTCAACTACAAAATTAAATGCATCCGCAAACTGATCCGGAGTAATGTCATGACTTCCATCATATACAGTATAGGAAAAATCAAGTCCTGTTTCACGTAAAGCACCCTGGATAACTTCGTTGTTCAGGTAGAATAGTTCGCATTCCCTGCTTGTTGCAAATTTCACCCGAACACCATAAAGGTTCTTAAACATGTAACGTACATGGTAGAGTGAATGGTTCCCGGGATAACCTATAAAAAATTCAGGTGAACCCTTGGAACTAAAGGCAGTACCAATCATATCGGGATATTTTCCTGCTATGAAAAATGACATGATTCCACCCATGCTGTGTCCTATCACAGCCCTGTCAGCACGATCTGCAAGTGTACGATAAGTACTGTCGATGTAACTTACAAATTCCAGAAAATAATCCTTGAACTGTATCTGATAATTGATATTGGAGTGATTTCCTATATTATATGGCCTGAGGTCGGAATCTGCCGACCGTCCGTTCCATGCAACAAGTATTACCTCATTATCCTTAACAAGCTGCTCCACACCAGGAATATCCAATTCATGGCTTCCTGTATTCCCGTGAAAATAGTAAATGACAGGATAACGTTTTTGTGAATCAGCATAGTCTGACGGAAGAAATATCCTGTATGGCTTTTCCCTGTTGAAAACCTTGCTGTAATGTGTTTTGTCAATCTGCGAAAACAAGTTGTCTGAAAATCCTGAAAAAACTGGAATTATAAATAAAACCAGCAGGATCTTTTTATCTAAGGACCGGATCATAGATTAATAATAATATTGTAAAACAATAATACAAAAATAAAATAAATTTCATAACCTTGCTGTAATATTAAAAAAGGTTCATTAAGTAAGACTATGAAAGAAAAGAGCATTCAAAATGTCTTTTCAATTTTAATATGCTGAAAAGTAATATTCCTAAAATCAAACAGCGTTAAACTTGCATCATCAGAACATGAAAACTATAAGTTCATTTTTTATCCTTTTAGTAGTAACATTTCAGGTATACGGACAAAACAGCCGAAAAGTCTTCAATGATGATTTTGAATCTGCAACAATTAAACAAATGCTGCTGAAATGGGATGATTCGGAAAACTCTGAGGGTATGTCATTCTCTTTGGATGTGCCTGCTGCGAGTAAGGGAAAACAGTCTCTTATGATGACATATAAACCTTGTCTGGATAATGGAGGCTATTTGTATAAGATGTTACCTGAAGGTTATGATACACTATACGCCCGTTTCTATATAAAATTTGTTACCAACTATAGCAAAGTGCATCATTTAGTATCAATGGGAGGCTATAATCCTCCTTCAAAATGGTCAATAGGCAGGGCAGGCATTAAGCCAAAGGGCAATGACCGGTTTAATTCGAGTATAGAGCCTATCGGAGAAAACGGAACGTGGGATTTTTATACATACTGGATGAATATGCATGGTTATGCTGATCCAGACCATTTCTGGGGCAATTCATTCACTCCTGATCCTCAAAAAAAGGTTGAAACAGATAAATGGATGTGTATCGAGTTTATGATATTAATGAATAATCCTGTCAGTTCATCTAATGGCGAACAGGCTTTTTGGGTTAACGGGGAAAAAATATCTCACCTTAGGAAAGGATTCCCGAATGGATACTGGAAATGGGACAGGTTCATTCCTTCTCCTGACAGCAATGCCTTTGAAGGATTCCGCTGGAGAAGTACAAAAGATCTGAAACTTAATTTCTTCAAGCTCAGTTATTATATGACCGATGGAAAACAAGGCGAAACAGACAGTGTATTGTTTGATGATGTTGTTATATCAACCTGCTACATAGGGCCAACAGAACCATAACTGAAGAATCCGGTACAATTTCACTCCTATTCAGAAAGGATTTGTTTACCACCATCCTTTAGGCATATTCTCTATATCATCGGAAGCATTAGGAATACCTGCAGCCGGGCCATAAAAAACACTTCCTCCATAAGTTGAAAGAAAGAGCATTCCGGGATTGTTTATATCAGGAACAGCCCGCTGACCCCATTTGAATCTGTAACCCTCTATCCGTTTCCATGATTCGCCAAAGTCTTCGCTCCTGAATGCAGCATTCTGAAAAGTGTTAATGTAAATGCTTTGAGGTTTCTGTGGATCCAGACCCGCTGAGTTTACGCGAACCCTTTCATCAAACACCTGTTTCCAGGTGCTGCCTCCGTCGGTAGTTTTAATTACTCCGCCACTTATATCTTTTCCGTCTGATGTACGGGGCCAGCAACAAATGTACATTATTTCAGGATTTACCGGGTCAATAAGAAGATCATGCGGACCATTTATCCCTTCAGGCAGCGGAAGCTGTTTCCAGCTTGCAGCCTTATCGTCACTATAATAAACTGCACCATCCACAACCTTACCTCTTGATTCGCCACGGGCAAAAAGTGCAAAAAGACGTCCTTTGGCATTTTGACGCAACTGCCAGGTAAACAGATTATTCCCAAGACCACTATTTGAAGGATTCCAGCTCTTACCCCCGTCAGATGATTTGTATATACCCTTCTCGAATACACTCACATAGAGTGTCCGCGATTCAACGGGTGATGAGGGATCCACTAAAATATTTGTACTGACTGAGTTCTCTGACATACCTGAATTGCTCTTTTGCCATGTAAGACCGGCATCTGAAGATAATGCAATACCACCATGATAACCTGAAAATCCCCCTCCTCCGAACATTTTGGTTCTTGGCAGATCGTGGGCATCGGCCCAAACCGACCAGACTTTTCCTTTAACCTCAGGATCAAATGTCACCTGGTAACAGGTATTTTGCCAGTCACGGGGGATATCCTTTATGGAATGAAACCAGCTATTCCCTCCGTTAAAAGTATGAAAAAGACCCATATCAGTATAGCATATGAAGAAATGGTTTTTATCAAATGGGTCAAAATGAACACCATAACATGTAGTCACATTCAACCCTGTATTGGAATAGGATCCGTCAGGGTTATTATGGCAGTAAACCTGCTCCCATGTTTTACCGCCATCAAGGGTTCGGTAGCCGCGACCATTATCACCAGCGTAACATACATCAGGATTACCTGGTGCAACTCCAAGATCAATGGGACTTCCACCCCAACCGGGATCAAAACTTTCCTCCATCCATGAACCTTTGAAGTTTTTTGTAATATAACCCCCGGGTGTAGATGATAGAAGCACAGGTTCCCAGCTCTTTCCGGCATTTACGGTTTTAAAAATGCAATAAATCTCTTCTGTTTGGCCATTCTGATTGGTCACAGGATTTATTGTAGAGATATAAGCCACCTCAGGTCTTGAACCGCAGACTGCCATACCCTGCCTGAAATCAGGAACTCTGCCAGGTGTGATTCCTTTCAATAAACCCTCATTTGATTGTTTCCAGGTCACTCCCAAATCGGCACTCACATAGATGCCTCCCTTGAATATACCATTCTCTCTTCTTAAAACTGTTTGAATGTAGATCAGATTTTCAGTGCTGCTTTTTCCTCCTTCAACTGCTATGATTGAATTTACCGGCAATGGCAGATTTTTTGTTTCTCCTGTAATATCATTTATGCTTATACAGGAACTCTCTGTAAATACAATAATCTGATTTTTAGCCCTCTCAGGAAAAATAGCCAGTACATTTTTCCCTGGCAGGTCAGAAACAACTTTCCATGTAATTCCTCGATCTGATGACATCACCAGCTTAGCCTTCCCGGTCTCCTGTTTGATATTTCCACGAGCCATATAATCAACTAACGGAGCAAGTCCGATATAAATCCTTTTGTTATCAGCAGGATCCACTTTTATTTTCTGAATGGTACCATCCAGTGCACCATCAATTATTTCAGAAGGTTTAATATTTGTACTTTGCAATCTTTCAACTTTTTTTGACTTGCTTACATCGGGGAAGATGATTCTCCATTTTTCACCCTTGTCAGAAGATCTGAGAAGCAGACTTATTCCAGATCCCCGGTCCTGACTGTATAGGAATCCTCTCGTTGCAATATAAATAGTGTTATTATCAACAGGATCGAATTCAAAATCGTCAGGAACATTCCACAGGTTTTTCATCTTCCAGCTTTTTCCTCCGTCGTGGGAAATGTAAGCACCAGTCATATCACAATGTGTCAGGACAAAATTTTCGTCGAAAGGACTTACGGTCGGTTTTAATACACCTCCCCCGCCTCCGGGACCAATTACTTTCCATATATTTTCCTGCAATTTATTCTGATTATTCTCTGAAATATTTGGCTGAGACCTGCATTCAGTAATAATAAATATACTTAAGGATACCAGTACGGCTAGTTGATTAATCTTTATTTTTTTCATGAACTTGTTTTTAAAATTACCGAATCATTACTTAATAAATTGAATAAGTGAATTATACATTAAATTACAGCTTAATGAATTGTTGTATCAATGAACGATCAGTATTCCCTAGGCGAATAATGTATATACCTTTAGGCAGATCAGAAATGCTTATAGACTGATCTCCTTCCGGTAAAATTATGGATCGGATCACTTTACCATCTATATTGATGATAAATATCTGCGAAAGCATTAAAATATCTGTCCCTGTCCACTTAATCCACAAACGGTCTTTAGCAGGATTTGGATACACTGTGAAACTCATATCTTTAACAGGAGGATTCTCTAAGGAAGTATAATTTAATTTATAGCTGTAAAGACAATTACCATGAATTTCATCGGTAGCTGAAAAAACAATATTGTTATTCACACTCGTCATAGCCGAAATTTTTGCTATATCCTGTACATTCCAGGCCAGGGGAACAGTGTTGGCTGATGTACCATCAGTGCTCCATATAATCGAAGTTCCATCCGGGTTATTTACATCAAAGTAAAGAATTCCATTATTGAGACAAAAATGTCCTCCAACACTGCCATCGGAACCCTGAATAATATCTCTGATCATATAAGTGTTATCAGAAGTTCCGTCAGTACACCACAATTCCCAGCCATGTATACTGTCATTTGCGGGAAAATACAATTTACCATCCATCAGAATAGAAGTATTGCCAGTTCTAGAAAAGGACTTTAAAATAGTTGTCCCCTCAGATGTTCCATCTGAAGCGTACAGCGGATAATTATCGGTTCCGTCATTTGCACTAAAAAGTGCTTTATCTGAAACAGAACCTATAAAATTAGCATCAGAGCTTTTCAAACCAGGATTAATATCAGCTAAGATATGAGTACCTCCATCAGTTCCATCTGAAATCCAGGGTTCCATACCTGTCCCGGCATCCTGAGCTGAAAAAAACAACAGACTGGATGTTCCTATACAGGAATTCATGTTTTCAAAACCAGTAAGACCGGGAAAATTGGTTTTAACTCTAATTGTTCCTGATTCACGGCCATCACTCTTCCATAATTCTATCTTGTCTTCATTATTTTTAACTGCAAAAAAGAAGGAATTGCCTACTTTGGTCAGATAAAATGGATATTGTGAACCAAAATAAGGGTCATTCACAGCTTTAAGGAGATATGTTCCTGAAGATGTCCCATCACTGATCCAAACTCCAGGATAAGGAGGGTATGAATTAAATACAGAAGCCCCAAAATAAAATTTATCATTCAATAACACCGGATTTTGGGAATATGGACGATTATAGTAATTGTAAGCTTTTTTAACAGTAATTGTACCTGAAGTAGTTCCATCAGTTTTCCACAAATAGCAGGTGGTATCAACGCCATATTTCATTGTATTTCCCTTACTGGCCATGAAGTACATATTATTGTTATAGTCAAAATACTGATGCGGATATGAGTTTCCAGTTCCGGAATAAATATCTTTCAAAATAAATGTTCCCCCCTGTGTACAATCTGTTACCCATGGTTCAAAGCCATGCGTGAGATCTTCAGCAGAAAAATAGACCCTATCCCCGGATGCAGCCAGTTGAGTTATTCTGGAAGTTACTGGCTCCTGATTTACATCTTTTATCAACCTGTTATCACCCACCGCTCCGCTTCCGAGCCATGGTTCTGTTTCAATACTATCATCCCGGTGTGCAAAGTACAGGTACTTATCTCCCAAAGTAAAATCGTACATACTCAGATCAGGTGTAATGTTAGTTGTACGTATCCCATCCGTTTTCCAGACAGCAAATTGATAATAAAAATAAGCTACAGAATCGGCACTTTTAATATCAATCGGAAGATCATAGTATTCAGGGTTTGATAAGCTACCCGAATTAGTAACACTATGCGCTGAGATTCTCCATATATCAACTCCACTTAATTGCCCCCATGAGTCTCTTGTCTCGATCAAGGCTAAAATAGCTTCTTTAATACTTACCAATCTGGACAGCTGATTGGTTTTATCCTGAAAGTGAAGTACTGTATCTACTTTATTTCCGGAGTATCGCCAGATTGTAGTGGAGTAATCTATTTTATTAACAGATGCAAAATACAACGTATCGAGCTTAAGAACAAGATCATAGCAAAATCCATATGTAATGTTTTTTGAAGAACCCCATATGGGTTGAGTACCCAGCGTTGTCCCATCCGATGAATATAAGGCTAATGAAGTATCATTATTTGCAAAAAAGTATAGTTTATCTTTGCCAGAAACCAGAGTGACTGGGTCATAATCCGGAATGTGCTTAAACTTTTGAATAACTGTTGTGTCTCCTTTAATTCCATTGGTTTTATTAAGAACCACTGAATTGTTTGTGATTGAAAAAAAATATAATAAAGTATCAATGTTGGCAAGGTTTCCTAAACATGAGGATTTAATTGGGAATGTGCCATCTGAGGTACCGTCGATTTTCCATAAATCTCCATTTATTATACCATATAGTGAATTTTTGATTGTCAGTGAAGGTGAGTCAAATCTATAGGAAGAGTAATCAATATAATAAGGCATTTTTTTTATCTGCTTTACCAGCACTGTTCCCTCGCTTGTTCCATCTGTTTTCCATATGCCTACAATATTTTGCATATTAGAACCAATAATAATTAATGAATTATTCAAAACAGCACCGCTACCCATATACATACTTCTTTTTATGAGATGTGTTCCAGGTTCTGTACCGTTTGATTTCCAGATTGCCGGGCCTATACGGTCAGTGGCAGAGAAAAAGACATCACTATTCCATTCAATGAAACCATGTGGGTAACTGCCTTGATTTGATCTTATTGAATTTGGATCAGCGAGGAAGGTAGGTTGTCCCACAACATTCTCTGAAAATATGAAATATCCAAGAATAATAGAAAAACGGAAAAGTGACTTCATGAACATGATCAATTTTAGAAAACCAATAGTCAATTTTTTTTACATCGGTTTTAATATGTAATAAAGTAATAAAACATAATAAAATATAAGAAAATGCAAGATAATTGTAAAAATACGAAGTAATATGAAATCTTAATTATGAATTATAGAATACTTTCATAAATTTGCTTACATCGTTTCCTGGTGACTTTAAATTCTGGTTTTTAACATAAAGATTTCAATCTGATGGGAGAAAAATATATGGCAAATATTTTAAAAGCAAATCAGGTCGCGATATTCCTTGTGTTGCTTCTTTTTGGATCATTTAATAGATTATACTCAAAACAAGATCCTGTGAAGCTCAATCCTTTCCGGGTAGCAGTAATTATCGGGAGTCAGTGGGAAGATCCAGCCAGCTTTGTGGTTAATATGCCAAAACCTACCGGCGAATACTCAGGATATGATGCAAAACCTGAAGTAATGGGAGATTGCGATTTTCACCATCTTATTATTTTGTTGAAATCGTGGGGAATTCCTTTTGATATTGTGCGTCTTGATCAACAGCTCCTTGACCGGTATATGTTTCTTGATATGAATAACAAACCCAGATATGGTTCTATTATTTGGGATGTAAATCAAACCGATAAATTATTACCACAGGATTATTCAATAGTCTCCGAAATGGTCAGGGAATACGGAATTGGGTTGATTGCCCTTTCAGATCGTATTTCCCAACCGGAGATACAATCCATTCTCGGAATAGTATATTCTGGGAACTGGGAAAGTAATGCAACATTAAATGTGAAGACAAATCATTTCCTTACAGAAGGTCTTAACTCACCTTTTTTGATTGACAGCGGTATTACTGCTCATATGCAGCGTCAACAGGTGGACGTCATGGATGGTACAGTCAAACTTATTAATCAGGGTTCCCATGCCCAGGTCACATTAAAGGAATATCCAGAGGGTGGCCATGTGGTATGGATAGGAAATGATCATAATTATCTCTTTTCCTTTCAGGATATGCGCACCCTGTTGCGCAGGTCTATCACCTGGACGATTGGCTATAACCTTTATAAGACATGGGAAAATGACCTTATAATGATTATGGACGATCCAGGAGGTGTTTCCAATAGCTGGCTGGAACACTGGCATTACCCTGTTTTGAGTGAGGAGATAATCGAAAAGTATCTTATCGCACCTTTATTGAAACACAATGCTGTTTTGAATATAAATTTTGTTCCCGGATTTGTGAATAACGAAAAACACAGGCTTGAGCCCACATGGAATCAAAGCTATATTGACGGTTTTGGGACAAAACAGGATTACATCTCCAGCAAACGTGGGTATGACAAAGGTGTAAAGCTTGGTGTCTTCACTGTTATGTCGCACGGACTCACTCATATGCAGCCTGATCTGGTTTCTGACCCGGGTTGGTATGGTACATCTTTCGACAGGGAAAGGTCCGAAGTAGGCTGGTACCGGGAATTTGGAGATACCCGGAGAAAAAAGGAAATTCCCGCTGCTGAACAGGTATGGCGGATGAAAACATCTAAAGAGTGGCTAACCAGCCAATTTGGAGTTGCGCCATTGGAATTTTGTGCAGGGGGATTAGGTACCTCAATTTCATATTTCAATAATACATCTAAATTGGCAGCTGATGCAGGTTATGGATGGTGTGGATGGGAAACAGGTTATCTCGGAAAGGATATGGTCATTACCGGATGGAAGTTTTTTGGCACATCCGAATCTCCATTGATGGTTCCTGTGTTGCCCGATGCACATGATTTCGGTATCTCCAGGGAACCAAACGAGTTTGCTAAAATATTTGACAGGTATCCGAAGGGACGATTCATGAGTATGAATGAATTCATCGGATATCTTCATTCACGCAATACAGGAGGATGGATTACTGAGAAGCATGGACTATATTTAACTCTTGAATATGATCCAAAATACTGCCAATATTTTGAAGGGCACTCATCAGACTGGAATCTCGAAATTTCAGATTGGCTGATTACTAATCTGGGAGAAATTTCATCCATCATTGTCGATGGGAAATCATTTAAAGGGTCGATCAGCAAGATTGAAATACCTCAGGGAACAGGCATACACCAAATTGAGATTAATTTCCATCCTATTTCTAAATAATAATTTATAAAAGTTTTAATATAAAGCTAATGAAGAGATCTATAATTCTAACAATCTGGCTGATAATAACTATGATATTACCTGGAATAGCTCAAAACAATACTATACCAGGTGCTGTAACATCGCCTTATCCGACTTTCATCAACCTTGCAGTTGAATGGACTATTCAGGGAGATGATAATCTAAACGGGACTGTTACTGTTCAGTTCAGGGAAAAAAACCAGACTTCATGGAAAGAGGGCATGCCTCTTTTCAGAGTACCTGCCGGTGCAAATCTTGGTTTTAAGTGGGTTAACAAACACTCAGGCAGTATCTTTGATCTGAAACCCGATACTGAATATGAAATTAAACTCACACTTTCAGATCCGGATGGAGGTTCATCCGTAAAAGTTGTTTATGCACATACGAGGTCTGTTCCTGAAATAGACAGCAAAGCGGAATTTATTGATATCCAACCAGGTATCTATGATACTCTTCACACAAAGAATGGCTCCTTAAATAAACCTGTCGTTTATAGCTGCAGCAAGGGTAAGGCAACCTTCAAACACATTGATCTGATGAACAGGGAATGGGTTTACATAAACGGGCTTGACGTTAAGAACCTCAGTGATACTGGCATTGCTATCAGGATGAACGGATCAAGAAATTGCATGGTCACACGATGTACGATTAATTCGGTATATGGAATAGTTGCCTATATACCAGGTGCAGAAAACTCTTATATATGTGATAATACAATTACTGGCATAAATGAATGGAATAACAAATCTATGGGGGCACATGGTGATAACCTGGGTGAAGGTATAGAAATGACAGGGCCCGGAAATATAATATGCTATAATAAAGTTACAGGATTCAGGGACTGTATCTCCACTATGGAAGATCAGCATGTTGTAAACCAGACATGTATCGATATTTACAATAATGAAATAGAAAGAGGGCTCGATGACGGGGTTGAAGCTGATTTTTGCTTTTCCAACTGTCGTATCTTCCGTAACCGGTTAACAAACTGCTTTGTTGGATTGAGTTCCCAGCCCGGACTTGGAGGTCCAAATTATTTCTTCAGAAATTCCATGTATAACATTATTTACGGAGGATATAAATTAAGACGCTACAGTCAGGGTGACGTGGTAATGCACAACACGGTTGTTAAGGTGGGTTCAGGAATGGGAGGCAACGATTCACTTGACTATGTCTGGTTCAGGAATAATCTGGCTATAGGAGGGCCAACAGGAGGAGAAAACTGGGGTGATTACGGATCAGGGAATCCCAGTGGGGCTGAAATAAATAAACCAAAAAAACATTGTAGCTTTGATTATGATGCAGTCGGAGTATATGAAGTACCATACCTTTCAAAAATTGGAAAACTCCCGTTCGCAAGGGTAGAAAAACATGGCATAGAAAATATCACAATGGACAATGTATTCCGGAATATCCAATTCCCAAATCCACCCGTTCCTGAAAGAGAAAAACAGGATCTGCGGCTCAGGGATGGAGCCAGGGTAATTGATGCCGGTCTGAGGATTCCTAATATAAATGATGATTTCAAAGGAAAAGGTCCGGATTGCGGAGCTTATGAAGAGGGACAGGAACTTCCTCATTATGGCCCCCGGAATATGCAAAAATAAATCAATGAAGAGAAGAAAATTTTTTCAGGTGGCCACCTATGGAACTGCAGCTATAGCTGTTGCAGGATCATGTAAGCAATCCAATAATCCGGTCAGCAGCTTAATACCAGATCCTGATCAGGAAAAGATTCCTGCATATCGTAATATGACGAAATCAGGTATTGCATCAGGCAATACTAAATCGGCCAATGATACAATTGTAATTGCTCTTATAGGTGCAGGTTCCTGGGGTAGTAATCTGATTATTGAAGCAGCCGGACTGAAGGAGAATATCAGAGTAAAGTATATCTGCGATGTGGATGATACCCGTGGAGGATATGCAATAGAAGAAGTCACTAAGATTCAGGGATTTAAACCTGTTTCTGTCAGAGATATGCGTAAGATTTTTGACGACAGTGAAGTTGATGGTGTTTTTATAGCAACACCTGAACACTGGCACGGTCTGGCAACAATACGGGCATGCCAGGCAGGTAAAGATGTATATGTTGAGAAGTGTATCTCACATTCAATTTTTGAAGGTCAGAAAATGGTTGAAGCATCCTTGAAATATGAACGAATTGTCCAGTGCGGAACATTAAACAGGAGTGCTGATTATGGTTTTACTGCAAGAGAATATATAAAAAGTGGTGAATTGGGTGATATTGTTGCGGTTCATGCGATGGAACTCACAGACGGACCTGTACCATTCAATGAGAAAGAAGATACAGAAACACCGGAAACGATCGACTGGGATATGTGGCTGGGTCCAGCTCCCAAAGTACCTTATAATATTTCGAGAAATAAATCATGGCCNTATTANTGGGATTATGCAGGAGGCCTGGCATTTGGGCAGGGGGTAATTCATCAGGCAGATATGCTTCGTATGGTATTAAATGACCCCGGATTCCCAAAATCGGTATATTGTACNGGAGGCAGATATCTGTTTAATGATAAAAGAGATGTTCCTGATTATCAAATTGCTACTTATGATTATGGNANTTTTGTTCTGACATTGCAGGCTGGTGAATTTACCAGATACCTGGCTAAAACAAGTCCTGAAATCCGGTTTGGAAAAAACTTCCCGAAGTGGCAACAAAATGCCACAATAATTGAGATTTACGGAACGAAGCGAATGATGTATCTAGGAGTTATGGGAGGCGGATGGCAGGTATTCGATAAGGATGAAAAGATTGTTGCCAGTGATAAGGGTATTTATCCATTAAAGGTACATTTGAAGAATTATTTTGACTGCATGCGATCGAGAAAGCAACCAAACGGAAATATTGTACAGGGTCATTTAAGCGCTTCGCTCATTCATATGGCGAATATTTCTTACAGGACAGGAAGCAGGCAATTGCTTTTTTCTCCAGAGTCAGAAAAAATTATAAATGACGATACCGGGCGGCTGTTGTCACAACCTCATTACCGGAAAGGCTTCGAAATTCCGGAAAATATATGAAGAAATCAAAATTGAAATAAATTGAAATGAACCAATATATCATAAAATGAATCGAAGAAAATTTTTCCAGGTAACCTCAGCAGGTGCTGCAGGAATGACAATTGCATCTTCATGCAAGTCTTTCTCCGGTAAAAATGAGGTGCAGAATTCAGGCGTTGAAATCCCGGCGGAAGTTCCGGATTACAGGAAATCCATAAAAACCACATTCACAACAGGCAAAAATAAATCAGCAGGTGATAAAGTAATCCTGGCACTTATCGGAGCAGGATCCTGGGGTACAACTTTGATACTCGAAGCAGCAAAAGCTGGTGAAAACATCAGAATAAAATATGTTTGTGATGTTGATGATACCCGTGGTGGACGGGCAATATCTGAGCTTGAAAAAATTCAGGGATTCCGGCCAATTGCTGTTCGCGATATGCGAAAAGTATATGATGACAAAGAAGTTGATGGTGTCTTTATAGAAACACCGGAACACTGGCATGCACTGGCTGCAATCTGGGCCTGCCAAGCAGGAAAAGATGTTTATGTTGAGAAATTTATATCCCATTCGTTATCTGAAGGACAGCAAATGATAAAAGCTGCCATGAAGTATGAGCGTGTTGTTCAGTGCGGAACACAAAACCGCAGCGCTGATTATGCACTTACTGCAAGAGATTATATAAAAAGCGGTGAATTGGGAGAGATTGTCTCTGTCCATGTAAGAGAATTGCTGGAAGGTCCTGTCCCTTTCAATGAAAAGGAAGATACCCCTGCACCTGATACAATTGACTGGGATATGTGGCTTGGACCTGCCCCGAAAGTACCTTATAATGTATCGCGAAATAAATCATGGTTATACTACTGGGACTATTCAGGCGGCCCGGTAACTGCCGGTGGTTCTATTCATCAGCTGGACATGGCCAGACTGATCCTTGGCAACCCCGATTTCCCAAAATCAGCCTATTGTGCGGGCGGACGGTACTTTTTCAAGGACAAACGCGATATACCTGATTACCAGATGACAACATTTGATTATGGTAATTTTGTACTCACGCTGGAGACCGGTGAAAGTACACCTTATATGCAAAAAGAGGGGCCGGATGTCCGCTATGGTAATATTTATCCTAAATGGATGCAAAATGCAACAAGAATTGACATACTCGGTACCAAAAGGATGATGTATGTGGGTCGTATGGGAGGTGGCTGGCAGGTCTTTGACAAGGATGAAAAGATAGTAGCCCAGGATAAAGGAATATTTCCCCTTAAGGCGCACATTTTAAATTATGTTGACTGTATCCGTACAAGAAAACAACCCAATGGCAATATTGTGGAAGGTCACAAAAGTTCTGTTCTAATACATCTTGCAAACCTTTCATATCGTGCAGGCAATAAACAACTTTTGTTTTCACCTGAATATGAGACAATACTGAATGATAAAAATGCCCAGGCTTTGACCCAGCTTTCTTACCGGAAGGGATTCGAAATTAGCAAAGATGTATAACAGATTTTAATATGAAATTAAGAATAACAAAAAAAATACTTGTTTTTACAGTATCAGGAGCTGTTTTTATTGCCGGAAGCCTTATCTTCTATGCATTTGCGCGAACATGGAACAAAACCGATATCGAATTCAGAATTCATATCAATGAGAAACTTGTAAAGGAATCTACATTCGGAGAATCACCCACATTTGCTATCTGGCTAGAAGATCCTGAAACAGGTTCCACTCAAACGATTTTTGTCACCAGCCGCGCCGGTTTAGGGGACTGGGAAGGGAAATCATCAGTTCCTGTTGCACTTCCGAAATGGTTTCAGATAAATGAGACTGAGAAGTTAGCCTCAAATAAGCTGGATAATAAAATTCCTTACAAGCTTGCCATTACCGGGGCAACTCCTAAACCAGGCTATTTCACCACAAGAGTCAGGGTTTTACCTGGCAGTAAATGGATTTGCTGGATTGAGGTTAACCTGGCGGGAGATTTTAATGATAAATATCCTGAGTACGATGAAGTGAATAAAACTTCGGATGAATATAAGACAGGGCAACCAGCATTGCTCTACAGGGCGGAAATTGAAGCAGCATATGGCAATTCTGTGAAACCCGGGATAAATGGCATGTGTCTGCTCGATTCCCTTGGTAACGTAGTTATTGTTGCACCTCAAGGTATTACAACAGCAACAGGCATATTTGATGAATTGAATATTAATGTGATCAAACCCAGACCGAGAATAATTGAATGGCATTGATCTTGGAGAGAGTTTGTCTCTCATTCAATTTATTGTTTAATTTGATTTTTTGCAGTTTCAATAAAGGCGATGATGTTTTCTATTGATGTATCACCCTCTACTGCATGTGAAGGAGAAAAGATATAGCCACCCTTTTTCCCGGCATCAAGAAGCGTAACAGACT
>JGI20214J51650_10000413_pt1 | contig 26746 bp, 24 predicted proteins | sample WetSurMetagenome_FD_51650 | JGI IMG/M metagenome (IMG submission 51650) | reverse complement strand
CGGTTGCGACTGCGTTTACACATCTCGACGGCACGGTCGTTCTTTCGAGGGCACTGACCGAACTCGGTATCTACCCTGCGGTGGACCCTCTCGATTCCACATCCCGCGCGCTCGACCCGCATATCGTCGGCGAAGAGCATTACAAATGCGCCAGGAAGGTGCAGGCCATATTGCAGAGATACAAGGAACTGCAGGACATCATCGCCATCCTCGGTATGGAAGAGCTTTCAGAGGACGACAAACTCATAGTCGCCAGGGCGAGGAGGCTCCAGAGGTTCCTCAGCCAGCCGTTCCATGTCGCCGAGATCTTTACCGGCAGACCGGGCAAATATGTGAAGATCGAAGACACCATCAAGGGGTTCAACGCCATTGCCGACGGACTGTACGACGACCTGCCCGAGCAGGCGTTCTATATGACCGGAACCATCGAAGAGGTTGAGGAAAACGCAAAGAAACTCGGATGGAGCAGGTCGTAACGGAGCTTAAAAATGGAAAATAAATTACTGCTCGAAATAGTCACTCCTTACGGCAAGATACTTAGTGAGGAGGTTGACGAGGTAACGGCCACAGGCAGCGAGGGCGATTTCGGAGCGCTTCCGGGACATGTCAACTTTATCACAACCCTCAAGATATGTATCCTCACATATCGCAAGGGTAGTGAGACCGGGTTCGTGTTCATCAACTCCGGGTATGCAGAGGTTACGCAAACCGGCATGATCATACTTGCGGACAGCGCGGAACTTTCCGATGAAATAGATGTGGAAAGGGCGATTGAGGCAAGGGAGCGCGCAGAGGAAAGGCTGAAGCAGGAAGAGAAGATCGACATCGCCCGTGCGACTGCGGCTATAGAAAGGGCCACGATAAGGATTCAGCTGGCAGGCAAGAAATAGACAATTTATCAAATTAATTCAGGGGCGGACCTGTTTTGGTCCGCCCCTTTTTTTTGGATGCGCCATAAAGGACAAGCCGTTTTCGCGGTCCTGAATGCGACAATATTTCCATGCCTGCGTTGGACTGCATATCTTCTGTGAGCAATACTTCCAATGAACAGACACTGTTCGCCGATACTTCAGGGGGTCGCTCAGGACCGTCTCTTCCGGCCTGTCCTTTATGTTGATTGCAGGTGTCATGGGTGGCTGTATCGAAGGCTCGGCGCGGCTGTTGTGTTCCGATTGCAATATATTATGTCCGGAGGTATTTTACCGGTTTGCGTTGTCCTGATATACTTTTCAGGATTGGCGAACCAAGATGCGGTCACCCATGATATCTGTGCCTATTGTTTTTATTTCTTTCGCACAATGTCTATAACGGTAACTTCGGGCGGGGCAAGAAAACGCATCGGCGGACCTGCTGTGCCTGCTCCCCTGTTTATATAGCGAAGGCTGCCGTTGATATTCGTCAACCCCGAGTCGTGGCCGCCGTAATATAAATATGTGGCTATGCTGAAGGGAAAGAACTGGCCCTTGTGTGTATGTCCCGAAAGTTGCAGGTCGAACAGGCCTGCGGATTCAGGATCGACTTCAGGCCTGTGTTTAAGCAGTATGGTAAAGCGGTCACGGGGAAACTGCGACAGGATGGATTTCTCGGGCGGCAATTTTTGGCCGTTGAATCGGAAGATGGCGGGATCGTCGATTCCGATGAGTGTGACGGTGTTGTCAATAGTGACCCCCGAGTTTCGCAGAATCCTGAAACCGGACAGTTCGGTAAATTCTATGGCCCTGTCTATCCCCGCGATATATTCATGATTGCCCATGATCGCGTATTTGCCCAGCCTTGGGTTGAAGGCCCTGAAATAGCCTGTAAACTCCGAAACCCCGTCAAGCTGTCCGTCAAGCAGGTCTCCTGTCGACACCAGCATGTCCGGCTTCGCTTCGCCGACTTTTTGCAGAATATGGGCAATCCTGTCGCCCCTCACCAGCAGCCCGACATGGACATCCGATATCTGCGCAATCCTGAGCCTGTCGACCCCGGGCGGGAGTTTTCTCGTCTCAATGGTTATATGTTCCGTCCGTATATCAGCGGCCTCGTAATAAGCGTATGCGGCGACTGCAAGAGACAGGGCAAAGGGTATCATAAAGGCGGCCTTTGCCGAAAGGGAGAGTTTTAATATCCCCTTCGAGATCGCCGAATATCCTATATGAATGATCAGGCGGTACAGGTCGGTCAACAGGGATGCGAAGAAAAAGAAGAACATGCCGCCCATCCAGATATTGCCGACATACGACATGACTACGGCAAAGAGATCGAACCCGGAATTTTCGGAAAGGCGGACGATTATTGGCGCGAAGATCATCAGGCCAAAGAACAGCGCAAGCATGACGCCGGCGCGTCTGCCGAAGCCGAATGCGGCCCTTGCCCTGAGGAAGGCATAAAGGTGCGTCCCCGTATACAGGGACAGAAATATTATTACAAATAGCCACATATCGCTTTATTATAACCCGTATAATTATTATAGATACAGTTCCGGCATTGTCATGATCATAACGGAAAGAGGGTTATATGTCGCTCGAAAAACTTAGACGCATCGACGAATACAGGCTGGAAGTTCCCCGTGATTACAAGCCGGGCATGAACACCAACGGGATCATATTTGTGGACTCGCGCCTCGAAAGGTCTCTTGAGATTAAGAGTGTAGAGCAGGTGGCGAATATAGCGTCACTGCCGGGTATCGTCGGCCCTGCGCTCGCCATGCCCGACATCCATACAGGTTATGGCTTTCCCATCGGCGGGGTTGCCGCATTCGATATTGAAGACGGGATAATCTCGCCCGGCGGAGTCGGATACGACATCAACTGCGGGGTGCGTCTTATGAGGACAGGTCTGAAGCGGGATAAAGTGTCGGCGAGAATCAAAGACCTTGTCGACCTCCTCTATAACGAGATCCCTGCCGGGGTCGGGTCAAAGGGCAGGCTGAAACTCGGGCCTGAGGATGAAAAAAAGATCTTGCTCAAAGGGGCGCGGTGGGCGGTCGAGCAGGGCTATGGGACGGCCGCTGATCTGGAGATGACCGAATCGCACGGCTGCATCGAGGGCGCCGATCCGGGCCTGATAAGCAAAAAGGCGTATGAGCGGGGCAGGGCGCAGCAGGGCACCCTCGGCGCGGGCAACCATTTCATAGAGGTCCAGTATATCGACGAGATCTTTGATGAGAAGATAGCGAATGAACTCGGTCTGTACATCGGCCATGTGACCGTGATGATTCATACCGGCTCGCGCGGCTTCGGCCACCAGGTCTGCACGGATTTTCTCGGAGTGATGGAGGAGGCGGCGAGGAGATATGATATACGGCTGAATGACAGGGAACTCGCCTGCGCGCCGATAAAGAGCAGTGAGGCTCGTGATTATCTTGCGGCCATGCGGGCCGCTGCGAATTACGCATGGGCCAACAGACAATGCATAATGCACTGGACACGTGAGGCGTTCATCCGGTTTTTCAGGATGAACCCGGCCCAACTCGGTATGGGGCTTGTTTACGATGTGGCGCACAATATTGCCAAGGTCGAAAATCATACAATCGACGGCAGGATGCGGAAGGTGATGGTCCATCGCAAGGGCGCGACAAGGGCCTTTCCTGCAGGACATCCCGAGTTGCCGGACGCATACAGGCATATAGGCCAGCCGGTTATTCTCCCCGGGGATATGGGCAGGGCGTCTTACGTGCTTGTCGGGGCCGAGAAGGCGATGACCGAGACCTTCGGCTCCGCAGGCCACGGCGCAGGCAGGGTTATGTCCCGTACCCAGGCCATAAAAAAGGCAAAGGGACGCGCTGTCTGGAGAGAACTGGAAGATGTGGGCGTTATCGTCAGGGCCAACAGCAGGGAGACCCTCGCCGAGGAGATGCCGGAGGCGTACAAGGATGTTGCCGAAATCGTGAACGTCATCCAGGGCGCAGGCATCGCGAAACAGGTCGCAAGGCTCAGGCCTATGGGGGTTGTAAAGGGATAAATAAAAAGCTTCTAAGGAAAATAGAGACATCAGGGGCGATCAAATTGATGGCCCGGTGCGGTTTTGCTTATCACCGGACTGATGGGCGGAGAATGGAAACGGCCCTATATGCAGGCATTTATAAAATAGCGGCATGATTTCATGCGAATATCAATATGCAAATAAGTATGCTATAATTAGCATATAATAGTGTGTTTACGGGGGCTTTATGTCTACAGCTACAAAACAACATGATCGCATAACCATTTCATTGCCGAACGGCTATTCCGCAGAGATAAAGAGCCTGGCTTCGGAGCTTGAAGTGTCCCAGTCCGAACTCATTGCCAGGGCATTCGATGCCTACAGACAGGCGCAGCAGAAGAAGAGGGTTGAGAAAATAGCGCAGGCAATGGTTGATGAGTACGGGAATAATGCCGATCTCGTTGCCTTTACATCTCTTGACGCAGAGGATTTCAGGTGAAGCAGGGGGCAATATGGCTTGTTAATCTTGGTCCCACAATCGGGGCCGAGATAAAGAAGACCCGCCCCTGCATAATAATCAACGATGACTCCGTCGGGGTGTTGCCCCTGAAAATAGTGGCCCCCATTACTGCGTATAAAGACAGATATAAACATGTGCCCTGGATGGTCACGCTTTTCCCAGGGCCTGAAAACGGGTTGGATAAGACCTCGGTTATTGACCTGTTCCAGGTCCGTTCCGTTGCCGGGGAGCGGCTGGTTCGTTCTGTCGGGACTATCACGCCTGATCAGCTGACGCGCGCAAAAGAAGCCCTCAGGGTTGTGTTCGGACTGTAATCATTAGCTGTTGATCAAATTCCACGCCCGTATTGCAATGCCCAATGCAATATGCTAATATTAAGCGAAATATGAAAACTACCTGCAAGGGATATTAATTGTTGTAACGGAGCGAACCATCATGGCTAAATTGGCGCATGGCATTATGATCTTGCTGCTATTGCTTACGGTCGGCTGTTCTAAGCATTTCACTACACTTCAAAAAGAGAATGATATGTCCTCGTTAATTTATCAGATTCCGGAAGATCGCGCCTTTCAAATGGCGTACTGGGCGATCACCTCATCATTTCCGAACAGGAAGATCACGGAAATTGAAGGACCAATACGGGGATATAGTACATATTTCAGGATAATGCTTGACACATATACCCAGCAGATATTGGTTTTTCCTGCTATGGGGTCTAAAAAAGACGGCAAAGATATCAAGGGATACTATTTTGAAGTGTCGGGTGGCGGCACGACAGTCATAGGCAGACAAAAGAATGTGAATATGTATGAGCAATTAAGCAAAGCTCTTGCCGACACCGGAGCCGGCGTAGTCGTTACCAACGTCAGACCATCTAAATATGAAACAACAAAGAGGGCTGAATTCAATGGAGGGCCGCGATATTCTCAGGACACAAAAATGAAATCTGATGTCGAAGTGTTGAAAGATCTAAACCAGCTGCACAAAGACGGTATAATCTCTGACGCGGAATTTGAAGCAAAAAAGAAGGAAATACTTCAACGGATGTAAGTATGAAGACAACCGTTGCAGGTTCGCGACAAGACGGATTCGGTTTGGATTTCGGGTGTCTCGACAGACAGGATGCAAAACTCACTTATTCTGTGAAAAAAGATGTCTGGGGCAGGTTCAATCAATGAGATCGTTCAAGAAAACGTTTTATTGAGTCAGTCCGGAGCCTATGCCTTCTCAAGGGCTTTAATATCATGAGTATAAAGGAGAGATGATTTGAAAACCCAACTGAAATGCTCAAACTGCGGGGCCGAAGTTACCAATCTGAATTTCTCATGGGGACGCAAACAGTGGTTGTGGTTTATCCCGTTTATAATCTTCATGATCCTTTTCCCTTTGGTAATGAACTATATGATAAAGGGAGATAAAGGCAAACACGATTTCAGGACTGAGCTGATTATCAGGGATATTGAAAAAAGGTATACGAACGACAGGGTTGAGATCATAGGAATCATAGAAAACAAGGGGACTGTAAACTGGGAGAATATTGTCGTCAAGGCTGAACTATATGGAAAGGACGGCAAATATCTTGATGAACTGACCCGCCGGATACCCGCAAATCTTTTGCCCGGCGCAATTGAGCATTTCAAGCTTGAAGCAAAGGAATTCCCCAAGGCGCGTTGGGAGGCGATCAGTGATATGAAGGTAAAAGTGTCCGATGCCTATCATTCCAAATACTGAACTCTCGGCCCTGTCGGGCCGGGCGAAACATTTTTATTGTTAACAGGTGGAAACTTTATCATAAAAATAACTATGAAAGGTATTCGAGGTGTGAACAAAATGACGGCTGCCGGAAAGCATAACGCGCTCTGTGGAGCAGCCGGCATAATCATCGGCTGTTGATCAAATATCTTTCAGCTCCATAAACACCCCGACTAACCTGTCGATATCCTCATCCGTATGAGCTGCGCCGACGGTGACGCGTATACGCGGTTCTTTGACCGTGGGCGGCCTGATGGCAGGCGCATAAATTCCGCGCTGTTTGAGCCTCTCTGCAAAAGCAACTGTAGCCTGTATGTCCCCGACTATGATCCCGATTATAGGCGTGTCTTCTCCGACTATTTTGAATCCCGCGTTTTTTATCCCCTCAACAGCGCGCTTCTGGTTCCTCCAGAGCTTTTCTACCAGTGCGCCGTTATTTTCGATGATATCTATTGCAGCGGCTGATGCGGCGACAACGCTCGGCGGAAGCGCTGTGGAGAAGATGAGCCCGCGCGCCGTGTTGGTGAGCCGGTCCGTCACATCGCGGCTTGCGGCGATAAACGCGCCGAAGGATCCTATGGCCTTGGACAGTGTGCCCATCTGTATTATCCATGGCTTGGGCTTTATGTTGAAGTGCGCGAGGCTGCCCCTTCCTTTGCCGAGGACGCCTGTGCCGTGGGCGTCGTCTATATAAAGTATGGCCCCCGGTATCCCGGAACAAATGGATACAAGTTCATCGACAGGCGCGATGTCGCCATCCATGCTGAAGACCGTATCGGTAATGATGACTTTTCTGTTGCCCCTATCTTCGCCAAGCAATGACGAGAGATGTCCCATGTCCCTGTGCCGATAGATGATCCTGCGGGCCCTGCTGAGCCTGCATCCGTCTATGATGCTTGCGTGGTTCAGTTCATCGCTGAATAGGGTGTCTCCTTCAGAGGCGAGCTCGGGGATAACCCCGATGTTCGCATGGTAGCCGGAATTGAACAGCAGCGCGCTTTCCGTGCCTTTGAAGGCTGCGATTTTCTCTTCCAGCTGTTTATGCAGGGAGACGCCGCCCGACAGCAGTCTCGAAGCCCCTGCGCCGAAAGGGAACCCGTCGAGCGCCTTTCTTGCCGCCGCAGCAAGTTCGGGCGATGACGCCAGGCCGAGATAGTCGTTGGAAGAAAAATTTATATATTCAGAGCCGTTCAGGACTATCCTGTGGCCATCTTTGCCGCAGCCTTGCCGGTCCAGTATACTGCGCAACAATCCTTTTTCCCTGAGGGAGTCAATATCATGCCCAAACATATTTATATCATAACTCTTTTGAAGGGGTTAACCACAGTGGACTCCGGGAGAAAAGAAGCGGTCGGGCACAAACGCAGGGCATGTATTATTACCGGATTTCCGGAAAGAATCTTGACACTATCACGACGGAGCTTGATATACTTTAAAAAGGCTGAACAAATCATCAAGGAGGATTCATGATAGAAAGAATATTGGTCCCCATCGACGGTTCCGAAACAGCGCAGAAGGGGTTGGACTATGCCCTGGATCTTGCAAAACAGACGGACTCGACGATTATTTTGCTGGCGGTGATCAATCAGGGTCTTGGATCACAATCGATCAGCGCAGAAGCAATCCCGCCCGATCTGCGCGAAAACCTGGAAATTTACTTTAAACAGACTGTCGAAGCATATGTTGCAAAAGCCGAAGAACTATGCAGAACTAAAGGGATTAAGTCGCAAAAAATTATCAAGGAGGGGCGTCCGGTCGAAGAGATCCTGAAGGGAGCCGAGGGCGCAAAAGCAGACCTCATAGTAATAGGCTCACACGGAAGAAGCGCGTTGGGGGCCGCTTTTCTGGGTAGTGTAGCAATAGGAGTAATGCATAGTGAGACAAAAATTCCTGTTCTCGTAGTGAGACGATGAATCCGGATTAAAATAAGCCGATAATACATGAGAGCAACGATTGTTATTGATGCTTTCTGTAAATATCCGGGGAATGCGAAGACAACCGGAAACCGCAGACGAACGGATTCCGGTTGTCTTTTATATACGGATATCCCGCTTCAGTATTTCCCGCGCAGCAACAACACCTGAAATGGAAGCCTGGATAAGTCCGCGTGTCACACCTGCGCCGTCCCCGATTGCAAAGAGGTTCCGGACCTCTGTTTCGAGCGAGGGCGTGAGCTGAAGTTTCATGGAATAGAACTTGACTTCCACACAATAAAGAAGCGTATCTCCTGAATTTACTCCCGGCGCAACATTGTCGAGCGCTTCGAGTGTCTCCATGATGGCCTGCAGATGCCGGTAGGGCAGCGCGAAGCTGATGTCGCCGGGAGTGGCGTCTTCGAGCGTCTGCCGCACCGAGCCTTCGGCTATCCGCTCCGGGGTCGAGCGCCTGCCCATCTTGAGGTCTCCAAGCCGCTGGATGATTACGCCCCCGCCAAGGAGTTGCGCAAGCCCGGCAATATATTTGCCGTAAGATATGGGATCATTAAAGGGTCTGGTGAAATCCGTGCTGACCAGCAGGGCAAAGTTCGTGTTTTCCGTCTTCCGGTTTTTGTAGCTGTGCCCGTTTACACTGCAGACGCCTTCGCTGTACTCCTTTACCACCTCGCCGCACGGATTCATGCAGAAAGTACGCACACGGTCGCGAAACCGGCTGGTGGTGTAAAGGAACTTTCCCTCATACGCGATATCGGCGATGTCTTTCATTATATGCGCCGGCAGCTCCACCCGGACCCCGATGTCCACAGGGTTGTTGCGGGGCGAAAACTTCAGCCGTTTTGTCTCGCTCGAAAGCCAGGAAGAACCTTCCCTTCCTGCGGCCGCAATGACCATCGGGGCGCGATAGCAAGCGCCGTCCCTGGTCATGACGCCGGTAACTGCGCCTTCATCGGTCATGATCATGCTTGCGGGGGTGTTGAAGATCATGCTTATCCGCCCATCCAGATATTCCCGGATGTTCTTTAAGACTTCGAGGCAGAGGTCTGTCCCGATATGTCTGATCCGGGCAGGGATAAGCTCAAGATCGTATCCGGCGGCCTTCTTTTTCAGGCGGGCAAGGGCCTCGTTGTCCTGTCCGTGGATCTCGCCGGCAACACCGAAAGAACAATAGACCGAGTCCACATATTCGATATAGTCCCGGAGGAGCTGTTCCGGCAGGTAATCCTTCAGCCATCCCCCGAACTCTGAAGTAAGTGTTAGTTTCCCGTCGCTGTATGCGCCGGCCCCTCCCCATCCACAGAGGATATTGCATGGATCGCAGCGCATGCAGGAAATTTTGGACTGTGACATGGGACAGGCCCTGTCCCGGATATCGCTGCCTTTCTCGATCATCAGGATACGGAGGCCGGAATGTTTCACCAGTTCGAGGGCCGCGAAGATGCCGGCAGGCCCGGAACCGATGATTATGACGTCGTAGGATTGCTCCATGGGCAATTGTGTTTATCCCCGATCAGAATTGGAAATAATACAGCGCAATTAATAATATTTTACCAATTTAATGAATGACGGCAAAATACCCGCCGGGGAGAATAATGGATTTATCCATGTTTCCCGTTTGACCGGCTTCCCGAATGCAAATAATTACCGGCCGCACTTTCATACTGTTTTTCGACCACTATATATAGTGTTTTGATCTGCCGGGGAGCTACTTTTTATAGGAAATGCGAAATTGTGATTCAAGCCACTTGACAATAATTCCATTTCACTTTATGATTAGTGGTATAAAGTGGTAGAAAGTGGTAAATAAAATGGCCTCCTTTACAGGAACATATTATTACACATTAGACCCCAAGGGGCGAATCATTATTCCGTCTCCTCTACGCGAGATTATTTCGTCCAAATACGACTCTACAAGACTATATATCACAAACTCGGCCTTTGACAAGTGTCTGCATGTTTTTCCCGTGGCCGAGTGGAGCGTTCTGGAAGAAAAGGTTAAGGGCCTGCCGACCACGGACAAGTCGGTGCAGTTTTTTATGAGGCGTGTTTTTTCGGCTGCAATAGGCGGTGAGATGGACAAAAACGGCAGGTTGATGGTGCCTTACGAACTCAGACAGAATGCCTCGATTGAAAACGATGTTGTAATTGTCGGTCTGATGGACCGTATCGAGATATGGGACAAGAAGAGGTGGGATGACATAACCGATCCTGAAAAGGTGGATGTAGAGGCCTATTCAAAGAAGCTTGCCGAGTATGGCATATAGCTGCAGGCCGGAACATCTGCCTGTCCTGTTGCCTGAGGTAATTGATCTGCTTGCGATCAGGGCGGACGGTATTTATGTCGATATGACGGTGGGGCTCGGCGGACATTCGGCAGCCATACTCGAAAGGCTTGGGCCGAAGGGAAGACTGATCGGTATTGACAGGGACCCGGCCGCTCTCGGGATTGCGGCGGAACGGCTGAAGGATGAAAGGGCTATTTTGTTGAAGGGCCGCTTTGGAGACGCGCCGGAGATTATCTCCGGGCTTGGTATTAAAGAAGTTGACGGCGCGCTTTTCGATTTGGGGGTGTCGATGCTCCAGTTGAAAGAACATGACCGCGGTTTCAGTTTCATGTCCGACGCGCGGCTTGATATGAGGATGGATATGCTTGAGGGGCCCTCAGCCTGGGACGTTATAAACCGTTATTCCGAAAAAGAACTCCAGAGAGTATTAACTGATTACGGAGAGGAGCCCCTCTTCAGAAAGATAGCAAAGAGGATAGTCATAGCGAGGCAGCCGTCCTCAATCGATACCTGCGCCGAACTGGCGGACATCGTTTTGAGGGCATACGGCGGCAGGGGCAAGACCCATCCGGCCACAAGGACATTCCAGGCGATAAGGATCGAGGTCAATCAGGAACTTGAGCAGCTCAAAAAAGGGTTGGCGGCTGCGGTCGGGACCCTCAGGACTCAAGGCAGGATATGTGTAATAGCCTACCACTCTCTCGAAGACAGGATAGTCAAAAATACCTTCAGGGAGATGGGAAGGGCAGGGACAATCAGTGTATTAACCAAAAAACCTCTGGCGCCGGCCAGGGACGAAATATTGAGAAATCCGGCGTCGCGCAGTGCGAAACTCAGGGGGGCGGAAAAGATATGAGATCGACCAACAACAGGACGGTGTCCGCGCTGAAGGCGCTTTCGCTGTTCATCATCGTCATAATGGTGTTTTCTGTTGTCTGGCTCAGGACGAGCGTGACCAGGATAGAGTATAAGCTGAGCGATCTCGAAAGACAGAAGATTGAGGCGCTCAGGGTGCAGAAGGCCATGGTGGCGCAGAAGGCCGGACTCATAACCCTGACGAGAGTCGACAGGAGCGATCTTGCGGGACACGGTTTTTCATTTCCGGAGAGGAAAAAGGTCGTCTACGTGAAGGGGATTGGGGAAGCGACGCCTGCCAAGGTGTCATATAACACTCAATAAATACCGGGCTGGGGGCGATGGCAGGAATCAATAATAAACAACGCACAAGGGCTCTGGTCGTGATGGCTCTGCTTACGGTCGGCTTTCTGTCCGTCTTTTACAGACTGGCCGACATAATGCTTATTGATCATGACTGGTATCTCCAGAAGGCCCGGGGCCAGCAGGTAAGGAAAGAAATCAACCCTGTCAAGCGCGGCACGATCTATGACCGCCGCGGCAGGGAGCTTGCCGTCAACCTCGAAACAGAGTCCATATTCTGCAACCCTGCAGAGATTTCATCCGCCGACGAGACTGCGCGTGTCCTCGCCTCAGCCATCAATAGTGACGAGAAGGCCGTTTATGCGAAGCTTGTGACCAATAAGCGTTTCAGCTGGATCGAACGCAAGATGGAGACTATGCAGGCAAGGCAGATACGCGACATGAAGATCAAAGGCGTAGGACTGGTCCGGGAGATGAAGAGGATTTATCCCAAGGGCGCGCTTGCGTCTCATGTGATCGGTTTTGTGAACCTCGACAATAAAGGCATGGAAGGCGTGGAGAGCGGGTATGACAAATACCTCTCATCAAAGGAAGAGAGCAAGTTCGTGACCCGTGACGCAAAGGGCAATTACCTTTCGACCGGGGCCAACAGGGAGATCAGCGGCAATAATGTCGTGCTGACAATAGATGAGGGCCTGCAGTATATACTGGAGAAGAACCTCGATGCGGCCATGAACAAATGGAAGGCTGCGTCGGTGACGGCCGTCATGATGGACCCGCATACCGGAGAAATACTCGCGCTCGCCAACAGGCCGACCTTCAATCCCTCCGACCTGTCGCATGTCGACCCGAATGAGGTGCGCAACAGGGCCATAACGGACTGTTTTGAGCCGGGCTCTACCTTTAAGGTGGTCGTGGGGATCGCGGCCCTTGAAGAGAAGAAGGTCACTCCCTCTACACGTATAGATTGCAGCGCCGGGACTGTAGAGGTCGGAGGCAGGAGGATAAAGGACGATCATAAGCACGGGGTGCTTACATTTCATGAGGTCATACAGAAATCGTCCAATGTCGGCAGCGTAAAGGCGGCCCTTATGCTGGGCAAGGACAAATTTTATGAATATATCAGGAAATTCGGGTTCGGCGAAAAGACCGGCATAGACCTGCGCGGAGAGATCAGCGGTCTGCTTCGCAGTTCGGACAGGTGGTCCGGCATGTCCATCGGGGCCATAGCCATAGGCCAGGAGATAGCGGTGACGCCGCTCCAGATAGTCAGGGCGTATGCCGTGGTCGCAAACGGCGGATATCTTGTCACCCCCCATGTTGTGAAGGAGATACGCGATCCTTACGGCGCAGTCATTATGAAGGCGGACGGCAGGGGCAGAAGGATAATATCTGCGGAGACGGTGGCCACATTCAGGGAAATCCTCAAGACGGTAACGGAACAGGGCGGCACGGCAAAACAGGCTGCAGTAGCAGGCAACAGTGTGGCCGGCAAGACAGGCACGGCGCAGATCTTCGACCAGAAGACAAAGCGGTATTCCAAGACCAGATATATAGGGTCTTTTGTCGGATTTGTGCCTGCCGACAATCCGAGACTGGCCATGGTCGTGGTAATCAAGGAACCCAGGGGCGCGATATACGGAGGCGTGGTGGCGGGCCCCGTGTTCAAGGATATAGCAGACCAGGCCCTGTCATATCTGAAAGTGCCGATGGACAATGTGTCTGAAAAGGGCATGGTCGTAATGGCCGAGAAAGAGGGATACAATTGACACTTGAAATGATCCTCTCATATCAGAGCAGTGTTTCCGGGGACATAAAAAAAGAGATAACCGGAATTACCTACGATTCCCGCTCAGTCAGGGACGGTTTTGTGTTTGTGGCGGTCAAAGGCGAAAAGGCCGACGGGCATGATTTTATCGAGGCCGCCGTCGCAAAGGGGGCTGCGGCAGTGGTTTGCGAAAAGGGCAATCCGAAATCCCGTCAGCTGCCCGAAAAGTTCCCCTCCGTCGCATGGATATTCGTTGAAGACGGCAGGGACGCTTTGGCCGCCTTTTCAGCGGCCTTTTACGGCAGGCCTTCGGAAAGGCTGCAGGTGGCGGGCGTCACCGGCACAAACGGAAAGACCTCGGTCTCGTATCTCCTGAAATCCATCATCGAAAAGTGGGACAAGCGGGCGGGCCTGATCGGCACCATCAGGTACATGATCGGAGACGAGTCGTTCGATGCGCCCCACACTACGCCTGAGGCAAGCGATTTTCAGGGGCTTCTCGGAAGGATGGCGGAAAAGGGCTGCGACTATGCGGTGACTGAGGTTTCGTCCCATGCGCTTGCCCAGAAGCGGGTCGACTATACGCAATTCAAGGTTGCCATATTCACAAACCTGACCGGGGACCACCTTGACTATCACGGCAATATGAAGAGTTATTTCGACTCAAAGAGCAGGCTTTTTACCGGGCTTCTCGCGGATAACGGCACAGCCGTCATAAATATCGACGATCCTTACGGCAGGGAGCTTTCGTCCATGCTTTCCGACAACAGGCCTTCGGTCGGCCGCGTGACTTTCTCTCTCCGGGACAGGGCTGCGGATGTGACTGCCGAAGACATCAAGTATACATTCAGGGGGGTCCATTTCAATCTCAGGCTGAAAGGCGGGGCAACGATAATGAAAATAGCCTCACCGCTCATAGGCGAGACCGGCGTTTACAATATAATGGCGGCCGTATGCGCCGCCCTTGCGCTGGGGGTTCCTGAGTATGCGATATGTGATGGAGTTGCAGCCCTGGCGGGTGTAAAAGGCAGATTTGAAAGGGTGGACTGCGGGCAGCCGTTTCTTGCCATAGTCGATTATGCGCATACCCATGACGCGCTGGAGCGTCTCCTTAATACTGCGCGCCGTCTTCTCGATGCGCAGGGAGTTGCAAGAAAAGCGGCGGGCTCCGGCAAGATCATCACGGTCTTCGGATGCGGAGGGAACAGGGACAGGCTGAAGCGTCCCAAGATGGGACGGATAGCCTCGGAACTGAGCGATTTTGTTCTCATTACATCGGACAACCCGCGCAATGAGAACGGGGCCTCCATCATACGGGATATCGAGGGGGGCATCAATAAGGACAACTATATAATAATCCAGGACAGGTATGTCGCCATAAAAATGGCGACGCTCCTTGCGTCACCCGGAGATATTGTCATTGTTGCAGGCAAGGGGCACGAAGAGTATCAGGAGATAAAAGGCAGGAAATATCCCTTCAGCGACAACAAGGCCTTTGCCGAGGCCATCAGCGAAAGCTCCCTTGTGACCGAGCGCGTAAAGGCCGGGAAGACCATGTTCCGGGCAGGGCAATGCTGAGTTCCGGAGAGATTCTGGAGGCCACGGGCGGAAGCCTTGTCTCCGGCAGGGACCGTGTGTTCAGCGGCGGGTCGATAGATTCCAGGACCATCGGGGAGGCCGAATTTTTTATACCGCTTAAAGGCGAAAACTGCGACGGTCACGACTTTGTGCGGGCGGCCCTGGACAAGGGGGCCGGAGCGCTGGTGTCGAAAGAGTGGGCGTCCGGACACGCTCGGGATTTCGGAGAAGGGACCGTGATGGCGGTTGAAGACACACTTGTTGCGCTGCATGACATTGCGCGCTTTGCCCGAAAGAGATTCAGCGGGCCGGTCGTGGCAGTCGCGGGCAGCAACGGCAAGACGACCACCAAGGAACTCATCTGTTCAATCCTCTCATTGAGACTGAAGACGATCAAAACCGAAGGAAACCTGAACAATCATATCGGCATGCCCCTCTGCATGACAAGGGCTGATGAGGACACGGAGGTCATGGTCCTCGAAATGGGGACCAACCGGCCCGGGGACATGGATATGCTCTGCGGGATTGCATCTCCGGACACGGGGGTGATTACGAATATAGGTATGGAGCATCTTGAAGGCTTCGGCTCCCTGGCAGGAGTAAGAGACGAGGAGCTCTCCCTGCTGAAATATGTCGGCAGGGCGGCCCTTAACGGAGACGACGGGTATATGCTGGGCGGTATTTCGATGAAGCATAATCTGCCTCTGACAACCTACAGTATTGATAATCCCAGGGGAGAAATAACCGCGAGCGGCATCGAGCTGAAGGAAGAAGGGACCGGATTCCTTTTGAATGCGCAGGGCTCTTCCATACATATAGACTCGAAACTCTCGGGCCGGTTCAATGTCCTCAACTCGCTGGCTGCGACCGCAATAGCGCGCATGCTTGGGTTTAATCTCAACGATATAAAAAAAGGGCTGGAGGCGTTCTCCGGTGTAAATATGCGTTTCGAGATCAGAAAGAGGGGCGGAGTCACCTATCTGTTTGACGCATATAACGCGAATCCTTCATCAATGAAGGCGTCCATACTTGAACTCGTCCGCATGTCCGAATTACGGGCGTATCCGGAGGGCGGCAGGTCTGTGGCCGTGCTGGGCGACATGCTCGAACTCGGCGGGTTCGGCAGGGCTTCCCACGAAGAAACAGGTCGTTTTTTGCGGGAACAGAAGATAGGGTGTTTTATCGGGGTGGGCGACCTGATGAAAGGCGCGGTGGCCGCTTACGGCCCGGACGGAACCGCAAAAGAGACATCCGTGGAGGCCGGAGAGTTCCTTTCGCGACTGGTCGCGCCCGGAGATGTGGTGTTGATAAAGGGGTCCCGCAGCATGAAGATGGAGCGGGTAATGGAGATTATGGACGGGGGGATTGCGGAAAACGGCAAGCCCGGGAAAAGTGATGGGAGAAAATAGGCATGTATGAACTGCTTGGTTATCTGGTGCCTTATCTGTCCGGACTGAATGTATTCAAATATCTTACATTCAGGACGGCCCTTGCGGCCTTTACCGCGCTTACGGTCACCATCGTAATCGCGCCGAGGGTCATCGTGTGGCTGAAGAAGATCAGCATGACCCAGCAGATAAGGGATGACGGGCCGAAGACCCATCTTTCCAAGGCAGGCACTCCCACGATGGGAGGCCTGATAATTATCGCCGCCATTATGGTCGCCATGCTGCTGTGGGGCAACCTGAGAAATATGTATGTCTGGGTTGTGATGTTGTCCCTGCTCGGCTTCGGGGCCATAGGTTTTCTGGATGACTATCTGAAGGCGGTAAAGAAAAACCCGACGGGACTAAGGGCGCTGTATAAATTCGGGGCGCAGATGGTCCTCGCCTGCATACTCAGCGTGGTCCTTTACATCAACCCCAATGAACCCAATTCTTCCATTCTCAGTGTGCCTTTTTTCAAAAAATGGCTGTTCGACCTCGGTGTATTTTATGTTCCTTTTTCAATACTTGTGATGGTCGGATCTTCCAATGCAGTGAACCTGACCGACGGCATAGACGGGCTTGCCATAGGCCTCGTGGCTATAGCCGCATGCGCCAATGCGGCGCTGGTATACCTTGCGGGGCATGCGGTGTTTGCCCGTTATCTCCAGGTAATGTATCTTCCCGGCACCGGCGAACTGACGGTGTTTTGCGGGGCGCTCGTGGGCGCGTCCCTGGGTTTTTTATGGTACAACTCCTACCCGGCCGAGGTCTTTATGGGTGATGTCGGCTCGCTCGGGCTCGGCGGCGCGCTCGGGACCCTTGCAGTGGTCGCGAAACAGGAAATGGTGCTCGCGCTTGTGGGAGGCATTTTTGTCATTGAGACGATTTCGGTCCTGCTGCAGGTTGCTTCATACAAACTCACAGGCAAACGGATATTCAAGATGGCGCCGATACATCATCACTTTGAATTGAAGGGATGGTCCGAGCCGAAGGTCATTGTAAGGTTCTGGATAGCGGGTATTATCCTTGCGTTTTTCAGCCTTGCGACATTAAAATTGAGGTAATGGTTTTAAGACGCCGAACCGGAAGATTCGGGCGGATTTCTGCCAGGGAGGATTAATACACTAATGAAAACAGCAATACGCGCATATATAGGCTATCCGGCGGCAGTTGTCCTGATTTTTATGTTCTGCCTTTTTCAGGGGCAGGCCTTCGCTTCCAATGTTGACGCAAGGGCCGCCGTAGTGCTCGACGGTCAGACCGGCAGGATACTCTTTGCCAAAAATCCCAACGCCAAACTCCAACCGGCAAGCACTACAAAGCTGGTGACCTCGATGGTCGTGCTCGACAGGATGAACCCCGACACCGTCGTTACGATAAGCAGGGAGGCGGCCATGACGCCGTCGGTCGCGCCGAGGCTGCGGGCAGGCGACAAGCTTACGATAAAAGACCTGTTGAGCCTGGCCCTGATAAGGTCGGTCAATGCCGCAGCCGTAGCGCTGGCGGAGTCGGTGTCGGGTTCGGAAACGAAATTTGTCGGCCTTATGAACGAGAAGGTCCACGCAATCGGCGCGGACAATACAAGGTTTATTAACGCCTCGGGGCTTCCGGGCGACGGGCAGCATATCACGGCCTTTGATCTCGCCCTCATAATGAAAGAATCGTTGCGTTATCCGCTCATGAGAGAGATAATAAATACCCGCATGCAGCAGGTCCATACCGAAGACGGCAGAAGGCTTTCTCTCCGCAACACGAACCATATGCTGTGGAACGATGAGGATGTGCTCGGGGGCAAGACCGGTTTTACAAGATCGGCGGGGCATTGCCTGGCGTTCGCCGTGCAGAAGGGCAATACCTTAATGGTCGCATCGCTTCTCGGCGAGACCAACCGGAGCAAGGTCTGGGATAATTCCGCAACCCTGCTTGCCCTGGCAGAGGATGTTGTGAGCGGAAAGAGCCAGCCCGAGATTTCTTATACCGTTGATGCGGAAACCCCGTTTATGGTGGCTGCCAAGCGCAAGGCCTATGTAAAGCGCGATGGAAGACGCGGAGGTTATAGGCATCTTGTGAGCAACAGGGTGGACGGAAAAGACAGGGGCAGGCTGACGAAGAAAGACCGCGGCAAGGCCGGCAGCGACAGGGGCAAGATATCCAGAAAAGACCGCGGCAAGGTAAGCAAGGACAAGCGGCTCAATTCGGTAAGAGACAGAGTCAGGGGCGAAGCCGCAGCCAAGAAGCAGGTGAAGAACAGGGCCCGCAACAAGAATAAAAATAAAATGGCCGGGGCCGGGGGCAAAAGATCGTCCGTCCGGGCTTCATAAGGCATAATCGAACAGAAGGAAACGGCTATTTCCGCGGGCAATGAGGACAGCTTTTTATGACAAAAAGATTACCGTAGTCGGTCTTGCGAGGAGCGGCGTCGGGGCGGCCAACCTTCTCGCATTCCTCGGCGCCGAAGTCACGGTGACCGACAGAAAAGAGTGTGCGCAACTTGAAGATGTAATAAATGCGCTTGATCCCCGCGTCTCCACGGTCATCGGCTCCAATCCGCCCGAACTTTTCACTTCATCCGACCTCGTCGTTGTCAGCCCCGGCGTGCCTTCCGATGTCGAACCGCTTCGCGCAGCCCGCAGCAGGGGCATCAGGGTCATAGGAGAACTCGAACTCGCTTACGAGGTCCTTCATTCAGCAGTCGAAGCCCCGCGTCCGGAGATACTGGCGATTACCGGGACAAACGGCAAATCCACGACAACCGCGCTTCTTTACGAAATGGTCGGGCATGCGGACGCCGGTTCCATCCTGGCCGGGAACATCGGCAATTCCGTGGCGGCCGAGATACAGGGACTGCTCGAAAGGCCGCAGCCCGGCCCTGCTCCGAAATTTATAGTTGTCGAGCTTTCAAGCTTTCAGCTCGAGACCATAGAGGCCTTCAGGCCCAAAGGCTCGGCTATACTGAATGTGACCCCCGACCATCTTGACCGATACCACGGAATGGCTGCGTACATGGACGCCAAGATCAGGATATCCATGAACCAGAGGCCGTCCGATTTCATCGTGCTGAATGCCGACGATCCCCTGACCCCGGATGTCCTGGGCGGCATGAGCAAAGGCGATGACGGCCCTGCGGTCTTTTATTTCAGCAGAAAGAAAAAGGTCGAAGGCGTTTACCTGGATAATGGATTGGTCCGTTTCAATCTTCCGGCTTCCGCTCTCAGCCGTATGGGAGGCAGTATTGCGGAGCCGTACGGCAAAGAAACTCTCGACCCCGAAACCTTCATTATCAGGGGCGTGCATAATATCGAGAATGCGATGGCCGCCGCCCTGATGGCCTGTCTTGCGGGTTGCAGTATGCGGGACATAAGGCGGGCGCTGTCCTCTTTCCCCGGACTGGAGCACAGACTTGAATTGGTCAGGGAACTCGATGGTGTGAGGTACATAAATGACTCGAAGGGCACCAATGTGGGGGCCGTACTGAAGTCTCTTGAGGGTTTCAGCGAGCCGGTCATATTGATTGCGGGAGGCAAGGACAAGGCCGGCGATTTTTCCCTGCTGAAGCCGCTTCTGAGTGAGAAGGTAAAAAGGCTGGTGCTTGTGGGCGCCGCGGCGGAGAAGATCCGCAGCGTAGTGTCCGATGTGGTGGATTGCGAAATGACGGGATATGATTTCGGGGCCGCTATCGCTGCGGCCAGGGCCGCCGCTTCTGCCGGCGATGTAGTCCTGCTGTCTCCGGCCTGCGCAAGCTTCGATATGTTCACGGATTTTGAGGACAGGGGGCGTCAGTTCAGGCGGATGGTGATGGAGCTATGACACAGGGCGCCGACAAGTCAATAATCATACTTGTCGTTTTGCTGGCCCTGACCGGACTTACCGCCGTATACAGTTCTACGGCAGTCATACCGCCGTCCATACAGAAGGGCTCGGCCGCTATTGACGCAACAAGCCAGTTTGCATATCTGAAGAAACAGGGATTCACCGCCCTGCTCGGAATAGCGGCATTGCTGATTGCATACAAGATGCCGCTGAAATATTTAAAAAAGATGGCGATAGCGATCCTCCTTCTTTCCCTGGCCGGACTGCTTCTGGTATTCACTCCTCTCGGCATCAGCGCCGGCGGGGCAAGGAGATGGCTGCAGCTCTGGCCTTCGAGTTTCCAGCCTTCAGAGCTTGTGAAACTCTCGATGGTCATCTTCCTGGCATGGTTCATGAGCAGGACTTCATACGACAGTGAGAAGTTTTTTCATTTTTTGATACCCATTGCGGTGATGGCGGTCTTTCAGCTGATCTTCATTTTGCAGCCGGATTTCGGGGCATTAATGAGCCTCGCCATACTCACGGTGACCCTTCTTTTCCTTTCAGGGACAAGGCTTAGGTATCTTTCATATCTGGCGCTCTGCGGGGCCCCTGTTTTAATTTATCTGATAATGGCGCCTTACAGGCTCAGGAGGATTGTCACATTCCTCGACCCGTGGAAAGACCCGCAGGGCGCAGGTTTTCAGCTTACCCAGTCCTTCATTGCCTTCGGCAGCGGAGGGTTGCAGGGAGTGGGGCTTGGTGAGGGTAAACAGAAGCTCGCTTTTCTGCCGGAGGTGCATACGGATTTTATCTTTTCCCTTATCGGGGAGGAACTGGGGTTCATAGGCGCGGCTGTTGTGGTTACGCTGTTTTTGCTCCTTTTTTTCAGGGGCTTTATGATAGCGCGAAAGACTGAAGATCCTTTTGCCTATTATCTTGCGATGGGGGTCTCTCTTATGATAGCCGTACAGGCCGTCATAAACTTTGCGGTGGTTACCGGACTTGCGCCGACAAAAGGGCTTCCCCTGCCTTTTATCAGCTATGGGGGCTCATCCCTTGTTGTCAGTTTTATCGCCATAGGTCTGCTTCTGAATGTATCGAGATACAGAGCTGCAAAGCCCCTGCATGGTGTTATGCATATCGGAGCCCAGCCGGAATGCGTTGGAGTGGAGACCGGGCAGGGGTCCAGGTCCAGCCAGTACGCATTAAGCAGGGGATATGGCCAGTTCAGGAACAGGCCGGGCCAGGCAAGAAAGGGCCCCAAAAAACCATGAAGATCATAATCGCAGGCGGGGGCACCGGCGGACATCTCTTTCCGGGCATTGCGGTGGCTGAGGAGTTTATGCGGAGGGACGGCTCCTGCAGGATAATATTTGCCGGCACCCGGCACGGGATAGAGGCGAGGGTCATCCCAAGGGAAGGGTATCAGATAAGATTTTTAAAGGCGGAGGGCCTGGTGGGCAGGTCCATATTCAGAAAGGTTAAAGCGGTCCTGCTTTTTTGCATGTCGCTTTTCCAGTCGTATAAGATTATTTCCGGGGAACAGCCGGATATTGTCATAGGAGTGGGAGGGTATGCGTCTGCAGGGGTCGTCTTTATTGCGCATTTTATGGGCGTGCCGGCCATGATCATGGAGCAGAATTCCGTTCCGGGCCGCGCAAACCGGTTTCTTGGCCGCTTCGCGGACGCGATAGCGGTTACATATCAGGAGAGTGTTTCATATTTCGACAGGGGGAAGATCCATCTGACCGGAAACCCGGTGAGGAGGAATATCCGGACAAAAGCGCCTGCGGAGGCGGTGTCGGTTTATCGCGCCTGCAGGACCGGCTTCAATATCCTTGTCTTCGGCGGCAGCCAGGGCTCCGGGGCCATAAACAGGGCCGTGACGGAGACATTGCATTACCTGCTCGATTTAAGGCAAAATATCGGCTTTATACATCAAACAGGCGAGAAGGACCTCAAGGCCATGGCCGACGCTTATCACCAGCTCGGGTTCAAATGCATAGTGAAGCCTTTTATTTACAGCATGTCCGAAGCCTATGCGGCTGCGGACATGGTCATATGCAGGGCCGGAGCAACCACCCTGTCCGAGTTGACCGTGACCGGAAAGGCGGCAGTGCTGATTCCCTATCCGTACGCTGCGGCCAATCACCAGGAGTCCAACGCAAGGAAACTCGAAGACATGGGCGCGGCAATGGTGATAACTGAGAGGCAACTGACAGGAGAGACGCTTGCAAAAGCGATCAGGGAACTCTATGAAAACAGCGGCAGGCGGGCGCATATGCAGAAAGCGTCAATCGCCGTGGGCAGACCGTATGCGGCTGAAAAAATCGTCGATATAGCCATGCTTCTCATACGGAACAAGAGGTAGCGGAAAGGACACATAATGTTTAAACAATACAGGACAATACATTTCACGGGGATAGGCGGCATCGGCATGAGCGGCATTGCCGAAGTGCTCCATAATCTCGGATACGATATCACCGGCTCCGATATAAGGGAGTCCGACACCACGCTGCGGCTCAGAGACCTCGGGATAAAGATATTCATCGGGCATGATGAAAAGAATGTGCTCGACGCGCATGTGGTGGTGACTTCATCCGCCGTGTCGAATTCCAACCCTGAGGTTATTGCCGCGAAGAACCGGGGCATACCCGTAATCCCGCGGGCCGAGATGCTTGCCGAGCTCGGCAGGCTTAAATACGGGATACTCGTTGCAGGCGCGCACGGCAAGACCACCACCACTTCGCTGATCGCTACACTGCTCGGAGAGGGAGGGCTCGATCCTACAGTAGTGATCGGAGGCAAGCTGAAGGCCATGGGCAGCAACGCAAGGCTCGGACAGGGGGATTTTCTTGTCGCCGAGGCGGACGAGAGTGACGGCTCTTTCCTCAAGCTCAGCCCTACGATAGCCGTCATAACGAATATAGACCGCGAGCATCTGGACTATTTCAAGAATATCGAAAATATAAAAGCGGCCTTTGTCGAGTTCATCAACAAGGTCCCTTTTTATGGGGTCGCGATAATATGCAAGGAAAACGAGCATACGCGAGAGATTATACCGCAGATAAAGCGGAGGGCGCTCACATACGGGCTGTCTCACGATTCCGATATGAATGCCCGTAATATAAGGCATGAAGGGGCGGGGTCGAGCTTCGAGGCGATATACAAGGGAGAGTCTATCGGCGTATTCACACTGCCTGTTCCCGGTATACATAATGTGCTTAACAGTCTGGCCGCGATCCTGGCGGCCATTGAACTCAAGGTCCCGATAGAGAAGATCAGGAGCGGGCTTGCAGGGTTCGGCGGCATACAGCGCAGGTTTGAATTCAAGGGTGAGGCCAAAGGGGTAAAGGTGTTTGATGATTACGGCCACCATCCGGTCGAGATCAGGGCGGTCCTCAAGGCGGCCAGGGAGTGTTTCCCGGGCAATCGCATCATTGTCATATTCCAGCCCCACCGTTATACGAGGACGCGCGATCTGATGGACGACTTCGCGCTCAGCTTCGGCTCGATTGACGGGATGTATCTTATGGACATATATCCGGCGAGCGAGGTCCCGATAGAGGGGGTCGACTCGGAGGCCCTTCTCGGGAAGATAAAGTCCGCCGGTTTTGCGAATGCCGTGTATATATCGGGAAGGGAGCGGATGATGGAGAGGGTGACCGGCGAATTAAAACCCGGGGATGTGCTTATGACGCTCGGAGCCGGCGATGTCTATAAATTGGGTGAGGAGATCGTACGGGTATTATGATAACGGACAAAAAAATAGGCGTTCTGGCCGGCGGTGTTTCCGCTGAAAGAGAGATATCCCTGAAGAGCGGCGGCGCGATTTACAATGCATTGAAGTACCATGGGTACAATACGGTCCTTATCGACGCTGCCGGCGATCTTTACGGCTCCCTTGTGTCGCAGCGTATCGATATTGCCTTTATTGCGCTTCATGGCGGACAGGGGGAAAACGGGGCCGTGCAGGGCATGCTGGAGGTTATGGGAGTGCCTTACACCGGTTCGGGGGTGCTCGCTTCCGCCGTTGCCATGGACAAGGAGGCGTCGAAGAAGATATTCCTTTATCACCGCATCCCGGTTCCGCCGTTTTATTTTGCGCAAAAAAATGAGCTCCCCGAAGACCTGCGCGCGATTGTCCCGGGTTTTGTTTCGGGCGGGACTGCCGTTGATTTTGAGATGCCCTGGGTCATCAAACCCGTGGATGAGGGGTCGAGCATCGGCGTGCATATCGTAAAGGGCCGCGACGAACTTCCGGCGGCTGTCGGTGACGCGCTCAAATACGGGGAAAAGATAGTCGTGGAAAAATATATAAAGGGCAGGGAGATCCAGATAGGAATACTCGGAGACAGGGCCCTGGGAGGCGTAGAGGTGAGGCCGTCGCTCGAATTCTACAATTACGAAGCGAAATACACCCCCGGACTCACGCAGTATATCCTCCCGCCCGAGGTCGGGGACGAAGAATATGAAAGGCTCAGGACTACTGCGCTCCTGGCGCACAGGGCCCTTGGCTGCTCGGGAGCCACGAGGGTAGATCTTATACTTGACGCTGCCGGGAACCCTTATGTCCTTGAGGTCAACACTATCCCCGGTATGACGGAGACCAGTCTTCTGCCGAAGATAGCGAAGCTGGACGGTCTCGAGTTTATCGACCTCATCGAGGAGATAATTAAACCGGCAATCAGGGGATGAGTCTGATATTTCCGGACATTGATTTATGAATGTGAAAAAGATCATAAGGATTGTCCGCGGAATGAGATGGCCGGTTATTTTAGGCTGCGCCCTTGCGGTCTTTGCCGTAACAGCTTTTGTGTGGTTGGCGGATGAGTATCTCTTTGTCCGTGAGATGAATTTTTACGGCAACCGCCATCTCTCGGAGGATGATCTGAAGACGCTTGTTGGCTGCCATGAAAAGTGCGGGCTATTTTCGGTTTCCGCCGGAGATATTAATAAACGGCTGAAAAAGTCGCCGTGGATAAAGGAGTCGTTTGTCAGAAAAGAGTTGACGGGCCGGCTGGAAGTGTATGTTACCGAGGCGGTCGCAATTGCCGTGCTCATGCCCGGCGACAAACCGAGGCTTATCGACAGGGAGGGCTCAGGGCTTGAGGAGATAAAACAGGAGCAGACATATTTTCTGCCTGTCATAAAAACGGATCCGGACCTTTATCCGGACGCTTATCAGGAGGCGGTTGCGCTTGCGGGAATTCTGTATGACAGGAAGCTTATGGCAAAGTCCGGCAATACGGAGATCACCGGGGCGAGGCCGGAGGACATCACCTTTAAGGCGGACGACCTCGTGGTAAAAATCGGGGCCGGTGAATTTCTGAAAAAGCTCGACAAGCTTCACTTTGTTAAGGAAGAACTGGTCAGGCGCAATATGCAGGTCGAATATGTGGATATAAGGTTTGCCGACAAGATCATAGTCAAGCCTCATAAGGTCGCTGAGAAGGAACCGGATAAGCATGACAGGGCTTCTTCCGTCAAAGAGAAGAAGGCGCAGCGCCGTCATGACAATAAGGGTAATGGGGGTAGGATAAAAAGACATGTCGGTTAAAAAGAGGAGAAAAAACGGAACGTTTCTTACCGGAGCCGATATAGGCACAGCCAAGATATGTATTGTGACGGCCGAAATGTCGGACAGCGGGATGGATGTGCTCTCGATAACCTCAACCCCTTCGGCAGGCATAAGAAAAGGGGTTGTGGTCAATATGGACGAAGCGACCGCTGCCATACGGGCGGCGCTTGCAGCGGCCTGTGAAGACTCGGGGGTGGCGGTCAGGGAGGCCATACTCAGCCTGTCCGGCAGCCATATCATGACGGGCAGTTCATCGGCTTCCGTTGCAGTCGGCGGCAGGACGATTGCGCAGGGGGATATCGATAAAGTCATAGATGCGGCCGGAAGCGCGCCCATTCCTGCCGGCCGGGAGATCATACATGCGCTGCCCGTCGAGTTTATCGTGGACGGGTGCATGGGTATAAAGGACCCCCTCGGCATGCCGGGTTCGAGGCTTGAGACAAAGATGAATATTATAACCGCCGCTTCGGAACCGCTGCAGCGTCTTGTCATGAGTTGCGAAAAGGCCGGGCTGCACGCGCTGGATTTCGCCGCTCATTCCATCGCCTCTGCCGAGTCGGTACTTACAACTGAAGAGCGTGAAATGGGAACGGCTCTCGTGGATATAGGCGCCGGCACGACCGATATCGCCCTTTTCAGGGACGGCTGGCTGGTCGGCTCTGCGGAGCTCGGAATAGGCGGCAATCATTTCAGCAACGACCTCTGCGTGGGGCTCAGTATCCCGTTCAGGGAGGCGGAGAGGATCAAAAAGCAGTACGGCTCTCTTGCAGGGTATGGAGCGTTTGATGCAGGGGACGCCGGAATAGACGCAGTGGATGTTTATGAGATCGTAAAAAAAATTTCCGGCGGGGATGTCTGCGAGATACTGCGTATGCGCGGTGAAGAGCTGCTGGGGCTGATAAAGGATGAGATAACGGGGGCCGGAGACGGAGAAGCGATAACCGGAGTGGTGTTTACCGGAGGAGGCGCGCTCATGCAGTCGTTCGAACGGCTTGCGGAACAGGTCCTCGGCATGTCGGTGCGTATCGGCAGGCCCGATATTGCG
>JGI20214J51650_10000412_pt1 | contig 26753 bp, 25 predicted proteins | sample WetSurMetagenome_FD_51650 | JGI IMG/M metagenome (IMG submission 51650) | reverse complement strand
TAAGCAAAGCTCTTTCAGCAGAGCCAGGAGGTGGGTATGGAGCGAGCCGACGAGATGCTCATCGAACGATACATCCTGCAGGATGGCGAGTTGAAGCAGTANGTGGAGGACCACCGGAAACTGGAAGTTGCCCTGGAGGATTTCAACAAGAGGATTTACCTTACTCCNCAGGAAGAAATTGAGAAGAAGAAGCTGCAGAAGCTGAAGCTGGCCAGCAAAGACAGGATTTACGCGATTCTTGCGAAGTACAGGAAGAGCTCCTGAGCATGGCCCATCCCGTTTGAGAGGGCGGGATTTTTCATGGACAGACACACGGGATACATCGCGCGGGAAGGGTTCCCCTTCATTGTCGGGCTGGGCATCCTGGCGACGGCCTTCTCGTGGATCGGGCTCACCGGCCTTGCGGCGATTGCCTTTGCCGCCACGGTGTTCGTTGTTTTCTTTTTNCGCAACCCCGAGAGGACGATCCCCGGGGAACAGGGTCTTCTGGTGTCGCCTGCCGACGGCAGGATACTGAAAGTGGAGGAAGTGGTGCTCGACGGCCTTCTGAGCGGGAAGTTCAGGAAGGTGAGCATCTTCATGAACGTGTTCAATGTCCATGTCAACCGTGCACCCTACTCAGGGNACGTGGAGAAGATCGAGTATCACGGCGGCAAGTTCCTGTCGGCCAATCTCGACAAAGCGTCGGCGGACAACGAGAAAAACACCGTCCTGATCCGGACGAAAGAGGGGAAGGCGTTCCTGACCATCCAGATCGCGGGGCTCATCGCACGCCGGATCGTCTGCTGGATCGGTGAGGGCACGGAGATTGCCAGGGGGCAGCGGTTCGGGCTGATCTGCTTCGGCTCTCGTCTCGAAGTCGTCCTGCCGCTCGATTCGAAAATCCTGGTCCAGACCGGGCAGAAAGTGCGCGCCGGGGAAACGCCCATAGGGTATCTGTGATGAGTAAAGAATTGAAAAGAGAGCGGCTGATCAGGCGGGAAAAGTTCTTCCGCAAGGACCAGATGAAGAAGGGCATCTACATCCTGCCCAATCTCTTCACGACGGCAAGCCTCTTCGCCGGGATCTACGCGATCATCTCCTCCATCCAGGGAAATTACATCCACGCGGCGATTGCGATCCCGATCTCGCTGATCCTAGACGGTCTCGACGGGCGGGTCGCCCGGATGACCCACACAACGTCCAAGTTCGGCGTGGAGTACGATTCGCTGGCCGACCTCGTGGCATTCGGTGTGGCNCCGGCTATTCTGGCCTACAACTGGTCGCTCGCCGCTTTCGGGAAATGGGGGTGGCTCGCAGCGGCCATGTTTGTGATCTGCGGGGCCCTGCGGCTCGCGCGATTCAACGTGCAGGTCGGGGTGATCGACAGCCGGTACTTCAACGGGCTGGCCATCCCGGCTGCGGCCATCGTGGTGTCTTCAACGGTGCTGCTCTATTTCTACCTGGGCGAAGTGGGGACGTTTCCGCACGTGTCGATCCTGGTCGGGATGATGACCCTTGCCCTCCTCATGGTGAGCAGCATCAAGTTCTACAGCTTCAAGGATTTGCACTTCCTGTCCCGTGAGCCCTTCATGACGGTCGTCTTTGCCGTCATCCTGATGATCGTCGTTCTGGCGGAGCCGCAGATCATGATCTTTACCTTCGCCGTGAGCTACGCCATCTCCGGTCCGATCTGGGGGATCCTGAAATTAGTCAGGCGCCTCTTCGGGACGGAAAAAAAGCAACAGCCCACGAGCGGCGGTGAGATCAAGACGGAAACGAAAACCGGGGCCACGTCATGATCGAGTCAGGACCTCACGCTGCAGACTTTGCCCCGTAGAACCTGGCAACATGTTGTCCAAGAAGGAGTCGGATTCCATGAGAACGTATCGTGTAGCAGTCGTCGGCGCCACCGGCGCCGTCGGTAACGAAATGATCAGCATCCTCGAGGAACGCAACTTTCCCGTCGGAGTGCTCACCCTGCTTGCCTCGGAGCGATCGCTGGGGAAGGAACTCGAGTTCAAGGGGAAGCCCTATCCCGTCCAGGTCCTCAAGGAGGATTCCTTCNAGGGGATCGAAATCGCGCTCTTCTCCGCAGGCGGGAGCATCAGCCAGAAGTTTGCGCCCATCGCCGCCCGGGCCGGCTGCGTCGTCATCGACAACACCGCCGCCTTCCGCTACGACCCGGACATCCCGCTCGTCGTGCCCGAAGTGAACCCCGAGAAGATCGCCGATTACAAGACGCGGGGGATCATCGCCAATCCGAACTGCTCCACCATCCAGATGGTGGTGGCGCTCAAGCCGATCCATGACGCAGCCCGGATCAAGCGGATTGTCGTTTCCACCTACCAGGCCGTCTCCGGAACCGGCAAAAAGGCGATGGACGAGCTCATCGATCAGACNAGAGCACTGTTGAGTTTCAAGGAGCCCGTGGCCAAGGTCTACCCGTACCAGATCGCCTTCAACTGCCTGCCTCAGATCGATATCTTCATGGACAACGGTTACACGAAGGAAGAGATGAAGATGGTCTGGGAGACAAAGAAGATATTCGGAGACGAGTCCATCGCCGTGACGGCAACGACAGTGCGTGTTCCCGTGCTTCGCTGCCACTCCGAATCGGTAAACATCGAAACGGAAAAGAATATCACGGCAGCCGAAGTGAAGGAGTTGCTGAGGAAAGCTCCTGGCGTGATTGTCTTCGATGACCCGGCCAAGAAAGAGTACCCCCTGGCCATCAACGCTGCCGGTCNGGATGCCACCTACGTCGGAAGGATCCGGCAGGACGAGTCGATCCCCAACGGGATCAACCTGTGGGTCGTGTCGGACAACCTGCGCAAGGGCGCTGCCCTGAACGCAGTCCAGATTGCAGAAATCTTTGTGAGGGACTATTTGAAATAAAGGTCAAAGGAAAAAGGATAAAGGGTAAAGGATCAGGAAAGAAAAACCTTTTTCCTTTATCCTTGAACCTTTTCCCCGGTTTTTTATGCGAATCATTGCGGGGAAGGCGAAGGGGAGGGTACTGATTGCCCCGAAGGCGAAGGTCCTGAGACCCACGACGGACCGGGTCAAGGAGTCCCTGTTCAACATCCTGGACGTGGAGGAAAAACGGTTCCTCGATCTCTTTGCCGGTGCGGGAAGCGTGGGGCTCGAAGCNCTGAGCCGCGGAGCCTCCCGGGTGATTTTCGTGGAGAACCATCGGGCTTGCGCCGATGCCATCCGGATAAATATCGAACGCTGCGGCTTTGTCAACATCCCCCTCAACGGTGTCGAAAGGGAGGCNGGGCCGGATATCGAGGTCGTCGAGTATTCCGTGGATCGGGGCCTCAAACTCCTGGGCCACAGGGGGGAGNGGTTCGACGTCATTTTTGCCGATCCGCCCTATGAACAAAACCTCATCGGCGAGATGCTTCGCCTCGTTCGGACTCAGGAACTGATATTCCAGAACGGGATTGTCGTCGTACAGCACTCGGCCAGGGAAGNGATTCCGGCTCGTCGTGAAGGGTATCAAATCGATGACAGCCGTCGGTACGGGGAGACGGCGTTGAGCTTTCTCAGGCTGCAACGGCCTGAGGGAGAGAAAACGAACCGGTCCGGTAATCGTTCTATTTTGCCTGACGGATAGCAGGCTCATACGGCAGCAGTGGTTATCCGAAATCGCGATTGGGAGGGGAACATGGAGAGGTTGGCGGTCTATCCCGGCTCATTTGACCCGATCACCAACGGGCATCTTGACATCATCAAGCGCGGCCTGCGTTTCTTCGACAAACTCATCATTCTCGTTGCATACAACCCCAACAAGTCGGGACTCTTTCCCGTGGAGGAGCGCATGGAGTTGATCCGGCAGGTTGTCGGTGACGATCCGCGGATCCGCGTGGACAGCTTTTCGGGTCTTCTCGTGAACTATGTCCGCGACTCCGGCGCAGCAGTGATCCTCCGCGGCCTGAGGGCCCTGTCGGACTTCGAGTACGAGTTCCAGATGGCCTTGATCAACCGGCGCCTCAACCGCGATATCGAGACAGTCTTCCTCATGACGGGGTACAAGTGGTTCTACACGAGTTCGAACCTGATCAAGGAGGCCGCTGGCCATGGCGGGTCTGTCCGTGGACTTGTCCCCGAAATCGTTCTCCAGAAACTCCAGGAGAAATACGCCGACAGCTTCAAGAAAGGGTGAAGGATATGAAACTGGGACCTCTGACGAAAGTCCTCAGGCCGTCGCCGACGCTTGCCGTCACGATGAAAGCCAAGGCCCTGCAGAAAGAGGGAAGGGATATCATCGGCTTCGGCGCCGGCGAGCCNGACTTCGACACGCCGGATAACATCAAGGCCGCTGCAATCCGGGCCATCCAGGAGGGTTTCACCAAGTACACCCCCGTGGGCGGCATCGACGAGTTGAAGGACGCCGTCATCGAAAAACTTCGCAAGGACAACGGCCTTGCTTACAAGCGCTCGCAGATCGTCGCGTCAACCGGGGCGAAGCACACGCTTTACAACATGGCCCAGGTCCTCTTCGGGCAGGGCGACGAGGTGATCATCCCGGCACCGTACTGGGTGTCCTACCCGGACATCGTTCTGCTGGCCGATGCAACTCCCGTCATCGTCGACGCCGGCGAGTCGGAGGGCTTCAAGCTCACGCCAGCCAAGCTCAGGAAGGCCATCTCGGCAAAAACGAAGGCCCTCATCCTCAACAGCCCCTCAAACCCGACGGGGGCGGCCTACACGGCCGACGAACTGAAGGCCCTTGCAGANGCCCTGAAAGGCACGGAGATCATTGTCATCAGCGACGATATCTACGAGAAGGTGATCTACGACGACTTCCGCTTCTCCAACATCGCCAATGTGAGCGAGGAGATGAAGGAAAAGACGATCGTCGTCAACGGCCTGTCGAAATCGCATGCCATGACGGGCTGGCGGATGGGTTACGCGGCGGGGCCGGAAAACGTGATTGCGGCCATGACGGAGATCCAGAGCCAGAGCACATCCAACCCGACGTCCTTTGTCCAGAAGGCAGCAGTTGAGGCGCTTACGGGAGACCAATCGTTTATCCCGAAGATGGTGGGGGAATTCAAGAAAAGGCGCGACACCATCGTTACGGCNCTCAACGCCATCCCGGGGATCCGCTGTGCAACCCCGCCCGGCGCCTTTTATGTATTCCCCAGGGTTTCGGAGCTCTACGGCAGAAACTACCAGGGAAAGCCGATCTCCACCTCGAACGAGTTCAGTGAGTTTCTCCTGGAGGCGGCCAACGTGGCTGTCGTGCCCGGCGGGGCATTTGGAAACGACGATTGCATCCGGTTTTCGTATGCCACATCGATGGAACTTATTGTCGAAGGCATGAAGCGGATTGCCGGGGCTGTGGCAAAGCTCGGATAAATTGAGAATCCTTGCAGGAAATCGAAGGATCGTGCCTTACAGCGATATTAATTTGAGGGCAGGGCATACAAGGCCCTGCCTTTTTTTTGTTATTCGTGATATGGAGTAATTGCCAAAATGCGATTCAAACCGATGAATGNAAATTCCTCGCACCAAGGTGCAAGGAATTTTTAAACTTAAAGAACAGGGGCATTNGATATTATGCCCGCTCACCCCGCAGCGCGCTGCAGGGTAAGCGCATGCAATTGTTTTCATGAGCGAACCTGCGACAATAACAAGGAAAAAAACGCGCCAGATCCGGGTGGGAAACGTGCCCGTGGGCGGCGATGCCCCCGTGTCGGTCCAGTCCATGACATCCACCGACACCCGGGACGTCGCGGNAACCATCGAACAGATCGATCGGCTCGAGGAAGCCGGCTGTGAGATTGTCCGCGTAGCCGTCCTCGATGAGGATGCGGCCCTTGCCATCAGGGCGATCCGGAAAGGAATCCGGCTGCCGCTCATTGCGGATATCCATTTCAATCACCGTCTGGCCATCTCGGCCATGGAGAACGGTGCCGACGCCATCCGGGTGAATCCGGGAAATCTCGGNCGCGAAAAGATCCGTGAGGTNGTCGCTGCAGCAAAAAACTGCGGCGCGTCCATGCGGATCGGCGTCAACTCCGGGTCGCTGGAGAAGGAGCTGCTCGCGAAGTACGGCGGCCCGCATCCGGAGGCNCTGGTAGAGAGTGCTCTTGGCAGTGTCGCCTTCCTGGAGGACCTGGGGTTTCGCGAGTTCAAGCTCTCGCTCAAATCCTCCGATGTGCCGACCATGATCCGGGCCTACCGGATGATCTCGGAGAGGACGGATTCCCCGCTGCATCTCGGGGTGACCGAGGCGGGAAGCACGCTGTCCTCCAGCATCAAGTCCGCCATCGGTATCGGTACCCTGCTTGGCGAGGGGATCGGGGACACCATCCGGGTCTCCGTCACGGGGGACCCTGCCGTGGAAATGACCATTGCCTATGGCATCCTGAGGGCCCTCGGCATCCGAAAGGTCGGTCCCGACATCGTCGCCTGTCCCACCTGCGGACGCTGCGAGATCGATCTTGCGGCCCTGGTCGACGAGGTGGAAAAAAGATTGGCAGGCATGAAAGAGTATCTTAAGATCGCCATCATGGGATGCGTGGTCAACGGACCCGGGGAGGCGGCCGAGGCGGATATCGGCATTGCAGGCGGCCGTGGGCTGGGTATCCTATTCAAACAGGGCAAGCCCGTGAAAAAGGTCAAGGAGGAGGAACTCCTCGAGGTTCTTCTCAACGAAATAGAAGCGATGAAATCGAAAAGGGGGACAGGATAATGCGGTTTTCCGAGATGTTCTTGCCTACAGTGAGGGAGGTTCCATCCGATGCGGAGGTCATCAGCCACCAGCTCATGATCCGGGCGGGGATGATCCGAAAGCTGACCGCAGGAATTTACTCCGTGCTGCCTCTTGGATACCGCTCCGTGAAGAAGGTGGAGGAGATCATCCGGCAGGAAATGGATGCAGCCGGGGCACAGGAGGTGTATCTGCCGGCTGTCCAACCCGCCGAGCTGTGGCAGGAGTCGGGAAGATGGGGTTTCTACGGAAAGGAGCTCCTGCGCTTCAAGGACCGTCACAACCGTGAGTGCTGTCTCGGGCCTACCCACGAGGAAGTGATCACCGACATCGTTCGCAACGAGGTCAAGACCTACCGCCAGCTGCCCCGGAACCTCTACCAGATCCAGACGAAGTTCCGCGACGAGGTACGTCCCCGATTCGGTGTGATGCGATGCCGCGAGTTCGACATGAAGGACGCCTACAGCTTCGATGCCGACGAGAAGGGCGCCGACGTGAGCTACGAAAAGATGTTCAAGGCCTACACGCGGATCTTCGCGCGGATCGGCCTCAAATTCCGGCCTGTCGAGGCGGACTCGGGCAACATCGGGGGGGCCTACTCGCACGAGTTCATGGTCCTGGCCGACACGGGCGAGGATGCTCTTGCGTTCTGCTCTGCCTGCGACTACGCGGCGAACCTCGAAAAGGCTGAAATCGCCAAACCCGAGAAGAAACAGATCGACCCCTCGCAGCTCAAACCCCTCGAGACGATCCACACTCCCGCCGTCAGGACGATCGAGGAGGTTTCCGTCTTCCTGGGCGTTACGCCTCAAGATATCGTGAAGACGCTGATCTTCGTGGCAAACAACAGGCCGGTGGCCGTCCTCATCCGGGGTGACGAGGAAGTCAACGAGGCCAAGCTCAGGAACTTCCTGGGAGCCGATGCGGTGGAGCTGGCAACGGACGACATCGTCCTCGAGGCGACAAACTCCCCCAAGGGTTTTGCCGGAGCCATCGGGATCAAGGCCGACGTGTATGCCGACTACTCGCTTGCGAACATGGTCAATGTCGTCATGGGCGCGAATAAAGAAGATTACCACATGAAGAACGCCAACCTGGGACGTGATTTTACCGTGAAGGCCTTTGCGGACCTCCGGATCATCAAGGAGTCGGACAGTTGTCCCCGCTGCGGCAAGCCCATCCGTTTTGCGCGCGGCATCGAGGTGGGGCATGTCTTCAAACTGGGCACCAAGTACAGCAAGGCCATGAAAGCAACCTTCCTCGACCGTGACGGGAAGGAGAAATTCATGATCATGGGCTGCTACGGAATCGGTGTGGGCCGCACCGTGGCTGCCGCCATTGAACAGTCNCANGACAATCAAGGCATCATCTGGCCCATGACCGTGGCTCCGTTCCACGTCATCATCGTTCCCGTGAACGTCAATGACAAGAACATCGNAAAGGCGGCCGAGGAGCTCTACCAGGATATGAAGAGGGCCGGCATTGATGTGCTCATCGACGACCGGGACGAACGGGCCGGTGTGAAGTTCAACGACGCCGATCTCATCGGCATCCCCGTCCGGGTGACCATCGGCCCCAAGAGCCTTGCCGAAGGGAACGTGGAGGTCCGGATGCGCCAAACGGGCGAGAGCCGGAGCATTCCCGTCAAGGAAGCAAAAGCATTTCTCGAAGACCTCGTGAAGGGGGAGCTGAAATCACTGAATGATCCGGATAACGGACATCCTCGATAAGGTCGGGAGGTACGCCCCCCCGTCGGACCTGGAGCTGATCGAAAAGGCCTACATCTATTCGGCCACGGTCCACGCGGGACAGATGCGTCTTTCCGGCGAGCCATACCTCACGCACCCCATGGAGGTGGCCAATATCCTTGCCGACATGAAACTCGACGCGGCAACGATCGTCACGGGCATTCTGCACGACACCGTGGAGGATACCCTGGCGACCCTGAAGCAGATCGAGGAGAACTTCGGCAAGGAGGTGGCCGTTCTCGTCGACGGTCTCACCAAGCTGTCCAAGATCACCTTTGCCAGCCAGGAGGAGAGGCAGGCGGAGAACTTCCGAAAGATGATCCTGGCCATGTCGGCCGACATCCGGATCATCCTCGTGAGGCTTGTCGACCGCATCCACAACATGCGCACCCTCGAGTTCCAGCCTCCCGACAGGCAGAAGGCGATCTCCATGGAGACGCTCGAGCTCTATGCGCCCCTGGCCAACCGCCTCGGGATCAACTGGATCCGCATGGAGCTGGAAGACCTTGCTTTCAAATACCTCTACCCCGAACCCTACAACAACCTCGTGCAACGCATTGCCAAGCGCAAGGAAGAAAGAGATAAATACACCGACGAAGTGAAGGGGATCATCCAGCGGGAGTTCGAGAATTACGGTCTCAAGGGCGAGGTGGAAGGACGGGCCAAGCACTACTTCAGCATCTACCGCAAGATGGAGTCCCAGCACATCGACTTCGACGAGGTCTACGACCTGCTGGCCTTCCGGATTGTCCTGGACTCGAGCAAGGAAAAGGAGTGCTACGAGGCCCTGAGTGTCGTCCACGCGCTCTGGAAGCCCGTGCCCGGACGATTCAAGGACTACATCGCCATGCCCAAGGCGAACAACTACCGCTCGCTGCACACGACCGTCATCGGCCCCTACGGCGAACGGGTCGAGATCCAGATCCGCACCCGCGAGATGCACGAGTGGGCAGAAGGGGGCATTGCCGCCCACTGGCGCTACAAGGATCGGGGCGTTCTCAAGGGAAGCGACCAGGAGCAGATCCAGAAACTGCGAGACCTCTTCGAGGTGCAGCAGGACCTCAAGGACCCCCGGGAGTTCATGAAGAACCTCAAACTCGCCCTGTTCCCCGACGAGGTCTACGTCTTTACTCCCCGGGGCGACGTGCGGGCCTTCCCGAAAGGCGCCACCCCCATCGATTTTGCCTACAGCGTCCACACGGACGTGGGAAACCAGTGCGTTGGAGCGCGGGTGAACCGCAGCATCGTCCCGCTGTCTTACGAGCTCCAGAACGGCGACACGCTCGAGATCATCACCCAGTCGGGCCGCCACCCCAGCAAGGACTGGCTCAAGCACGCCGTCACGTCCAGGGCCATCTCGAAGATCAAGGCCTGGATCAAGACGGAAGAACGCATCAAGAGCATTGCACTGGGACGCGACATCCTGGAAAAGGAGTTCCGGAAACACAAGATGAGCCTCGGCCAGATCCTGAAAGCCGACGAGCTCAAGAAGATCTGCGAGGAATATTCCATCGAGGAGTCCGACGACCTCATGGCCGTAATCGGTTACGGGAAGATCTCCGCCAGGCAGATCGTCAACCGGTTCCTTCCGGCAGAAGAGGATAAAAAGGAAGAGTCGCTGCCGGAAAGACTATGGAAGAAACTTCGAAAGCCGGATACGACAGGCGTGTCGATCACGGGGATCGATGACGTCATGGTGCGCTTCGGCAAATGCTGCGACCCCCTGCCCGGCGACGAGATCGTGGGCTACATCTCACGGGGCCGGGGGATGAGCGTACACCGGGCAAACTGCACCATGATCAACGATTTCGACCCCGAGAGGATGGTCGACGTGCAGTGGAACGTCACGGAGAAGCACAACTATCCCGTGCACGTCAAGGTGACCTGCCGGGACAAGAAGGGGCTCCTGGCCGAGCTGAGCACGGCCATCTCCACTCACGACGTCAACATCAGCCACGCCACCGTGGAGACCATTCCCGGGGAAAAGGCGATCTGCGAGTTTGACCTCGAGGTGACGGACCTGAAGCATTTCAACGACGTCACAGCCGCACTCAAGAGACTCAAGGCCGTCCAGGCCGTGGAGCGGGTGCGGGTCTCCGATACCAAACCGGAAAAAAAGCCGGAGAAGAAACCCGACAAGAAAAGGATGCACTGAGCGCGCAAGCGGCGAGGCTGCAGGCTAAAGGAAAATGCCCAGTCCCCGGTTCCAATGCCCGGATCGATGCCGTTCTTGTTGACACGCGAAATGCCTTCCGGTATAAATTCCTTTCTCACAAATAACGTACAGAGCTTATTGCGGAATCGCGGTGTCTATCATGAAAATCAAAGGTTGGTCGTCCGTTGTTTTGTTCGCCTGTTTAGCCATCTGGATTGTCTTCCCTCAGCATGCATCGGCAAAGGACGCCACGGGGAAATATGTGGTGGTCATCGATCCCGCTCACGGGGGGAAGGACGGGGGAGTAAAGCTGTCGGGCAACGTGTCGGAAAAAGACGTCACCCTCGCCATTGCCACCCTGATCAAGCGCTACCTCGAAGACTCGAAGAATCTGGTGGTTAAATTCACGCGGATGGGCGACACGGATGCGGCGCTGACTGACCGGGTCAGTGCTTCCATCAAGGCGAACGCCGATCTTTTTATCAGCCTGCATGTCAACGCGGGGTTCGAGAAGGACTCGGCCGGTTATGAGCTTTACTTTCCGGGCTTCAAGGGCCAGGAAGGCGCAAAAGGCGCACCGAAGGCCGAGTCTGCCGCGATCGTTCGGGATATGGTCCGGACAAAGCATCTCAACGAAAGCGTCCGGTTTGCACAGATACTGCAGAAGAGGCTGGACCCGGTGTTTCCCCGTATGGACAGGGGCCTGCGCGACGCCCCTCTGCTGATCCTTCAGAACCTCAGCATTCCAGCGATCGACCTGGAAATCGGATTCTCGACAAACCCGGGCGACCGCAAAAAACTTCAGGAAGAATCGATCCAGGCTTCCGTGGCAAAGGCCGTGGCGGAGAGCATCAAGGAATTCTTCCAGTAGGCAAAAAAGATGCGAAAAGACGGAAGAAAAAAGGCTGAGATCCGGCCGGTGATCATTACGCGGGACTACCTTCGACATCCGAAGGGGTCCGTGCTCATCGAGATGGGGGACACGAAGGTGATCTGTACGGCATCGGTCGAAGAAGGCGTTCCCCCCTTTCTGAAAAACACGGGCAGGGGATGGCTGACGGCGGAGTACGCCATGATCCCCGCATCGACCCATGAAAGAAATGCCCGGGAGTCTTCCCGCGGGAGGGTCGGCGGCAGGACCCACGAGATTCAGCGACTCATCGGAAGATCGCTTCGCGCCGTGACGGACCTGACCGCTTTCGGGGAGAAAACGATTCACATCGACTGCGACGTCATTCAGGCCGACGGCGGGACGAGGACGGCCTCCATCACGGGATCCTTCGTAGCACTCGTCGATGCCTTTCGAAAGATGCGCGGCGGGGGAATCATCGCTCAGATGCCCGTGAAGGATTTCGTGTCTGCCGTCAGTGTGGGGGTTGTCGATGGGCAGCTGCTCCTCGACCTCCAGTACGAAGAGGATTCAAGGGCTGAAGTGGACATGAATTTTGTGGTGACCCGCGGGGGTCTCTTCATTGAAGTACAGGGCACGGCCGAAGCGGCGCCTTTCTCGCGGGATCTTCTCAACGGCTTGACGGATCTGGCTATGAGCGGGATCGGGATGCTCACAAAAAAACAAATCGAAGTGCTCGGGGATACACTCTGATTCGGCGTATCGTATTGGCTACACGAAACGAAGGGAAGGTCCGGGAGCTCCGGGAGATGCTTCGTGATCTCGGCATCGAGGTACTCTCCCTGCAATCCTTTGCCAATGTTTCCGAGGTTGAGGAAGACGGCCTGACCTTCCACGAGAATGCGCTGAAGAAGGCAAGGGAGGTATCCCTTCAAACTCACGAAATGGTGCTGGCCGACGATTCGGGCCTTGAGGTCGATGTTCTCGGCAACGAGCCCGGAATCCACTCGGCCAGGTATTCGGGTCCTCAGGCGACCGACGAGACCAACAACCGAAAGCTCCTGCGGAATCTGGTAACCGTACCGATGGAGAAGCGCGGCGCCTCCTTCCGTTGTGTCCTTGTGTTCTACAGGCCCGACGGGCAGAGCGAATCGTTCGAAGGCGCCTGGCGCGGTGAGATCCTCCTTGAACCGAGGGGGACCCTGGGCTTCGGATACGACCCTCTTTTTTTCGATCCCCAGCAGGGCCTCACGGCGGCAGAGATTTCTCCCGAGATCAAGAACCGCATCAGCCACCGGGGCCGGGCATTTTCCAAGTTCAGGGAGTGGATCATACAGCAGGATAAAGGTTAAAGGAAAAAGGCTAAAGGATCGATTGAAGGAGATTCGCTTGTTACCTTTGACCTTTGTCCTTTATCCTTGATCCTGTATTCGGGGCGTGGCGCAGCCCGGTAGCGCGCATGCTTTGGGAGCATGATGTCGCAGGTTCAAATCCTGCCGCCCCGACCAGATCGTAATCGGGTTGCAGTATACTGCAACCCTTTTTATATTCCCTGCAATGGGACAACCCGGAGCGGCCCGCCCGGTAGGACGCTTGGAACAGTAACGCAGGAGCCGTTTATGAAAATGATGATGTTTCTTGCCTTCCAAGGCACCAACGCGCGCCCCCAGCAAACGATGACTACCAGGTCGATCCACGACGGTCATTCAAGCCAGGGCGGAAGAGGGAAATGAACAAACTTGTTGACTTGTCGGAAATAATTCATTATTTTCGTGTCACAATCGACATGTGGGAAATGTCACGAAACTCAACTCATCAGAACCACTCCTTATAAACGAAGAACAGAAGACCTCATTCAATTCTCAATCCTCATTTGACAAGAGAGCCGCACCCATTCGACAACATGACCATTACTCGCACCAAGGTGCCGGGAATTTAGAATTTGAAGGAAGTGGAGTATCTGTTAGTATGCTCGCTGACCCCCGCAGCCGCGCCGGCCAAGCTCATTCAGGCGCCGCAGCGGGATGCGCGTGCAATCCTTTTTACGATGTGCCGATACCGCCCATCTGCGCAGGGCGGGGGATGAAGATTCCACAAGGAGGTGTTTTATGCCGAGCGATGCGTCCGAAACAATGAAACCGGTTATGGACTATTATGCGCGTTGGTCAAAGGATTCCTTTGATATGATCTCAAAGGGAATGTCGATGTACAACAAGATGAGCGCGGCCTGGATGGACGTCGCCGAGGGCTCTCCGCAGGAAAAAGCCGATGACATGTTGAAAAAGTGGGGCGAGGCGTTCAGCGGCGCATACAACGAGCTCTTCGAAATGTACACGCACCCCCTCAAGATGTTCGGCACGAGCCAGGCCCCTGGGAAAGAGGCCTGGGAGAATGCCTTTTCCGGCTGGCAAAAAATGTTTTCCGCAGCATCGTCCGGCTCCGCCCCCCCTGCTGCCGATGCTGATGATTTTATGAACTTCTCAAAGAACTGGTTGAAGGCTACTCGAGAATCTTTCAGTCCTGGGTTGGCAGCATGCAGAAGATGGGTGAGACCTGCAAATCAGCCATGGGAGAAGGAGACAAACCGGACGCGGCGATGAACGCCTGTACGGAGATATCCGATCGATTCCTGAAGGAATGGTCCGCATTTGTATCCGAGCAGGGTCAATCGTTCATGGCCTTGTGGAAATCGCGCCTGCCACTGGAGAAACAGGAGCCGAAGAGAGGGAAAAAGGAATAACGCNGGGGTGAAAGGGGTCCGCTTCTGCGGTANCGGACTGAGAGGAAAGGGGGCTACAGCTNATCTGTNGCCCCCTCTTTNTTGTGNTCAGAAGGCGNNTGCGCACACAGTATGCGCCTGCAATCTTTNTTTAACGNCCAAGGATGACCTTGTCGCCGGGCCGGATGCCATGNCTCGAAAACCAGCCCTGATTTGTCTCCACGACGTACTTGGCCGCTCCGGCCGAGCGGTATTGGATGCTCTCGTCGAGCGGTTTGGCCTGATGGATGTTGAGGATGACACCGTCGGCGCCAATGAAGGCAATGTCAAGAGGGATGAGAGTATTGCGCATCCAGAAGTTCAATTCCCGGGGTTCTTTGAAAATGAACAGCATGCCTTCCTCTTCAGGAAGAGATTGACGGAACATCAGCCCCCTTTCCTGTTTTTCAGGCGTAGAGGCAACCTCGACGCGAAGAGGTGTCTTGCCCACCATGATCTTTTTGAATGAAGGGGAGGGCGCAACCGTTGAAGACTCGGCCGCTGCCGCAGGATCCGGTAAAGGGAGCAGGCAGGCCGCAATCAGCAGGCAGAAAAGGCAGATCGTGATTCGGTGACTGTTTGGCATGCTCAACACTCCAGCATTCCCACGATTTTCCGGGGAACGCCGTCAGGCCTTTGATGAATAGCGGGAGATGACACGGTCCAACTCCTTTTCGGCGATGGCGCGGATGGTGGATAGGTTTTCCGCCGTCGAGGATTCGAAGCGAAGCACCAGCACGGGCTGGGTGTTCGAGGCCCGGACGAGGCCCCACCCGTCAGGGAAGAGGATCCGGACACCGTCGGTGTCGATGATGCTGTAGTCTTTCCGGAAGACCTCCGTCACGTCGCGCACGACATCAAATTTGATGTGATCGGGGCAATCGATGCGGATCTCCGGCGTGGTGACCGTCCGGGGGACGTCGGCCAGCAGATCGCTGAGCTTTTGTCCGGTCACGGAGAGAATCTCCAGGAGGCGTGCCGCGGCATAGATGGCGTCGTCGTAGCCGAAGTATCGATCCGCGAAGAACAGATGACCGCTCATCTCTCCTGCGAGTACCGCCTTTTCCTCCTTCATCTTTCCCTTGATGAGCGAGTGCCCCGCCTTCCACATGATCGGTCTGCCGCCGTGGGCCGCAATGTCGTCATAGAGGCGCTGGGAGCACTTCACTTCGCCGATGACGGCGGCGCCGGGATTTTCTTTCAGGATGAATCGGGAGAAGAGAAGCAGGAGCTCGTCCCCCCAGAGGATCTCGCCCTGGTCCGTGACGACGCCGATCCGATCGGCATCGCCGTCAAAGGAAATCCCGATGTCGGCCTTTTCCTGGCGAACCCGCACAATCACATCACGGAGGTTCTCGGGCACCGTCGGGTCGGGGTGATGATTCGGGAAGCGGCCGTCCATCTCGATGTTCAGGCAGGAAAGCTCGCAACCAAACCGTTTGAAGAGGGGATAGGCGAAATGTCCGCCCACGCCGTTCCCGCCGTCGAGGACAACCCGGAGCCCGGGACGGACCTTCACATTCTGAAAAATGTAGTCCAGATAGGCCTGGGAAATGTCTTCTGTAGTTGCATTTCCTCCGCTGGTGCGGAATGACCTGCTCTCGATAATATCCGCCAGTTTCTGTATCTCGCTGCCATAGATGGTATCGGGGCCCACGCAGATCTTGAAGCCGTTGAACTCGGGCGGGTTGTGGCTGCCGGTCACCATGACCCCCCCGCCTGTGTCGAGATGGCGCACGGAGAAATAGAGAATCGGCGTGGCGCAGGTGCCGATATCGATGACATCGATCCCGCTGGAAAGCAACCCGGCTTTTATGGAGGCAGATAGGGATTCGGAACTGAGGCGGCAGTCGCGGCCCAGTGTCATGGTTTTCACACCGCACTGCGCTGCGTAGGTGCCGACGGCCCTGCCAACGTCCACGACGATATCGGGCGTAAGGTCTCTTTCGACCAGGCCCCGGATGTCATATTCCCTGAATATTTCACGGTTCATCATTCGCTCCCGATGAGAAATGCAATTATGTGTACCACAGTTTCCATGCGCAGACAATCCTCTGTAGAACGGGCTGAAAAAGGACAACAATCAAAGGCAATCGTTCAGGGAGTAAAATAATGGTTGACACATTCCGTTCGATTCGGTTACAAGAATTCCACTGAGGAATGCATATGTACAAACAAAACATCGTGGGCAGCTTTTTTGCGTTTTTTAGCTTTTTCGGCTTTTTTAGGGAGGTCTGCCCCTAGCACCTGACTGCAATCGAGCAATCAGGCCGTGGGCAGACCGAAGCTGCCCACGGCCTTTCTGTATCCAGGCCGTGACGATCACGGCCTTTTTTTTATTCATCAGGGAGGAAAGCACGATGCATCATTCAATCATGAAAGGGATCACGGGTCTTCTGGTCATCGGCTCACTGCTGCTGCCGATGCCGGCAGGGGCGGCAGCGCCGATCAAGGTGGGAGCCGCCATCAATCTTACCGGTCCCGCATCCACCTGGGGTCAGTATCACGCCAAGGGGACTCAAGACTATCTGCGCTACGTCAATGAAGTCAAGGGGGGGGTGAAAGGGCAGCCGATCGAACTGATCCTCGTCGACACGGGCTACAAGGTGCCCGAGGCCGTTGCGGCAGTCAAAAAATTCGCGATCCAGGACAAAGTCGACATGATCGCGACCTGGGGGGCCGGCGAGGGACTGGCCGCCAAACCGATCATCCAGGGCTACAAGATCCCCACGATCAACTACTCGACGAGCTGGGAGCTCCTGGAAAAACCCGTCGACTACATGTATCTCCCCTTCGGGAGTTACCGCCTGGACTGTGCGGCCGTCCTCGAATACATCAAGTCCATCCACAAGGGAAAAGAGCCCCCCAAGGTCGGGCTTCTCACCTACAACAACGCCTACGGGCGCTCCATCCACAAGCCGAGCCAGGAATACGCAAAGGCCAACGGCGTCAACATCGTGGCCATTGAAGAATTTCCGCCCAAGACCGTGGACCTCACGACGGAGCTGCTCCGCCTCAAGAAGAGCGGCGCCGAGTATGTTTTCATGCAGATGCTCCCGGCGACGATCATTACGGCCTTCAAGAGCGCCGATCGAATACAGTACGGCCCTCAGTTCTTCGGCACCTGGACATCGACAGACCCGGACTTCTTCAAACTCGGCAAGGGCATCATCCGTGACCGGCTGAAGATGCAATTCCCCGGCGGTCTCCCCGGCGACAAGGGGGCCGGCATCGAGACGCTGAAAACACTGTGGACCAAATACAAGACCGTGACCCGCTTCGATGCCGCCTACTGGGAAGGGGTCGTCGTGGGGATGATCATGGAACGAGCGGCCCTTCGGGCCCAGGAAAAATACGGGAAGGCCGACCGCGAGACGATCAACAAGGCCATGGAGTCTTTTACGAACGAAGATTTCGGCGGGATCGTCCCGAATGTGACCTACACAAAGACCAACCACGAAGGCTCCTTCCGCGGCCGGATCGTACAGGTCCGGGAGGACGGCTCCTTCAAGCCGCTGACGGATTTCTACACGCCGGGGAAAGAAAAGATCCGGCACCTGAAGTAGGGGAAGGGACATGAAGGCCTATCGCGGGGAACCGACCATTTTTGCCGAAAGACCGACGGATCAGCGCCAAGCAGAGCTCGTCGTGGAGCGTCTGACACTGCGTTTCGGCGGGATCACTGCGGTCAGCAACGTGAATATGAACGTCCGGACCGGAGAGCTTGTCTCCGTCATCGGGCCCAACGGGGCTGGCAAGACCAGCCTGTTGAACTGCATCACGGGGTACTACAAGGCGCAGGAGGGCAGGATCCTCTTCAACGGGAAGGACATCTCGAATTTGCCGACACACCGGCACATCGAGCACGGGATCGGAAGGACCTTCCAGAACATCGAACTCTTCCCGGGGATGACGGTGCTTTCGAACCTACTGCTGGCCCGCCACTTGCACTGCCGCTACGGCCTTTTCGCGGCCTCGCTCTTTTCACGAAAGGCGAAAAGCGAGGAAATCCGGCAGCGACGACTCATCGAAGAGATCATCGACTTTCTGGAAATCCAGGCGATCCGCAAGAAGCTCGTGGGCTCGCTGCCCTACGGGATGCGCAAGCGCGTCGAGCTTGGACGGGCGCTTGCCCTGGAGCCGAAGCTTCTCGTCCTCGACGAACCCTTTGCCGGGATGAACCTGGAGGAGAAGGAAGACATGGTCCGGTTCCTTCTGGAACTTTCAGAATCCTGGGGGCAGACGATGGTCCTCGTGGAGCACGACATGTCGATCGTCATGAGCATTTCCAAACGGATCATGGTTCTCAACTTCGGCGAGAAACTCGCCGAGGGGACCCCGCAGGAAATCCAGGAAAATCCCGATGTCGTGAGGGCCTATCTGGGCGACGGAACCGCGGAGCCAAAGGCAATCGCGGGGACCGGAGGTGAAAGATGACGGCCTCGGAGATCAAGCGGCGCTTGAACGGCAACGGCGACGGGAAGCCGGTCAGGCTCGATGCCGCCACAATGGAGGCCTATGCCAAGTTCACGCTGCCGCAGATTCTGGGAGAGCAGGCAAAGCGACTCGGCGCCGGCCAGGCGGCGATCCGTGAGAAGGCTTACGGGATCTGGCAGACGTACAGCTGGGCGGACTATTTCAGTTATGTCAGGCGCACGGGGCTGGGTCTTCTCAGTCTTGGCCTGCGTCGTAAGGACAACGTGGCCATCGTGACGAACAACCACCCCGAGTGGCTCTTCAGTGAATTGGGAGCCCAGGCCGTGGGCGGTGTGACGGTGAACCTCTTCACCTCTTCCATCGCCGACGAGCTGGCGGAAGCCCTGAAGCGAATCCGGGCAACTGTGGTCGTCGTCCAGGACCAGGAGCAGGCGGACAAGCTTCTCGACAACCGATCGAGGCTGGAGTCCGTCAAGTCCGTCGTCTATCTGGACCCCACGGGGATGCGCTCGTACCGGAACGACCCGTGGCTCGTGAGCTTTCGTGAGCTTCTCGAGCGGGGCGACGAACTGGAAAGGGAAAAACCACAGCTCTTCCCGTTGGAACTCTGGCGGGGGCGACCCGATGATGTGGCGGTCATGATCCAGACCTCAGGGACGACGGGACTGCCGAAACTCGCCATGCTCACGCACCGCAATTTCACGGCCATGGCCCACAAATGGCTTGAGACGGCACCGGTGGGGATCGGCTCCAACTGGCTCTCCATCACACCGCCGGCCTGGATCGTCGATCAGGTCTGGGGCGCAGGCATCACGATGACCGGCGGGTTGACGATGAATTTCCCCGAAACGGCGGAAACCATCGAAACGGATTTCCGGGAGATCGGGCCAGACGTCATCGTCTCCTCGTCGCGTTTCTGGGAGGATCTGGCCTCGAAGATTCGTGTCAAAATGGCCGATGCAGGCATCGTGAAACGCAAGCTTTTCTCGGCGGCCGAGCGGATCGGCCAGAGGGCCGTGGATCTGGAAACGAAGAAGGCGCCTCTCTCGACGGGGCTTCGCTTGATGAGGCTTGCCGGAGAGTCCCTGGTCTTTCGGCCTCTCATGGACCGGATCGGCTGTTTGGGAATGAAGAGCGCCTACACGGGGGGGCACCCGATCAGCCCGGAGGTCATCCGCTTTTTCCGCGCCTGCGGGCTCAATCTGAAACAGTGCTATGGTCTTACCGAGGCGGGCGGGATCTTCCAGGTGCAGCCCGATCACGAGGTGAAGCCCGAGACGGTGGGGAAGTCCCTGCCGGGCACGGAAATCCGGATTGCCGAGGATCAGGAGGTTCTCGTCAAGAGCCTGTCCAATTTTACGGGTTATTACAACGACTACAAGGCAACCGAGGATGCCTTCCGCGACGGCTGGCTGAGGACAGGAGATGCAGGGTACCTGGATCCCGACGGCCACCTGGTGATCATCGGCCGCAAGGAAGAGATCATCCGGAACAAGACCGGGGCCGCCTTCTCGCCCGATTTCATCGAGACGCGGCTCAAGTTCAGCCCCTACATCAAGGAAGCGGTCACCTTCGGCGAGGGGAGGCCCTATATCGCGTGCTTCATCAACATCGATATGGGCAACGTGGGCAATTGGGCCGAGGAGAGGATGATCCCCTACACGACGTACACGGATCTCTCGCAGCAGCCGAAAGTGCAGGAACTCATCCTGGGCGAGATCCGCGCGGTGAACGAGCGTCTCCCCGACTATATGAAGATCCGCAAGTTCATCCTCCTCTACAAGCTGCTCGACGCCGACGACGAGGAACTGACGAGAACCGGCAAGGTCCGCCGTCGCTTCGTCTACGGTTTGTACCTCAACCTCATCGAGGCCATGTACCGGAATCTCAAGGAGCTCGAGGTCAAGAGCACAGTCCGGTATCGCGACGGACAGGTGGGAAAAATAGAAACGACGGTACGCATCATCGACATACAATAAGGAGACGCGCATGGATTTCTTCCTTCAACTGTTCGTCAACGGAATCAGCATTGGCTTTCTCTATGGTCTCTCCGCCATGGGTTTTGTCATGATCTTCAAGTCCTCCAGTGTGCTCAACTTTGCCCATGGCGAGATCCTGGCCTTCGGCGCGTTCCTGTTTCTGGCGATGGTGACCTGGGCCCAGCTGCCGATCTGGCTGGGCTTTCTCGTGACACTGGCAGGGACTTTCGTCCTGGGGTTTGTCATCGAACGGATCTTCCTGCGTCCGCTCATCGGCGAGCCGCTGATCCAGGTGATCATGCTCACCGTGGGACTTGCCGCCATGTTCAAGGGCGGGATGCTGCTCGTGTGGGGAGGCAACCTCTACACGTACCCGGACTTTCTGCCCGAGGGGCTGGGCATCAACTCGGGCATCATCCAGGTGCCGCCGGTCTATGTGGCGGCCGTCATCGTCGGGAGCCTGTTTCTCTTGATGTTCGGTCTCTTTTTCAAGTTCTCCTCTCAGGGCATCTACATGCGCTCCGTGGCGGACAACCAGACAGCGGCGCTGTCCCTGGGGGTGCACGTGAGGCGCGTCTTTGCGCTTTCCTGGGCCATCGCGGCGATGGTGGCCGGGATCAGCGGAATCGTGCTGGGTATCATCAACGGCATCAACGTCCACGAACTCTCTTCTGTGGGTCTGAAGGTCTTCCCCGTCGTCATCCTGGGCGGACTCGACTCAATCGGCGGGGCAATCATCGGGGGGCTCATCATCGGATTGCTGGAGACGTTCACAGGCGGGTATCTCTCACCGTCGTTGAGGGACGTCGTGCCCTATATCGCGCTGGTTTTCATTCTGCTCGTGAAACCGTATGGACTCTTCGGCCTTGCCGAGATTGAACGCGTTTAACAGGAAACAGACGACATGAAAACTCTTCGGTTCCGTCCCTGCGGGAATTTCAAGGTTCATTACCGCGAGGAACTGGCCATTTTCGAAACGGACTTCGGGAGACTCTGGGCCGCGGTGGGTCTGACTGTACTTTTTGCCGTCGTGCCGTGGATCGCCACGCCCTATCTGCTCTACGTCGTGAACCTTATCGGGATATCGGTCATTGCGGCTCTCGGGCTCAACATCCTCGTGGGTTACACGGGACTGATCTCCCTGGGGCATGGCGCATTCTTCGGCGTCGGAGCATACTCTGCGGGCATACTCGCCGTGACGTACGGTGTGCCTTTTTTCGCCGTCCTGCCGCTTGCCGGGCTCGTCACGGCTGTCGTCGGGATGATCTTCGGAATCCCCTCGGGACGGCTGAAAGGTCTCTACCTGACCATAGCAACACTTGCCGGGCAGTTTATCATCGAATATGTGCTTGTCCACTGGGAAAGCGTCACCGGCGGGACCATGGGAATCACGCTGCCTGCGCCGTCCCTGTTCGGGATCGAAATCGCCGGCGATCTGAGCTTTTTCTATGTCATCTACGCGTCCGTGATTGTCATGATCTTCGGCGCTGTGAACCTCATGCGCACACGGTACGGGCGGGCCTTTGTGGCAATCCGGGACAACGACCGGGCCGCCGAAGGGATGGGAATCCCCATCTTCCGATACAAGCTTCTCTCCTTTGCAGTGAGCTCATTTTATGCCGGCGTGGCCGGCGCGCTCTGGGGCTACTACATGATGAGCATCACGGCCGAGCCGTTCACCCTGGGGCTCTCGGTTGAATACATTGCCATGATCATCATCGGGGGTCTGGGGAGCATCCCCGGGGCCATCTTCGGTACGGTTTTCATTACGCTGCTCAACGAGGGCCTTCGCTGGATTACAGATTCGGTCATGAACATGAACCTGGGCGGGCTTGCCGGGATCGAGCTTACGATGGCGCCGCTGAGGGAGTTTGTCTTCGGCCTGTCCATCGTGCTTTTTATTCTGTTTGAACCGAAGGGGCTTGCAGAGGTGTGGAGGATTGTGAGGTCGAACTTCAAGCTGTGGCCCTTCTCGTACTAGGACTAGGGCTCAGGGTGAAGGGTAAAGGGGTAAATGGAATGAGTGAGAACAAGCTGCTTGTCATCAACAACATCAGCGTGATCTATTCCGATGTGATCCAGGTCCTCAAGGGGGTCTCTCTCTCCGTGGAGCCGGGGCAGATCGTCTCGCTCCTCGGGAGCAACGGCGCGGGAAAAACGACGACGCTGAAGGCCATATCGGGACTATTGAAGCCGGAAAACGGGGACGTCACCGAAGGGAGCATCCTCTTCGACGGAAAACCGATCCACAACCACTCCCCGGAGACGATCACGCGGGCGGGGATCATCCAGGTCCTCGAAGGGCGACAGCCCTTCAAATATCTCACCATCGAAGAGAACCTCCGTGTGGGGACTGCCACGCGCTGGGGGAAGCCCTACAAGCAGGACCTGGAAAAAGTCTATCACTACTTCCCGGCACTGACGAAACGCCGCAAGGCGCTTGCAGGCTACTGCAGCGGCGGAGAGTTGCAGATGCTCGTCATCGGCCGGGCACTTATGGCCCACCCCCAACTGCTTCTCCTGGACGAGCCATCGCTGGGTCTCGCACCCCTCATCGTCCGTGAAATCTTCGAGATTATCGAGCGGATCAACCGGGTGGACGGGACAACGATCGTTCTCGTGGAACAAAACGCAAACATGGCCCTGCAGATTGCCACATACGGCTATGTCATGGAAAACGGCAAGGTCGTCATGGAAGGCCGTGCCGATGAACTGAGGGAAAACCCCGATGTCAAGGAGTTCTACCTTGGCATGGGGGTGGCGGGGGCAAAATCCTACCGGGATGTGAAGTCGTATAAGCGCCGGAAGCGATGGCTCTGAAAAGCAGGGTCAAGGGCATAGGGTAAAGGGTACAGGGAAAGAAAAAGTTCAGCAGAAGGTGGGGGAGGCAATGGCGGTGAAAAAAAGGAGCGCATATTTCGACGGGAAAGAAACGAGGACCATCGAGGAGCGGCGGAAGGGCCAGGCGGGGGAACTGGCCGTGATGATGCAGCTGGCCGTGAAGAAATCGCCTCTGCTCAGAGGGCAGCTCGAGGCACTCGGGGTGAAACCATCGAAAAGAAACGCCTGCGAGATTCTGAAAAGGCTTCCCATCATCTCGCGGGAGAAGATCGTACAGATGCAGATCGACAACCCGCCCTATGCCGGTCTGGGCAACGCCGATGCGCAAATTGACCGGATCTTCACTTCCCCGGGGCCGGTCTACGAGCCGCACCTCTCGGAGAACGACCCGATCTGGGCCCGGTCCTACCATGCGGCAGGGTTTGGCCCGGGCGATGTGGTGTTGAATGCCTTCTCCTACCATCTCGTGGCTGCGGGTCTCACATTTCACAGCGGGCTGCGGCGAGTGGGGGCCACCGTCGTCCCATCAGGCGCATCGAGCACGGCTATCCAGGTACAACTCATCCGCGATCTCCAGGTGACGGGGTATACAGGGACGCCAAGTTTTCTCAAGGCGATCATCGGGAAGGCCGAAGAGATGGGTCACGACTTCAAAAAAGAGTTCCGTGTGCGAAGGGCCTGCTTTGCAGCAGAACCGCTGCACCCGGTTTTGAGGGATGAATTCGAAAAGCAATACGGGATCGACACCTACCAGATGTACGGGGCAACCGAGGTGGGCGATGTGGCCTTTGAGTGCCCCGAGAAAAATGGATGGCATCTGTGCGAAGAGGTTGTTGTCGAGATTCTCGATCCGGAGACAGGTCTCGATGTGACCCCCGGTCAGCTTGGTGAAGTCGTCGTCACTCGCCCAAACGGCATTTTCTTCCTTTTCCGCTTTGGGACAGGCGACCTCTCCAGATTGATCACAGACCCGTGCCCCTGTGGAAGGACTTCCTACAGGCTGGCCGGTGTGGCCGGCAGGATAGGGGAGGCTGTCAAGGTACGGGGCATGTTCGTTGCGCCAAGCCAGTTGAGAAAAGTAAGTGAACAATTCCCCGTTTGGAAATTTCAGCTCGTCGTGAGCCGGACGGAAAACAGGGATATTCTGACGGTCCGAATCGATGCACCGGAAACAAAACGAGGCAAGGGTCGCCTTGCCTCGTTCGAAAAGCATTTTACCGAGATCTGCACGGTCCGCATCGACCGCATCGAGGAAGTCACGACCGGGACGCTCGTCGAGGGATACAAGCTTATTGTTGATGAACGCAGGTGGTCGTAAGACGGATTACTTTTTCACGACCGCCAGCACCTCCCGAATGTCGGGCAATTCCCGGATGGGATAGACCTTGAACCAGGCGACTTTGCCTTTCTCGTCGACGAGAATGTTGGCTCGCTCTGAGAAGCCCTCCTTGCGAAGCAGGCCGAGAGAGGCNGCGACCTTCCCGTGGGGCCAGAAGTCAGCCAGGAGACGCGTCTTCTCGACTTTCAGGGACTCTGCCCAGGCTGCCTTGCAGGGGACGCTGTCGACGCTGAGACCGACGGCGACCGCGCCTGCCTTTTCGAAGACTTTCAGGTTCTTCTCGAGGGCCTGCATCTGTTTTGCGCAGACGGACGTCCATGCCAGCGGGTGGAAAGAAAGAAGCACCTTCTTTCCCTTGAAAGCCGAAAGCGTGAAGTCCTGTCCATTCTGATCTTTCAGCGTGAAGTCCTTGACCTTTGTTCCTATGGATAGGGATTTTCCTGCCATTTGCTCCTCCTTATGCCCCGTCGACCCCGTGATGTTCCTGCTTCCGGAACCACCCGGCGGGATCCACGAAGTAGTCTTCCGTGTCTTTGAGAGAAATGTAGTGCTGCCGTTCCATCTTCGACAGGANATCGAAGAATGCCTTTTCCTTCGGGTCCTCCGATGCGTCACGAAGTTGCGCGTAGAATTTCTCGCCCTTGGCTTCGAAGTCAAGGGCTGTCCGGACTGCCTTCAGGTCGTCGTTGTCCCCGGGGGCGGCCGCTTCCGCCTTCAACAGGAATTCTTTCAGGATATCTTTCACAGTGGTCCCCTTNACCTTCACGGGCAGCGACTCGGGCCACTTTTGTTCTTTCTTCCAGCGGGAATGGATCTCCTTGAGCCGCTCGTAGTGCTCGAGCTCGTCATCGGCGATCTGCTTGAACATGGACTTGCCGAGGGGATTCCGGCAACGCTCGGCGCTCTTGAGGTAGAACTCCCGCTCCCTCTGTTCNTTTGTCAGCGCCACCTCAAGGGCATTCAGACGTTCCTCCTTTTTCATCGTGCAACTCCTTTTCAATAAAGTGATGATCTGAACGATTGATAAACAATTTGAATTATACCAGATCGCTCCGTTGTCGGAAACGGATTATTTGTGCCGACGAAGTGCCGTTGCGAGAGACGGCTCAACCTGTCGAGTACTTGAAATGCCCGGCCGCCTGTGCAACAATTGGCGAGGCTGAAAGATCGTGAAGGACAGCCATGGGAAAGAAAATGCTCTACGCCCTGCTCATCCTGGTGCTTGTTGTTGCCACGGCGCTCTTCTACCCTGTCATGAAAATCAAGATGTCCGCTTCGGTGATCCACCCGGAGCCGCGCTTCCTCCCCGCATCGAGCGAAAGGGCACTCTACGACCACGTCCATGCCCTGAGTGTCCTCATCGGTTCCAGGAGCATCCAGGACTATGCGAAGATACAGGAGGCCGAGCGATACATCCTCACATTTCTCGAAGGGCAGGGAATCCCCTTTGCGCTTCAAGGGTACGATCTCGATGGAAAGCGATACAACAACATCGTCGTCACACTCGAGGGATCCTCGCACCGTGAAGAGCTGGTCATCATCGGGGCCCACTATGACACCATATCGGGGACGCCCGGCGCCGACGACAACGCAAGTGCCGTGGCCGTGCTGCTGGAGCTGTGCCGAGACCTGAAGGATTACCGGCCCGAGCGGACCCTGAGAATGATCTTCTTTGTGCTCGAGGAACCGCCTTCCTTCATGACCCCCGCCATGGGGAGCCATGTCTATGCGCAACAGGCGCTCGACAGGGGGGAGAACATACACGGGATGATTTCCCTCGAGATGCTTGGGTATTTCAATGAAAACGAGGGGAGTCAGACCTATCCGGCGCCGGGCATGCGTTGGTTGTTTCGCGATCGCGGGGACTTCATCGGGGTTGTCGGGAACATGCATTCCCGCGAGCTCACGCTTGCCGTGGCCGAGGCACTGAAGGCGGGTTC
>JGI20214J51650_10000411_pt1 | contig 26761 bp, 21 predicted proteins | sample WetSurMetagenome_FD_51650 | JGI IMG/M metagenome (IMG submission 51650) | reverse complement strand
TGGTCGGGCAGTCCGCATTCATCTGTTGAACTGAGGGGAGGTCTACTCGTCGTTTCGTTCCCCATCGCTCCGAAGGTCGATACGTGATAAGCTCAAAGGTCCTGTCGACTGGCTCCCAGCAGACCGCGGCGGTCGCACCGATCAATCCCCGGCTGTTTTTGTATCCTTCGAAAATCGCTTGTTGATGACGTAAGAGTGCCTGGACTTCTTCAAGGGTGACGATCGTGGTGACCGCTTTCCAATAAAGATCCTTATCCGGTTTTTTTAAGAGCAGGACATATCCAGGATTGGTGTTCTCATCGTCGATCCGTGCTTGCCCATCAACGGTTTCTTTCACAATTGCCGCAAGCTGCATCTGATCGCCTTCATCAAGTTCTTTTGTAAAAGTATCTGAGCAAAAAATGTCTTGGTCTTCGATTTGTCCGATTTTCCTTTTGGAGTTCCTACCGTGTTTCCCCACCTGAATGCACAAGGCACCGTTCCCCCGGGTCTTCCAGGGGATGTTTGGGTTCAGACGCACGAGACGCGGGTAACCGATGAGCTCATATTTTTTTATGATCTTTTGTATGATGGTTCGTACCACATAGGTGGTACACCCACCCGTGATTGAGTCGGTGTCGTCGATGCCTATCCAGATGGTTGGTCACCAAAAACGTTATTAGAGAGGTCGTACTTTAAGTTTCATTACCTATGGATAGAACCGAACTGTGTGCAAATATCAGGGAGTTTTTGGGGACAGCGGGGTTTTCTGTTTCAGATCAGTACGCGATACGTCTCCCGGGTTTTGACCTGGTGGCACGACGAGATGAAACCCTCCTTATCATAAAAGTACTGTCAAACATTGATGGAATGTCCGAAAACGTGGGAAATGAGCTGCGAGCGCTTTCCTATCTGCTGAAGGCAACCCCTTTGCTGGTCGGGGAGAAGAACGGTACAAGCGAACTTGAGGATGACGTGGTGTATTTCAGGTTCGGTATTCAAACGGTCACTGCATCGACGCTGAGAAATCATATCCTTGAGGAAATCCCGGTGCGGGCGTATGCTGCCCCTGGCGGGCTGTATGTGAACCTCGATCAGGAAAAGATCAGACGGTTGCGTCAGGAAAAAAATATTTCACTGGGGTCATTTGCGCATCATGTGCGGGTGTCGCGTCGAACCGTGCGGATGTATGAGGATGGGATGAGCGCTCGTATTGATATCGCTGATCGGATCGAGGATATGTTCGATCAATCGGTCGCCCTGCCTATCGATCTGCTCAAACCGCTCATCGTTCAAGCCAAGCAGTTGCCCTCGTATCAAAAAGACCAAGAGCATATGAAAGAGCTGGAACGCGAGGTCTTTTCATTGCTTCAAAATATCGGGTATAAGATCATCCCCATGGACCGTTGCCCCTTTGAGGCGTTGAGCAAAGAAAAAGAAAAAATCCTTTTGACCTGCGTTCAAGAGTATAACAAGAAACTTGCTGAAAAAGCACATGTCATCAGCAGTATATCAAAGATCATCGAGAGGCATGCGGTGGTCTTTACCGATAAGGATGTCAGTAAGAAAAACGTGGAAGGAACACCGATTATCGGAAAGAAGGAACTAAAGAAAATCCGTGACCCTGAAGAGGTATTAGCCTTAATTCTCGAAAGGATCGCCGCTGAATGACCAGTATTCCGCTAACACAAACTTTTATAAATAAGATTATTATTCCCGAGAACTACGTTACCCTATGGAGTGACCAAAAAAAACAAGTTCGTCGATGATGTATCATGGCAGAAAGAAAAACTGTGGAAGCAGTTCAGAAAGCAATCGAGGAATCCAAGAAGCTGGAGCGGAAATTCAAACAATCGGTAGACGTGGTCATAAATCTGAAGAACATCGATATGAACGATGCGAAGAACCGTATCGAAGATGAAGTGATGCTCCCCCATGGTCGGGGAACAGAAGCGAAAATCGCTCTCTTCGCCAGCGGTGATCTTGCGCTCAAATCAAAGAATCATGTTGACTTATTGATAAAACCTGAAGAAATCGAAGAACTCGCCAAGGATAAGAAAAAGTTTAAGAAGATCGCAGATGAGTATGATTTTTTCATTGCTGAGGCACCATTAATGCCGACGATTGGTAAAACACTCGGTATTATTCTTGGTCCTCGCGGAAAAATGCCAAAGCCGGTGCCACCGACCATCGATATCACCGGTGTTGCAAAGAACCTGCGAAAAACCGTGAAAGTCCGATCAAAGACCACAAAAACGATTCATGCAACGGTCGGACGTGAAGAGATGAACACGGAGCAGATCGCAGAAAATATTGATGCTATCTTGAAACGTCTTGAAGGAAAACTTGAACGCGGGAAATTAAACATCGGCTCGATATATGTGAAAACAAGCATGGGGCCGCCAATGCGAATACAGTAAAGGTGTCACGTTATGGCGCATGTCGCAGAATGGAAACACGGGGAGGTCACGGAGATTGCATCTCTGATGACTCACCATAAGATCATCGGTATCATTGATGTTGGAGGCATTCCAGCTCCACAGCTTCAGCAGATGCGAGGGGGCATCAGGGCAAAGGCTCAGATCCGCTCTGCGAAGAACACGTTGATTCTAAGGGCGTTGGATGAAGCGGAAAAACAGGTGAAAGGAATCAGCGAGCTGAAAAACGAGGTGCACGGCCAAGCCGCGGTGATCGCCACCGATGTGAACCCGTTTGCGCTTTTCAGAGAAATCAAAGCGATGCGGAAGAACGCCCCGGCAAAGGGCGGGGAGACCGCTGCCCATGATATCGAGGTTATCGCTGGTGATACTCCTTTTAAACCTGGTCCGATTGTCGGAGAGCTTCAGAAAGTGGGGATCCCGGCCGCTATTTCAGAAGGGAAAGTTATCATTAAAAGCGATAAAGTCCTTGTGGAGGCGGGGCAGAAGATCTCACGAGAGCTTGCTCAGATGCTTTCCCGTATCGAGATTTATCCTATTGAACTTGGATTAAACTTACACGCTGTCTTTGAAAACGGCAGCATTTACCGACCGGATGTCCTTGATATCGACATGGACCGGTTCATGGGCCAGTTACGAACAGCATCATTAACAGCATTGACCCTTTCGATGGAGGCAGGCTGGGCTAACCCCCAGACCATTAAGCCCCTATTAGCTAGGGCATACCGGTGTGCATATACCCTTGCGATGGACAGGAACATTTACACCAAAGCGACCACAGAGTCGCTCCTTGCCAAGGCGCATGCTTCGATGCTGTCTGTTTCATCGCAGGTTAAACCTGTTAGTAAAGAGGGTGAAAACACCCCGACAAAGTAGGAGGAACAAGCCATGGAGTATGTATATAGTGCGATGCTTCTGCATTCCGCAGGCCAACCCGTCACCGAAGAGAATGTAAAAAAAGTTCTCACTGCCGCTGGTGTAAAAACCGATGCCGCACGAGTAAAAGCTTTGGTTGCTTCACTCGAAGGCGTCAACATTGACGAGGCTATAAAATCAGCCACCGCCATCCCAGTCGCAGCACCTGCCGCAGCCGCAGCACCTGCTGAAAAGAAAGAGAAAAAGAAAGAAGAAAAGAAAGAAGAAGTTTCTCAAGACGAAGCAGCAGCTGGACTCAGCGCGTTATTCGACTAAAGAATGCTTTGGTTGTCAATACACAACCCTCTTCTTTTTGTTTTTTAACTCATTTTATAGTAGGGTATGTGCTGTACATCCGTAGAAAGAGTCATCAATATCTTCAGTTATTTAGAATTGAAAGGTGGGGGACGGGATGCATTGGATGGGAGGAATGTGCCTTGAGTGGAAAGCAGATACCTAAAGCAGCCTCCCCGGTTTTACAGTGTCCCCCAGGAACAAATAAAATTTGAAAATATATACTTTACTATCTTGATTCTCAGCATTGAAGGAAGAACGAACAAGGATCATAAGTTTCTATAGAAGGGGATGAATCCACACTCTTTTTTTTATAATGATAAAGAGCCGGATGAAGACGCATTTACTCCAAGAACTCTCACACCAAAGAAGAAGCCAAAGGCGAAAATATCACATTGATGCCTACTGACAAACCCTATACGTAATCCGCCATAAACATCATGTGCCATCACTCGATGCCACCTATCATGATACCCCAGCACATTAATGGTATTATTGGTGATATTTGAATTATAGACATGAAAATAGTAATAGAATTTACCCATTGCTTCATACGTTCCCCAAACATAGGCCTTATTAAAAAAAATAAATTTTACTAGGACTAGAATCTTTTGCCTCTACAACCTCGGATTGAACCTGCAGAACATTGACAAGTAAAAAACAAAGAACCAACAACAGGGCAATACTCTTTCTCTTCATGAGAAAAACAATGGTTCCTTTAATATTTAAATCTTAGGGATTTATAATCCATCTGAGGTGCAGAAAACCGTTATTTTTTGGAAAAAAGGCTGCGGTCTCCTCAGTTATTGGTAGCCTCCGGTCATCAGACTCGGATCCCCGAGAAGTATGAACTCTTCTAGCGTAAAATAATCAGGGCCAACATTTTGGATATAGGCATTCTGCGCCCCGGTCAACATCTGACCTGCGGTGACACCCTCAACGTATGAACCGAAAAAATGGACNTTCAGGTAGCCCGCTCCGCCATACACTCCGTTGGAATCAACTCGGGTATAAGCAGTNCTGGTCGACCCGATGGTCGCAATGGCTCCTCCATCTTTNGTAGCAAGAAAACTCCANCCAAAACACTGGTAGGAGTCTGAAGGGTTTGAAGAAAGNCCAAAGATGCGGACNAGCAGATTTACCACCTTTGGATAGTAGTGTTGAAGGTCGGAGAAATTGAAGTCAAGCTTCGCGGTCAGACAGGCATCAAAGAAGATGATAGGCAGTTTGTTGCCGTTCTTTAGCTTATACACTGAGGGCGTATAATAGTAGATTTTCTGTTTTGTCATGGCGTTGGGCCGGGAGGTCCCCCAGCCGTGTTCAAACCCATGGCCTGAGTAGCTGACAAACCCAGCGCCGTTGTTGATCGCCCGGTTGAAGCTGGAGGGATGCAGGTTGTGTTTCGAGGTCCACAGATAGGTCTGTTCAAAATCAGGCATGGTTTGACCCACCTTGATATTCGTGATTTCTCCTTCAAAGACATTGGGTGGGGCTCCTGCGCTCACCGGGAACGTATCGCCTCCTGCGCAGATGAGGCGCTTGAACCAGATCTGATCATAGGTTTCTGTTTCGTAGGAAATGATTTTACTGGCGACCGTGGTTATTTCCGTAACATCCGCACAGGCAAGCCTGCCGACATGCACATCAGCGTACAGGTCGACGCCGTCCAGATCGTTGTCGTTATGATCGACTTCACCGAACCGGTTGTTGTGGTTTGCATCCCAGCTGCAGAACTCTCCGTTGGCGTCATAGATATCTGCATAGTAGAGGTCGGAGAGCAAGTCTCGCTCCCACCAGGAGGCATACGTGACTCGGATCGGGAGCTTCTTCATGTCTCCCACGAGCATGACGTAATGCGTGTCCCAGTCTTCGATTGCATGACGGATGAAGTATTTGATCCGCTCAGGATTATCCCGCCCGAAATAAGTGCTGTAGATCTCCTCAAGGGTGACCAGGATCGTCGGCATACCGACCGCGTTCTTATGCTGGACAAGGGGCTGGAGCGCCCCAGAAAACTCAGAAGGGGCGATAATCACCAATGAATACGCCTCTGATGATGCAGGAGACGGTGCTGCGGCTTCAAAGGTGATATGCAGAGTGAAATGTGTGCTATACTGGAGCAGATCCTTACTTGGAGAGTAGCGGACCGGCGTGATATGAACCGTGACAAAAAGAGTATGGTCGTTGGCGCCGTTTAACCCAGCCCCCGAGGTGACCGTAGACCATGCTGCCGGGTACGGATTGTCACCCCTATAAACTGATTCATTGGTGATACCTTCAAGAAGCACTATCTGATCGCCGATCATCTGTTTTGTTGGGACTGGCCTGATCTGTCTTTCTGCATACATCGTCTGGATCGTTGATGGGAGGACTTTAATAGAGAGAATCTTGGTCCCCAGTGGGAATTCAAAGGTCTTCGAAAACATAGGAAAAAGCGGGCAGCCTTCCCTGGAGGTGACCCCGTTTGCCTCACTGATCAAAATTTCGTCAAAGCCATTGTTCTTTGTAAGGGTTGGTGCTGAAAAATCAATACTGCACTCTACGCTTTCCACCGTTTTAGTCTTAGTCTGGGCGTAAGTGGGTATGACCCCGGTAAGGACGAAAAGAACAAGTATTCCACCTACGATGATTTGTGTTTTTTGTATATTCTTCATATGCTATCCCCTTGAGGAGATTGAATCATGTTCCCCTATTTAATGCTGATTCTTAAGTCAATTAAAGGAGGCTATATTATTTAAGGCTTTTTATAAAAAAATATAATTGACGCCCGTGACATACTTTCCCTTACAAATTATCTGTTGCTTAAGAGAGAATTTAAATATTAAAAGCTATATACTGCCTCACTTCTACCAGATAAAATAGGTGAACTATGGGTAAAGGAATAAACGCTGCACGCCAACTCAAAAAAGCGCGGAAAAACCAGCTATGGAACGATCGGTACTACAAAAAACGAGTCTTGCATCTGAAAGAAAAATCAGATCCACTCGGAGGAGTTCCCCAGGCAAGAGGCATCGTCATAGAAAAAGTTGGCATAGAAGCAAAACAGCCGAACTCAGCGATCAGAAAATGCGTAAAAATCCAGCTTATTAAGAACGGTCGGCAGATCACCGCATTTGCTCCCGGCAACCATGCCATCGGATTCATCGATGAGCACGATGAGGTCGTCGTCGAAGGCATCGGCGGTCGTATGGGACGAAGTTACGGTGATATCCCTGGTGTCCGTTTTAAAGTAATCAAAGTTAATGATGTTTCCTTGAATCAATTGGTAAAAGGAAAAATTGAGAAACCAATGAGACGATAATTATGAGTGAAAAGAAAGAAGTTCAACCAAGTTCCGCTTTTTTCCCGATGTTTGAGAAATACGACATCAGTTTAGTGAAAATCGAAGATCAGGGGCTGCAACGCTACATCAATTTGGAAAACAAGGATTTCTTCCTTGGCGCACCCTATGCAAATAAGATGTTCGGCAAATCAAACGTGTCGATCATCGAACGACTGATCAACATTCTCATGAAAACCGAGATGTATACCGGGCAGAAGTCCAAGTCGTACAAGGTCGTCCGTATGGCATTTGAAATCATCGATAAACGCACGAAACAAAACCCGGTCCAAATCCTTGTTGATGCCTTGCAGAACGCAGCCCCAAAAGAAGAAACGACCAGGTTGCGGTTCGGTGGCATCATGGTTCCAAAAGCAGTGGATATTTCACCACAACGCCGGCTCGATATTGCACTGCGTAACATCTGCACTGGTGCGATGACTGCGAGTCATAAGAACAAGAAGAGAATGGAAGCATGTCTTGCCGATGAGCTCCTCAAGGCCAGCAAGAATGATCCTTCATCTTTTGCGGTTGCAAAGAAAAATGATCTTGAGCGGGTCGCCAAAGCAGCACGATAAAAAAAATGAAATGGATTTTTGAAGGTGTATAACGTATGGGGCGAAAAGAAGAAAACATTCAGAAAGCAACAGCGCTGATGAATAAATTAGATCATATTCGAAACATAGGGATTGCTGCTCATATCGATCATGGGAAAACCACATTTTCTGATAACCTGATCGCAGGATGCGGCATGATGAGTGAGGAGCTTGCAGGAAAACAGCTTGTCTTAGATTACGATGAACAGGAGCAGGCTCGGGGGATTACGATTAACGCAGCATCAGCATCCATGGTTCACAATGTTGACGGGCAAGATTACCTGATTAACTTAATCGATACACCCGGTCATGTTGATTTCGGTGGTGATGTCACCCGTGCGATGCGTGCGGTCGATGGATGTATCATTGTCGTCTGCGCAGTCGAAGGCGCGATGCCTCAGACCGAGACGGTCATTCGCCAAGCGATCCGTGAAAAAGTCAAACCAGTATTGTTCATCAACAAGGTAGATCGACTCATCAATGAGCTTCGGGTCACACCTGAAGAGATGCAAGATCGATTCATTAAAATCATCAACAAATTCAACGAGCTTCTCGACCGTGTAATCCCTGATGAGTTCAAAGGGAAATGGAACGTCAAGGTTGAAAACGGAACGGTTGCGTTTGGCTCCGCGTTCCACAACTGGGCGGTCTCCGTTCCTCGTATGAAAAAAACAAACTTAGGATTCAAAGATGTGTACAACTACTGTAAGAACAACGATCAGAAAGCCTTAGCGAAACGATCCCCTATCCATGAAGTTGTCCTGGACATGGTTATTAATCATCTCCCGCCACCAAATGTTGCACAAAAATACAGGATTCCACACATCTGGCGAGGAGACCTTACGACCCCTCTTGGTAAAAACATGGTTGAATGTAACGAGAACGGACCGNTGGCGTTGATGGTTGTTAAGATCATCCTTGATCCTCATGCTGGTGAGGTCGCGATTGGTCGAATGTTCAGCGGAAAGATCCAACGTGGACAGGAGCTCTATGTTATTGGAATGCCCAATAAGAACCGTGTTCAACAAACCAACGTCATGGTTGGACCAGACCGAATCCCTATTGATTATGTGAGCGCAGGAAATATTGTTGCTGCAACCGGTATCCGTGACGCGATCGCAGGATGCACGGTTACCGATAACCCTGATGCAGAGCCGTTCGAGCGTATCGTACATGTCTCTGAACCTGTCGTCACGGTCGCAGTCGAAGCAAAAAACACAAAAGACCTGCCTAAACTGGTTGAGGTATTGCGATTGATTTCCAAGGCTGACCCCAGCATCCAAGTGCAGATCAACCAGGAGACTGGTGAGAATCTGATGTCAGGGATGGGAGAGCTCCATCTTGAGATTACCGAGTATCGTATCCGCAATGACCATAAAATGGAAATCATCTGCTCTGAGCCTATAGTGGTCTATCGTGAGACCGTCAGCAAACCGAGTCCCTATAAATTCGAAGGGAAATCACCGAACAAACACAACCGGTTCTACATCGANGTCGAACCGCTCCCGGAAAAAATCGTCAACGCCATCTACAACAACGAACTGCCGGAGAACGTGAAGAAATATAAAAAGGAGACCGCCAAGATCCTCCAGGACCTTGGGATGGACAAAGATGTCGCAAAAGGCGTGTTCGCTGTGCATGGCCTGAACCTTATCACCGATACCACGAAAGGTATTCANCATCTGTTCGAGACCCGGGATTTGATCACCGAGGCGTTCGATGAGGTGATGAAAAGCGGACCAACCATCTCNGAACCCTGTCAAGGCATCCTGGTAAAACTCGTCGATGCAAAGCTTCATGAGGATGCGATCCATCGGGGACCTGCGCAGGTCATTCCCGCTGCACGTAACGCCATTTATGGTGCGATTACGATTTCTGAGCCTACCTTGCTTGAGCCGATGCAGAAAGTGTTCATCAGCACCCCGCAGGAGATCATGGGGGATGCGTCACGGGAGCTTAATTCCCGACGCTCCGAAGTCAAAGACATGAAAACCGTGGGAGACTCCGTGGAAATCGAGGCAAAATCACCTGTCGCCGAGATGTTCGGGTTTGCATCAGCTATCCGTTCCGCGACCGGCGGGCGTGTCCTGTGGAACACCGAGAACATGGGGTTCGAGCCCTTACCGCGTCAGCTGAAAGAGCAAGTGATCAAGAAGATTCGTGAGCGCAAGGGCCTCAAACCAGATCCGTACCCAGCTGAATACTACATGGGATAAACCCTACGGCAGGATTATTTCCAAATTCTTAAAAACCGTGCTTGGATACAGTGGAAACTATGCAACGAGGAATCATCCCGATCAACCAGTTCTTCGAGCTGGAATACCGCTATCACGATAAAGATATGAACTACAAGTATTTTAACAGACGTTTCGAAATTTATTTGATTGGGAAAAAAGGAGCTCAGAAGGTCTATATCTTGCATATGGATAACTGCGATATACGACCAGGGAAATGGGCACCACATATCCACCGGGCTTCGAATGTCGCAAAGAAACTGTATTTTGGTGTCACGACACTCAACTGGAATGAAATCAAGGAAAACTTTCTTGCTGCCATCATCGCAGAGATCGGTGATACCTACAAGGCCGATGCCAAGAAAGCGGTCGTGAATTTACTCTCGCCGAAACTATAATCATCTCAGCGGAAGAAGGATCCTTTTCCATTTTTTTTTCCTTTAGGGTATCCCATATTTTCCTTGTGGTGTTTTGTAGATCTGTCCGTCCCGGCTGAGCCGATCCAGTGCTTCTTCCACTTTACGTGATTCGATGCCTTGGATTTCTGCTTCGCTGATGATATCTGCCCTGTTCACGCTTTTATCCTCAGATTCAGCGCAGAGCCGTTGGATGATATCCAGAAGCAGTCGCATCCGCTCATGCTGGCTATGGCTGATCCCAGTTGCGATGATGTCGATGTCGAACCGTCCGGTCTCCCGGTCCGTGCCGACCCGTCGGAGATACTGATCGATAATGGAGATCGCCCGTTTCGCATCATCGATGATTGCTTCCTGGCTGAGCCGTATCCGGGCACTTGACTCAGCGAGTCGAACGAACGCCTCCAGCTGCCTTGGGGTAAACGGTACTGAATCTTTCGATGAACTCCGGAAATCAACGTAGTAATTCTGCAGGATCTCCATGGCATCATCCGTCATCACCGGGAAGACATTGCGCTTTGCATACGCGACGTATTTCCGGAGGAACTCCGGCTCAAAGACCGGTAGGACATGTTTCATGAACTTTGTTTCCTGATCTTTTGAGTACAGATCATCAGTGGTCTTGTTCAGATGCTCATGGATCTCTCCACCCTTATGGGATTGAAGGATATGGGTCGCAAGATCCGTATCGGTCTTTCGATTTGGTTTATCAAGAATGGAAAAAATAAGGTCAAACCGCGACAACAGCGCTGGTGGCATGTTGATCTGATCATGAATCGGCATGAACTCATCGAATCGACCGAGCTTCGGGTTTGCTGCCGCAAGGACAGCGCAGCGTGACTTCAATGTCGCGTTTATCCCTGCTTTTGCTACCGAGATTTCCTGTTGCTCCATCGCCTGATGCAGACTGCTTCGGTCTGTCTCTTCCATCTTGTCGATTTCATCGATGCAGGCTAGACCCTTATCCGCAAGCACCAGTGCACCAGCTTCAAGAGTCCATTGTCCCTCACCGAACTCATCGCGGACCGCAGCCGCAGTAAGACCAGCAGCTGACGATGCTTTCCCCGATGCATACACGCTTCGCGGAGCAAGCTTGGACATATACGACAGCATCTGCGACTTAGCAGTCCCTGGGTCTCCGACCAGCAACGCGTGGATATCGCCACGGGTGCGAGTCCCATCAGGCATCTCCTTTGCTATCCCGCCGAACAACTGCAGGACGAGGGCGTCTTTCTCGATATCAAGCCCGTAGATCGTAGGTGCGATGCTCATTCGCATCTTTTCATAAATCATCGGGTCTTTACTTATCTTAATGATCTTTTTTTCATCTTCTTTGGTTACTTCGACTTCCTCAAACGCGAACTCCTGGCTTTCGATACTGACCGCATCCATGGTCTTGTCAAACGACGTGAGTCGGAACGCCCCCCGATGCCGTGCCACCGAACGAAGGATCCCATTTACGATCACCCGGTCACCTGGCGCAACACCCCCTACCAAATCATCCTCAAGAAACACGCTGAGCCGCTCAGGCTGGGCACCGCCACGTAACCCTTCCGGGTTTTCCTGGATTTCGATCTTCTGCGAATCAACAAACGTCGAAAGGGTCGAAGAAAGTTTAAACGAAGACACCCGTCCACATCCACCCTGATCCTCAAAACATTCGGACGGCTCCTTCAAGATATCCTCATCCTGATCAATCCTGATCACCGCACCACATTTATGACACTGGAACGCCGCGATCTGCAGTTTCGGCCGTACCTCCGTGATTTTCTTGACCAGACCTTCAATGGCTATAAACGTCCCCAGACGATTCGCACGAATCTTTCTGATCAGGATTTTTTGATCCTCAGGAATATTTTTTATGCGAAAATGAAGATCCATCTTCTGCTCAGAGGCAACATCAATGAGTCTGAGTGCTTCCTCTGCGTTAAAAAAAGATTTATAGGGTTGACGAAGAAGCTGTTCTGCTAGTTTTGCGTCTGCTTTATCAACATCCCAGTAATCAAGAAGCAAACTGCGTTTCTCAGGATACTCTGTCGCAAGCGTCTCAATTGCTGCCTTACATTGATCTTCAAAGAACCCCTGCCAGGATGCCGTGAGACTCTCGTCTTTAATTAATCGAACCATAGTAACTCCCCCAGATACAAGCATTAAGTAAAACATTTATGTTTTATTAATCTTTCTTTATAGAGCAAGTGAAAATTCAGTATAATTCTTAAATTGTAACAAATATCCAGCATCTACCAATTCTTTTAGCCCTCGTTCAAGATCATAATCTGAAATTTTTTTCATAGTTACTAAGTCTCGAATTTGAATTTTCGTAAATCGTTCGTATTTATTATTTCTTGTTATGTTTTTTATTTCTTTATAGATTTTATTGGCTTCTATAGTAAGATTCATTTTATCAGATATTGGTGTAAGCGGTATGTGCCATGTTCTTCCGGTCCTTTGCATATCTTCTGATAAATCAAAAAATTCAGAGAATATCTGTTCGAAATCTTTTTTTATTTTTCCAAAGTCATCCTCAGCAAGATTATTTTTTAATTCTAGTCGACACCATGCTTTAGCTAGTCTAAGAATTCCAGATGCATCAACTGTTGTCTCTAAATTTGCTTTACGTAGAATTGTTTTTCCAGTTTTTTCTATAACACTTGTTAATTTTTTTTGGTTTGTCTCATCGATAATGGGGGTGAATAGTAGAGCACTCATCTGATAATCAAGTATATCTCTATCTAATTCCCATTCATTCTTTTGATATTTAATATCCGGTATAAGAATCGGTATCTGAGTTGGCATTGCAAATCTTTTTACTTGTGGACTTAGATTAAATAAATAATTAAAAGATATTTCATTAGATGCTTTTCTTGTTATGTCGAAGTTTGCCTTTTGGCAATCAAATTCGTTTAATATTGGTTTGTAACGATATGCTTTATTTTGGCTTAAAAAGTCCTTGGGAAGTAGATGTTTAATTAATGTATTTAAACCCTTNAGATCTTTTTTTCCTCCAACTGAAGAAAATGATTGTGCACCTATCCCCCCAATTCCGTAAATCGATTTTGGGCAGGATAGAATATTTATTGCCAATTCTTTACTAAAATTTTCATTTATATCTCCGACTAAGTTATTGGTTAATCTATAAAGAAACTCATCTTTTGTGAGAAATGGTTTTGGTAGCTCATCAATCTTAAATAATTCATATCCATCAACGATACAAAATCGATTGGAATATACCCCTAAGGTTTCAGTCCCTGAAAAGCTCGGAATTTTATAAATTTCTTCTACATTTGCTCTGATCAATCCTTCTTCAGGGATTTTTACATTTTCAGGCACTAAATAGGTAAACGGAGATAGAGGACAGTTGGAAAAAGGATTTTTATGTATTTTGAATGATTGATGATCGATCCATTTTATCCATCCTGCATGGCGATTTTCATCTTTTAATAAATAGGATTCAAAAGTTGTCCAAGGTCCGTTTGTTCTACTGTTAAGATATATTCCTTTTGGCATTTTCTCTTATTATTTCTCCAATTGTTGTCTATAGATTGGTACACCCTTTCGTAAATTTTCTTGTAGTCTTCGAAAAAGTGCAACCTCGCTCCATTCTTCCACTGTATCTTCGGAAATCAGCTGTTTATCTTCATCATATGAAAAACTTAATCCTTCTGGATTTTCCCGAAAGTCCATAAATATATCTNCGCGTTCATCTCTTTTTATTTTCCATAAATCTGTTTTATCTTCAATCCACCCAAGCCTTTCTAATGCATTTCTGTAATCTGAGTAATTATACATATGAAACTCCCGTATTTCTAAAAGTTGAGGATGTTATTAAATTTTGGCGGGTGTAGACGTCTTTCAAGTGGGTGCGCGTGATATACAGGTGACAACCCGAATGGATTCTCAACCCCGTTAACCCTCTGAGCATCGGCAGTCTGTGGTAAGGCTGCTCACTTCCGTGCCTCACCCGGTTCCCACAGTTAAGATAGACACATGACCCTCCGGTCATATGCGGTTATCACCTCTGATCCCAAAGGACAAGGCGTCATAGGCAACAAACGGATCACAAGATACTCGTTACACCGCCTATCAAGTTCGACCCCAGCGTATCGGCGATTTCTGGTTACAGGGAACGCCTAGCTCCCCGGTCTATTCTACACCTTTCGCCACTATCTACCAGGAACGACGGCTAAGCTGTCGATAGTAGTTAAACATTTGTACGAACAAGATGACCAAACCAACCGCTAAAAACGCGACATCACGGACCACGGCGATCCACGCGTTTGTAAGGAGTGTCGCGTCATTTTGAGCAAAGACCGTGCCGGCGTTGAACGCATCAAGGATGAGAAGATAAATGATGACGGCAACGATGATGAAAATAACCACGTTTATGTAGAACGACCATCTGTTCCACGTTTTTTTATCCATCGGAATAACCGGGTTTTCGCTCATACACACCAACCTACAAAGAGCATGAACGAATGGATATATGAACATTATGCTTCTGACGGCCGTTAGAAAAAATCACTTAACTTGGTGTTTTTCACCTTATCGCTCACAAACATCGAATCAATGGATTTCTCAACCAGTGCGATACGCTGACGTGCATACACCGGCAGGTTATACTTCTCAGCTATCTCCTTTGAGATATTCAGATATTTCTTCACGGACATCTCATGGACCGTGAGGGTCAGCTTCCCGTTGCATTTTGTACACACTCCCTGAAGAGGAATCCGGCGATACGTCGTGTTACACAACGGACAACGCACCGACTGTTTACTAAATGCCCGGAGATTTCCCAGTATGTCTGGTAGGAAATGTCGTTCGATGACCTTGTATGCCACATCAGCCTCATCGACCGCGCGGATCTTTGCTGCAAGACTCAGCTGCACGTTCATCTTCTCCATCATGCTCTTCAGCGTCTTATACAACGATTCCTTCGGTCCTTCTGAGATATCAGCGGTGTCATGGGTGAACCCGAACTGCTCGTACTGCAGCTCAGTTCCGAGCCGCGCAGCAACCAACCCCATCTTTGACTCAAGGTTCTTCGAATGCTCATGTCGTAAGGTCGCCTCATAGAATTCCAAAGGATACCGACCAAGGGTATCCAGGTTATGCGCCTCTTTATCGACTTCAGAGGGGTCAAGACGTGTCGTCAAAATCAACGGCAAATCCATTTTCCCTCCCCGTTTATCAGGGATGTACGCATGGGAGAAATTCAATAATGCATCCATGAGAAGCATTAAACCATCTTCGTCGCCATCACATCGTATTTGGATGAGTTGATTGTGCCAAAGAACCGCTTTATCCTCTAATTTTTCTCCTTCGATATCGAAACAATACGTCGGCTCATTGTTTACTTCTTCGGTCTGTATTTCCTTAATAATATCAAAAGTGTAATCGGAGTAGGAAACAGCTGGATAATTAATCCCATTGTATTGAATGAACCTTGACACGTTCAGAGGTTGTAATTCCATCATTTTTCTAGAACGATTTCTCTTCTTATTGGAAATAGGTTTAATGATTTCTGCAAATCGATATTTATCTTCACCGGTTACAACGAGATGAAACAACTGATGTCGGACTGGTTCTTTTCCTAATTTTTCATATATTTTCAACACGGCTTTTCCAGGCAAAAGTTCCTTTGTTTTTTGATATCTCGTAAAAATATTTACCCGAAGTAAAAGATTCGCAATTCCTTCTAACAACGGTTGAGAAACAGAATATAAAGTAATTCTGTCAGGATCCAGACTAATAGAGCCATCCCCCTCGAAAAATGCTGATACGAAGTTAATCATTGACCGCTCGTTTCCATGATAAATAATTTCTGGGACGTGCTTCTCGTACGCTGTTTTTCCTATTCCCCAAATTTTATTGAAAAGTAAAAACAACACTTTTGAGGAATACACGACCCGTCCACCATCTTTGTACGGGTCTAATTCAAACACATTTTTCATGTTACTAATTAATCTTTTTCTTAACTCGACATTTTCAATTCTGAATGTTACCTGATGAGATGAACTATTAGATCGAGACCAACCCTCCGCACAGTAAAGCCCAAGAATCCAAAAGAGTGACTCTATATCGGTTAAATATGCTGGGATATTTACATGGTCACNTCTTAANCCAACACAAGTGTTTTTCGGTAAATCATCATACCATATATCCGAGTTCTCACACAATTTTTTAAAGTGNAGTAACGGCACACTTGAATACCACTTACTTGAACTAATCGCCAAATCATCTTTTATCCCNCATAGTTCTATAACCCTGTCTCGCCCTAATTGTTTCACGATATTTTTGAAGAAATTTTTTGACTTTCGCAGTTTAATATCTATTAAAAAATCATCACTTAGTTCAGATAAAATTTTTGGAACATTGATCTCTGAGACCGAAGTTTCATAAGGAGTTTTTAAACTGACAGGTAATCGGTCTCCTTCTTTTATATCTCGAGCTTTTTTGACCGAAGGAATACCATCTTGAATAATCAATATGTTATGATCTGGCGTCACCTTAATTTCTCGATTGGTGGATGTTTTGATTTTAATCCAACGATCTGTTTTTCCCTTGATAAAATACTTTACTTTTTTCCTTTCCATTTTCCCTGATTTTCTGTTCAGGGAATAGGCATAGAGTTTCGTTGTTGGATCTATATCAATTCTCTCTGTTCCATAGGCATCGATAATTTTTAATTTTCCCTTTGGAACTAGTTCTTCCACCATCTTGCCGATTTTATCAGTGAGAAATCTATCGTGATTCTCATCATAAAGAAAAACATGTTGATCGAAATGATAACAGTTTCTTCGTTTCGTTGCATGGAAAAAAGGATGCATAAAGCATACTTGTGCTGAGGTAAACCCAATGATGCGGCCAAGTGCCCCCGCTGAGGTNTGTGGTGCGAGTCCGACAACCAGATGGCCTGTTAAATCCAGATTTTTTTTGATTTTGTAGAACCGATCGACACCGTAGAACTTGGCTAGNAGATCATCGATGAACTTTGAGACTTGTATAAAATATTCAGCACACGCGGTAGAGACGATGACGTCCTGGACTTTCAGCTCGCAGATCTGCTCTTCGTTCTGCAGATCGTATCCAAGATAATCTTTTGTGTACCCGAGTTCTTTTATTCTGGTGAGTGGGACGCCGATTTCTTTTGGTTTGAAATGGGTCAGGGGTGCATCCGTCATGTCGAACCTGATGGTCCCATCTTTGAACACGTAGACGTTATGTTTTGCGCGTAGGATTCCTTTTTCGAGCGGCTCTGGGGTTTTATGTTTCGAGATCGTCCCGATGACTGCTTTGATGGTCTCAGGTAGGATATGTTCTTTGACGTTTTTTTGTGCACGTTCGAGTTCTTCAGAGAGGTTGATATGTTGTTTCTCTGGTTTTCCTTCAATGATTTCGGTGTGGGTGCCGCAATTGCAGATCAGATGGAAGGTGACAGNGTTGCATTTTGGGCAGCGTCGTTTCCCAACTTCGACTTCGATGGTGACGTTCTCCGCAGCGTTCTTCACAAGACGTTGGTTTCCGCCGTAGTCTCCGAGCGGGAAGAGGACNTGTGGTGGTGGTCGCATTTTCCGCGGGGATGCTTTTTCCGGTCGTCCCATCCTCGTTCCGATACGGAATGGTCCACGTGCGCGGATGTGCACCCCGGCGAGTGCTGAGACGTAAGCAAGCGTGTTTTCTCCCTGGGTTGGAGATCGGTATCGGTCTGTGACGATGATTTTTTCTTCTTTGAGGTCAAGGCCGCAGCAGCGGAGCAAGGGATAGGAATATTGACTGATGCGTAGTGTTCCTTCTCGTTGGGCGTGGAGGGCTCCTAGTTCGATGAGGATGTTTTTTGTTTCAGGAGTACTGGGGAGAATAAGTGCACCGCCGCTTCCTTCGGTAAGATACGTCCCATGGTCTTTGATGGTGTTCATGAGTGTCACAACATCATCGGTCGGGAGATCATGCCAAAACAAATTGTAGTCGGGATGCAGGGGGACTTGGTAGTGCTCCGCAAGGAGGAATGCGTCTGTTGATGAAGGATGGCGGATATCAAGTGGTCTTTTCATGTCGTCATTGATTTTCTGTTGAAGGATTTTATCTCCAGCTGCGACATCTAGCGGGGTGTTGCTGGATGGGATGCAGCCAATCTTTGTCTGGAGCTCTTGCACCCACCATTCATAGACGTAGGATGCGTCCGGGAGGATAGCATTGTTTTCGATGAATTCTCCGAATGGGACCAGGATTTCACCAAGGTCAATGATTTTTTTAACATCGCTGCGGATGTTTTTGACATCGTTGATCTGGATCAAGTCCCCGTTTTGGAGCAGTACGATGGGTCCTTCGATCTGGTCGCAGGGTGTCCCGATGGTTCCTTTTCCTGGTCGTTCGGTTTTCATCTGGGTGCCGACCGTGATGAATGAATCAAGCAGGAACATGGTTGCTGGGTTGATCGCAGTAGAGGCTAATCCTGCGGTGCGTGCCCGTCCGTAGCGGAGGCGAAATCCTCCTTTTCGTGAGGGATGAGACAGCACCGGTCTGCCTGCGATGACCTCGCCGATGTATTTTGATGACGGGGGAATGAGTGGGATCTGGCCGGCTTCTTTGGCGGGCTCTATTCCTTTGTTGACGAAGGGCTCGAGGAACTCCCATCCTTTCAACTTCAATTTTTTGATATGTTTTTGGATCTTTGGTGCTTTGAGGCAGAGTCCTTCGGCGATGACCAGGCAGGCTCCTCCTCTCAAGCGGTTGGTTCCGATGCGGGGGAGGTCTCGGTACCCGGCGACTTCTTCATCCTCGGTTCCTTCACCGTTGATGCAGATCGGGCAGTTCTTCATGATAAGGTCGATTTCGTCGACGGACGGGAGGTACTGCAGGTGCTGTACTCTTTTATATAACGGGATTTCTTCTTTGAGTCGCTCGATTTCTCCTTGGGTTGCGACGTAGCTGCCGATGTTGAGGTCCCGGCGTACGACATCAGCGATGAGCACGCTCATGGCCTGTCCGGTTCCCCCTGCGCTTCTGATGGGTCCTGAGAAATAAAGGTCGACGTAGTTGGTGCCGTCGTTGTTCCGTCCGACTCTCACTTCCGCGATTCCTTCAAGGGGGGCGACTAGGACTCCTTCAGTAAGGATGGCAAGACCCGTTCGTATCGCTTGGTCTAGTGCTTGTTCTATGGTGTCGAAATGGTAGGTTTTCCGGTCCGCGATCATCCGGGCGATTTCTAAGGAGACGAGTTCTCTGTTGTCGATTTTTTGGGTGGCTTGTCTGATTTTCGGTGCGATTCCCTCTGGTCCGACGAGCTGTTCGACGCGAGCTGCCAGATCAAGAGCCTGGGGGATTTCAACGGAAAGCTCAGGGTCGCATCCTTTTTTCCTGGCTTTGTTCGCAAGTTTATAGCAGGCGTCGATATCCTGCTGGAGCTGTTTAAAATACGCGCGCATAGCAGGACTTGCAGCGATATCTTTGATTGACTCCCCATCCATGGTTCTCATGCCCTGAAAATAAACAATTTCTACATGGCAGCGAATCACTTAAAGGTTTGGATTCTTGGTCATAAAAAGAGACTGGATTTCTTTTTCTCGGGTCATGCGGATGCTTTGCTGAAATCCATTGCAGTTGCGCTTCCGGTTTTCAGATCGACGATCGGGAGTTTTGCGGAATCAGGCACGAAGTTCATCATCTTCTGATATGAGGTTTGTGACTGCCAACTGGAGGCGTTGATGAGAGTTACGCCTCGGTAGGTGTCAATAGAGGAGGTGTGTACATGGCCGGTGACGAAGATATCAGGGACTTGGGGAATGAGCATGTAGTCCACATGCTCCGGGGCAAGCGGCGTGTACCCGCCGTAGGTCGGTGAGAGGTGCCGTTTCTTGAGCATCAACTTCATGACCTCGGTTGGTTCGTTGTAGCTGAGTGCCTGGATGTTGGTGGAATAATCAAGCAAGCTTTGACCGTGATAGGAGAGGATCTCCACGCCGTGGAGCGAGAAATAACTGGGGTTTCCGATGAAGATATATTCTTTGCCCGTAAAGAGATCCCGTATTTCTTTTTCAAANGCGGGTTGTGGCTCTGCTGGTCGCACAGCATCATGATTTCCTGGTTGGATGAGTATGGTGATGTGGTCAGGGATGTAGGCGAACTGTTGCGCGAGTGCCTGGTATTGTTCATAGATGTTGCTGATGGACAGCTCCTTTTCCTGGTTTGGGTAAATACCGATGCCGTCGACAAGGTCTCCGGGGAGCACAAGGTATTTGAGTCTGCTGGCGACGTCCCGTTGCCTGGAGTTTCCCAGGTCCCCGTTGATCCAGCGCAAAAACATGGTCCATTCTGATTCCATGAACATGTTGCTGCCCATGTGGATGTCGGAGAGGAACGCGACGCAGAGCGGGGATTCTGTTTTCTTGCGTTCATGGTGCATTTTGATGTCCGGGTAGANGATGTTTTGAACAATGATCAGGTCGCCGTTTTTGCTGATTTTTCCGACCACTCCGATGACCTCGTCAAGCATGACTTCGTTTGCCTGCTGCATGGTCTCCGTGTTTGCTTTTAGTGCCATGAGGGTGGCGGAGCCTGTTTCGTCTTCGATTTCGATGAGCCGGTGTCCGTTATGGGTTGTTTTAACGGTTTTTACGATGCCGATGAGCTGGATGTCGGTCATGGTCTTTCTGATGCGACTGATGGGGATGAACTGTGCGATTTCCCGTCGTTGGCTGCAGAGGATTTTTTTTATCCCTTGGTATCGGTCTCGAAATAAGCTGACGAAATCCTGGGTGGTTCCCTCGCTGGTTCGTTTTCCGGTGATGTCGGTAATGACGCGTACTTCTGAGTCGTAGTCTCTGGCTAGCGGTCTCCAGCCTTTGACTGTTTTTATCTCAAGGGGTTGCAGAGGTTTTTTTTCTTCAGATGTAGTCTGGTCGTCTTCAGTGTCCTCTTCGTCTTCTTCTTCGCTGGTCTCTGTGGTGATGGTAGGTTTGCTGTACATTTTTGATAGCATCTTTTTTTGGAATTCTTTTTCGATGGTTTTTTCAATTTGAGGCGGTGGTGATGCTGGAGTGGGGTTCGGTGATGCTAGTATGGTTATTGGTGGTGCTGGTGTTTCTTTGAGCTGTAGGGTTGATTCTTCGATGGATTTGATTGTGTCAAGGGCGAGGAACAACGGGTATTCTCTGAGGCTTTTTATGAGGAAATAAGCAAAATCATCAGGGTTTTCTTTTTGTGATATGTAGGTGAGTGCGTCGGGGAGGACGAACGTCCCATGATCTGAGAAGAGCTTAAGGATAGAGTTCATTGTCTCGCCCATAAAAATATTTCAAGGCTCTGTATATGTCATGTTGTTTTTAGCATTATGGTTCGGGTGTGGTCTTGGGTGGTTCGCTGCTTGTGTATCATCCGGTTGAAAGTATTAATATGATGAAATCATTAGGTGTTTTGGTATGACGCAGATCTCTGAGGCAAAACAGAAGAAGACGACTTTGCAGATGAAGCAGGTTGCACGCGGCGAGAAGGTTGAGCCTGAGGTGATACGCCGAAGGATCGCTGCCGGTCAGGTNGTGATTCCGTATAATCCGATTCATGCGCCATCAGCACTTGGGATCGGGAAGGGTCTGCGGGTGAAGGTAAATGCCAATATCGGGACNTCCCGTGAGCATTGCGATCTGAAGGAAGAAGTGGAGAAAGCAAAGGTAGCAGTCGCTGCTGGTGCCCATGCATTGATGGATCTTTCTACGGGTGGTGATCTTGACAGGATTCGTCGTGCGTTGTTAAAGACGGTGAAGGTCCCGTTTGGGACTGTCCCTATTTATCAGGCTGGCATTGAGGCAATTGCGAAACGTGGCTCTATTGTNGATATGACGGCGGATGATATGTTCTCCATGGTTGAATCCCAGGCAAAACAGGGTGTTGATTTCGCGGTCGTCCATGTGGGGATAACCAAGGAAAGCGTGGAGCGTTTACGAAAACAAAACCGATTGATCCCGATGGTGTCCCGAGGCGGGTCGTTTCACATGGCTTGGATCCTTCATCACGATTTGGAGAATCCCTTGTATCAGGACTTTGAGTATCTTTTGGAGATCGCGAAACGCTACGATGTGACGCTTTCTCTGGGGGATGGTATGCGGTCTGGTGCGTTAGCTGATTCGAATGATCGGGCGAAGTTCCAGGAGTTGCTTATCATTGGTGAGCTTGTTGAAAAGGCGCGAAAGGCTGGTGTGCAGACCATGGTGGAAGGCCCTGGTCATATGCCGCTGTCCGATATCCAGGCAAACATCCAGGTGATGAAGACGGTGACTAAGGAAGCGCCGTATTTTGTTCTTGGTCCGCTTGTTACTGATATCGCCCCAGGGTATGATCATTTCGTGGGTGGTATCGGAGGAGCGTTTGCTGGGTTCTGCGGCGTTGATTTCCTTTGTTATGTGACGCCGGCTGAGCATCTGTGTCTTCCTGATTGGCAGGATGTCCGTGACGGGGTGGTCGCAACCAGGATTGCTGCGCATGCTGCTGATCTTGCAAAAGGTCTTGATCGGGATGTCGATTTGACGTTCAGTGCCGCGCGGGAGGCGCTTGACTGGGAGAAGATGTTTGCGCTGTGTATCGACCCAGCAAAGGCAAAGGAGTATCGGGCGAAACGGTCGCCATCTGAAGATACGAAGGCTTGTTCGATGTGCGGGAGCCTGTGTGCGATTGAGATGGTGAAAAAATATCTGAAGAACAAGTGAACCGTTGAGGTGCCTTGTATTTTTTTTTGTGGTATCGCTCAGGAAATTATCTTTAATGGTAAAACTCTAAGGAAAAAATAAAAAAAAGGGTGGAAGGTAACACTTTTTTCGCGTGCTAGATTCCTGATTCTTTTAAAACAAAGACCAGTGGTCCTATCTTAAGGCCATTGTAATGCTTGATGATGCCGGGGATGTTCTCCGGGTATGCGGACACGATGATGTGCAGTCTGCCGAATGCAAAGAAGTACAGTGGACTGCGAACCGTCTCTGAAGTCCCAGAGGCGATTGAATCGCAGGTTCCGTTAGCAACGGTCTTTCCAAATATCTGTAGGGGGCCCCAGGAGATCATCATGGTCCAGTTCACAAATGACGCGTTGTACTCCCCGTTGTTCTTGATGACTGCGACTATCCCAACTGAAAATAATTTCTGAACAACGACGTCTATCTTTGGTGGCTCGATCAAAAACAGATTGACGGTTGTTGTGCTGATCGCGACACGGGCTGGTGAAGTCGTGTTATCTTTTACCGTTAAGGTGAGGTTGTAGATCCCAACTTCGCTATATAGATGATAGGGGTAGTAGGGAATCGTTGAGGTATTGCCATCGCCGAAATCCCAGAGCCATTGTAATAGCTTNAGTCCGCCTCCAGTGACGTTCCCATGGAATCGCACACCTGCCGGGGTGTAGTCAAATTGCATGGACCACCACCATTCGTAGGGTCCTCCGGCATTGCACGAAAATATTGGTCCGGTATCATTGACAAGCACTTCGATATCATCGATGCTGAACATTTGTTCATCTGATTGGTCTGTTTGATCACTATAATATTGGAATCCTATCTTCACATCAGGTTGTCCTGCGTACTGGGTTAAAACAATGGGGTTGTTGATGGAAATTTCATACCATGTCCAGTCATGGAAAAACTGNCCACTATCATCAAAGCTCCAGACTCTTGTCCAGCTTGTTCCTCCGTCCGTTGAGACGCTGACATTGAACTCGACGTATCGTTTGTACACGGTGACGTAGTAGCAGGTGTACCACCAGAATTTCAGAATTACCTCGGTGTATTTGCTGAAATTGAGGCTTGGGGTGATGAGCCATTCGTCTTGAAAGCTACTTGTTGCTCCACGATTGACGGTGGCCGATGGTTTTGATACGGGATAGGTCGGTATACTGTTGTCGATATGCCATGTTTCAGTGGGGTTTGTTTGTGTTAGTTCCCAGGGCTGTCCCGTATCACTGATCGGAGGCATGTTCCCATCGGTAAAGTTTTCAGACATATACAGGATGTAACTTGGTGCTGATGTCGGGGTGCTTGCGGGTTGAGATGAGTGTTTTTCTACAGTATTATTTATTTCTGAGCTACCCCGGGTGGTATTGGTGAGTGCGGAGAGACTGCAGCTTAAAAGAACGGTGGNGCACANCAGCGTACATATTCCTTCTAAAAACTTTTTTTTCTTTCCTAATTCCTTCATGATACGTACTCCTCCCTTTTAATAATATTCTTGGCGAAAAGAATATGCTTTAATCCTATTTAAATCATTTCATATAAAATATAATTGTAACATTTGTTACGATAATATTATTACACCAGGATACCTCATGAGCCAACGCAAAATCATCATCAAAACAGGGAATGGATCTATCAGCAAAGAAAGGATTTTTTTTGTTTTTCTCGACTCATCATGGTTGTTNCATGAATGATGATACGATAACAGATTGCAGAAAAAACAAACTCTATAAAAAGGAGCACATTATTCCAGAACATTGATGGATAGTGACAAAGAATCTGAGAAAAAAATGTTTTTTCCCATCTTTCTTATGGGCTGTTTCTTTCTGGTTATCGATGGGTTAGCACTGTTGATGAAAAATCTGTTTCAGCCGACGTTTGAGGATACCGGCAACCCTGTCAATATCCTGTATATCTTCGTCATCATTATCGTCATGACCGTCCTTATTTTGATCATCGCAAAATATTGGAAGAAAAAGGTGATCCAGATCATCATCTTATTTGCCATTGGGTACACCGCGTTTTTTATTTTTATTTCGGTGTTCTCATTACTCTTTTCTGACATCCCCACCATTGTATTATCTGTCGTCGTCGCGGTTGCCCTTGTTGCAGCGCTGTACAAATATCCTGAATGGTATGTCATCGACCTCTGTGGGGTAATAATCGGTGCTGGAGCGATCGCCATCTTTGGTATCTCCTTAAGTGTTCTATTAGTAATCATCCTTCTTCTTGTGCTCGCGGTCTATGATGCGATCTCCGTCTACAAGACCAAACACATGATCGATCTTGCTGACACGGTCATGGATCTGAAGTTACCGGTGTTGCTGGTTGTCCCGAAAATACGAAGGTACTCCTTGATTAANGAGACAAAANGCTTAAAGGAAAAACTAGCGGATAACGAGGAGCGGGACGCGTTTTTCATGGGACTTGGGGATATCGTCATGCCAGGAATCCTGGTCGTTGCCACGTATCAGAGCATCCCCAATGGTCTGCCGGTCGCACTCTCAGTTCTAGCTGGTACCCTGTTCGGTTTTCTGGTTCTGATGAGATTTGTTCTAAAAGGAAAACCACAGGCAGGACTGCCGTTGCTGTGCAGCGGCGCAATTCTTGGGTATCTCATTTCTAGTTACGTTTTCTTTGGGGCACTGGTCGGTCTTGGTTTTTAATAATCGGTCTGGAAATGGTTCTGTTCGCACCAGATCTTTCGACCGTCGTGGTTCAAAGGTTTGTTGCACACCGGGCAGGTGACCTTNTCTAAAAAATGCTCCAGCCACATGTCTCGCACCTGCAGGACGTTTTCTTTTTCGATGCGCTGAAGGATTTTTTTCATATCTGGTGTTTTGATCAGCGCGGTGAGATGTGAAAAATCAATGGCATCTGATTTTTTTATCTGCATATAGTCTGGTGATTTCCCTGTCGGTGATTGCGTCGTCTTGTCTGTTCTGTTTCTCAGCATTACCGCCGCAAGTATCACACCGCCGGCCAGTCCTCCGAGATGCGCGAAGTGGGCGGTGCTGTCCTGCACTGAGAACATCACGACGACGGTTTCAAGGATGGCAAAAAGGATGGTTGCGTAGATTACCTTGATGCGCATGATGAACATGATACCGATAGGGACAGGCATGACGACCTCGTCCCGTGGATAAGCATAGGCAAATGCTCCAAGGATCCCAAAAATCGCTCCGGAAGCACCAACAAGGGGAATCCATGAGCCTAAATTCAGCACAGAGTGCGTCAAGGCACCACAGACACCAGTGATCAGATAAATTATTAAGAATTTCTTAGGTCCTATCCGTTGTTCAAACGCGATACCCATGAAGAAAAACACGAACATGTTCCCTAGGATATGTAAAAATCCACTATGGACAAACATTGAAGTAAATAGGGTGTAGATCTGTGGGATTTGTTCGACAGAGAGATACGCTGGTCTGAATCCAAGCTCACCGATGATCTGATTTTCATAGAAGAGCGAAACAAGAAAAACAAATAGATTCGCAATGATGATCGCATAGGTCATCGATATCTTTCTTAGGTAAGCGATGACGATTGTGCCGACCATGATTGCGATAGCAACCAGGGAAATCAATGATGGCTGCAGAAAGATTATCTCCATTTTCGTTTTCTCCAGTCTCGCATAATCAACGCAATGGTGATGCTGAACACTACGGCAATAAGAAATAGGTATTTATAATCTGCCAGCGAGAAATCATTGGTTTTTGGTTTGTGGGGCTCAAGATTCCAGTCTGAGAGAAAAACGTTCGCATAGTAGGTTGCTGCTTCTTGGTTTTCAAGAAGGACTCCTACCTCACGGTTTTTTCGCACTGATTGCTCGTTCCAATTGATGCTGGAGATAAGGACTGTGG
>JGI20214J51650_10000410_pt1 | contig 26782 bp, 22 predicted proteins | sample WetSurMetagenome_FD_51650 | JGI IMG/M metagenome (IMG submission 51650) | reverse complement strand
CGCCAGGTCGTACTGGTACGTCTGCCTGAAGGGCGTTTCGAACCGCGCACAGTCACGCTGGGCGGCCGCAGCGATGACTATGTCGAGATACTGAAAGGTGTCGCGGAAGGCGAACAGGTGGTCACTTCCGCCAACTTCCTGATCGATGCCGAGAGCAATCTCAAAGCCGCGCTGGGCGGTATGGACGAACAAACCTCACACAATGCCGCTCCTGTCGCGGCGCCGGCAGATCACACCACACATGCCGCCACGGCGCAGCCGATGCAAAAAACGGTCGGTCATCAGGCACAAGGCACCCTCGAAGCCATCAACCCGGATGGCACGGTAAGCATCACGCATGAGCCGATCAAGTCGCTCGGCTGGCCCGGCATGACCATGGACTTCACGTTGGCGAACACCTCTCTGGCTGCGGGTATCAAGCCGGGCACTGCGATCAGCTTCGAGCTCGTCGAACGCAAGCCGGGCGAATTCGTGATCACCAGCCTGCAAGTGCAGCAGGGAGGGCACTGACATGAATATTTATACGACACACTGGAAAATTCGGGTTTCGTCATTCCGGCGCAGGCCGGAATCCAGTGTCTTGAATCAACTGGACACCGGCTTTCGCCGGTGTAACGAATTGGTTGAGGTGCAAATATGTTAAATACCATCATCGAATGGTCGGCACGCAACCGCTTCCTGGTGTTGCTCGCCACCTTGTTCATCACGCTGGCGGGGATCTATGCAGTGGTCAAAACCCCGCTGGACGCGCTGCCCGACCTGTCCGACGTGCAAGTGATCGTCTATACCGAGTATCCCGGACAGGCTCCGCAAGTGGTGGAAGACCAGGTCACCTACCCGCTCACCGCCGCGATGCTGTCCGTACCAAAATCGAAGGTGGTGCGCGGCTTTTCGTTCTTCGGAGCCTCGTTCGTATATGTGATCTTCGAAGACGGGACCGACATCTATTGGGCGCGTTCCCGTGTGCTGGAATACCTGAACAGTATCGCCGGGCGCATGCCGTCCGGTGTATCACCACAACTGGGACCGGATGCCAGCGGCGTGGGCTGGGTATACCAGTACGCCGTACTCAGCGACAAACACAATCTCGCCGAATTGCGCACCATGCAGGACTGGTATTTGCGCTATCAGCTGACCAAGGCGCACGGCGTGGCCGAAGTCGCCTCCATCGGCGGCTTCGTGCAGCAGTACCAAGTGACGGTCGACCCGGTGAAACTGCGCGCCTACGGCATACCGCTGGCCAAAGTCTCGCAGGTCATACGCGACTCGAACCGCGATGTCGGCGGACGCACGGTGGAAATGGCCGAGACTGAATACATGGTCCGTGGCAAAGGCTACCTGCACGGCAAGAACGACATCGAGAACCTGGTGGTGAAATCCGAACGCGGCACGCCGGTATTGCTGCGCGACATCGCGCACGTCGAACTCGGCCCGGATGAACGGCGCGGCATCGCCGAGCTGAACGGCGAGGGTGAAGTGGTATCCGGTATCGCCATGGCGCGTTATGGCGAGAATGCGCTGGAGGTGATCCGCAACATCAAGGACAAGATCGCCGAGATCACGCCTGGATTGCCCGATGGCGTCAGCATCCGGGCGGTGTACGACCGTTCCGAGTTGATCCTGCGTGCCATCGCCACACTCAAACATACACTGCTGGAAGAAGGATTGATCGTCGCGCTGGTGTGCATGATATTCCTGATGCACGCGCGCAGCGCGCTGGTTGCCATCGTGATGCTGCCCATCGGCGTGCTGATGGCGTTCATTGCCATGCATGCACTCGGGCTGAACTCGAACATCATGAGCCTGGGCGGGATCGCGATCGCCATCGGCGCGATGGTAGATGCGGCCATCGTGATGATCGAGAATGCGCACAAGCATCTGGAGAGACTGACTACTCGTCCCTCCGATCAACCTGAGCCCTCCAATTCCATTCATCCTGAGCCCTCCAATTCCATTCATCCTGAGCCTCCTAATTCCGTTCGTCCTGAGCTCGTCGAAGGAACGAGCGGCGCTCCGAACGGAATTGTCAGAACCGGTGTTGGATTTGGCGCGGTGGACCGTTCACCCTTCGACGGGCTCAGGGCGAACGGAGGAAAATTAGGCGACAGCGACAGCGCCCTCTCCCCCAGCCCCTCTCCCGTGAACGTGAGAGGGGAGTCTAATCTGGGTGAGCGTGCCGCCGCCATCCTCGCCGCCTGCAAGGAAGTCGGCCCCTCCCTCTTCTTCTCGCTGCTCATCATCACCGTCTCTTTCCTGCCGGTGTTCACGCTGGAATCGCAGGAAGGCCGGCTGTTCGCGCCGCTCGCCTACACCAAGACCTTCGCCATGGCAGGCGCCGCCCTGCTCTCGGTCACGCTGGTGCCGGTGCTGATGCTGCTGTTCATACGCGGCCGCATCAGACCGGAAGCGGATAACCCGCTGAACCGCTGGCTCATCGCAGGCTATCGCCCGCTCATCGCCGCAGTGCTGCAACGCAAGAAAACCACCCTCGCCATTGCCATCCTCGCATGCCTCATCAGCCTGTATCCCGCAATGAAACTGGGCAGCGAGTTCATGCCCACGCTGAACGAAGGCACCTTGCTCTACATGCCCACTTCACTGCCCGGCATGTCGGTGACCAAGGCGGCCGAATTGCTGCAGACGCAGAACAAGATCATCAAGAGCTTTCCCGAGGTTGCATCGGTGTACGGCAAGGCAGGACGAGCGCAGACCGCAACCGACCCGGCTCCGACGGAAATGTTCGAGACCATCGTCAACCTCAAGCCGCAGGAAGAATGGCGCCCCGGCATGGACACGGACAAGCTGATCGCCGAAATGGACAAGGCGCTGCAATTCCCCGGCGTGGCGAACTCATGGACCATGCCGATCAGGGCGCGCATTGACATGCTTTCCACCGGAATTCGCACGCCCATCGGTATCAAGGTGTTCGGCAAGAACCTGGATGAAATGGAACGCCTCGCCAGGGAAATCGAAGCCGTGGTGCGCAAGGTGCCGGGCACGACCAGCGCCTTCGCCGAACGCATCACCGGCGGCTTCTATCTCAACATCGAGCCGGACAGGCTGGCGCTGGCGCGCTACGGACTGACGGTGGGCGAAGTACAGGATGTGATCGCCACTGCACTGGGTGGTGAAACTGTCACCACCACGGTGGAAGGACTGGAGCGTTTCGGGGTCAGCGTGCGCTACCCGCGCGACCTGCGCAGCACGCCGGAACAGATCGCACGCGAAGTGCTGGTGTCCGCACCGGACGGCGCCATGATCCCGCTCGGCCAGATCGCACACATCAGCATCAGCAAGGGCGCCCCTTCCATCCGCACCGAAAACGCCCTGCTCTCCGCCTATATCTACGTGGACATCCGTGATCGCGACATCGGTTCTTATGTGGCCGAGGCACGCAAGGCGGTGGCGGCACAGATCAAGTTTCCGCCCGGCTACTACGCGACCTGGAGCGGACAGTTCGAGTACATGGAACGCGCCACCGCGAAAATGAAGATCGTGATCCCCGTCACGCTGCTCATCATCTTCCTGTTGCTGTACCTCAATTTCAGACGCGTCACGGAATCGCTGGTAGTCATGCTGTCCGTGCCGTTCGCGCTGGTCGGCGGCGTTTGGCTGCTGTGGCTGCTCGACTACAACCTGAGCGTCGCGGTTGCGGTCGGCTTCATCGCCCTAGCGGGTGTCGCGGCGGAGACGGGTGTTGTGATGCTGATCTATCTTGAGCATGCATGGCAGGAAGTTCAAACGCAGTGCGCCAATGAAGGCAGATCACCGACGGCAAAAGATCTGCAGACCGCCATCATGCACGGTGCGGTAGAACGTGTGCGCCCGAAGATGATGACCGTGGTCGCGATCATGGCCGGGTTGCTTCCCATCCTGTGGGGAACGGGCACAGGCTCGGAAGTGATGCGCCACATCGCCGCCCCCATGGTCGGCGGCATGATCTCCTCGGCGGCGCTCACACTGCTGGTGATCCCGGCAATCTATGCGCTGATCAAACAACATTCGCTCGATACCTCGTCCCGCACAACAACAATGACAACGACACTCCCACCAATCCACCACATTGAAAAGGAACAGAAATGAAAATATCCACACTTGTATTCGTCCTCGCTATCGCCTCTACAATCGGAACGGCTCAAGCCGAGGATCAAGATCACAACATGTCGCAGCATCAGATGTCCATGCAGCGTGCTGCCGAACCCGGCAGGCATGAGGGCATTGGCGTGCTTAAGGCGGTGAATAAAGAAGCGGGGAAAGTACAGATCGCGCATGAAGCCATTGCCGACCTGAGCTGGCCCGCAATGAACATGTGGTTCATATTGAATTGTCCATTGCCCGGAGATCTCCGCGTCGGTGATCCCGTACGTTTTGAACTGATGCAGGACGAAAAAAAACATTGGATGGTCGTCACGATCAGTCGCAAATAGATAACTGCGATTCGGCGCTCAACCGCGCCGGGAGACCCGGTTCCTGACCATGTCCGTCACTGCTTCGCGAATGCGAAGCCCGGCTGCATATTTATTGGGGAAGCCGGTTTTTTGCTCGTCCAGGTAAACGAGCATGGAAGCATTGGCTTCAAAGAAAAGAACTTCGCCATCGGCGAGGATGCTGCAATCCATGCCGCCGTAATCAAGATCCAGACGCTGCGCCACCTGTTCAACCGCAGAAGCTGCACCGGGCCCGAACACCGCGCGCCAATCCGCCGCAAACTTTTCCTCTTCGCGTTTTTTCCACTCGGACTGGTTCATATGTGATCGCCAGTAGTGAACCAGCCAGTCATCGGCGATGGCAAGGTGGTAGGGATAAGGCTTGCGATCGATAAAGATGAAACGGTATTTTCGGTAGCAACCCTGAGCATCCTTGAAGTCGTGAAAATCGGTTCGAATAAACCGGTCATGGGAAACTTTTACAAGGTAATTGTTCCAATCGGAGGCAGTCGCGATCAGGGCCAGGTCTTCTCCTCCATGAGCACCCGCTGGCCGGATTAAAAACGGCTTAGTCGTTGAACTGAAATCAATCTTCTCATCCCGCATCAACCAGTTCACTTCAGGAACCAGCAAGCCCTGAATGTCACCAAACAGGGCATTGCTTTGATTGCGACCGGTGCGCGCTACAAGGTCAGGCGGATTCAGCACCGGCTTGCCCAGAATTGCCAAAATATTTTTCACCGAGTCGATTTGCCCCCCGTCCTGTTCGACTTCACCCAATGTATTGAAAACAAGATCAGCTCCGGAAAGTGTCTCAAGCGATACGCTGCCTAACGGTGCATCGGGTTGATCGGGCGACAGCAGGGTCAGGTTCATCGTGGCAAACAGGGACGGATCGAATAGATCAGAAGTGGGTACATGACTCGCGCCTACTCCGCCCACAACCAGAATGGTGGATGCGGGATGCGCGATACGTTGTACTTTCACCAATCCCCGAGTGCGTGCGCACTGGTTGAGCCACGAAACTGCCTCGCCACCGCGACGCATACGGTACAAAATTCTGACAAGATATTCGTTGCCGACCGCATGATCCGGCTCCATATCCAAAATGGTCAGGCACGCATTCTCAGCAGTCGCCAACTCTTTCGCTTCGTAGGCGGCCCTGACCAAATTCAACAAGCTTACCATGCGTTCAGTTGTGGCCTGAGCAGGCATAAGGGCCAGTGCCATTTGGTGTGCAACCGCCGCTTCCCTGAAACGATCACAGTCGTAAAGCACTACTCCCCGGTTGTCATGTGCCATTCCAAAGCCCGGGTCAATGCTCAAGGCTTGATCCAGTGCAGCCAGCGCTTCATGACATTTTCCCAAACGATGCAGGGATACGGCCAAATCGTTGTAGATGGGTGCAAGGAGAGGCATGCCTGAACACGCCTGACGAAACAACAAGATTGCCTCGTTGTCCTCTCCCTTTATTTGAAGCAGTCTTCCCAGATTCAAAAGCGTCAAGGAATTGCCGGGGTCTACACTCAAATGCCGCGCAAACAATGCTTCTGCCTCAGCTTTGCGCGACCCCGACATCAGGATCATGCCCAGCATACTCAGGGCTTGCGGATGACACTGATCAACCTCCAGAACCCGGCGGTATAGCGACTCTGCCTCCATCAATTTGCCTTCCAATTGATGGAGGATGGCTGCGCCAAGCAGTTCTTTTATGGAATCCATGAGCCCCGTTCCCAAACGGATCAAATCCGATCATTGCAATGACAACTTGATGGCACTCATCTTCGCAAACTTGAAGTTATTGCTCCCGGCGCAACCAGACTCCATTCCGTGATCGCAACGAACCCGTCCGAAGCAGCAATGACCATTGCCAGATTACTGGAATGTACCAAATCTCCCGGGGGTACAGGATGCGATTCCTGCCAGGCATGCGCACGATGAACGAATATTATGACGTTGTTGATTGCAGCCAGGCATTCCAGACTTCCGAATGCACGGATTTGAAGAGCGATGGTACGGACCGGCTGCTTGAAGTCCAGGGTCCGATCCCGGTCTACCCACATAGGCCAATAACTGCCCTTTCCTTGCGGTAGCGCGGATTTCCATAGCGATTCGATATTATTGGCAATGCGTCGCGCAAGTCTTGATGCTGCCAATTGAATCTTCAGGTTCAAGGTCTCATGATTTTCATCAGCAGCCAGAGAGAAATTTTCCGCATCCAGAATATCCCCCCGGTCGAATTTTTGGCTGATCCGATGGCAAGTAATTGCCCAACTTGTATGTTCTTCGAGGATGGTCCTTACCATGGGATACGGGCCGCGTCCTTCCGGTAGCGGCGATGGATGAAAATTTATTGCATATTGGATATGTGCGCTCCAGTCCGGAACCTTCCATTGATAGCACGCAATAATAAGCGCTGTGCACCCGCGGTCACCGAGATCGGCCAGGTCGCGATCGCTGATTGGAGAATGTTGTATGGAAGCCCCCAACTCCAGGGCTCGTGCGACTACCAGTTTGTTGTCGTACAACCAGTTCGAAGGCGAAATAAACACTTTCTCAAGTTTCCAACCTGCCTTCAGAAAAGTTTCGAGTACGCACTGGTATGCGTCGTTGGTTGCAATAGCGAATTTGACTGTCAATGGAATTGATCCGGCCTGGCGTTATGCTCGCAATTTAAATTGCCCTGAACATGGATGCACTTTCAATCACAGACCTGTGCATTGGTTTGCAAAGGCAAACTCGTCATGAGCAATAAATATAAGTCAGCCACGTAACCGAAGTATGTTCACACTGTATTTGGGATACCTACTTTGTAACCAGTCTGATACCAAATTCTTTTGAAAATGTTCCATTACAATTTTTGCGTCTCCTGCAATACATCGTATTTAACATTTTGTTTTATATATGATTATTTGTATCCTTCCGTCCGGGATTGTTGCCGGACTGATACATTTTGAATTGGGCCGGTTTTCACCTTCTATTCACCGTTTAGATTGCACTTGATCTGCCGAAGATGCTGGCAATGAGACAACCATCTCAGTCGATTGAAATTCCAACATCATAAGGAGAAGCCATGAGCTCAATTAACAATATCTCAAGTTCAAACTATCTATCCTGGTTACAACAGACATCCAATTCAACAAATTCAACCGCTTCCACCCAGCAAGTCGGAGGCACGGATTCCGACGGCGATAGCGATGGCAGCGGTGCTGCAGGCGGCTCCGGTGGCGTCGGCAAATCGAGTTTCATAAACTCCATTGTGCAGGCACTTGAACAAAGCCTGACGAACAGTGCCAGTTCTTCGGCCGCCACATCGAGTACCGGTTCGACAACATCAGCCAACTCTACGGCGTCTGCCAATTCGACGCAGAGCCCGGATGCCGCCCTGCAGGCATTTCTGCAAAACCTGTTTGCTTCCATCGGCCAAGCCAATGACGCAAGCGCAAGCAGCGGGAATAGTGCGGCCAGCGGCACATCTGCCACGGGATCAGCCAGCCATGTCCATCATGGGCATCACGGCGGCGGCGCGGAAATGGCGGCGGGAATTCAAAACCTGCTGCAGCAATTGAATGCCAGCAGCCAGAACACCTCTTCGAGTACCGGCAGCAGCAATGGCAGCGGCACCAGCGCGATCAGCAGCCTGAATTCCAGCTTCCAGAATCTGGTCAGTTCTCTGGATGCGAGCCAGGGACAAAGCGCATCGGCAGCCAATGCGCCTTCACTGCAGACTTTCCTGCAAAACCTGATGCAGAACATTGGAAACGTGCAGAACATGAGCGGATCGGTGATCAGCACGCAGGCGTGATATTTACTTTACTGTCTGACGTATCGGAAGCCTGCCCCGGATGGAGCAGGCTTTTTTGTGGTCATTACTGAGACAGCCGGGCGAAATACCAAAGCGATCAAGCCGACTCCGCAGCGCCTGCCCTATTGTTTGATATCCTGCCCTGTAACACCCGCAGGAAGAGAGCTCGGCAAGTATGCGCGGCCGACGAAGTGGCGCGGACGGCCTCCCGATTCAATTACCAGATTCGGGTCATGCTGGCTGTAGACACGTCGGCCGGCATGTTTGTTTTGCGCCTGGCGCGCGATCATCGTATCGAAATACGTTCCCATCATTTGCCGCAGATCAGGCATGAACGGCCCCGACCAGGTGACCGCGAACACCGTGCCCGCCTTGGATACATATTGCCGGACGCGCGTGCCGGTGGGCAGGATCGTTTCATGCACGGTATAACTGCCGCTGGCCGATGGACTCTGGATGGCAGCCTGCGCCACCTTCATGTGCAAGCGATCCGTCTCGACACTTGCGGCATCGCCGCCCAGCACTGCACGGGCGGGCGCGGCATAACAGATCGCAGCCAGCATCAGCAGCCCTGGCAGCGAGCGGTTCATCGCTGCGGCATTTGGTGTTTCATTCTCTTTTTTAGAGTGCATGTGAGTAAACATTTCAACTCCCGAATCTGTATATCAAATTGCCTGAGGTTGAATTCGCATCTCGGCCGACATGTTTTGATCTGCAGCGCAAACCCGCTTATCAATAGGCAAAGTAAGGGCCAGAATAACTTGTTCCCGGTGTAGATCTTCCATTGATGGCCGTAAACACTTTCTTCCCGAAAAAGAACGGCAGTCCCCAGTCGAAATAGCCGCCTGCCGGGCCGCCTATATTTGCCGCAACCACGCCAGAACCAAGCGGGTCGACACCCACGATGCTGAATGGCACAAGAACGCTGGGTGAGCCGGTTGCCGCGGCAGTAGTCGCATTCAGCGGAAGCGGTGACACTGCAGGGCAATACGCCCACGTACTGTATTGACACAACGGAATACTTGCATCGTCAAAGAACAAGGCGTTGGAACCGCTATCGACAAAGCTCACGGAGGTACTCACAGTCTTGTATGTGGTAATGAAATTTCCGTATTGATCAGTCGCGTACACGATTGCACTGCCCAACAAATTATTACTCGCATTCGTACCTATGCCAAAAGTCAGGGTGCCTCCGAAAGGTGCGCTCGCGCCGGATGCCGCGACCGCAGACAGATTGATCACCACGCCATTGTTATCAGTTAAGAATGACGCCACAGGATTTTGCACGACCTGCAATTGCGTCACGGCGCTATTCGTGCAACCGGTCTGATTGCAGGTGTAATACGCTGCAGGCATGGCAATCTGGAGACAGAGATCGCAATCGTTGATAAACAATCCGACGCCCAGTATTCCGTTCGCACCCAGTGCGTCCTGGGTGATCTGTATGGCACCGGTATTGGAGCACTCGGCCGGAACTGCGGTCACGCCTCCCGGTTGAGCGCCAATATTCTGGATAGGAACGCTACTCGCTACTTTCCCCCCAAGATAGATGTCAGCGAGAACGACTGAGCCCCACGTTACGCCAATTCCAAAGGGCACGCATTCGCCAACGGCCTGGCCATTTGCGCTACTAACCACAGGCAGGTTCAGGTTGGAATATAACGACGAATTAAGCAGCCGCAAGNCCGAGGACCCGGTATCCAGTTGTACATGGTCTATGGCTTGGCATCCCGTTGTCACCCCCGGAGGACAGACCGTGACCGAAACGTAGGGTACGTTGATTTGCCTGGTCGTAATTCCGGGCGGGCCCGAGTCCAGCACAATCGGTATGACATTGCCACCCGTCATTGCAGGAGCCGATAATGTGCCGTTGCCCGCGTTTGGAATGCACGTAACGCCGACCAGGACGACTGCGTTGGGAATCACGCCGCTGGAATTAGAGGTGACCGTGCAGGTTTCGCCCAAGGGCTGGGCCGATACTGTAATCGCATAAGGCAAACCGATGGTATAGGCGCCGTTAAAACTGGAAGTGCCGTTGGCGGAGACGGTCAGATTATTGCCTCCGTTGTTTTGCAGAACCACCGAAGTACCTGTCAGCAAACCGTTAACGCTCACGCTGATATTGCCCTGGCCGGATGTCGTCTGGCTGGAACCTCCGCCGCACCCCGCCATCACCGCAACAACCGCAATCCAAAGCGCCAGAGTCCGGACGCAAATAAATGACTGTCGTTTACTGAACATACGCTACTCAGCCCTCCTCAAGCTGGTGTGCCCATTTCCCAATGCGATGAAATCCGGATTTTGAACCCGTGCTGTTTGATCACGCATCGCCCAGAAGTTCCGCAAGATACTTATGCAAGACAGATACACGGCAAGCAACTGAACGATTGCAGAACTGCATGGCGCAATGCGCTGTCGTCCAACAAGGAACAGGGAGGCGGCAACACTTGCCGCTCCGGGTAAAGCATACTGCAACAGGACGCATATTGGATGAAACCCCTTCGACAGGCGAGGCCTGACCCGCTCATACGGTCAGGACCGTCGACCCAGTCGTCTTGCGTGCTTCAAGATCGCGATGCGCCTGTGCCGTGTCCTTCAAGGGATAGCTCTGGTTGATGTTGATCTTCACCTTGCCAGAACTGACCGCATCGAACAGGTCGGCCGAATTTTCTTCCAGCAGGGCTCTGGTCGCAATGAAGGTGGCAAGCGTCGGCCTTGTGACCAGCAACGATCCCTTTTGCGACAGCACCGTCAGGTCGAATGGCGGAACCGCGCCGGACGATGAACCGAACAGCACCATGAGACCGCGCGGTTGCAGGCAGTCGAGCGATTTCATGAAGGTGTCCTTGCCGACCGAGTCGTAGACCACGGGCAATTTCTTCCCGCCGGTTATCTCAAGCACGCGCGCCTGGAAATCCTCGCGGGTATAGATGATGGTGTGATGGCAACCGTTGGCCTTGGCCAGGGCCGCTTTTTCGTCACTGGATACGGTGCCGATGACGGTTGCCCCAAGCGCCGAGGCCCACTGGCTGACGATCAAGCCAACACCGCCGGCCGCTGCGTGTATGAGTATCGTGTCGCCTGGACCGACCTTGTAGATGTCGCGTATCAGGTAGCGCGCGGTCATGCCCTGCAACATCATGGCCGCCGCAGTGCGGTCGTCGATGTTGCCCGGCAACTTGACCAGCCGGTCCGCCGCAATAAGTCTTGCTTCGGCATAGGAACCGATCACCGATGCATACGCGACCCGGTCCCCCGCTTTCAGGTGCGTGACGCCCTCGCCAACCGCCTCCACGACGCCGGCACCCTCGGTACCCAGTACTGCAGGCAGCGGCACCGGATAAAGTCCGGTGCGGTGATAGACATCGATATAGTTGAGGCCAACTACGGTTTGCCTGAGTCTGACCTGGCCGGGGCCGGGAGAACCGACCTCGATCTCTTCCCATTTGAGCACCTCTGGGCCGCCGGTTTGATGGATACGGATCGCGTGTGGCATGAGCAAGACCTCTCTGAGAATGAAAAAAATAATGCGTCAAATCTTAACATCGAATTGCCGACTTCAATTTATCTTCAGACCGGTTATTCCACAATTAAATTCGTGAAAATATTTTTCGTTATCAACCCTTGTATGCGTGCGGATTAGCCACAAACGAAGAACTCAATCTGTGCTTACTTAGCTATTGAAAAAATGGAATAGAACAGGAATGGCGATCGCGCCGACGATGCCGTGCATCCCCATGGCCAGGCTCGCATAAGCACCCGCCTCATGATTGATGCTGAATGCCCGGGAGGTGCCCAATCCGTGGGCGGCAACGCCGATCGGGAATCCCCTCTGCCACCATGCCTTCATGCCAAGCGCATTCAGAACAAATGGTGCCAGGATCGCCCCGAGAACTCCCGTGGCAACTGCAAAGATCGCGGTAAGCGTCGGTGAAGCACCGATCCGTTCGGCAATGCCCATTGCGATGGGGGCCGTGACGGATTTCGAATACATGGCGCCGATGATGGTTTTATCTGCGCCAAGTAGTGTGGCTATGCCGACTGCGCTGAGTATCGAGGCACCACCTCCGGCGAGCAATGACACAAACAGCGGAAATGAACGCTTTTTCAAACTGTCCAGCCCCCGGTAAATCGGTATCGCCAATGAAACCGTCGCCGAGCCAAGCAAAAAGTGAATGAATTGGGCCCCTTCAAAATAAGTGGCATAGGGCATATCAATGACCTGGATGAATGTCGCCACCAGTATCACGGCAATTGCCACCGGGTTGGCCAGGGGACTTTGCTTGCTCTTCTGATACACAAAAAGGCCGACCTGAAATGCGGCCAGCGTGATGAATAGCGCCAGCAATGGGCTTCCGGAAAGGTAGACCCAGATTTCCACGATTGAATTTTTTTCATTCATGGGTATCGGTCTTTTTGGTAAGCAGTTTTAAGACGAGCGCACTGCTGGCAATGGTCAACACGACGCTGACGACCAGCGCGCCAACAATCGGCACCGCATTGGCTTTCAGTTGCGGCAGGAAAAGAACGACGCCGACAGCCGCCGGCACGAACAGTATGCCCAGGTATTTGCTGAATCCGTCCGCGACAAAAGCCAGCGACTCGCTGATATTCTTGTTGACGACCAGCCAGATCAAAAGCAGAACAAGCCCTATCACCGGCCCGGGCAGAGATGGAAAAACGAACTTCGACACCAGCTCGCCCAAACTCTGGAAAAACAAAATTTGTACTAGACCTAAAATCATTCCCTTAATGCCTCCGTTAAAAATCTGCTCAACATGTAACTGTAGTCTGAAACTCTTTTCGGTCAGTTTTTCCTGACGGCAAATTCCTGATTTGTATATTGCAAGGTGCCCGGACGCTTGATGACGATGAACCCTTGGCTGGCTGCCTGGTGGCATTCATTGCATGCCCGGGTCAGGCGATCGAATGACTTCCTGAACTTTATGCTGTCCTTTGCCTTGATCGCACTTTCCAGATCGTTGAGCGGCTGAGCCGTGAATTTGTCCAGTATGTCTGCTATCGGTGCGTCCTTCTTGAATACGGGATGATATTTGACCGCATCATCCATTCCTTCCCTGATCTCATCCAGCTCGTAGCTTGCCAAATCCCAGTTCCCGGCTTTACCGGCAAACCAGAGCTTGGCGTGACGCATCTGCGTCGAACCCATGATTTCGCCCAACCCGGGCACATAATTTTCCTGATGTACCTCTACCTGCCTTTCCAATGCAGCAGGCGCTGTTTCCGCGGCATGTGCGCCGAAAGATATTCCGGCTGCACAAAGGCTCATCACGATTACATTGCGATTCATTAACATCCTTTCATGTGTTGATTGGTGGTTGCTTGAAAATTGTCGAATTGCAGTTCATGGTTTTTCACCGGCCTGCAGCTTGTTCAAGTATTCGAATAGCCTCCCGGCAAGCGCTTGTCGATCCGGTTCAGTCATACCTGCAGCCATAGCAGGCATTTGGGTGCCGGGTTTGATTGAAGTTGGATCCAGCACCCAGCTATAGAATTTTTTCTCGCCCAGTATTTTCGTCTGCCCGGCCAGATCCAGGGGAGCTTTGTTTCCACCGTAGCCGTTTACTTGGTGACAGCTGAGACAATATTTCTCCAATTCACGAGCAGGCCGGGATTTCTCTGCCGAAGCCGGATTCATCTCCGGCGCTTCGGACATCACGATCTCGTTCACCTGATAGGGCCAGTAGGTAGCGCCTTCCTTGAGCAGTTCCGGGTCATGGAGATTGTCCCACACCAGATAATAAGGACCCAGCGATATGCGCTTTGCATCTGGCGCGCGACTTTTCACATTGAACCCGCGTGCATGTTTTTTGGCGAAGACCAGGTAAGCATGGTACTGACCGAAGCGCTCGGTCGGTATATGCGAGACATAACCGTCGAGCGCCCTGAATTCGATCTCGCCAGCCGCAGTTTTCCACTGATCGCCCAGTATCGCCCGGAGCACCTTTTCTACGGGATATCCCAGGTAAACGACATGCGGCTGACGCTTGCCGTCGATCAATAGCGGCTCTATCACTTCGATCTCCACCGGCGATTCAGCCACCAGCCGTTTCAACTCATCTACCTTGGGCAACAGAACGGCACTGGCATGGCTGGACAAAAGCAACAATAGCAAAAACAAGATTCCGTTTATCCTGGTGGTCATGAGCTGGCTCCCAATATCTGGTCCGATGAAATGCTTTTACAAGCGATGCAGATCGCCCGGAATGTCGACGTCGGCAAAGATGCCATTATCGCCAATTTCTATTTGCACCAGATTTGATTTGTCGTGCTCCAGCAAATGCCGTGCACCTGCATCGCCCTGCAGCGCAAGCAATTCATCGCGGTAAAGAGAGGCAAACCCGACCGGATGTCCGCGCCTGCCATCACGCATGGTTGCTGACAAGTCCGCCCCGGCCTGCAGCGCATCCCGAACCCCGGTAATTGCCGCCGAAGGTACCGCAGGCATGTCGGCCAGTCCGATCAGCCAGCCTGCAGCTTCACGGTTCGCACGCACCCCGCAGGCGAGGCTGGCTGCCATGCCCTGCGCGGCATCGTGACATACAAGCCAATGTATTGTTGCCGACCCGGTTGCCCCGAGCGCAGTCGATATCGTTTTGCAAAATGTTTCCGAACCGGGCCTGATGACTACCGTGGTTTGCTCGAAGTTTTCCAGCCAGGGCAGGAGACTGTGCGCGGCGAGCGGCAGCGTCATCCCACCCAGCGTGACCGGATGCAACAACTTGTCCGAGCCGAACCGGCTGGAACTTCCCGCCGCCAGAACGATGGCAGCTATTCCACCCGGATCAGGCAAGGGTTTCCTGATCGAACGGCATGCGGCGCAAACGCTTGCCTGTCAGCGCGAACACGGCATTCGCAACGGCCGGCGCGATCGGCGGTGTGCCGGGCTCGCCTATGCCGGTGGGATGCTCGTTGCTTGCAACGATATGAACGTCCACCTGCGGCATTTCGGAATAGCGCAGCGGAGCATAGCTGTCGAAGTTGGATTGCATCACGCGGCCATTCTCCAGTGTGATCGCCCCATGCAAGGCGGCAGAGAGTCCGTAGACGATAGCGCCCTCGATCTGTTGCTGCACGCCATCCGGATTGACGACCATGCCGCAATCCACCGCAGCAACAACGCGATGCACCTTGATCTTGCCGTTTTCCAGCGACACTTCGGCGACCTCTGCCACATAGCTTTCGAACGACTGATGCACCGCCACTCCGTAGGCATGACCGGCAGGCAACTTCTTTTTTCCCCAGCCGGATTTTTCTGCGGCCAGCTTCAATGCACCTCTGTAACGGGATGCAGCGGGCAGGATCTCGAGCCGGTAGGCTACCGGATCCTTGCCGACAAGATGCGCCAGTTCGTCGATCATGGTTTCCACCACGAACGCAGTATGCGAGTGGCCGACCGAACGCCACCACTGAACCGGCACCACATTCTTGGTGCTGTGCAGTTCGACCTGCAGGTTGGGGATCATGTATGGCAGTGTCGATGCGCCTTCGACTGAAGTGGCATCGATGCCGTTTTTGGTCATGAATGATTCGAACATCGTATCGGCAGTGATGGACTGCCCGACGATGGTATGTTTCCAGGCCACCGGTTTTCCGTCTTTTGCAATTGCTGCTTCGATATGATCGGCCCACATCGGGCGGTAGTAGCCTCCGCGCATGTCGTCCTCGCGCGCCCATACCACCTTGATCGGCTTGCCGATCACCTTGGCAACCTGCACCGCTTCCTGGACAAAGTCGGACCGGGGATTGGCGCGACGGCCGAAGCCTCCGCCCAGGTACATGGTATGTATCTCAACCTGCTCCGGCTTGAGTCCGGCCGTCGCTGCCGCCATGCCTCGATCCATGGTCTGCGCCTGCGTGCCGGTCCAGATGGTGCAATGATCCGGCGTCAGGTCCACCGCCACATTGAGCGGCTCCATCGTGGCGTGCGCCAGATAGGGAACTTCGTATTCGGCGCTGACGGATTTGTGCGCTTCCTTGAAACCCTGCTCGGTGTCGCCATCCTTGCGTGCGACTGTGCCGGGCTGTTTCGCGAGCTCAAGGTATTCCGTGCGCATCTTCGGCGTGGAAAGTGCCGCACCGGGACCTTCGTCCCATTCGATCTCCAGCAGGTCGCGTGCCGTTTTGGCAGGCCAGAAACCGGTGGCAGCCACCGCGATGCCGCTGGGCACCTGGTAGATTCCCTGCACGCCGGGCAACTTGGCGGCCTCGGTCGCATCGTATCGTTTCACCTTGCCACCGAACACAGGGCTGCGTGCGATCAATACCGTCAGCATGCCCGGCAGATAGACGTCGAGGCCGAACTGGGCGCTACCGTTTATCTTGACCGGTGTATCGATGCGTTTGACCGGCTTGCCGATCAGCTTGAAATCCTTGGGCGACTTAAGCTCGATATTGTCCGGGAGCGGCAGTTTGGCTGCGGCATCGGCAAGTTCGCCGTAACTCGATCTCTTGCCGCTCTTGGCATGGATCACCTGGCTGTTCTCGGCATGGCATTCGCTTTCCGGTACACCCCATTGCAGGGCCGCCGCGCGGACCAGCATGATCCGGCCGCTGGCACCGACCCGGCGCAATTGCTCCCACGACGAAGGGATACTGGAACTGCCGCCCGTCAGTTGCATACCGAAACCCGTGTGGTTATACACGGCGGCCACAGGTGCCGACTCGATGCGTATGCTGCTCCAGTCGGCCTCCAGCTCCTCCGCGATCAGCATCGGCAACGAGGTATAGACACCCTGCCCCATCTCGGATTTGTTGACGACGATCGTGATGCTGTTGTCGGCGGCGATGCGGATGAAGGCGTTGGGCGGGAAGACCGCTTTGGGTTGCGCTTCGGCGGCAAAGGCACGGCCGCCTTTCACGGGCATGTAGAAACTGATCACCAGTCCGCCCATCAACAAGGCGCCATCCTTGAGGAATGCGCGGCGGGAAGAATCTTGCAGGGTCGTATTTTTCATTTGGCCGCTCCCAGTTGTTCAGACGCTTTCTGGATCGCCGAGCGGATACGGTTGTAGGTCCCGCAACGGCACAGGTTGCCGTCCATCGCGGCCGATATCTGCGATTCGCTCGGGTGCGGATTCTCCTTGAGCAAGGCGGTGGCCGACATGATCTGTCCGGACTGGCAGTATCCGCATTGGGGCACATCCACCTCCAGCCAGGCAGCCTGCACGGCTTTGCCCAGCGTGGTCTCGGCCAATCCCTCGATCGTGGTGATGTGCTTCCCGTTTGCCGTGGAAACCGGTGTCACGCAGGAGCGGATCGCCTTGCCATCCAGATGCACGGTGCAGGCACCGCACTGCGAGATGCCGCAGCCATATTTGGTCCCGGTCAGATGCAGGTGGTCGCGCAGCACCCATAGCAATGGCGTACCAGGGTCCACATCGACCTTGGTGGCTTTGCCGTTGAGGTTGAAAGAAATCATGAGCATATCTCCTGGTTGTTGGATTGACTGACTTGGCTGGATACGGTCTTGCGATTCCTGATGGAGATCATGTGCGCCAGTATGGACACTGCGATCTCGGGCGGTGTGCGGCTGCCGATGGGAAGACCCACAGGCCCGTGCAGGCGTGCGATCTCTTCCTGGCTGAGGTCGAACAATGCCAGCCTTTCGCGCCGCTTCGCATTGTTGACCTTGGAGCCCAGTGCACCGATATAAAAGGCCGGTGTCTTGAGCGCCTCCAGCAGCGCCATATCATCCATCTTGGGGTCGTGCGAGAGGGCCACGATGGCCGTGCATGCATCCACCTGGAAAGCCAGCACCGCATCGTCCGGCATCTCGCTCACCAGAACCGTGTCCGGCACACTCCAGGTCTGGCGCATCTCGTCGCCCGGGTCGCAGACAGTGACGTGATAGTCGAGCGCCTGGGCCATGCGTGCGAGATAACCGGAAGTCTGGCCGGCGCCGATGATCAGCAACCGCCAGCGCGGACCGTGCACGGTCGTCAGACTTTCACCGTCGAAGCTGAACGCGTCGGCGCGGCCGGCGTCGTTCAACAGAATCTGCATGGATTCAAGATTCAAAGTGCGGCTGATCAGCCGATGTGCCTGAACCGACAGCAGCACCCGCTCGATCCAGTCCGGATCGCGTACAGGTTCAATGACGAGGCGCAGCGCTCCGCCACAGGGCAGCCCGAAGTTCCGGGCTTCTTCCCGCGTGACGCCATACGTCACCACTTCGCAACGGTCGGACTTCAACTGCCCTTGCAACGCCCGTCTGACCAGATCGTCCTCGATGCATCCTCCCGATACCGAACCCACCGCCAGTCCGTCGCCGCGCAGGGCCAGCATGGCTCCCTGGGGTCGCGGGCTCGAACCGAAAGTCTCCACCACTGTCACCAGCCACAACGGAAGTTCCCCTGCTTGCCACGCTTGCAGGGTTTTCAGGACCGAAAGATCTACGCTATCCATTAAAGCCTCCTCGCTCCGGTTATCCGGAAAATCTCAATGGGTATTTCCAAAGGCTGCGGATGAAATTGATTGCGTGACGAGTTCTCCGATGTCGAACATGACGGGACTCCCCTGCGGAGAAACGTTTCTTGTTGCTGTCCTCAAAACGCTCATCAATCATCAAACTGTTGATTAATTTTGTCAACAATACGCGATTCACGATCGTGTAGTTCATTCAACATCCGCACCTTTACTTCAATAGCGGATGATCCTTGGGCAGTTGCTTTGAGTACCAGATCGCAAGTTTGTGGCGCAGGGTCTTTTCGGCCACCTGGTCTTCCGGCAAGGCTTGAATGACCTTGTCATGGACTAGCAACCTGTAGATATATAGAAGTTTTTCGCTTGCCGAGTCGTTCGGTTCGAACTCGACCACGCCGCGCCCTTCGGCATACTTCACCCCGGCATGGAACGCTTCCTTGAACAATGCTGCTTCATTTTTCAGCTTCTTCATGGCACCTCCGGATAACTGCACCAGGAATCATTGCTGCACCGACACGGGAACAAAATCATCCATACCGCTATTCTTCCAATACCCGTTCGATACGCCGGTCGGGCACCAGCCAGATGATGGCGACCAGCAGATACAACCCGTCCGCGAGCCATTGGTACCAGAAGGCGGACGGAATGGCGACGGCATACAGGACTGGCGATAGCTTGCCCTTCCAGTCATGTTCCACCGCTTTGGCCAGCAGGGATTCCCTGCCGCCTTCGGCCAGAATGATGCACTTCTGCAAGATCATGTAGGACAGCGCAGCCATGAACAACACCACCCCGTACAACGCGGTAGGCAAGGATGAAAAATGGTTCTCTCCCATCCAACCCGTCACGAAAGGCACCAGCGACAACCAGAACAGCAAATGCAGATTGGCCCACAGGATGCTGCCATTCACGCGCTGTAGCGTGTGCAACATGTGGTGATGGTTGTTCCAGTAAATGCCGATGTAAACGAAGCTGAGGACATAACTCAGGAAGACCGGCAACAAGGGTTGCAAGGCCTGCCAGTCGGAGCCGTGCGGCACTTTCATCTCGAGCACCATGATGGTGATGATGACGGCGAGCACGCCGTCGCTGAACGCTTCCAGACGAGTCTTTCCCATTTTGCCGCCTCAATGAATATGCGTCGACGCCGTCTCTGTCGGGTGCAGTACGCAGACATGGTCCGTCGTTCCCATCTCGACCTGCAGCGTGCTGTGCTGGATGGAGAATCTTTCCCTGAGCGTGCATATGATGTCGTCCATGAAGGCGTCGCCCGGATAACCTCCCGGCATCACCAGGTGAACCGTCAGCGCGCTCTCGGTCGTGCTCATGCCCCAGATGTGCAGATCATGGATATCGGCGACCCCGGGGCACTCACGCAGGTAGTCTTCCAGTGCGACCGCATCAATGTGCGCGGGGATCGCGTTCAGTGCCAGTTGCAGCGACTCGCGCAGCAGCCCCCAGGTGCCGATCACGATCACTGCCACGATCACCAGGCTGACCGCCGGATCAAGCCAGTACCAGCCGGTATACATCATCGCCATGCCCGCAACCGCGACGCCAAGCGAGACGGCCGCATCGGCCATCATGTGCAAATAGGCCCCGCGAATGTTCAGGTCGCCCTTGCTTCCCTTGACGAACAGCCATGCCGACACACCGTTGATACCGATACCGACAACTGCCACCAGCGAGACCGTCAGTCCCGCAACGACATGAGGTTCGGAGAAGCGTTGTATGGCCTCCCACGCGATCCCCCCGCAAGCCACCATCAGGAACATGGCATTGGTCAGCGCGGCCAGGATGGACGTGCTGCGCAGCCCGTAGGTAAAGCGTCCGCTCGGCGTCTTGCGTGCGAGGATCGCCGCACCCAACGCCAGCAGCAAGCCCAGCACGTCGGAGAGATTGTGGCCGGCATCGGCCATGAGCGCGGTCGAGTGGGCAATGATGCCATAGGCGAACTCGACTGCCACAAAGGCGGTATTCAGGGCAATGGCGATCACGAAAGCGCGGCCATGATCGTTAGGATCGCCATGGTGATGGTGATGCCCTTCATGCGAGTGCCCGCTGTGGTCGTGAGTATGGTTGTGTGACATTAGATCCGCTTTCGTGTGATGTCCGGTTGAAATGAGAGGGTACAAATCAATGACAGGTTTCAGGCTCGATTATTCCCTGAACAGCGTATCGCGTTCAGGGACCGGCAACAACCGATCAACGCATTTTAGCCACCGCGTCTTCCACGCGTTCCACCGCAATGATCTCCATGCCGTCGATCTTGTGCTTGGGCGCGTTCGCTTTGGGGATGATGGCGTGTGTGAAGCCGAGTTTGGCGGCTTCCTTCAACCGCTCCTGTCCGCGCTGCACCGGACGCACTTCGCCTGCCAGACCCACTTCGCCGAACACCACCATCTTTTCCGGCAGCGGCCTGTTGCGCAAACTGGAAACAATGGCGAGCAATACGGCGAGGTCTGCGCCCGGTTCGGTGATCTTCACCCCGCCCACGGCGTTGATGAACACGTCCTGGTCGAAACAGGCGATGCCCGCATGGCGGTGCAATACTGCCAGCAACATCGCCAGCCGGTTCTGCTCCAGGCCCAGCGACAATCGCCGCGGAGTGGGCGAATGCGAATCATCGAGCAGCGCCTGTATCTCCACCAGCAATGGGCGCGTGCCTTCCTGCGTGACCATGACGCACGAGCCTGCCACCTGCGCGCCGTGCTGGGAGAGGAAAAGCGCGGACGGGTTGCTGACTTCGCGCAGACCCTTTTCGGTCATCGCGAACACGCCGAGTTCGTTCACTGCGCCGAAACGGTTCTTGAACGCGCGGATCAGGCGGAAGCTGGAATGGGTATCGCCCTCGAAATACAGCACGGTATCGACGATATGTTCCAGCACCCTGGGACCTGCCAGCGCGCCTTCCTTGGTGACATGGCCGACCAGGATGATAGTCACGCCGCTGCTCTTGGCCAGACGCGTGAGTTGGGCCGCACATTCGCGTACCTGCGCCACCGAGCCGGGGGCGGAAGTGAGCTGTTCGGAATACACGGTCTGGATGGAGTCGATCACCACGACATCGGGTTTTTCATGCGCGACCGTGGCCTGGATCTTCTCCAACTGGATCTCAGGCAACAGGTGCACCTCGCTCGCATCCAGGGCGAGGCGCTTGGCACGCAAAGCGATCTGCTGCGCCGATTCTTCACCGCTCACATACAGCACTTTCTTTGTAGTGGAGAGATGCGCCAATGCCTGCAATAAGAGAGTGGATTTGCCGATGCCCGGGTCGCCGCCGATCAAAACCACCCCGCCTTCCACCAGCCCGCCGCCCAGCACGCGGTCGAATTCGGCGATGCCGGTCGGCGTGCGCGACACTTCGCTTGCCTCAACCTCCGCCAGTTGCTGCAACTTGCCCGATGCTGCCAGCGCACTGTAGCGGTTCTTGCCAGCCGCAGGCAGCGCTTCCGCCACCGATTCCACCAGCGTGTTCCATTCACCGCAATTTGGACATTGGCCTTGCCATTTGGGGGATTGTCCGCCGCATTCGGTGCAGCTATAGACCGTCTTTATTTTTGCCATGTGAGCCTCAAAATCGGAGGGTGTGAGGATAGCGCAGTTCTCATCGGGTAGAATAGCAACATGCTACGCCTGACCGAAATCAGACTCCCTCTCGAACATCCCGCAGATGCTTTATCCGGCGCCATTCTTAAGCGACTGGGTATCAGCGCATCCGAACTGCTCAAGTACACGATCTTCCGGCGCGGATACGACGCGCGCAAAAGGAACGCCATCGTCCTCGTTTATACCGTGGACGTTGAGGTATCAAATGAAGCGGCGCTGCTCAAGAAGAATATCCCGCATGTCGCGACCGCACCGGACATGAGCTACCACGTTGTGGCACAAGCTCCGCAAGGGCTGGTCGAGCGGCCTGTCGTCATCGGCACCGGGCCCTGCGGTATCTTTGCCGGTTTGCTGCTCGCCCAGATGGGTTTTTGCCCCATCATCCTGGAGCGCGGCAAGGAAGTGCGCGAGCGCACCAAGGACACCTGGGGTTTGTGGCGTAAAGGCAAGCTCGACCCAGAATCCAATGTGCAGTTCGGCGAAGGCGGCGCGGGAACCTTCTCCGACGGCAAGCTGCACAGCCAGATCAAGGACCCGAAGTTCTACGGGCGCAAGGTACTCACCGAGTTCGTGAAAGCCGGTGCGCCGGAAGAAATCATGTACGTGAGCAAGCCGCATATCGGCACCTTTCGCCTGGTCGGCATGGTGGAGGAGATGCGCCGCAACATGGAAGCGCTGGGGGCGGAAATACGCTTTCAGAGCCGCGTGGAGGACATCGAGATCGAGAACGGACAGGTGCGCGGCGTGGTGCTGGCGAACGGCGATCGCATCGCGACCGGCCATGTCGTGCTTGCCGTCGGACACAGCGCACGCGACACCTTCGAGATGTTGCACAAGCGTGGTGTATATATGGAAGCCAAGCCCTTCTCCATCGGCTTCCGTATCGAGCATCCGCAATCGGTGATCGACCGTGCCCGCTTTGGATCCAATGCGGGCAACCCCTTGCTGGGCGCGGCGGATTACAAGCTGGTGCATCACGCCAGCAACGGGCGCTCGGTCTACAGTTTCTGCATGTGCCCCGGCGGCACGGTGGTCGCGGCGACTTCAGAAGAAGGCCGCGTCGTGACCAACGGCATGAGCCAGTATTCGCGCAACGAGCGCAACGCCAACAGCGGCATTGTTGTGGGTATCACGCCGGAAGATTATCCCGGCGATGTCCTTGCAGGTGTCGAGTTCCAGCGCAAATGGGAAGCGCGTGCTTTCGAATTGGGCGGCAGGAACTATTGCGCACCGGGGCAACGGGTCGGCGACTTCCTCGCCGGACGGCCTTCGGAAAAACTGGGCGAAGTGGCACCTTCCTACACCCCGGGTGTGACACCCGCCGACCTGTCCACAGCACTGCCTGACTACGCCATCGCCGCCATCCGCGAAGCACTGCCCGCCTTTGAGAAACAGATCAAAGGCTTTGCCATGGAAGATGCAGTGCTGACCGGCGTGGAAACGCGAACTTCCTCACCCGTTCGCGTCAGGCGCGACGAGGATTTCCAGAGCATCAACATCAAAGGCCTTTACCCCGCAGGCGAAGGGGCGGGATATGCGGGCGGCATTCTTTCCGCCGCAGTGGATGGTATCGAAGTGGCCGAGGCAGTGGCGCTGGATATGGTTGCGAACAGGGCGAATCGGTTATAGTGATGTAATACAGTACAATATTTCGCAAATATCAGGATAGGCAGTTCTCTTAAGCATATAAGGGGGTGTATGCGTGATCTAGTCAGAATGCTTCTGCTAGTGGTTTGCACATTGGGAACTCCAGCAAATGCAGCAACTGCAGACCAGCCTGCCGGACAGGAACCGCTCGTTCTCGGCATACACCCCTATTTGCCTCACGACGAAATCATCACCCGCTTTACCCCCCTGGCGAATTACCTCGCGCGCGCTATCGGTCGCCCGGTTGAAGTGCGGGTCGGTCGCGACTACAAGGAACACATCAATGCCATAGGAGATGACTCTATCGACATTGCCTATATGGGGCCGGCCCCCTATGTGGAAATGGTGGAAAAGTTCGGAAAAAAACCGCTGCTGGTACGGCAGGTGATCAACGGGGATCCCTATTTGAGGGGCGAAATCATCGTCCGGCAAGACAGTCCGCTCCGAACTCTCGCCGACCTGAGAGGAAAATGCTTTTTGTTCGGCGATATCAACTCCACCATGAGCTATATATTGCCCCAGCGCATGCTCGAAAGTGCGGGTGTCCCATTAAGCAGGCTCGGCAGTTACAGATCCATGGAAGGGCACAAGAATATCGCACTGGCGGTGCTTGCCGGCAGCTGCGATGCCGGAGCGGTCAAAAGCGAAGTGTTCCAGGAATATGAACCCAGGGGCTTGCGCGCTTTGGCCGAGCTGCCCTTGGTCGCCGATCACGTATTTGTGGCCAATGGCAGGCTTCCGGCTTCCCTCGTGGCCAAGCTTCGCAATCTGTTTATGAAACTGAACGAGTCACCAGAAGGGAAAGCCATCATGACAGGGATACACCCCCAAATGACTGCTTTGGTGCCCGCTAAAGACAGTGACTACAACAAGCTGCGAGTTTTGATGAAATCGAAATCCATCTCCCAACCACATTGAGCTTTGATGAATCCCAAGACATATTTTGAAAAATTGCCATGGCTCTTTCTTTTTGCCTTCCTGGCTTTGTTGGGCGCTGTTTCTATTGTTTTCCTCGATAATAAATTCGCTGATGATCTGAAGCTTGCACGCGCGTCGGCATCGCAGCAATTGCAGTTGATCACATCCGTCCTTTCCTCGGAACTGAATCAGGCGAATTACCAGAATATCGATACGCTGTTCAATCAATGGGGAAAAGCGAACGGGAGTATCGTCGAGCTGCAGCTGGTCTCCTCCAATGGCTTCAAAATAGCAAACTATCTCCGCCCCGCAGCGGATAAACATATCCTGCAGCTGCAAACCGACATCTCCTATTCATACCGGGAACAGGCGACGGTTCTGATTCGCGTGAGCCTGGACTCCGTGTATCAGGGCCAGCAAAAATTTGCGGCGCAATTTGCGGGAATATTCTTTGCCTTTTCCGTACTGGTTTCATTTCTGCTTTACTTCATCATACAAAGCAGGAAAGAAGCTTCCAAGGCCAGGCGCATCACAAGGTTGTACAACGCGCTGAGTGAAATCAACCAGGCCATCGTGCGTATGGAACAGGAAGCTCAGCTATTTCCCCTGGTATGCCGCTGCGCAGTCGAATTCGGCGGTATGAACATGGCCTTTGTCGCGCGGGTAGATGAAAAAAGCAATCTGTTCTACCCGTCCGCCAGTTACGGCAACGGGCGCGAATTCCTGGATGGCATCGTCATTTCGCCGCTTGCTGACGTACCGGAAGGCAACGGCCCGATCGGCATCGCCTACCGCGAGAACCGGTCAGTGATAGTGAATGACTATCACGCCGACCCCGTCACGGCCCCATGGAGGGGACGCGCGTCGGAGAATGGCTGGCATTCGGCGGCAACCTTCCCGATACAGCGGGGTGACCGGCCGTTTGCCGTGCTTACGGTGTATCACGCGCTGGCCGGAGCCTTCGACGAAGAAGCCATTGCCTTGCTGGATGAGATGTCGCGGGATATCTCCTTCTCGCTGGATAATTTCGACCGGGAAGCCCAGCGCAAAACGGCGGAAAAGTCCCTGCAGCTTGCCGCTTCCATCTATGAAAACAGCAGTGAAGGCATGATGATTACCGATGTTGACAATTTGATCATCGCCGTCAATCCGGCTTTCACCCGAATCACCGGTTACGACGTTGGGGAGGTGGTCGGAAAAAATCCCGGCGTTCTGAAATCGGGCTACCACGACACGAATTTCTATCAGTCCATGTGGAACGAAATCAATTCCAGCGGCAAATGGACAGGTGAAATATGGGATCGGCGCAAGAACGGCGAGATTTATCCCAAATGGCTGACTATCAACACCATTTTCAGCAGTGAAGGAAAGGTGCATCACCGAATCGCGCTGTTCACCGATATCACCCAGAAAAAAGAGTCCGAAGAGCAGATCTGGCAACAGGCCAATTTTGATCACCTGACCGGCTTGCCCAATTCGCGCATGTTTCACGACCGCCTGAAGCAGGAAATGAAAAAGTCCCATCGAACTGCGCTGCCGCTTGCAGTGATGTTTCTCGATCTCGATCACTTCAAGGAGGTCAATGACACTTTGGGTCATGCCAAGGGCGACATATTGCTGAAGGAGGCGGCTCAGCGTCTTTTGGATTGCGTGCGCGAATCCGACACTGTTGCCCGCTTTGGCGGGGATGAGTTTGTACTCATCCTGAGCGAGATTGGCGATACAGACAGCGTTGAACGAATCAACGAATGCATACTGGACAAGCTCTCGGCACCGTTCCATCTGGGAGCAGAATCAGTCTATGTATCTGTCAGTATCGGCATTACGATTTACCCGTCCGATGCAACGGAAATTGATGCCCTGCTCAGGAATGCCGACCAGGCAATGTATGCCGCCAAGAATGCAGGCCGCAACCGTTACAGTTACTACA